>Ga0302324_100017014_pt1 | contig 14445 bp, 13 predicted proteins | sample Palsa_T0_1_FD_201949 | JGI IMG/M metagenome (GOLD analysis project Ga0302324, IMG submission 201949) | Peat permafrost microbial communities from Stordalen Mire near Abisko, Sweden - Palsa_T0_1 | ecosystem: Environmental > Terrestrial > Soil > Palsa > Peat permafrost | place: Sweden: Abisko...
ATTTGAGGAGAACGCACGCGAGACTCGGGCGACGCTGCGAGAACTCGCGGGTGGCCCCATCAGAATTGCACCGAAGAACAATTCGCGGGAGTTCATTGTCAGTTGTGCGCTGAGCCGGGCAACGTGTCCGCGCTTTTAGACTGAGCGGTCGTTAAACAAGGCCGCCCTCTGGTAGCGCCCTATAGGGGAAACCAGCAAGATATATCAAGTAAGTTATTGATTTCAGAGGAGAAATATAAATATTGGTAGCGGGGGCAGGATTTGAACCTGCGACCTTCGGGTTATGAGCCCGACGAGCTGCCAGACTGCTCCACCCCGCACCAGGGAGCCGATCATTTTACCCAGTAGTCAGGGTAATGCAAGCACGCAATATCAGCTCGCGCCGGTCCTTACGGCAGTACACGCTGGCACAACGCGATCAGCGCCCCCGGAGCAATGCCCAGAGCGATCGCGAGCAGCGCGTTGGCGGAGAGCACAGTGCGCATGAGCAGCGAGCCCCCGATGGCGCTGGTATCCGTGGGCTCCTCGAAATACATCAGCTTCCAGATGCGCAGGTAGAAAAACGCGGCGACCACGGAGAACAGCACAGCAACGACGCCGAGCCAGGTGTAGTGCGTGCTGAGGACCGCCTGGATCACACCGAGCTTCGCCCAGAATCCGATCAATGGCGGCACGCCGGCGAGGCTCAGCATGAGCAGCCCCATCATGAACGCGAACCAGGGGCTGCGCGCGTTGAGTCCCCTGAAGTCCGTAATCTTATCGGCCTCGAACCCCTGGCGCGCGAGCAACAGCACCATGCCGAAGGCGCCGGCCGCGACGAGGACGTAGCTGATCATGTAGAACATCGCGGCCCGATAACCCTGCGCCGTGCCCGCCAGGATTCCGAGCAACGTGTAGCCGATGTGCGAGATCGTGGAATACGCCAGCATGCGCTTGATGTTGGTCTGCGCGAGCCCGACGATGCTGCCGACCGCCATGGAGAGCACGGAGATCACTACGAGCATCTGGCTCCAGTCGGTCTGCGCGCCTGCGAGCGCCTCCGGCAGCAGACGCATGATGAGTGCGAAAGCGGCGAGCTTCGACGCCGTGCCGATGAACACCGTGACGCACGTCGGCGATCCCTCGTACACGTCCGGCAGCCACATGTGGAACGGCACGGCCCCGAGCTTGAAACCCACGCCGACGATCATGAACGCGATCCCGAATATGAGACCAATATTGTCCGCGAAGTGCGTGTGGACCAGCTGTGCGATCACGGCGAGCTCGAGGTGTCCGGTGACGCCGTAGACGATGGACATGCCGTAGAGCAATGTTCCGGAGGACATCGATCCCAGCACGAAGTACTTGATCGCGGACTCCGCCGCGATGCCGGAATCGCGGTCGAAGGCAACCATCGCGTACAAGCTCAAGGACATGAGCTCGAGTCCGAGGTAGAGCGTGATGAGGCTTGCGGCGGAGATCAGCACCATCGCGCCCAGGGTGGCGAACAGTCCGAGGACGTAGTACTCGCCCTTCAGGATCGCCCGGCGCCGCAGATAGTCCGTCGAGTACACGAACACGACGGCGACCGCCAGGAGCGTCACGACTTTCAACACCTGCGCCATACGGTCGAGCTCGTACAGCCCGCCGAGCGCCACCACGCGCCCCGACACCGGCTGAACGGCAGCGAGCACGGCGGTTATCAGCACGGCCACTACGGCGAGCGCACCATTCCAGCGGCGGCCCGAGTCGGTGAGAAAAAGGTCCAGCATGAGGAGCGCGCAGGCCGCCAAGCTCAGGAAGATCTCCGGCGTCGCGTAGTACAGGCCCGCATTGAATTCCGCAACGTTGAAAGGATACATGGCGACCTCAGGGAACGATCTTCGACATCAACAGCTGCTCGGACAGGTGCTGCGTAGTCGCGCGTACGACGTCGAGCAGCGGCGCCGGCCAGATTCCCACGATCAGCACGGCCACCGCGAGCAGCGACAGCACCAGGAACTCGCGGTGATTGAGATCCTTGAGATCGCGCACGTGATCGTTTGCCACCGCGCCGAAAATCACGCGCTTCACCAGCCATAGCGTGTAAGCGGCGCTGAGAATGAGGGTCGTCCCCGCGAGGAATGCATACCAGGCGTTCGCCTTGAACGAGGCCAGGATGACCAAAAACTCGCCGACGAACCCCGAGGTACCGGGAACGCCGCAATTGGCCAACGCGAACAGCATCATGAAGGCCGCGAACATGGGCATGGTGTTCACCACCCCGCCGTAGGCGCTGATCTCGCGGGTGTGCACACGGTCGTACATGACGCCGACGGAGAGGAACATTGCACCGGACACCAGACCATGAGACAGCATTTGCACGATCGAGCCGTCGAGCCCCAGCTCTATGCCTGAGGTGCGGCCGGTGTGCTCGACGATCTGGTAGCCGATGAACGCACCCAGGGTGACGAAGCCCATGTGCGCGATCGAGGAGTACGCAATGAGCTTCTTCATGTCCCGCTGCGACATGGCGACAAACCCGATGTACACGACCGCGATCAGCGAAAGCGTGATGATGAGCCAGTCGAGCTCGCGGCTTGCATCGGGCGCGATCGGCAGGGAGAAACGCAGGAAGCCGTAGGCACCCATCTTCAACATGATGGCCGCCAATACCACGGAACCGCCCGTCGGGGCCTCCACGTGCGCATCCGGCAGCCAGGTGTGGACCGGCCACATCGGCACCTTCACCGCGAAGGCGGTAAAGAAGGCCAGAAAGATGAAGGTTTGCTCGGTGAGCGTGAGCGGCATACCTTGCAGCAGCGCGATCTCGTACGTCCCCCCCTTGAGGTACATGTAGATGAGCGCGACCAGCATGAGCAGCGAGCCGATGAACGTATACAAGAAAAACTTGATGCTGGCGTACACGCGCCGCGGTCCGCCCCAAACGCCGATGATGATGAACATCGGCACCAGCATCGCTTCCCAAAATACGTAGAAGAGCGCGGCATCGAGCGCGGCGAAAACGCCGATCATCAGGCCTTCCAAGATGAGGAACGCGCCCATGTACTGGGCGATGCGCTTGGCGACGTTCGTCCAGCCGGCGATGACGACGAGCACCGTGGTGAACGTGGTCAGCAGAATGAGCGGCATGGAAATGCCGTCGACGCCGATGTTGTAGTCCGCATGGATCGACGGGATCCAGGCCGTGTGCTCGACGAACTGCATGTCCGCCGTGGCGGCGTTGAAGCCAGTCCAGAGCGGGATGCTCAGAAGAAGCGTAAGGATGGCCAGGCATAGGGAGAGCCACTTGGCGGCACGCTCGTGCTTGCTCAACCCGACCACGACGAATCCGCCGACGATGGGCACCCAGATCAGAATCGAGAGCAAGTAATCGTTCATGGCCGCCAGATCAACCATAGCAGCAGCGAGGCCAGGCCAAGGATCATGGCGAACGCATAGTGATAGAGATAGCCGGACTGCGCATAGCGCATCACCGACCCCAGCCAACCGACCAGGCGCGCGCTGCCGTTCACGAAGGCGCCGTCGATCACCGCCTCGTCGCCCGCGTGCCAGAACGTCACGCCGATGCCGCGCGCGAGCGGCATGACGATTTGCTCATTGAACCAATCGAACCCGTACTTGTTTATCAAAATCGTATGCAACCACTTGAAGCGGCGCTCGGCCGCGTCCGCCCAGGCGGGGTACTTCAGACAGAACAGGTACGCCACGAGCACACCGGCGGCGGCGCAATAAATCACCGGTGAGGTAAACATAGAGGCGAGGACGGCGCCGGGACCGCGGAATTCCTCGCCGAGCTCCCTGAGCACATCGTCCGAAGGCAGCACGCGAATCGCACCCTGGAAGTACCCGCCGAACAAGATGGGCTGCTCGGTGAGCCAGCCGACCACGAGCGAGGGAATCGCCAGCAGGATCAAAGGCACCGTCACCACCCACGGACTCTCGTGCAAATGATGCCGAGTCTCCTCGTCCATGCGCTCCTTGCCGTGGAACGTCATGAAGAAGGCGCGGAAAGTGTAGAGCGCGGTGACGAACACGCCCCCAAGCGTGCAGTAGTAGGCGTAGTGCGCTCCGGCCCGGTGCGAATCATGAACTGCATCGATCAACAGGTCCTTGGAGAAAAAACCCGATGTCCCCGGAAACCCGATCAGAGCGAGCGACCCTATGAGGAACGTCCAGTACGTGATGGGCAGGTATTTGCGCAGGCCGCCCATCTTGCGCATGTCCTGCTCATGGTGCATCGCCATGATCACCGAACCCGCCGCGAGAAACAGTAGCGCCTTGAAGAAGGCGTGCGTCATCAGATGGAAGATGCCCGCGCCGTACGCGGAGGCGCCGAGGGCGACGGTCATGTAGCCGAGTTGCGAGAGTGTCGAATAGGCGATGACACGCTTGATGTCATTGTTCACGACGCCGACAAGGCCCATGAAGAATGTCGTGGTCCCGCCGATGATGAGCACGAACGACAGCGCCGTGTCGGACTGCTCGAACAGCGGTGACATGCGCGCCACCATGAAAATACCGGCTGTAACCATGGTGGCCGCGTGGATCAACGCGGAGATCGGCGTCGGGCCTTCCATGGAATCGGGCAACCAGGTATGGAGCGGAACCTGTGCCGACTTGCCCATCGCGCCGACGAACAGGCAGAGGCAGGCGAAGGTGATGGCCGGCCAGGCGATGGCGTGGGTGATCTGAATCTGCCCATGCACCAGCGCCTCGGCGTGCGCGAATACCACGCCGTAATTGAGGGATCCCGTGTATCGCAAGATCGCCGCAATCCCCAAGAGGAACCCGAAGTCCCCGATCCGGTTCAAGATGAAGGCCTTCAACGCGGCGAACGTCGCCGTGGGGCGGGTGTACCAGAACCCGATGAGCAAGTACGACACCACGCCGACACCTTCCCAGCCGAAGAACAGCTGCATGAAGTTGTTCGACATCACCAGCATGAGCATCGAGAAGGTGAACAGCGAAATGTAACTGAAGAAACGCTGATAGCCGTCGTCGTCGGCCATGTAGCCGATGGTGTAGATGTGCACCAGGAGCGACACGAACGTCACCACGGACATCATCAGGACGGAAAGGCGGTCGATCAGGAAGCCGACCTGGATGTTCAGTCCGTCGCTCAACAGCCAGGTGTAGACGGGCCCGTCGAACGGGGCCATCCCCTCGAACACCAGCTGATACAGCACATAGATCGACAATCCGCAGGAAAGCGCTACGCCCGCGATACAGACGCTGTGCGCACCGACCTTGCCAATCTGGCGTCCGAACAGGCCCGCCGCCAGAGCCGCCGCCAGCGGCGCGAGCGCGATCGTGAGGTAAATCGACTCCATGGTCCCTTTGATCCCCGTACCCTTAAATTGCCCGTCAGCCCTGTAGCGAGTCGAGATCTTCGACGTCGATGCTGCGCCGCTCGCGGAACACCACGACCAGGATCGCGAGCCCGATCGCGGCCTCCGCGGCGGCCACGGTCAGTATGAAAAACACGAATATCTGGCCCGCGATGTCGCCCAGGAAGCGCGAGAACGCGACGAAGTTGAAGTTGACCGCGAGCAGCATCAGCTCGATACACATGAGCAGAACGATGACGTTCCTGCGGTTCAGGAACACGCCGGCCACGGCGATGGAGAAGAGAATGCCGGACAACGCGATTACGTAGGTGAGGCTGATCATGGGGCTTTCTCGGAGGCCATCTTGACGATGCGCACGCGGTCCTTGGCGCGCACCGCCACCTGCGCGGCGATGTCCTGCGGCTTCCCGCCGCGGCGAACGCGGAGCGTGAGGACGATGGCGGCGACGCTCGCGACCAGCAGGATGATGGCCGCGAGCTGCGCGGGATAGGCATAGCGGGTGAAGAGCGCCGCACCCAGCACGCGGGTGTTCGAGTAGCCGGCGGGCAGCGGCGGCGCGGAACGTAAGGCCGCCCCGCCCAGATGCCGTACCACGATCACGTTGATGATGGCGAAGATCACGAAGCACGCCACCGTCGTCGCAAGCGGCCAGTAGCTGGCGAGCTCCGAACGCAGCCGCACCGTGTCGATGTCGAGCATCATGACCACGAACAGGAACAGCACCATGACGGCGCCCACGTACACGAGCACCAGCACGATCCCGAGAAACTCCGCATCCAGCAACAGCCAGATGACGGCGCTGTTGAAGAAGCACAGCACCAAGAGCAGCGCGCAATGCACGGGATTGCGGGCGAGGATCACGCCCAAGGCCGCGCACACGAGCACCACACCGAAAATGAAAAACAGGATGGTCGGAAACATCAGCGGTACTTCGCATCCGCGGCACGATCCGCCGCGATCATGGCTTCGTAGCGCTCGCCGATGCCGAGCAACTTGTCCTTGTTCATGATGTTCTCGCCGCGGTTCTCCATGTGGTACTCGTGGAGCCGCGTCAAGACGATGGCGTCGACCGGGCAGGCTTCCTCGCAGAAGCCGCAGAAGATGCACTTGAACAGATCGATGTCGTAACGGGTCGTGCGCCGCGTGCCGTCGTTGTTCGCGTCCGAGTCGATGGTGATGCAGACCGCCGGGCAGACCGCCTCGCACAGCTTGCACGCGATACAGCGCTCCTCGCCGTTCGGATACCGACGCAGCGCATGCAGACCGCGGAAGCGCACGCTCTGCGGGGTCTTCTCCTCCGGATAGTTCACGGTGACCTTAGGCCGCCACATTTCCCGGAAGGTGACGGACAAGCCCTGGAGCAATTCCCAGAGGAGATAGGTCTTGATGAAACTGCGCGATGACATTAGCCCTGCCCTCTCCAAGGTCCGATGTGGAAATAGAAGAGAACTCCCTCGACCGCGAGCCACACCAAGGTGACCGGAATCAAGGCCTTCCAGCCGAGGCGCATGATCTGATCATAGCGGTAGCGCGGGAAAGTGGCGCGCAGCCACAGGAACGTGAACATCGGAAACAAGGTCTTCAAGCCGAACCAGAAAAACCCGGGCTGCGCGAGCAGCGAATCCGGGGGCACGAGCCACGTCCAGCCGTCGAACGGCGAGAGCCAGCCGCCGAAGAAGAAGATCACGGTGAGCGCCGAGATCAGGATCATGTTCACGTACTCGGCGATGAAGAACAGCGCGAACGCCATCCCCGAGTAATCGACATGGAATCCGGCCACGATCTCGGACTCGCCCTCGGCGACGTCGAACGGCGCCCGGTTGGTCTCGGCGACTCCGGAGATGAAATACACGAGCAGCAGCGGGAACAGCCACGTCCAGTTCCAGGTGAACATCCCGCCCGACTGGGCACGGATGATGTCACCGATGTTCAGACTGCCCGAGGCCATGAGCACACCCACCATGGCGAATCCCATCGCGATCTCATACGCGACGATCTGCGCCGCCGAGCGCATCGCGCCGAGGAAGGCGTACTTGGAGTTCGCCGCCCAGCCGGCGAGGATGATGCCGTAGACCCCCATCGAGGTGAGAGCGAGGATGTAGAGCAGCCCCGCGTCGATGTTGGAGAACGCGTGCTCGGGCGCGAACGGCACCACGGCCCAGATGGCGAGTGAGGGCACGAGCGCGAGAAACGGGGCCATGCGGAACAGGAAACCGCTCGAGTTCGCGGGGATCACGATCTCCTTGAACATGAGCTTGACGACGTCCGCGAAGGGCTGGGCGCCGCCCGGAAAGAACGGCAGGTTGACGCGGTTCGGACCCTTGCGCGCCTGGATCCAGCCGATCACCTTGCGCTCGGCCAAGGTGTAAAAGGCCATGACGAGTATCAGGCAAACCATGACCATCAAAGTCTGCACGGCGAGCAGTAACGGCGTCGTCCAGTACGGCGTGATGTAGGTCGCGATCCAATCGCGCAGCGGCGTCCATTGCCACATCAGAGCACGGCGCGGGCTTCGCGCCCTTCGTTCGTCTTCGCGAGCGACTCGGAGCCGCGCACCAGCACGTCGAGCTGGTACGGCGGGATGTCGATCCACGCGCCCGCGGAGCCCTTGCCGTCGAGCGGGGCTGACCCCTCGGGCTTCGCCGCCCGCTGCGCGGGGGCTGCGGGCAGCGCGCGATCACCGCAAAGCTGCTTGAGCGCATCGCGCACTTCTTCCGAGCTCACGTAGTCGACGCCCGGGATATTGAGCATGTTCGCGAGAACGCGCAGCACCTTCCAGCCCGGGCGGCTTTGGCCCACGGGAGTCGCGGCCCCCGACCAGCTTTGCCAGCGGCCTTCGACGTTCACGAACGTGCCCGAGGTTTCGGCGAAGGGACCGATGGGCAGCACCACGTGCGCCGTGGCACGCAGACTCTCGGTCAGGTGGCTGGAGGCCGCGGCGACGAACGCCCCATCGAGCGCCTCGGGCGCCGCGACGAGATCGTTCGCCGGGTCGATCCCGAGCAGCAGATATCCCTTCAGGCGCCCGTCCAGCATGCCGCGGGCCGACAGTCCGCCGGCGGTCACGGGCGTACCACCAGGCTCGCGATGGGGCACACAGCCGGCGAGGTACGCCCCCGCCGCATTCGCCCCCTCGGTGACGAATCCCACGGTCGCGCCGCAGAGATCGCCCAGGGTGCGCGCGAGCACTTTGATCTCCGCATAGGCGGGATGCCGCTGCGCCAGGGTTCCCAGGAAGATCGCGCGGCGCTCGCCGTGGCGCAACGCCTGCGCGAGCGAGCGATGACCGTCCTCGACAGGCGCCTCGCGCACGCCGGACGGCACCTCGCGCTCTGCGGCGGCCGCGGCGGCGCGCACCACGGCGGCGAGCCCGCCGACCAGGTCCTCCGCGACGGTGTAGCCCGCCAGCGGGAACAGGTACTCGAAGCGGCGCGGATTCAAGAAGCCCACCTGCGTGCCGCGCAACGCCGCCTTGCGGATGCGGTGCGCAAGCAGAGGTATTTCGTGGCGCAGATTCGAGCCCACCACCAACAGCCCGTCGAGCGATTCCACGTCGGCGATTTTCATACCGAGGCTGGGATACGCACCCTCCTCTGCGCTGTCGCGAGTGTCGAGCTGACGCAGGCGATGGTCGATGTTGCTCGAGCCGAGACCGCGCGCGATCCGTGCGAGCAAATACATTTCCTCGAGCGTCGCCATCGGCGAGGCGAGAAACCCGAGACTCGCGGCCCCAGACTCCTTGGCGACCTTCTGCAGACCCTCCGCGGTCGCGGTCAGCGCCACCTCCCAGTCGACGGACTTCAAGACGCCGCCCACGCGCACCATGGGCTCGGTGACCCGCTCGGGCGAATACATGCCCTCGAAGCCGAAACGGTCGCGGTCCGCGATCCAGGTCTCGTTGATTTCCTCGTTCTCGCGCGGCACGACACGCATGACCTTGCCGCGCAACACGTGCGCGAAGATGTTCGTGCCGAACCCGTCGTGCGGGGAAACCAGGGGGCGCTGCGTCATCTCCCAGGAGCGGGCGTGATAGCGGAACGGCTTGTTGTTGAGCGCGCCCACGGGGCACAGATCGATGATGTTGGCCGACAGCTCATGGTCGAGCGCCTGCTCCACGTAGGTATCGATCTGCATGTGCTCACCGCGGCCGGTGGTGCCGAGCTGCGGAAACCCCTGGATCTCGAGACCGAAGCGCACGCAGCGCGTGCACTGGATGCAACGCGTCATGTCCGTCGACACGAGCGGACCGATGCTCTTGTCCTTCACCACGCGCTTGCGCTCGGTGAAGCGCGAGATGTCGCGGCCGTAGCCGACGGCGAGGTCCTGCAGCTCGCATTCCCCGCCTTGGTCGCAGATCGGGCAATCGAGGGGGTGATTGATGAGCAGAAATTCCATGGTCGCGCGCTGCGCGGCGATCGCCTTCGGCGAGCGCGTGAATACTTTCATGCCTTCCATCACGGGCGTCGCGCAAGCCGGCATCGGCTTCGGCGCCTTCTCGACCTCGACCAGACACATGCGGCAGTTCGCCGCGACGGTGAGCTTGGCGTGATAGCAAAAGCGCGGGATGTAGACATCCACCGCATCCGTGACCTGCATGATCATGGCGCCCTTGCGCGCCTTCAGCGGCTGCCCATTGACCTCGATATTGACCAGATCGTCGCTCATGGTGCCTTCACGCCGCCGCGGCCGGCTGGCCTTCGACGATCGAGCGGCCTTTGTGCTCGATCATGTATTGAAACTCATGCTTGTAGTGCTTCAAAAAGCTCTGCACGGGCCATGCCGCCGCATCGCCGAGCGCGCAGATCGTGTGACCCTCGATCCGGTTGGCGACATCGAGCAGAAGCCCCAGGTCCTCGCTCCGTCCCTGACCGGCAATGATGCGCTTCAGCATGCGGTCGAGCCAACCGGTGCCTTCGCGGCACGGGGTGCATTGACCGCAGGACTCCGAATAATAAAAGCGCGCCAGCCGCTCGAGGGTGCGCACCATGCAGGTCGTCTCGTCCATGACGATGACGGCGCCGGTGCCCACCGACGAGCCGGCCTTCTTGACCGAGTCGTAATCCATGTTGGCCGTCATCATGATATCGCCGGGCACCACGGGGACCGAGGAGCCGCCGGGGATCACGGCCTTGAGTTTGCGGCCTTTCCAGACGCCGCCGCAGATCGCGAGCAGGTCCTTGAACGGAATGCCCATCGGCAGCTCGATGTTCATGGGCTTCTCGACGTGCCCGGAGACGGAAAAAATGATGGTGCCACCCGAATTGGGCGGCCCCAGGGCCGCAAACCACGCGGCGCCTTTGCGTAGGATGGTCGGCACCGAGGCGTAGCTCTGCGTGTTGTTGATGGTCGTCGGCTTGCCGTAGAGCCCGAAGTTCGCCGGGAACGGCGGCTTGAAGCGCGGCTTGCCAGGCTTGCCCTCGAGCGACTCGAGGAGCGCGGTCTCCTCGCCGCAGATGTAGGCGCCACCGCCCACGAACATGTGCAAATCGAAGTCGACGCCCGAGCCCAAGATGTTCTTGCCGAGCAGCCCCGCGGCGTAGGCCTCATCGAGCGCCGCCTGGAAGCGCGGGATGGGCTCGGCCATGAATTCGCCGCGGATGTAGTTGTAGCCGACGGTCGCCGTCATGGCGTAGCCGCCGATCGCCATACCCTCGATCACCGAGTGCGGGTTGTAGCGCAGGATGTCCCGGTCATGGCAGGTGCCGGGCTCGGATTCGTCCGAGTTGCACACCGCGTACTTCTGCAGCGGCGAGGAGCGCGGCATGAAGCTCCATTTCACGCCCGTCGGAAAGGCGGCACCGCCCCGCCCGCGCAGCCCCGAAGCCTTGACCTCGTCGATGATTTTCTCGCGCGGGGTCTTGTCGCGCAGGATCCGCTCCCAGGCCTCGTAGCCGCCGAACGATCGGTAGCCCTGGATCGTCCAGGGACGCTCGTGCTTCAAAGCCTCGAACAGCACCGTATTCGTCTCGTAGTTCATTGCAGCTCGTCCAGAATCTTGTCGACGCTATCGGGCGTGAGGTTCTCGTGGTAGACGTGATCCACCATCATCATGGGCGCGTTATTGCAGGCGGCGAGGCACTCTTCCTCACGCTTGAGGTAAATGCGGCCATCGGGAGTGCTCTCCCCCGTCTTGATGCCGAGCTTTTTCTCGCAGCGCGCGACGATCTCGTCCGAGCCGCGCAACATGCAGGAGATGTTCGTGCACACCGAAATGTGATGCCGGCCGACCGGCTTGGTCTCGAACATCGAGTAGAAGGTCGCAATCTCGTATACCTGGATGGGCGGCAGCTGCAGATATTCCGCCACGGCGTCCATCAGCGGCACGGTCAGGTGGCCCTGGTTCTCGTGCTGCACGGCATGCAGCGCCGAGATCACCGCCGAGCGCTTGCGGTCGGGCGGAAACTTGGCCACCCAGCGATCGATTTCCTCGCGCACATGATCGGATAGTGTCGCGCCCGTCGAAGGTCCGCTCGCCGATTGCGCGCTCATCGGTCGATCTCGCCGAACACGATGTCCTGGGTGCCGATCACCGCCACCACATCCGCGAGCATGTGCCCGCGCACCATCTCATCGAGCGCCGCCAGATGCGGAAAGCCCGGCGCACGCACTTTCAGCCGATACGGCTTGTTCGCACCGTCCGACACGAGATACACGCCGAGCTCGCCCTTCGGCGCCTCGATGGCGGCGTACACCTCGCCGGCCGGCACGCAGTAGCCCTCGGTGAACAACTTGAAGTGATGGATCAGGGATTCCATGTCGCCTTTCATTTCCTCGCGATCCGGGGGGCGAATCTTGCGATCCTCGATCATCACCGGGCCGGGGTTGGCCTTCAGCCACGCGACGCACTGCTCGATGATGCGCGTGGACTGCCGCAGCTCCTCGATGCGCACCAGATAACGGTCGTAGCAATCGCCGTTGACACCCACCGGGATGTCGAAGTCCATGTGCTCGTACACCTCGTAGGGCTGCTTCTTGCGAATGTCCCACTCGATGCCCGAGCCGCGCAGCATCGGCCCCGAGAAGCCGAGCTGCATGGCGCGCTCCGGGCTCACCACCCCGATGTTCACGGTGCGCTGCTTCCAAATGCGGTTGTCGGTGAGGAGTGTCTCGTATTCATCGACACAGGCCGGAAAGCGCGCGGCGAAGTCGGCAATGAAATCGATCAGGCCGCCGGAGCGCCGTTCGTTCAGGCGATCGACCGCCTTGTTGCTGCGCCACTCCGTGTACTGATACTTCGGCATGACCTCGGGGAGGTCGCGATACACCCCGCCCGTGCGGTAGTAGGTCGCGTGCATGCGCGTGCCCGACACCGCCTCGTAGCAATCCATCAAATCCTCGCGCTCGCGGAACGCGTACAGAAACACCGTCATCGCGCCGATGTCGAGTGCGTGCGAGCCGAGCCACATGAGGTGATTCAAGATCCGGGTGATTTCATCGAACAGCACGCGAATGTACCGGGCCCGGATCGGCGGATCGATCTCGAGCAGCTTCTCGATCGCGAGCACGTACGCGTGCTCGTTGCACATCATGGACACATAATCGAGGCGGTCCATGTAACCGATCGATTGATTGAACGGTTTGCTCTCCGCGAGCTTCTCGGTGCCACGATGCAAGAGCCCGATGTGCGGGTCGGCCTTCTGAATGACCTCGCCGTCCATCTCGAGCACCAGGCGCAGCACGCCGTGCGCCGCGGGATGCTGCGGTCCGAAGTTCATGGTGTAGTTGCGTATCTCGGCCATCAGGTTTTCACGGGTGCGGGCGGCGCAGGGGGCGGCGGAGCGACCAGGGGTGAGGGCGGCGCGATCGATGCGGCCGGGGCTGCGGTCAGCTCGGGATTGTAGCGGTTGTCGTGCCGGATCACTTTCGGCACGAGGACGCGAGGCTCGATCGTGACCGGCTGATACACCACGCGCCGCTTCTCCGGGTCGTAGCGCACCTCCACGTTGCCGATGAGCGGAAAATCCTTGCGGAACGGGTGCCCGATGAAACCGTAATCGGTGAGGATGCGGCGCAGGTCCGGGTGCCCGCGAAACATGACGCCAAAGAGGTCGAACGCCTCGCGCTCAAACCAATCCGCAGATGCCCAGACGCCGGTGACCGAGTCGACGGCCGGTTGCTCATCGTCCTCGCAGTAGACTTTGAGCCGAAGGCGTTGATTGTTGGCGATCGACAGCAGGTGATACACCACGGCGAAGCGCCGCCCGGGTTGCTCGTCGCCGCCGCTCGTCATGCCGCGAGCCACGCCGCGGCTGAATCCCGACAGGGTCGCGTGCTCGGTCTTCCACTCGGCGCGCCCGTGCTGCAGATAATCGACGACGCACACGTCCATGCACATCTCGAACTTGAGCGCATCGCGTAACGTCTTGCCCGCGGCGAGGAGCTGCGCGGAGCGTACCTCGAAGGTGAGCTCGCCCGTCGCGTTCGCCACGCGGCTGAGTCCCGCGGGCAGCGCCGCCTCGATGCGCGCCGCGAGCTGGTCGGCCCTGCTCAGGGTGGCGGCGCTCGGGGCACCTGCAGGCGCCGTCGCGGCACCCGAAGCGGGAGGAACGGAGCTCATCGGATAATGGCCTTGTTGCGCCTGATCTTGTTCTGCAACTGGATGATGCCGTAGAGCAACGCTTCCGCGGTCGGCGGGCAACCCGGCACGTACACATCGACCGGCACGATGCGATCACAGCCGCGCACCACCGCATAGGAATAATGATAATAGCCGCCGCCGTTTGCGCAGGAGCCCATGGAGATGACCCAGCGCGGCTCGGCCATCTGGTCGTACACCTTGCGCAGCGCAGGGGCCATCTTGTTGACCAGCGTGCCGGCGACGATCATGACGTCCGATTGCCGCGGGCTCGGGCGGAACACGACGCCGAAGCGATCGAGGTCGTAGCGCGCGGCGCCCGCATGCATCATCTCGACCGCGCAGCAGGCGAGGCCGAAGGTCATCGGCCAAAGCGAGCCGGTGCGCGCCCAGTTGATGAGCTTGTCGACCGTGGTCACCTCGAAGCCGCGCACCGTGCCGGACTCGGCCGACGCCGCTTCTAGTCCCATTCGAGCGCCCCTTTGCGATAGTCGTAGATCAACGCGACGACGAGTACCAGGGCGAAGATGAGCATCGCCA
>Ga0302324_100017016_pt1 | contig 14444 bp, 17 predicted proteins | sample Palsa_T0_1_FD_201949 | JGI IMG/M metagenome (GOLD analysis project Ga0302324, IMG submission 201949) | Peat permafrost microbial communities from Stordalen Mire near Abisko, Sweden - Palsa_T0_1 | ecosystem: Environmental > Terrestrial > Soil > Palsa > Peat permafrost | place: Sweden: Abisko...
CAGCATGCTCCGATGGAAATCGTCGGTTTCGCCGCCAATATCGTCGGGGCGCACGCGGTGGGGATGGTGGCCAACCAGAGGGCGATCGACCGCATCGCGCTGATGAAACACATCGAGGCGATTTTGAAATGACGGACTCGCTCTCCACTTATCTCGCCGAGATGCACCGCCTCCTGGGCGCGATGGAAATCCGGGATGCCGCCGGAGCCACCCTTTCGATGGACGGCGGCGCGGACGCGGCGCTCGATCTCCTCCGTGAAATAAAGAGGGGCAACCGCACCGCGTTCATCGTCGGGAACGGCGGCAGCGCGGCGATTGCGAGCCACGTGCAGAACGACCTGTGCAAGGCAGCCGGCATCCGCGCGCTGGTTTTTACCGAACAGCCGCTGCTCACCGCGCTGACGAATGACGACGGCTACGAGGGCGCCTATGAAACGATGGTCCGGCTGTGGGCCGGCCCGGGGGATATCCTCGTGGCGATCAGCAGTTCGGGACGCTCGAAAAATATCCTTCGCGCGGCAAGCGCGGCAAGAACGGCAGGGTGTCGGATAATTACATTATCTGGGTTCGCGGGGGGCAATCCGTTGAGGCTTTTGGGCGATGTGAACTTCTATGTTCCCTCGGAGAGCTACGGCCACGTCGAAATCATCCACGCCGCGCTCACCCAGTTTTTGACGGATGCGCTGAAAGGGGTGTGATTGAAAGTGGCTCGACGGATCGGTCCAAGGTGCAGCCGAGGTCTGAGACCCCGGGAAAGCAGCCACGGTTGGGAAACCGGCCTCGCAGAGACCGGCTACAGCGATCCCTGCCAGCCAGCTCCGAGCGGCGGAACCCAAAGTGAGGACGGCTGGGACAGCCGCCTCTACACCTCCATTGGGGCGCTACCGCGCGGCGCCGCGGTCCTTACCGGTTGTAGAGGCGGCTGTCTCAGCCGTCCTCACTTTTCATCCGGCCATTCATCGCCGTTCAATCACGCCCCGGTGAAAGCGTAACCACATGTCCGCCGTTATCGGAGTGGATCTCGACAATACGCTGGTCTGTTACGACGCTATTTTCCATCTTGCCGCGTGCGAGGAGGGTCTCATCGATCCCTCGCTCCCCCGGAGCAAGGAAAGGGTTCGCGACGCGATCCGCCTCCTGCCGGACGGCGAAAGCCGGTGGACGCGGCTGCAAGCGCTCGTTTACGGCCCGCGGATGACGGAGGCCACGGCGTTCGACGGCGTCGATGCTTTCTTCCGGCATTGCGCGGCTTCCGGGACGCGGGCATGGATCGTGAGCCACAAAACGCCTTCCGCCTCGCTCGACGGGAAGCAGGTCGATATCCGGGAGGCGGCGCTGCGATGGATGCAATTGAAGGGATTTTTCGATCCGGACGGCCTCGCGCTTTCGGCCGGCGCCGTCTTTTTCGAGTCCACCCGAGCGGAAAAGATCGAGCGCATCCGCGCCCTGCGCTGCACGCATTTTATCGACGATCTGGCCGAAGTCTTCGCGGAAAGCGCCTTCCCGCGCGAGACCGCCAAACTGCTTTTCGCCGCGCATGGAGGGCAACCTCCGGCAGCCGATGTGCGTCCGTTCAAGAGTTGGCGCGAACTCGACCTATTTTTCTTTGGATGACCGAGGCCGAAGCACAGCGGGACATTCGCGAAGTGCTTTTTCGCGGATTGAAAAAGGAGGCGCGGACGTTCCGGAAGCTGAAAGGCGGCCGGAACAGCCAGGTTTTCCGGGTGGATTGCGGTGACGGCTCGAAGTTTGCGGCGAAAGCGTACTTCCATTCCGCGAACGACCGCCGCGACAGGATCGGAAACGAGTTTCGGGCGCTGCGGTTTTTGAAGGAGCACGGGCTTTGCCAGATCCCGGAGGCCCTTGTCGCGGATGAGGCGCGCCGCATCGGGATATACGAATACATCGAGGGAGAGCAGTTGCACGGTGTCGGCGACGCTGAGATCGACCAGGCGGTGGAGTTTCTGCGCGCGCTAAGGAGTCTCTCGCAGCCCGCGAAGGCGGCCCATTTCCCCGCCGCTTCGGAAGCGTGTTTTTCCCTGGATGCGATTTCCTCCAGCCTCGAGAGCCGCTTCAACCGTCTCGAACAAGCGGCGGGCCGGCATCCCGGGCTCGCGGCTTTTTTGCGGGATGATCTTGCGCCGTTCCGAAAGACCGCGGAAGCTTGGAGCCGCGATTTTTGCCGGGAACATGGGATCGACGCCGCGGATGAAATTCCGTTCGCGGACCGGACGCTGAGTCCGTCCGACTTCGGATTCCACAATGCGCTGCGATGCGAGGGCGGCAGGCTCGTCTTTCTCGATTTCGAATATTTTGGATGGGACGATCCGGCGAAAACGATCTGCGATTTTCTACTTCACCCGGCAATGGAACTGCCATCCGAACTCAGGTCGCGTTTCCTTTCCGGCGCGCTTTCAGCGTTTGAGGGAGTCTCCTCGCTCGAGCTCCGGGTTCGCGCGGTTTATCCCCTGTTCGGCCTGAAATGGTGCGCGATCCTCCTGAACGAGTTCACGGTTGAAGACATGGAACGGCGCTCCTTCGCCGACAGCGCCCCCGGCGCCTGGAGCGGCGCCACCCAGATAGAGAAAGCCCGCCGGATGCTGGCACGCAAATCGCTGGCCTAACTCCACGTCAAACGCCACTGTCATAGTCAGTCGGCTGTGTCAGCCGTCGTCGAAAGAGAACTCCAAATCAGCTTACTGGTTTACTTTTGACAGCAAACAGGCCGAATTTCTTGAGGGCTGTCAGAAGAGTTACGTCATCCTTGTCTGTAAATCAGAAGAGCATGTTCTCCAAATACCGTGGACTAACTGTAAGAAGTTGTCGAAGCGCATAGGTGAGCGCGAAAAGAAAGGAGAGAAGGAAGGCTTATGGGACATTCGTATTAAAATCGACAGCAACCGATACATATTACAACTCAAGGATGGTCGAAATACAGAAAACTTGACGGACTACTATTATAGTGTGGCATAACTATTTAAGTTCACGGTGACCGAGCCGTGCGCAGAGTTTGGGATAACGCGGAAGACGGGCCACAAGCGGCTTGGGCGGTATGCGGCCGGTGGGATGGAGGGCTTGGAGGAGCGGAGTCGAGCGCCACGAAGCGTGACGAGCCGGATGGCTCCGGATGGGCGCTTCACCCCACCATCCTTTACCATTTCGGCCGGGCCGGCGAATACGGGAGCCGTGGCTATCCCGGCAATTGTGGCGGCAATGGCAATCCGCCCACGGCTCACACCTAATTAACCCATTGGCTCCTTAGCGCACCAGCGTCTGGCCATGAACCGCCTTGAGACTCATTTTGAGCCCAAGCGCTTCGAGCACGCTTTGAAATGTGCGAAGCCGGGGATTCCCGTCCGGCGACAGCGCTTCATGGAGAGCCTTGCGGCTGATGGTCGTATCGCGAGCCAGCTTCGCGATTCCGCCCTGCGCTTGCGCGACCAGTCGAAGTGTATCGAGCAATGCGTTAACATCACCGTCCATCTCGAATTCCTTCAAGGAGAGTTTCAACGCGAAGTCAGCATCCTTCGGGTTCTTCAGGTAGCGAAGCCGAATTTCGTCGTGCGGAATACCGCCGCTTTTTCCGGTCTGTTTCATACGTTATCCTCCAAATAAGTCTTCCAATATTCCTTTGCCATTTTGACGTCCTTTTTCTGCGTCGATTTATCTCCTCCACACAAAAGCAAAATCATCTTCCCCCGATGCTCCCCAAAATAGACCCGGTAGCCGGGTCCGAAAAAGAGCCGCAATTCGTAAAGCCCCCCATCCAGTGGTTTGAAATCGCCGAATTGTCCCCATTTGAGTCTGCCAATCCTGCTGAGGACGCGCTCCCGCGTTTTCCGATCAAGAGAATCGACCCATTCCAGATATGGGCTTGCCCCCGAGCGGTCGTGGAAAGCGATGAGGTCATAGTTGCCGGGTTTGAGCACGAATTCTCTCTGGTTCCGATTTGAGCAGTGTAACCTATACTATACACATTGTCAAGACTCGTGCTCGGCTGGGAAACCAATCCCTTTATGGCTGGCAGGGAAAGGGCTTTGCCGAGACCCGCTTCACGGGGGCTCAGCATGACCCGTATTCGAGCGCAATGCCAAGGTTCCTGGCACCACTTTCAATCGGACCCCTCTTTTTCTCTCCCATCAAATCGCTCCTTGAAAATTATCTTTCAAGAAAGGATACTGCCGGTCCATAGCGTTGCGGTTTGCCTGATCCCCGGTTTTCATCTCTATCTCACCCTTCAGTGACAGCCATTGACGCCCCCGGAAATACCGCTCTCGACCGGCGCTCCAAAGAATTGCGCAGGATGATCGTGCGGACGCTCACGGCGGGAAAGCGCGGCCACGTAGGCGCGGCTTTTTCCGTGGTCGAGATTCTCCGGGTTCTTTACGATACCATCCTGAAGTACGACCCGAAGAATCCGCGGTGGAAGGACCGGGACCGCTGCATTCTTAGCAAAGGGCACGGTTGCCTGGCGCTTTACGTTCTGCTGGCGGAAAAAGGGTTTTTCCCCGAGGCGGAGTTGTGGAAATTCTGCGCGAAGGACGGCATCCTCGGCGGGCATCCGGAATACGGCAAGGTGCCCGGCGTCGAAGCCTCGACGGGAAGTCTTGGGCACGGATTATCCATCGGGGTCGGCTTCGCGCTCGCCGCAAAACTCGACGGCCAGGAGCCGCGCAACCGCCGTGTTTTTGTCGTCGTCGGCGACGGCGAGTGCAGCGAGGGGAGCATCTGGGAAGCCGCGCTCTGCGCCGCCCAACACAAATTGAGCGGGCTGACAGTGTTGATCGATTACAACAAGCAGCAAACCTACGGCTCCATCGCGGAAGTGCAGGGTCTCGAGCCATTGGTTGACAAGTGGGCGGCCTTCGGATTTGCCGTCCGCGAAGTGAACGGGCACGACGTCGGACAGCTCGCGCGCGTTCTCGGCGCCGTCCCCTTCGAGGCGGACAAACCGAGCGCCATCGTCTGCCACACCGTCAAAGGGAAGGGTGTGAGTTTTACGGAGCGGAATCTTGGCTGGCACCACAAGGCGAGGACCACCGAGGCCGAGGAAGCGTCTCTTCTCGCCGAGTTGGATACCGACTAAAGAGACTGTGAAAAGAGTAGGAAAGGGTCGTGCGCGAGCAGAAAAGGCCATATGGTGGTGGCGCGACGAAGGAGCATACCCGCTGTGGTCTGTGACTGAGGAGCAACGCCGCCAGATGGCCTTTTCTGCTCGCGCCCGAAGGGTTGCGCGTCTTTTGGCCTTGGCCTGCGTTGCTCGCTCGGGCAAGACCCATAAAGGGTATTGCCGCTTCGCTCGCGCCTTGGCCAAGGTCAAAATCCGCTGCAACACGACCCTTCCCTACTTTTTTCACAGTCTCTAAATGCGCAAGACTTCACTCGACATGGTTTACGAGCTCGCGAAGCGAGACCGGCGCGTCATCTTTATAGGGTCCGATCTCGGGCCGGACACGTTGAAGAATCTCAAGGCCGAGATGCCGAACCAATTCCTGATGGAGGGGGTGAGCGAGGCGAACATCGTGAGCATGGCCGCGGGCCTCGCGCTCGAGGGCAGGATTCCCTACATCAACACGATCGCCACGTTCCTCTCGCGGCGCTGTTTCGAGCAGATCGTGCTCGACCTCGGCCTGCACAACACCAAAGTCCGGCTCATCGCGAGCGGCGGCGGTTTTGTCTATGCGCCTCTCGGGCCGACGCATCTCGCCGTGGATGACATCGCCATCCTGCGCACCGTGCCGAACATGACGATCCTCGTGCCGTGCGATGCCGAAGAGATGCGGCGGCTGATGCTTCTCACGCTCGAGGTGGAAGGGCCGATCTATATCCGCATGGGCAAAGGGGGCGACCCGGTTGTCAGCCGCGCCGATCTGCCGTGCGAGATCGGCAAGGCCATCTTGATGCGGGAAGGCCGCGACGCGCTGATCGTCACCACCGGCATCTGCCTCCAGGCCGCTCTCACAGCCGCCGCCGGGCTGGAAGAGCGAGGCGTCTCGACCGGCGTCCTCCACGTTCACACGGTAAAGCCGCTGGATTCTTGCGCGATCCTGGAAAACTGCGCGCGGGCGCGTGCGATCGTTTCCATCGAGGAACACATTTTGATCGGCGGTCTCGGCAGCGCCGTCGCCGAACTCATCGCGGAAGCCGGTTTCGAGCCCGCCAAACGTTTCAAACGAATCGGCATTCCGGATATGTTCGCCGACGAATACGGTTCGCAAGCCAGCCTGATGGAAAGATTCTCGATAACAGCGGAGAACCTGGTTGCCACCGTAACCGGGTTGCTGGAAGATCGGCCATGAACCAGATTGATTTCATCCAGAAACTTCACAAGGGCACCGCGCGGAACTATGTCCAGCGGGTCGTCGAGTTTGACAAAGCCGAGTGCGCCGAAGTCGCAAACAAATATGGCAAAGACTACTGGGATGGCGAACGGCAATACGGTTACGGCGGCTATAAATATGATGGCCGCTGGTTCCCCCTGGCAAAGGAGATTGCCACCCACTACGGCATCAAGCCCGGCGACAAGATCCTCGACATCGGCTGCGGAAAAGGCTTCCTTCTCCACGAATTCACCCGCGCGGTTCCCGGCGTGGAAGTGGCGGGCCTGGACATCTCCCAGTACGCCATAGACAACGCGAAGGAGGAAGTGAAACCCTTTCTGCGCGTTGGCAACGCAACTTCACTGCCTTACCCCGGCCACGCCTTTGACTTCGTCATTTCGATAACCACCTTCCACAACCTATACAATTACGAACTGCGCAAGGCGCTCCAGGAAGTCGAACGCGTCGGCAAAGAGAAGAAACACATCGTCATCGAGTCCTACCGCAACGAACGCGAGAAGGCCAACCTGCTATACTGGCAACTAACCTGCCGCTCGTTTTACACGCCCGCGGAATGGGAATGGTTCATGAAGGAAAGCGGTTATACGGGCGACTTCGGGTGCATCTATTTCGAGTAAAGAGCTTGTGAAGACGCGCGCGGCCATCCTGGAGAAACTCAACTCGCCCCTCGTGGTGGACGAGATCGAGGTTCCCAAGCTGGAATGCGGACAGGTCCTCGTCGAGATCCGTTGCAGCGGCATCTGCGGCGCGCAACTCGGCGAGATCGCCGGCGTCAAAGGCCCGGACAAATTCCTCCCGCACCTGCTCGGGCACGAGGGCGGCGGCGTGGTGTTGGAGACCGGCCCCGGCGTCACCCACCTGAAGGCGGGGGATCACGTCGTCCTGCATTGGAGAAAAGGCGCTGGAATCCAGTCGCAAACTCCTAAATACCGGTGGAATGGCCGCACGGTCAACGGCGGCTGGGTCACCACGTTCAACCAGTTCGCCGTCGTCTCGGAAAATCGCGCCACCCCCATTTCCAAGGAGATCGATTTTGAAGTCGCCGCGCTGATGGGCTGCGCCGTGACAACCGGGCTCGGACTCATCAACAACGACGCGCAACTCAAGATCGGGCAATCGATCGCCATCCTGGGTTGCGGCGGAGTCGGGTTGAACGTCATCCAGGGGGCGGCGATGGTCGCGGCGGATCCTATCATTGCAATCGACATCCACGACCACAAATTGGAGATGGCGCGTAAATTCGGAGCCACCCACCTGATCCATTCCGGGAAAACCGATCTGCGCGAGGAAGTCCGCAAAATCGTGGGGCCAAAGGGAGTGGATGTGTTCGTGGAAAATACCGGGCTCGTGCGATTGATCGAACAGGCCTACGAATTGACTGCGCGCACCGGGCGGACGATTCTCGTCGGCGTGCCGCGGCACGACCAGGATATTACGATCCACTCGCTGCCCCTGCATTTTGGCAAGGTCCTTACCGGCTGCGAGGGGGGACACACCGATCCGGCCGTCGATATTCCGCGCTATTTGCGACTTTATCAAAAGGAGAAGCTCAAGCTTGACGAACAAATCACCCACCGCTTCCCCTTGAATGAGATCAATGAAGCGCTCGATGCGGTACGGAAGGCTGAAGCGGGCAGGTGTGTCATCCGGTTCGGATGAACGCGGCCGAAGCCCTCGTTTATGAGCACTGAGAGGACAGGAGAACCGCGATATTTGGTCGTCGGCGCGGATGGCGTGATCGGACGCGCACTGTCGAGACAACTCCAAAGCCTGGGAAAACCGGTGGTCGGAACGACCCGCCGGCGCGATGCCGTCAGCGGCTCGCACCTTTATCTCGACCTCGCTGAACAGGTGGACGAATGGCGATGTCCCTGGCCGGTCGCCGTTGCTTTTCTCTGCGCGGGAGTGACCGGTCTCGAGGCGTGCCGGAAGGACCCCGAGGCAAGCGCGCGTGTCAACGTGCGCGGCATCTCGACCCTGGCCTTGAGTCTGGCGGCTGTGGGCGCTTTCGTAACCTACGTCTCGACGAACCAGGTCTTCGACGGTTCCCTGGCGACCCTGCGCCCGGACGCTCCCCATACGCCGGTGACGGAATATGGCCGGCAAAAGGCGGAGGCCGAAAACACACTTTTTGCTCTCGGAGACCATGCGTGCGTGGTGCGTTTCTCCAAGATCCTTGCGCCGGACGAGCCCCTTTTCAACCGTTGGATCGAAGCCCTCAAGGGAAGCCAATCCATCCATCCCTTTTCGGATAGGGTCCTGGCTCCCGTGCCGCTTTCTTTTTCCCTGGATGTGCTGCAACGCGTCGCGGAGAGGCGGCTTCCCGGCGTGATCCAGGTCTCCGCTCCAGAGGATGTCACCTACGAGGAGGCCGCTCTCCATATCGCGCAACGGATCGGCGCGTCCCGGGATCTCGTCCGGCCTGTGCGCTCGATCGAGTTCCTGTCGGAGCCGAATCCCTCGAACACGACGCTCGACACGGCAAGACTCCGCGAGGAGCTTGGAATGGAGCCCGCCGGGGCGTACGAGGCGCTCGACTCGATGGTGCGCGTATGACAAAGCCCCGTTGTCACGTCTGCGCCCAGGCCGAGATCGACCCGGTGGAAGGTTACGAGCCGCTCTCCCGTGTCGCCTCGGATTGCGCGCCGTGGCCCGCGGGCGGGCGCCTCGGCGTATGCCCCTCTTGCGGTTGCGTGCAGAAGGTGATCGACGACGCGTGGAATTCGGAAGTCGGGAAGATATACGATTCCTATTCCATCTATCACCAGAGCCAGGGCGGCGCGGAACAGTCCGTCTTCGAGGCTTCGGGCCACGCCGTCTCCCGTTCGACGCGCTTGCTGGAATGTCTGCGTTCCCATGTGCGATTGCCGGAGGCGGGACGCCTGCTCGACGTGGGCTGCGGAAACGGCGCCCTTCTGCGCGTATTCAGTCCGCTCGAGCCCTCCTGGTCGCTGGCCGGCACGGAGTTGAACGACAAGTATCGGGCGGAGGTGGAGCGTATCGAGAGAGTGGAAGCCTTGTTTACTTGTGCGCCGGACCAGGTTCCAGGCGGCTTCGATCTCATCACCATGGTCCATGTGATCGAGCACATTCCCGATCCGATGCAATTTCTCGCCCGCCTCGGGGACAAACTGAAAGCCGGCGGATTGCTGGTCATCGAAATACCGGACTACTTGCAAAATCCCTTCGACCTCGTGATCGCGGATCACAGCACCCACTTCACTGCCGCGACGATCTCCGCTCTTCTCATCAAGGCGGGCTATGAAGTGGCCTCCGTCGCCGGCGATTGGGTGCCGAAGGAATTGACCGTGGTCGCGCGCAAGGCGGAAAACCGGCTGGAAAACGCTCATCCCGCCCCGGCAAATTCGATGGACCAAGCCGTCAACCGCGTCCGCTGGCTCCGGGACGTCGTGACCGCGGCGCGCCGGCACTCGGCGGCGAAATCCTTCGGCCTCTTCGGGACATCGATCGCCGCGGCCTGGCTCTTCAGCGAACTCGATGGCCGGGTTGCCTTTTTTGCCGATGAAGATCCCTCCAGGGTCGGCCGGACGTATAGGGGCCGGCCGGTTTACCACCCGAAAGATGCGCCCCCCGGCGCTCATCTCTTCATTCCCATTCCCGCTCCTTTCGGGGAAGCATTGAAAGCGAGGCTGAAACGGCTGGCCCCGCAATGTGAAATGTCGGAGCCTCCCGGCATTCCCCCATGATCCCGGAACCGAGCGGAGCAACCGAGAATCAGGAGCCCGAAATCACCGTGCTCGTCACCTGCTACAATGAAGAGGCATTTATCGCCGACACACTGGAGACGGTTTCGGGTTCGCTGCGCGCGGCCGGACATTCGCACGAGATAATAGTGGTGGATGACGTATCCACGGACAACTCGGTGCGGAGGGTGCGCGAATACATCGGGAAACATCCGGACTATCCGATAACGTTGAAGGTCAACGAGAAAAACCGCGGGCTGGCCAACAACTATATCGACGCCGCTTTCCTGGGCAGGGGAAAGTATTACCGCCTATGCTGCGGCGATAACCCGGAGCCGGCGGAAATCCTGGTGAAAATTTTCCGGCATATCGGCGACGCCGACATGGTGCTCCCGTACCAGAACCAGGAGGAAGTCACCGGGAAAGGTGCTTTCAGGAGGCTTACCTCCAGGACTTTCACCTTTCTAGTCAATTTGCTAAGCGGATACGACATTAAATACTACAACGGCCTCGCCATTCACCTTAGATATAACGTGATGCGATGGCATCCCAGCAGCTATGGATTCGGATTTCAGGCGGACATCGTAACGCGGCTGCTCGACGAAGGGGTCTCCTACATCCAGGTTCCCGCCGCTTCCGTGGATAGAAAAGGCGGCTCTTCCACCGCGCTGACCATGAGGAACCTGCTGTCCGTAGGGCACACTCTGCTCGAGATAACTTTCAGGAGGGTGAGGAGATTTTTGTATGAGACAAACGCGCCTAAGCCAGTCGAGATTGAACTCCGGCAGGACGCCAGTTGAGTCAGGCTGGATGCCATCCTTCATTCTCCGATGTCAATCTTCCTCATAACCTGCTCGCTCTTCGCGGTCGCTCTCGCGATCCAGGTGATCCTTTGGAAGCTCCGGTTGCCAAAATACCAGATGCGGACTTTGCTTGTCATCTTAACGGTGGTGCTCGTTTTGGGACTCCCTGCCGCGGCCGCCTTTTCCCCTGGCTATTTGGATTTGCTCCACGCCGCCTTGTTCTATGTGTCGGTTGGTCTGGCGTACATGGTCACCTACTCCGCCATCGAGGCGGACAGTCCCACTCTTAGCCTCATGCGATTTCTGGCGCAAAGGCAGCCCGATGGCGTTGCCGCCGGCGAGGTGGCGCGTTTTTTTGCGCAACGCCCTTTTGTGCAAGCGCGTTTGGCCGCCCTTGTGCAATCCGGCTTGATTCGCGAGCAGGATGGCAGGTACCTTCTGGCCGGAAGGCGCTCCCCCGGCTTCCGCTTGATTCTCGGTTTCAGAAAGCTTTATGGCCCAATTTCCAAAGGCGGATGATGCCTGGCGCGTTTGCTCGCTTCTGAGTCCGATCCTCGCCCTGGCAGTCAACGTGTTTGGCCAGGTGCTCCTGGTTCGCGCCCGGCGCGGCGCGGAGTTTTTCCGGTCTGTCGTCGAAGGATTCCTGTTGGGAGCGCTCGCGCTGGCGGTCTCCGAGACGCTGCTCGTCCTCTGGCATCGCGCCTCCGGCGACAGCCTGGCCGTCTCTCTTCTCGTAAACGCGCCCACCTATGCCGCGTTGTCTTATTGTTATTCCAATTTCGTGAACCTCGGTCACACTTCCATCCGCATCCGGATGTATTCAAGAATTGCGGCGGCAATATCCGGAGTGGACATCCGTGAAATGGCGCGGGAATACGACGACAATGCATTGATGCGAATGCGGCTTGAACGTCTGGTTGAAAGCGGAGATGCCATCCACGAGGAGGGACGCTATTTCGTTGGCCGGACCCGATTCGTCCGCATCGCGGCGATCCTATCTGCGACAAAGCATTTCCTGCTCGGAAAACGGAGTGAATTTGACTAGATTCACACTCCTCCCGTGTGAGTTCCGGCCGCCGGATCTGTTTCCCATGCCATGAACAAGCGGCAGGCGGCATTCCTCGTCGCGAAGATGCTCTTTGCCGTCGCGGTTCTCGGCTTCCTGTTGCACAAAGTGGACGCCGCGCGCGTCTGGAATAGCGCGCGCGGCGCCAACCGCGCATGCGTCGGCGCGGGAATCCTCCTATGCCTGGCGACCGTCTTCATCTCCGGCTGGCGCTGGCATCGGTTGCTCGCCGTCCTCCAGATTAAAATACCCGTGCTCCCGCTGGTCTGCGTGGTCCAGATCGGACAATTCTTCCTGATGTTCCTTCCCGGCCCCGTCGGGGACGATCTCACCCGCATGCTCTACATCTCGCGTCTGGCAAAAGGGCGCGCCGGCGAAGCGTGCAGCACAGTCGTGCTCGACCGGGTGCTCGGGCTCGCCAGCGTGTTTGCGCTGGCCGTCCTATGCGTCCCCTGGCAATGGCGTCTGCTCGCCGCGTCCTATCAAACATACTGGCTGGCCGTGGGAATGCTGGCGGTGGGTTTTACCGTGTGCGTTTGCGGAATTCTCTTCCTTATCGCGGGCCACCCGACCCACCGGTGGTTCGAACACCGCTTGCGGTCTTTTCCCGCCTTTGACTTCAGGGATGAGCTCGCCACCATCTGGGGTCTCTTCTGCTTGAATAAGCGCTGCATCGTGCAAGTCGTCGCCGCGGCCTGCGTCACCCAGTTGCTTCTCTGCATTCTCTTCTATCTCGCCGGCGCCGCCGTCGGCATCCGCATGCCGTTAACCGTCTGGTTAAGTTTTGTGCCCGTCGTGCTTGCCGCGAACGCGGTCCCGATCACCCTGGCGGGCCTCGGCGTCCGCGAATATCTTCTTGTTTTATTCCTCGGCGTCCTTGGAAACATCGGCGCCGAACGCGCCCTGGCCGCATCCTTCGTCGCGTTCTCGATGATGTTTGCCGTGTGCCTCTTTGGCGGTGTCGTCTATATCCTTTACCGGCCGAAACAAAGCGGCCCTTCGGTCGAAGGCCGGGAATAACCTTGACTGGCGGGCCGCCGCTCGGAAAAGTTGTTCCCGATGAGAAGATTCCTCGCTGTATCCGGGCTCATGTGCCTGCTGATCGCGGCCAGCCTCGGCGACGAGGCCAACGGCCTGCTCCTGACGGCGCAAAAAACAGTGCTTGATAGATCGAAGGATCGCGATGCGTTTGGCGATTGGGCCATGGTGCAAAAGGCGCTGGCGCTAAAGGTGATAGCGACCAACACCTCGATGCAAGACATGCCCGAAGGCACGATCACCTGCACGGTAATCGTCAAGCGTTGGGGTTGCTCGCCGCCACGCTACGAGGCTTACACGGACAAGCAGCCCTTTCCGCCGCTAAAGGCAAGCGCCGAAACGCGCCTGACCGTTGGCAAGGTAAAGATGAGCGGCTATGAAACAACCAATAATCGCAGGGAGTTTCAAGACAGCATCGAGGGTTGGCAGATCGTGGTAGAACATGGCGGCGTTGAGACGCTGAAAATGACCAGCACTTCCGAGTACGACAAGCTCCTGGAAGAGGCAAAACCAAGGAAATAACCAGAACCCGGTCTGCTTCTTGTTACCAATTCTTGACCCACTGCAAAACGGTATTAGTCGGAGCGCTGCCCGTGGTGACGGTTCCGCCGGTGCTCCACAGGTCGAAGGTGGGGTTGTAGCCATTTGACGAACTCACCTGGGCGGCGGCAGTGGAATAACCATAGCTGTTTCCCCAGGGATCCATGAGATATCTGACGGTGTTGCTGTTGCTTATGGGGAGAGTCGAACTCGGACGGTAGCACATCGTGGGCTTGATGGGGAAATAGGAGACGGTGGCCAGGCCGGTGCAATTCGTATCGCCTGTAAGCACGGTATATAAATAGAGACTGGAATTCTGATAGGGATAGTTCCCCGAAATGGGAGCGGCTGCCGAGCCCAACGTCCCGGCATCCGTGGAATCTCCGTTCGTCTTGGGATTCAAGGTGTTCGTCCAGGAGACGGACACCGGATAAATCCCGTAATCGGTTTTGTAAGCCTCGCAGGCGGTCGCCAGGCTTTGTATTTCCGCATTTGCCCGGGATTGGGCTCCCTTGGCCTGCACGTATCCCACGGTGCTGAGGACAATCCCGACGAGAATGGCTATCACGGCGACGACCGCGAGCATTTCGATGAGCGTGAAGCTTTCGCGGGATGCCCGCGCCCCACGGATCGTCCGAACGGCCCGAACGGCCTCTTGCGCGGCCTTTCGTATGTTTTCCACAGGGGTTCCCCGGGGCTAGCTGCCGCCGCTCGACATGGTCTGGATGATGGTGATGAGCGGCATGAAGAGGGCGATGACAATGGTGCCGACGACCACGGCGAGAAAGACGATCATGATGGGCTCGAGCATCGACGTAAGGCTGCTCACGGCGTTATCGACTTCGTCATCGTAAACCTCGGCTATCTTCAAGAGCATTTCCGGCAACTGGCCGGTCTCTTCTCCGACGTCGATCATGCTGATCACCATCGGCGGAAAAACGCCGCTGGCATC
>Ga0302324_100017019_pt1 | contig 14443 bp, 10 predicted proteins | sample Palsa_T0_1_FD_201949 | JGI IMG/M metagenome (GOLD analysis project Ga0302324, IMG submission 201949) | Peat permafrost microbial communities from Stordalen Mire near Abisko, Sweden - Palsa_T0_1 | ecosystem: Environmental > Terrestrial > Soil > Palsa > Peat permafrost | place: Sweden: Abisko...
TGCGCCAACGTTTCGGCGCCGATCGCGTGGCCTGCGTCGGTGGTCCGGCGCACGCGCGCGAGATGGTCAGCGAGGGAGCGGGGCTGGTAGCGGCTTCGTCTGCCGAGCCGCTCGCGACTGCGCTGGCGGGCGTGTTCATCCGGGCCGGGGTCGTGTGCGAGGAATCCAACGATCCGGTTGGGGTCGAGCTGGCGGGAACGGCGAAGAACGCCGCCGCGCTCGCGGCCGGCGCAACCGAGTCGCAGGGGCTCAACGCGGCCGGCGCCGCGGCGGGCCACATCTTCTTGGAGATCTGGCGCTGGGCCGAGGGGCAGGGAGCTCGGCCGGAGTCGCTGATCGGCCTGGCGGGCACCGGCGATCTCGTCGCAACCGCGCTTGCTCCGCACAGCCGCAACCGGCGCGCCGGCGAGTTGCTCGCGCAGGGCGTTGCCTCCGTTGAGATCCCAGCTCGTGTCGGCCAGGCGGTCGAGGCGCTGGAGACGGTGCCGCTGCTCGCCCGGGCGCTCGCCACCGCCGGGATCGATGCGCCCGTCACGGCAGCGCTCGGGCGCCTGATCGCCGGGGAGCTGCCGCTCGAGGAGTGGGTCGCGCTCGTGCGCGCGACCGTGCCACCGCCGGCTCGGTGGCGACCGGCCGTGCGGCTCGGGTTCTGGCGGCGCCTGCGCGAACGGCTGCGCCGCCGGGCTGCTAACAACCCGTAGTCAGGAAAACTACGAGATGTTTACTGGAGCCTGATCCGAGGGTGACACGCTCGGCTGGCAAACGTACGGAAGGAGGAAGCGGTGCCTCAGATAATCGTGCTTGCTGATTCGGCCCGCCGGCAAGGGGAAGAAGCTGTGATGTTGCGTGAGCGTGTGAGCCTCGCCGATCTGGAGTCAGACCACTTCGCGGCTCGGCTCGTCGAGCGGCTCGGATGGGCTGTCGGGGATGCTCACGAGATGGAGCGGGAAGTCGTGTCTAGCGGCGCTCCGCAAGCGTCGTGATCACGGCTTCGTACACCCCGGTGCCGTAAGCGGCTTCGGCGAGGCGGACGCCGGGGCGCCCGCCGATCTCCTCGCGCATTCCAGGGTCGCGCTCCAGCGCGTTCGCGACCAGCCAGAACGTATCGACCACGTCCGCGGCTTCTAGGTCCTCGCGCGAGTCGCCCACGGCGATACACTCGGCGCGCTCGTAGCCGCGCGCCTGCATGTGGCGGGCGACGCCCCGCGCCTTCGAAGCGCCCGCCGGGATCAAGTGGTAGACGTGCACGCTCGACACGTCCCCCACCTGATCGTGAATCACGCCGTTGTCGATCAGGCGCAGCCCGTGCTCGCGTACGAGCTCGTTGACCTCGGTGGTGTCGACCTGGCCTCGGAACAGGTGCGAGACCTCTCGCCCGAGGTGCCAAGGCGTGTGGTACTCGAGCCGGCCGCCGTAGCGCTCGAGCAGCAGCGCGGGCACGCCGGTGGCAGCGATCTGGTCGAAGATCGTCGCGCCGTCGCGGGGCTCGAGGCCATCGGTCAGCCACTCGAGCTCGCCATCGAGCACGAGACCACAGCCGATCTCGAAGATGTAGGCGGAGGAGCCGATCAGGCGCGCAGCCTCGAACACCGAGCTCTGGCGACGCCCCGAGTAGATGACGACCTCGACGCCCGCGCGGTCACACGCCTGGAGCGCGCGGACGGCGTCAAGGCTGAACGCGCCGTCGGCGTCGCTGAGCAATGAGGCTCCCGGGCCGAGGAGGGTGCCGTCCAGGTCTACGTACAGGCACTTCACGGGCGTTGACCCTAGCGCTCGCCAGCCACGACGCCATACTGGCCTGGTGACCGCAACTCGCTCCGCCGAGCCCTGGGCTGCCCTCCTTCGCGACGAGCGGGTCGTCCATCAGGATTCCTATGAGGCGCGCTCCGCGCGCTTTGGTTCTGTGCCGGATGATCTGGACTCGCGTGTTCTCGATGCGCTTGATCGGGCAGGGATCGAGCGGCTGTATCGGCATCAGGAGGAGGCGCTGAGGGCCGCGTTCGAGGGTCCGACGATCGTGACCACGGGAACGGCTTCGGGGAAGTCGCTTTGCTTTCAGCTGCCGACTCTGGAGGTGCTCTGCTCCGATCGCAAGGCGCGAGCGCTGTACCTGTACCCGACCAAGGCGCTCGCGCAGGACCAGGCGCGGGCGCTGCACGCGTTCGGGATGGACGCGGCGATTCGGCCGGCGATCTATGACGGCGATACGCCGCGCGGGGAGCGGGCGGCGATCCGTCGGCGAAGCAACCTGGTGCTCACGAATCCCGACATGCTCCATGTCGGGATCCTGCCCAACCACGCAGCGTGGGCGGAGCTGTTCGCCAATCTCGCGTTCGTCGTGATCGACGAGGCCCACGTGTACCGCGGGGTGTTCGGCTCGCACGTCGCCAACGTCCTGCGGCGGCTGCGGCGCCTCGCCGCCCGGTATGGCACCGAGCCGCGCTTCCTGCTCGCGAGCGCGACGATCGCCAACCCCGTCGAGCTCGCCGAGCGCCTGACGGGGCTGGAGGGCATCACGCTGATCGACACCGACACGGCGCCGACGGCGCAGCGCACGGTCGCGATGTGGAACCCGCCGCTGCTCGACGAGGCGCTCGGCCGGCGCGGCTCACCGCTCGCCGAGGCGGCGGAGCTGCTCGAGCGGCTCGTGCTCGAGGGCGCGCGCACGATCTGCTTCATGAAGTCCAGGCGCGGAGTCGAGCTGATCCTCCGCCACACGGTCGATCGCCTGAAGAGCTCCGATCGGCCCGAGCTCGCCGAGCTCGTCGTCCCGTACCGCGCCGGCTACACCTCACAGCAGCGCCGGGAGCTCGAGCGGCGGCTGATGTCCGGCGAGCTGCTCGGGGTGGTCGCCACGGACGCACTCGAGCTCGGGATCGACATCGGCTCGCTCGACGCCGCGATCTGCGTGACCTTCCCCGGCACCGTTTCGAGCCTGCGGCAGATGTGGGGCCGGGCGGGACGTCGCGGGCGTGGCCTGGCGGTGTTCCTCGCCGGCGAGGACGCGCTCGATCAGTTCTTCTGCCGTCACCCGGACGAGTTCCTCGGTCGACCGGTGGAGGCCGCGATCCTCGACCACGAGAGCCCCCAGATCTACGCCGAGCACCTCCTGTGCGCGGCGCATGAGGCGCCGCTCAGCGACGAGGACGCGAGCGTGCTCGGGGCCGGATGGCGTGGATACGCCGAGGAGCTCACTGCCGCCGGGATGCTCCGCGAGCGCGTTACCGGATTCGTCCCGCGGCGCGCCGAGGACTATCCGGCCGCGCGCGTCGCCCTCCGCTCGTCATCTCCCGACTCGTTTACCCTGATCGACGTCGGCTCCGGCGAGCTCCTCGGCCAGGTAGAGGCCGCCCGGGCGTACTCGACCGTCCACGAGGGCGCGATCTACCTGCACCTCGGTCGGTCCTATCAGGTGCTCGCGCTCGACCTCGACGCTCGCAGGGCGCTGCTCGACCCGTTCACGGGCGACTACTTCACCCAGGCCAAGCGCGAGAGCTTCACTCTCGTCGAGCGCTTGCACGACCGCCGCGATGCCCTCGGCGTGACGCTCTCCTTCGGCGCCGTCGCGGTCTCCGAGACGGTGCTCGGCTACCAGCGCAAAAGGCTGCAGGACCACGCCGTGATCGACTTCAGGGCACTCGATCTGCCGACCGTCGAGTTCTCCACGCGCGCCCTGTGGTTCGAGCTCGACGAGCTGATCGCTGCCGAGCCGTTCCCGCCCGAGCATCTGCTCGGCGCCCTGCACGCGCTCGAGCACGCGCAGATCGCCGTCCTGCCGCTGATCGCGATGTGTGACCGCTGGGACATCGGCGGCCTGTCGACGAACGCCCACCCCCAGACCGGGGGGCCGACGATCTTCATCTACGACGCTCACCCGGGCGGCATCGGGATCACGCGGCGTGGATTCGACGAGTTCGAGCGGCTGGTGGACGACGCCGGGCGGCTGATCGGAGAGTGTCCGTGCACGTCGGGGTGCCCGTCGTGCGTGCAGTCTCCGAAGTGCGGGAACCTGAACGAGCCGCTGTCCAAGCGCGGTGCACTCGAGCTGCTGCGGCGGCTCGGCGCTACTTGACGCCGAGCGAGAAGCTTCCGGTCAGCGCGCCGGTCGTGGCAGAGGCAGAGCCGGTGATGTCGCCCAGGCTCGAGAGGACCGACTGGATTATCTGACTCGGCGCATGCTTGAACGCGATGTGAAGCAGACCGAGGAGACTGATCCGGAACGCGAGTGAGCCCTGGGCGTTCGGGGCCGGACTGCTGGGTGCGGCGGCGAAGGCGCGTAGCTGCGCCGGCGTGGCGAGGCCGGCGACGAGCTCGTTGCCGACGAGCCCGAGGTTGAGCGTGTGTGTGCCCGATTCCTTGATCGAATAGAAGCCGCCGGACGTGCGCGTGACGGCGTGGGGCGCATGGGCGTAACGCACGAACTCGGGCAGGAAGGCGAGCTGCTTCGCGGCGCTCGCCGGGTCGCTGACGTCGGCTCTCCCCATCGTCGTAGTCGTGTCGCTCTGGACGACCATGTTGCCTGTCAGTAGCGCGGCGAAGGTCTGCAGGTCATAGCCGGTCTTGCTCTTGGCGGCGTTGTCGCCCTTCACGAACTGGCTGTAGGTGGTCGGATCCGCAGCCTGCAGGGCCGCCAAGATGAAGTCGAAGCTCTGGGCGGGATCGCGCAGACCAACCGTGATCGGAAGCGTGCCGGCGAGGTCGGGTGCCGTGGTCCCGCTCGAGATCGGCAGCTCTGAGGTGGTCAGCGAGCCGCCGGAGGTGTCGATCCGGAACTGGGCGGTGAGACCGCTGCTGCCGGCGCTGATCGAGGCGGCGTAGCTGCGGATCGCCGCGACCCACGGAACCTTGCGGGCGGTGGCGCTCGCCGGCGTCGAGAGCGCGCCGGTCAGGCTGCCGAAGGCCTGGATCAGCGTGTCCTGCGGGAGACTGCCCATTGCGTTCGAGAAATCGGCGGAGCTGATCCCGCCGCCGTGGGCATGGCGGTTCAGCGCCGCGTCCACGGCCGCCGCGGTGCCGCCGAGCACCACCGTGGCGCCGTCGACCGCGTACGTTGCGGAGGCGCCCGTCCGGTAGAGCGTCGCGCCGTCGAAGGTCCCGGCCGGCTTGCTGCCCGGGATCTTCTTGACCAGGGCGCCGAGCGCGGCGGCGCTCTTGGTGACCCAGACGCCGATGATGTTCGAACCGATCGCTCCGGCCCCCGCGACTTGGAGCGCGCCGACGGCAATCGGATTTCCGAACAGCGGCTCGATCTCGGTCTGGTAGTTCAGGCCGATCGAGCCGAGCTCGGACTCGCCCGCGGTGATCCCGAGCCTCGAGAGCGGGAACGCGCCAAGGAGCCCTTGTGCGTTCTGCACCGCCGTGCCCTGGGGATTCGTCGCGATCGCGGCCACGAACGGACTCCCGGTCGGGAAGTACGACAGCTCGGTAGCGAGCGGATCCGGGACCTTCGAGGCGGAGGAGCCGCCGCAGCCGCCGGCTACGAGACACAACGACAGCGCCGCCAGGGACAGCAGCGCGCGGCCAGCGGGTACGTGCACGCCCGCGTTCTGGTCTCGACGCCGCCGACGCATGTCGACAGCGTATACGCCCGCGAGGGGCCCCTGCTGCGGGGCTATTCCTGCGCGATCGCCCGCAGCACGTCCAGGCGAGCGGCCCGGCGCGCCGGCAGTACCGACGCAAGCACCCCCGCCAGCAGTCCCAGCGCGAGCAGCCCGAGCACCTGCACGATCGGCACCGCGAACACGACGCCGTCACCGGCGAGCGCGAGCGTCACGATCCAGGCCAGCAGGACGCCGAGGACGACGCCCGCGATCGCGCCCAGCGCGGCCGTGATGATGCTCTCGTCGCGGATCAGCACGCGCGTCTGCCCGGGGGTCATCCCGAGCGCGCGCAGCATCCCCAGCTCACGCGTCCGCTCGTGCAGGGACAGCTTCAGCGTGTTGACGATCCCGAGCAGCGACATCCCGACGGCGAGCGCGAGCAGCGCATAGAACAGCGCCAGGACACTGTTCACCCGGCTCCCGACGACCGTCTTGACCTGTTGCTCGGAGCGAGCCACGACCCCGGGGAAGGGTCGCAGCGCCTGGGTGAGCTGGCCGCCGGCCGCAGCCACGTTGGTCCCCGGATCGAGCTTCACGAATACGTCCTGAAGGCGCGGCTGATGGAACACCCGATCGAACACGGAGCTCGGCAGCACGAAACCTTGAAGCAGCGCCTGATCACGGTAAATCCCTCGCACCGTCACCATGCTCTGGATCCCGGTCTCGGTCGTCATCGGGATCCGATCGCCGACCGAGAGGTGCGCCGAGCGAGCCGTGTCCTGCTCCACGAGGACGTCTCCCGGGAGGAGGTTCACGAGGGCTGCGTCGGACCCCTGCACCCAGTCGAACGTGTAGACCTGCCCGAAGGTGCTCGGGTCCACGCCGTCGGCGGTGACGAGACCACTGCGCCCGAGCCGCCCTTCGGCGCTCGTCAGGCTCGCGACCGCCTGCACCTCCGGGAGCACCGTGACTGCCTGCACCGTCGCGGGCGGGATCGGGCTCGTGCCGTCGCTGCTCTGGATCGTGAAATCGGCGAGCAGCGTGCGGTCGATGATGCGGTTGGTCGAGGCACGCAGGCCGTTGGCATAGACCGTCACGAACAGGACCAGCGCGAGTCCGATCATCAGCGAGGAGGCGGTGGCAGCGGTTCGCGTGGAATTGCGTGCGGTGTTCTCCCACGCGAGCCGGCCGAGGATACGCCCGCGACGTTCGAGCGGCAGGCCGACGACTCTGACCATCCGCTTGACGACAATCGGGCTGACCACGACAAGCGCGAGCACGATCGCGCCGGCTCCGACCGCGCTCCTGGTCAGGCGTTGGGACGCTGACCCCGAGCCGGTCAGGGCCAGGATGAGTCCGGCGGCGAACAGCGCGAGCGCCAGAGCCGACTGCAGCCAGGCGGCGCGCCTGCTGGTGGATCGCGGCGCTTGGTGCTCGCGGAGCGCCTGCAGTGGCGCGACGTTGGTGGCGCGCAGCGCCGGCACCAGGGTCGCGCTGATCGTCACGAGCAGCCCAACCCCCACCCCGATCTCGGCGGTGTGAGCCTGGAGAGTGATGCCGGTGGAGGGCAGGCTCAAGCCGATCGCGCCGAACAGCGTCCGGATCAGCACCGCGGCGAGCAAGCCACCGAGCAACCCCAGCAGCGAGGCCACGATGCCGATTGTGGCCGCCTCGACCAGCACGCTGTCGAGGATCTGGCGGCGAGTGGCCCCAACCGCACGCAGCAGCGCGAACTCGCCGGTCCGCTCGGCGATCGTCATCGAGAAGGTGTTGAAGATCGCGAATGCCCCCAGGAACACCGCGATGAAGCCGAACGCAATCAGACCGTCGGTCAGGATCCCCAGCCGGTCCGCGATCCCGGCGGCCTCGGTGTCGGCCTGGCTCTGGGCAGTGCGGACGACGAGCTCCGGCGAGAGCAGCGGGCGGATGTCGCTGATCAGCGTGGCGCTGGACGTTCCCTTCGTCGCGGTGACCGCGATCTGATCGACCCGCCCGGCTTCGAGGTAGAGCGACTGTGCGGTCGCCAGCGAGAAGGCGGCAAAGGTGGCGCCGCCGAGTGAAGCGCTGCCGAGACGGGCGATGCCGGTGATCCTGAACCGCTGCGATGGCTGATCGGTGACGATCGAAACCATGTCGCCGACGCTGAATCCCTGCGCCTCTGCGGTCCCCTGATCGATGACAACCTCGCCTGGGCCCGTCGGTGGAGACCCGGCGACGAACGTGAAGTGCCCGAACTGCGGTGGGACATAGGAGAGCCCGAGCGTTGGTGCATAGGTGTTCTCGATCGGCTTGCCGTTGCGGCCGATGATCGTGGCGACGTTCGAGATCTCGCCTTCGGCTCCGGAGACGCCGGGGAGCGAACGGATCTCTGCGACCAGGCGGACGTGCGTCTTCGCCGGGGCGTTGACTGAGGTCGCGAGGTCCTGACGGCTCGACACGATCACGGTGCTGCCGTTGGTCGCGTCGCTGAACAGCTCGCGGAAGGCGGAGTGGATCGTGTCGATGAAGATGTACGTGCCGGAGATCATCGATACCCCGAGCAGTACCGCGAACGCGGTCATCGCAGCGCGTTGGCGGCGAGCGACGAGGTTGCGCAGCGTGTAGCTCGTCACGCCATGCCGACGAGCTGCAGGGTCTTCATCGAGTCGAGGATCTCGGGCGCACTGAGCCCCTCCGCCTCGCGCACCACCAAGCCGTCGTGGAGGAACAGGATCCGATCGGCGTGGGCGGCGGCAAGCGGATCGTGCGTGACCATCACGATCGTCTGGCTGAACTCGTCGACCGCCCGCCGCAGCAGTGCCAGGACCACCTCGGTCGTCTGCGAGTCGAGGTTCCCGGTGGGCTCATCGGCGAACACCACCGACGGCCGCGACATCATCGCGCGCGCGATCGCGACGCGCTGCTGCTGGCCGCCCGAGAGCTCCGACGGTAGGTGGTGGCGGCGATTCTCGATGCCGACTGCGCTCAGCAGCCGTTCGAGCCAGCCCTGGTCGATCTCCTCGCCGGCGATCCGCAGCGGCAGCACGATGTTCTCCTCGGCGGTCAGGACGGGAATCAGGTTCAGCGACTGGAACACGAAACCGACACGCGTTCGGCGCAGCCGGGTCAGCTCGGTGTCATCGAGTCCGTCGAGGCTGCTTCCGTCCAGCCAGACGTTGCCCGAGGTGGGGTGATCGAGCCCGGCGAGCAGATGCATGAGCGTGGACTTGCCCGATCCCGACGGACCCATGATTGCGGTGAAGCTTCCCCGCGGGAACGACACGGAGACGCCCCGGAGCGCGTCGACGATCGTCTCTCCCTCGCCGTAGCGCTTGATCAGGTGCTGACAGTAGAGGGCAGGTCCCCTACCGCTCCGCCCGTCGGCCGGTCCTCGCACGTCCCTCAGCACGCGAGCAGGTTAGCGGTTGGTGAGCGGTGCCGGCGCAGCTCGGAGGAGCGCTGCTGCGGTGGATCCGCCGATCTCGCCGGCCCGCCGCGCGAGCGCTCCTACGAACTTCTTACGCGCGCTCGCGTGAGGTCTCGGCCGTTTCCGCGGTCAATAGATGTCCGACTACAAGGAGGTTCTCAGAATGACCTATCCACGTAAGACGCTCGCCGTTGCGAGCACGGTGATCGCCCTCGCCGGGGGTGGCGGGGTGGCCTGGGCCTGCATGGGCCCTGGTGACCCGGGCGGCTACGGGCCCGGGACGACCGGGACGACCACCACCACGAGCACCACGACGACGCCGACCACGACGACCACCACGGACAGCGCGATCGTCCGCTCAGCGCGGTCGAGGAAGTCGAAGAAGCACGCCCGCAGAGCTCACTCTCGGCGCTAGCTGTTCTCCCGCGAACAGGACGGCGGGCGGGAGGGGCTCTCCCGCCCGCCCGCCATCTCGCTCGCCCCGCGCCGCGCGCTCGCCCCGCGCCGCGCGCGGCCCGCGCGGCCCGTTCGCCTCGCGCGGCCTACCGGCAAGCCGCTAGCATCGCCCGACCACGGCGAGATAGCTCAGCTGGTAGAGCACACGACTGAAAATCGTGGTGTCCCCGGTTCGAGTCCGGGTCTCGCCATCACCACCGAAATTCTGCCCTCCACGCAGTCTCTCGACGGGGGGCGGCCGGTCGCGGTGCCAGCCAAAGCTGGGTTCGCCGGCCTCGGATTGGGTTGCTCGCCCCGTGGCGCTCGCTCGTCGTGGGGTTGAAGGGCGGCATTCGTGCGGACTTGCTCTTCTGGGCGGGCCGTGCTGGAGATGGCCGCCACGCGAGCCACAGCCGCCGGCGGTGCCGGCGGCTGTGGGTGTGCGTGGTGCTTCCCGCGAAACGCCCGCGGCTTACGGTCCGGCGGTGGCGCTGCTGGGCAGGTAGTTCGTGTCGCCGGCGAAACTCGCCTGATACCCGGACGCGAGCGCGAGCAGGTTGTCGGCAGGCGACATGCTGCAGGTCGCGACGCCCGAGTTGTTCGTCACCCCCGAGCACAGCGTCGTTTTGCTACTGGTGAACGTGATCGTCTCACCCGCGATCGCCGCGCCGGTATCCGAGCGCGTCAGCTTCGCGGCGATCACCCCGAGCGATAGCGCCGGGGCGCTCAGCTTCGTCGGGGCTTTGGTGATCGTGAGCGTCCCCGGGCTGTAGGTGATCGTGTAGTTGGGATCGACCGCTCCCGTACACGTGATCGGGTAGGTCCCGGCCGGGCTCCCGGCAACCGCCGTCGTCGTGCAGGTCGGCTGCGTGGTCAGCGACGCCGCGCTGTCACCGTTGACGAATCCCGCGTAGGTCGGGGTGAACGTCGTCGCTACCGGGTCCCCGTAGACGACGCTGGTGCTGGGGGCCTTGACGGTCAACGCGACCGGGTTGACCGTGAACGTTGCGCCGCTATAGACGAGCCGGTAGTCCGACGCGGTCGGTCCGGACAGCCCCAGACCCGAGCAGGACGAGCTATTGATCGAGTAGCTGCCCGCGGGCAACCCCGCCGAGATCGTCGTCGCCGGGCTGCCGACCGTGGTGCACGTCAGCGTGCCGGTGAAGCTGTCCCCGGCAGGCGCGGTGGTGCTCGTCGAGAACGCCGGGCTCGAGGAACCATAGCTCTGAGAGCCGCTCGCCACGACCGTGACGGTGACGGTGGGGATCGTGTAGGTCACCGTCACCAGGCCGTTACCGCTCTGGACGCCGGTCTGGAAGACCACGCCCGACGGGCCGAAGCCGCTGCCACCACCACCATCACCACCAGCACCAATAACACCAGCACCGCCGCCGACGCCGCCGCCGCCGCCGCCGCCGCCCCAAAAGCCGCCGCCGCCGCCACCGCCGCCGCCGCTCTCGGCGGCGTTAGACGCAGCTCCAGACGCAACTCCACCGGCGCCGCCCAGGCCGCTCTCACCGCTGCTGCCGCCCCCGCCGCTGCTGCCGCCCCCGGTGCCTCCGGGCCCGGGGGACGTCTGCGTCCCACCGCCGCCGCCACCAGGTATGGCTGCGCCCGAGGCGGAGCCGTTGGTGCCGTTGGTGCCGTTGGTGCCGTTGGTGCCGCCGCCGCTGCCGCCGGCGCCGATGTCCCGATCGCCGCCGTCGCCGCCGCCGCCGCCGGCGACGATCACCCTGTCGTTCAGCGCGGAGCCGCCCACGCGGACGTCGGAGGCGCCGCCGCCGCCGCCGCCGCCATCTCCTTCGCCGCCGTCGCCGGTGCCGCCGGCGCCGCCGCCATTGAAGCCGCCGCTCTGGGCGTCGCCGCTGAAGTCGTTGCTGGCGCTTGTCGGCATCCCGCCGACGTTGACCTCCAGCACCTCGCCGGGCGTGACGGCGAGCGTGGCGGTCGCCTCACCACCGTCGCCGCCGAAGCCACCTTCCGCGCCGAACACGTCGAACGTAGCCGAGACCACCCCCGGCGGGACGGTCCAGTACTGAGCGCTTCCGTCACTCCCGGTCGTGCCGTTGTAGTTGAACGTGACCGTGTTGGTGGTCGCTAGCGCCGGCCCAGCCGACACACCAACCACCAGCACCGAGCACGCCCCGACCAGCCAGACCCGGGCCCGCACACTCCCAAGGCGCGGCCAACCAGACCCGCCCGGCCCTGATCGCTTCAAGAATTGCCTGTCCATCACTGACGCTCCCGTCATACGTTGTAGAGACACAATCTCGGCCGGGCGCTGTCGGCGACCCCTGCCGCTTGCCCAGCGGTTGTTCAGCAGACGGTCGCGGCAGCAGCGCGCGCCGGGCGCCGACGCGCCCGTTGCGCACCCGCCGAGGTGGGCCGCCGGTATCGCGATATTGCCTCCGGTTCCGATGCCGACCTCGAGCAGTCTCATCCCGGGCTTCACGGCGGCGCGCTCTAGTACCCGCGGAGTAAGAGGAAGCGCCGCTGGTTCGGGGAGGTGCCGCGTCATCGTTCTACAGAGCGTCGTGAGTCGCTCTCGGTGTGACGTGCACGGCGGCTGCGATGATCCGTCCCCGGAACGACCTCAGCGCTGCGCTCGGCTGCCGCTCTGGGCGTCGCGTGTTGGCAGCGGCGATGAGCCGTGCGCGCTCGGCGTTCTGGGCGAGCTCGGCGTGATGTTGCTTGGCGATGATGTAGTTGAGCTGGCTGTGCATCGTTGCCTCCTTGGGAGGTGGGTGGTGGGTGATGCCAGCAAGCTACGAGTAAGCGAGCCCGCTGCCATCGGGCTTTCGGCTTATCTTGCGTCTTAAGGTTTGAGGTACTGGGCTTAGCCGACAGAGGCGCGGGATAATCGCGAGCGTGATCGGGCGTGTTTCCAGTCCACTTTTCGTGGGTCGGCGCAGCGCTCCTGTGAGGTGGTCGGTCCCAGCTGACCGTCAATTAGGCGCAGGAGATTGAGCGGCGACGACGCAAAGGCGTCCCGGCGACGCCGCCCACCGCGACGCTAGGAAGCGCCTGTTGCGCGGAGCGCGTCACTGAGCAGCCGCACGCCGCGCTCGATCGCGGCTTGCGCCATGTGAGCGTGTCCGAGCACCAGGCCCGGGGGGCTGTCGCCGGTGTAGCTGTGCAGCGAGAGGCCCTCGACGCCGACGTTGTTGCGGGCGGCTGCTGCGAGCAAGCCAGGCTCGTCCACCGCGGCGGGGAGCTCGATGAGCGTGTGCAATCCGCCGCCGGCTCCGGACGGGTGCCAGTGTGGCTGCTCCCTTGCAAGCGCCGCCAGCAGTGTCTCGCGACGCTGTGCGTAGCGCAGGCGCATGCGCCGCAGATGGCGTTCGAGCTCGCCGCGGGCGATGAAGTCCGAGAGCGCGAGCTGACCGGTGATCTCCGAGCCACCGTCTTCGATTGCCTTCGCGGTGATCAGTGCCCAGGACATCCATGACGGGGGCAGCATCCAGCCCAGCCGCATGCCGGGGGTCAGCCGCTTGCTTGCCGACCCGAGATAGAGCACACGGTCCGGGGCGAGCCCTTGCAGCGCGCCGACGCGCTCGCGGCAGAGCTCGGCGTCGTAGTCATCCTCGATGATCAGTCGGTCGCCGCGCTCGGCCCACTCGATCAGCGCCGCACGCCGCCGAGCACCGAGCACGACGCCGGTCGGGAACTGGTGCGTCGGTGTAACGACGACGGCGTCGGCGTTGCTGCCCGCCAGCGCGTCGACGTCGATCCCCTCGGCGTCAACCGGGATCGGCGTGACCTTCAGGCCCGCCTCTTCGACGATCAGTCGCTGAGCATGCCAGCCGGGATCTTCCAGCGCCACGTGCTCGATACCGTGACTGCGCAACCAGCGGCAGGTCAACGACAGACCCTGGCGGAAGCCTGTGCAGATGAGCAGGTGCTCCGGATCGGCCGCTGCGCCGCGGACGCGGCCGAGGTAATCGGCGAGCCCCTCACGCAGCTCCGGGACGCCGCGCGGGTCGGCGTTGCCGACGGCGTCCAATGGCGTCTCCCGCCAGGCGCTGCGCAGCGAGCGCAGCCAGCGATCGCGTGGGAAGCCCGCGAGGTCCGGAAGCCCGGGACTGAAGTCGTAGGCGAACTGCGGCAGCAGCGACGGTGTGGCCGGCCGGGTTGCGCCCGCGCTAACGCCGGGGGCGACGCGAACGGGCGCGCCTTGCCGCGTCTGCAGGTAGCCCTCGGCGGACAGCTGGTCATAGGCCGTCGTGACCACGCCACGCGACACGCCGAGCTCGGCAGCGAGTTGGCGGCTCGAGGACAGCGATACGCCGGCTTGTAGGCGCCCGTCGCGGATCGCGGCACGCAGTGCGCGCTCGAGCTGCTCGTGCAGGGGCCGCTCGTCGCGGCGGTCAAGCTCGACGAGTACCTCAACTGGCCCTTTGACAACCCTCATAACTGGAACTGTACGAGAAGCCAGTTTGCTCGTACGGTGTCCACCATGAACGAGATCACAGTCATAGGCGGCGGCGTCGCGGGACTGACCGCGGCGATCACATGCGCCGAGCACGGCGCGAACGTGCGACTGCTGGAGGCGCACGAGACGGTCGGCGGCCGGGCGCGCAGTGGCGACGGCCCCTACAAGGCGAACCTCGGCCCGCACGCGATCTACAAGGGCGGCGTCCTGTGGGACTGGTTGTCCGAGCGCGACCTGATGCCGCCCCTGGCGCGGCCGCGGCTGACCGGGTTCCGCTTCCATTACGAGCACGCGATTCACCGCGCGCCACCGATGACCATGATCCCGCCGGGCCTTCGGCTGCGAGGACGGATGGCGCCGGTCGACCAGGACTTCCGCTCGTGGGTCACCGACCACAGCAACGCTCGCACGGCCGACCTGCTGTCGTCGGTCGCGGGCGTCTACACCTTCCACCACGATCCCGGAGAACTGTCCGCGGCGTTCGTCTGGGAGCGCGCTCAGCGGCTGCTGCTGAGCGCCAGCCCGCCGGTGCGGTTCATCGTTGGCGGCTGGAGCATGCTGGTTGACGGGCTCGAGCGCCACGCCCGGTCCCTCGGCGTCAGCATCGTCACCGGCGAGCGCATCGACGCG
>Ga0302324_100017021_pt1 | contig 14442 bp, 10 predicted proteins | sample Palsa_T0_1_FD_201949 | JGI IMG/M metagenome (GOLD analysis project Ga0302324, IMG submission 201949) | Peat permafrost microbial communities from Stordalen Mire near Abisko, Sweden - Palsa_T0_1 | ecosystem: Environmental > Terrestrial > Soil > Palsa > Peat permafrost | place: Sweden: Abisko...
ACTCCGTGACGGGATGCCCTAACGGTACTTGAAAATGGAGCATTTAAACTAGATCAGTTATGACCACCCTGAAAGCCGTGCGGGGCACCCGCGACCTGCTCCCGCCGGAAACGGCCCTTTGGAACCGCATCGAGGCCACCGCACGCGCCGTCTTCGCACGCTATAACTTCGGCGAAATCCGCACCCCCATCTTCGAGGACACCGGCCTCTTCGCCCGCGGCGTTGGCGAAGAGACTGACATTGTTTCGAAAGAAATGTACACGTGGGAGGACCGCGCCCGCGCACAATCCGAAAAGCCGCAGTCCCTCACCCTCCGCCCCGAAAACACCGCCGGCGTCGTCCGCGCCTACATCGAACACAAACTCGGCGAAACTGGCCAGCTCCAAAAGATCTATTACATCGGTCCGCAGTTCCGCCGCGAACGCCCACAAAAAGGCCGCTACCGCCAGTTCTCGCAGATCGGCGCCGAAGTCATCGGCCCACCCTCCGCCGGTAGCGAATCCCCGCTGCGCGATGCGGAAGTTTTAGAGATGCTCGCCTCCCTGCTCGACGAATTAGGCATCGCCGGCTGGACCCTCGAAATCAACTCCGTCGGGTCCTCCGCCGACCGCGCCCGTTACAACGAGGTGCTCCGCACAGCCCTCGTCCCTGTCGCGCCCAAAATGTGCGTCGACTGCCAGCGCCGCGCCGTCACCAACCCCCTCCGCGTGCTCGATTGCAAGGTCCCCGAAGACCAGCCCATCATTGAAGCCCTTCCAAAAATCGTCGACTCGCTCGACGAAGACTCGAAAAGACACTTCACCGCCGTGCTCGCTGCGCTCGATGCCGCCAGCGTGCCTTACACGCGCAATCACCGCCTCGTCCGCGGTCTCGACTACTACACGCGGACTACCTTCGAGTTCACCCATAGTGGACTCGGCGCACAAAACGCCCTCCTCGGTGGCGGACGCTACGACGGTCTGAGCGAAGCCATCGGCGGGCCCAAGGCTCCCGGCATCGGCTTCGCCATGGGCGAAGACCGTCTCGCCCTGACGCTGCAAGCCCTCGAAGCCGCCAAGCCCGACAAGATCGATGCATTCATCGCGCCGTTGGGCGATGCGAAGAATGAGTCTGCTCTCATCCGCATTGACGCAGCCGCACTCGCCCTGGCCCGCGAGCTCCGCCGCGGCGGCCTCAGCGTCGAATTGGGCGACGGCAGCTTCCGCCTCAAGAAGTCCTTCGAAACCGCCGACAAGGTCGCCCGCCGCATCGTCATCCTCGGCGAAGACGAGCTCCAATCCGGTATCCTGACGGTGAAGGATTTCGCCTCTGGCACACAGACCAAGGTTCCGCGCGCAGAGCTGGCGAATCACCTGCGAAGCGTCTGAGCAAGTCAACGTTGAAGGGTTCCGGTTTCAGTGAAGGGTACGGGCTTCAGCCCGTACATGATCTCATCCAATCAAAAAGGGGGCTTTAGCCCCTGCGGGAACATCGGCGCTCTATCCATCGGCTCCGTCGGCCCAAAATAAAGGAATCAGGAAGTGCTCGACTTTTTAGGTACTCTCGAACGCACCCACATGTGTGGCGATCTCCGCGCCGCAAACGCCGGTCAGCAAGTCGTCCTCATGGGCTGGGTCAATCGCCGCCGCGACCACGGCAACCTCATCTTTCTCGACCTCCGCGATCGCAGCGGCATTGCCCAGGTTGTCCTCGACAGGGAGCTGACTCCCGGCGGCCACTTGAAAGGCGAGCAGGTGCGGCCCGAGTATGTCGTCGCCGCCGTCGGCAAGGTGAGCCTGCGCGACCCCGACGCCATCAATCCCAAGATGCCCACGGGCGAAATCGAAATTGAGGCCACGGAGATTCGCGTCCTCAATGACGCGCACCTTGCGCCCTTTTCGCCTGCTGAAGAAGCCATCCAGAACGAAGAAGTGCGGCTCAAATACCGCTACATCGATTTGCGCCGTGCGGAGATGCAACGCAACTTCTGGCTGCGCCACGAAATTACGCAAGCGATCCGCGGGAGCCTGTCGCAGCAGGGCTTTCTTGAAATCGAGACGCCGGTTCTCAACAAGTCCACACCCGAGGGCGCGCGCGATTTTCTGGTGCCGAGCCGCGTGCATCCAGGCGAGTTCTACGCGCTTCCGCAGTCGCCGCAGATCTTCAAACAGATCCTCATGATCTCCGGCTTCGATCGCTACTTTCAGATTGCCCGCTGCTTCCGCGATGAGGACCAGCGCGCCGATCGCCAGCTCGAGTTCACGCAAGTGGATTTGGAAATGAGCTTCCCGCGACGCGAACACGTCTTCGCTGTCGTCGAGAAGTTCTGCGCCGCCGCCTTTGCCGCCGCCGGTGTCACGCTGCCCACGCCGTTCCCGCGCATTACCTACGACGACTCGATGCGCCAGTACGGCTCCGACAAGCCCGACCTGCGCCTTCCCGGCCTCACCGATGTGCGAGCCGCATTTCCAAGCGAGGCATTTGCCACGCTGCAAATCGATCCCGCATTGCCGGTTGTCGCGTTCCGCATTCCGAACGTAGGTGAGCTCAGCCGCAAGGAGCGCGAAGACAATCATCCACTCTTCGATCAGAAAAAAGGCGCGAAGTTCATCGACGATTTCAAGCGTTTGGCGAAGAGCTTTCCGGAGTCGGCGACGAAGGTGCGCGAGCTGGCGGGTGCGGCCGATGCTGATTTCGTGATTATTGTTGCCGGCGATCCGGCACACCATATCAAGGCCAGCGATACCAAATTTGAAGGGCGATTGAGCGAGCGCGAAATCAATGTCTACGCCGCCGCCGGCAACTTCCGCACCGAACTTGCCAAGAAATACGCCGACAAGCACAAGGCATTTCAATTGACGGACGAAATCGTCCAAAGCGCCAACCCGCGCAGCGGAGAATCCATCGACGGCGCAAAAGCATTCAATCCGATCTGGATCGTCGACTTCCCGATGTTCGAGTACGATCTCGCCACCGGCCACTGGGTGCCCGCGCATCATCCCTTCACCGCGCCCTACGAAGCCGACATGGCAAACCTCGTCAGCGATCCGGCATCGGTGCGCGCGGACTGCTACGACCTCGCGATGAACGGCCTCGAGCTTGGCTCGGGCTCCATCCGCATCCACCGCAAAGATGTGCAACAGCAGATTTTCGCCTCGCTCGGCATCAGCGAAGAAGATGCGCGCAAGCGTTTCGGCTTTTTCCTCGACGCGCTCGAATACGGTACGCCGCCGCACGGCGGCATCGCGCTCGGCCTCGACCGCATCGTAATGCTTCTAACCGGCGCGCCCAGCCTGCGTGAAGTCATCGCGTTCCCGAAAACTGCCAAGGCTATCGACTTGATGGCCGATGCACCGACTACTGTCACCGAGCAGCAGTTAAAGGAGCTGCACATCCGCATCGCGGCCCGCAACTAGGCGCAGTGCTTCAGCCCACACGAAAATGGGTGCCCCATGTCCCTGCTTTTGGACATGGGAAAGCACACCCCCTAATCCCCCGTAGTCTCCGCCAGCTGATCCTGCTCGCTGATCGCCACGCAATCGATCGACAAACATTCTCCCAGCGCGCGGAAATCCTTGTCCCAGCGTGGCCGTTCCTCATCATCGAGCGCCGTCAGCGCATAGCTCGAGCTGCGCAGAATCTCGTACCAGATGTTCTGCGCCTGCCACAGATTCAAATCGAACGGCATCTCCGCGAGCCTCCGTGCCAGCGTCAACGCGCGATCCAGCATCTCCAGAGACCCCGCGGAAAGCTGCAATTCCACCATCGCGCGCTTCATCCGCTGATCGGCAATGTAGCTCAGCGTCGCCGTCTCCAGCGGTACCTGATCGGCCTTCGCCATCTGCAAAAGCGAGCGCATCGTCGCCAGGTCGATCGGCTCGCCCTCCAGCGCGCGCCGCAGTCCCGCGTTAATCGCAAAGCTCGCGGCCAATGTCAGCGCCGGCGGTTTCGGCAGTCCCGCCTGCGATAAGAAGCGCAGCAGGCTTGCATGATCCTCATAGATCGTCGTCAGCGAATTCTCGATATCCCACAGCGTCGAATTCAAAATCAGCTGCACGATGCGCCGCTGCTCATCGCTGAAAATCGAAGTCAGCGAATAATCCACATGCCCGTAATACCGGTCGATCAGACGAATCACATCCGGGAAATCCGCCTTCTGCACCTGCTCCGCTGCGAGTACCGAGAATTCCTCAAACGCATCCGCGTCGCCCTCTACATAAGGCCTGACCGCCGCAGTAATGTTCTGGTCGCCAAAGTGCAGCACCGCAAAACTGAAGCTCTCCTGCTCCCCTGTAATGGCGCTCGCAATGTGCACCCGCCCCAATGCCAGCCTGCCGCGCCCCGATGTGTAAACGTCATACGAGATGCGCCGTACGCGATAACAGAACAGCTCTGTCTCTTCGCCAAATGAAGAAAAAATGCTGCTGATCGCGTAATGCGCCGCCACCTGCTCCAGACCGAGCTCCATCGGCCGAATCTTCTCGTTGAATATGCGCGCCCCGTCGCCTTCCGTAGCAATATTCGACTTCGCCTCCGCAAGCTGCGTCACAAACGCCGCCTCGAGCCCCTCCGCCTTGTCGCCGAACACCACCTTCGCCAATTGCAGCACGCGCGCCGCGTACGCGATCACCTGCACCGTTTCGATCCCGGAGATGTCGTCGAAGAACCATCCGCAGCTCGTGTACATCAGCTGCGCATGCCGCTGCATCTCCATCAGCTCGAGAGCCCGCACCCGCTCGTCGGCGGTCAATCCGTGGCTCTGATGTTCCAGGAAAAACAGATCTGCCGATTCGTCCGTGCGGTAGAGGATCACCTGGATATAGCCGTCGCGCGCCGCCCAAACATCCTTGAAAAGCTTCGCGCCCTCTTCCTCTGTCAACGGAGTAATTGCGTCGCGCAGCTCATCCAACGCCTGGCGCAACGGTCCTCGCCATTCCTGGGTCCATCCCGGCCTTCCACTGCTGCAACCGCAATTCGAGCGCCAGCGCTCCACGCCATGGGCGCAACTCCACGACGTGTCGTCGACAATCTCGCATTCATACTCCGGCGGAAACTGCGCCAGATAATTTCCGTAGTTTGTCAGCTTGACCGTCTTGTCCTGCTCCAGCAGCCGTATCGCATAGGCCAGGGCCATCTCGCCATGTTTGTGGTGATGTCCGTACGACTCTCCATCCGTGGCCACATGCACCAGCTGCGGCTGCGTTCCTTCTTTGAATCCCGCCTTCAATCGCGACGCAAAATTCTCGCCGGAGTCCAGCAGGCCTTCAAAGGCAATCGCACGTGACGTCGGCCCATCGTAAAAAAACACTCCCAGCGCTTTACCTGAAGGAAACCGCATCAGGTACGGCCGCGTCGTGTCTACCGTCGCGTCCGGAGTGGCCGTCCATGGCAGCTCCGCATTCAGGGCCGTCCCACCTGCATTCTGCGTCGCCGCACTCGCAACAGCGAAGCCGCTCGGCCTCAGCGGCCGAATTCGCTTGCACTGGTGCGGCGCCAGCAGTGTGAACCGGATCCCATGCTGCGCCAGCAACTCCAGCGTCTCGGTGTCCGCGGCCGTTTCCGCCAGCCACATCCCGTCCGGCGGAGCGCCGTAGTGATATTGATAGTCCGCAATCCCCCACCGGATCTGCGTAATCCGATCGCGCCGGTTCGCCAGCGGCATAATGATGTGGTTGTAAACCTGCGCCATCGCCGAGCTGTGTCCCTTGTAGCTCCGCCGGCTGCGCCGCTCGCCGTCCACAATCATCCTGTGCGTCCGCGGCGCATTGTCCCTCAGCCAGCTCAGCAGCGTCGGCCCAAAATTAAAGCTGATGCGCGCGTAGTTATTCAAAATCCGCGTGATCTGGTTTTTTCCATTCTGGATTCGCGCCGCGCCGTTCGTCGCATAACACTCCGCGCAGATGCGCTCGTTCCAGTCGTGATACGGGGCCGCCGAATCCTGCGTCTCTACCGTTTCCAGCCACGGATTCTCCCGCGGCGGCTGATAAAAATGTCCATGAATGCAGATGAATCGTTTCGCTGGCGGCATCGGCCATCCTTGCTCGGCGGGGGACTGCCCGGATTCTCTATTCTAGTGTCCCGATCAGCATTTCTCTTCGAAGGGCTCTGTCTCCTGGAGAATGCGCTGCCATCCTGAGCGCCCGGACCGGACCCGGACCCCGATCTCGGACCCTGCCTCGCTTTTGCTCTTGCTTTTGCTGTCCCCTGATCCCTATTCCCTATTCCCTGTTCCCTTGCCTTTCGCCAGATCGCACGCCCGCCAAAGGTACCAGCTCGCCACCGAGCGGAACGGCGCCCACTTTCGCCCACGCCGGAACAGCACATCCGCCTTCGGCAAATCCGCGGCCTCCACCGGCCTCGTCTTCGGCAATTTCAAAAACGTCAGCGCATAGCCCTTGCGCACACCATAGTCTGTCACCGGCAGCACATCCGGCCTGCCCAACCGGAAAATTAACAGCATCTCCACCGTCCACGAACCGATGCCGCGCACCTCGGTCAGCCGCTCCACAATATCGGCGTCCGGCATCTTCAGGATCGCCGCATGGGATGGCACCGTGCCGTCGAGCGTCTTGGCCGCGAGATCTTTCATCGCTTTAATCTTGTTCCCTGAAACCCCGCAACCCCTCAGCCGCTCATCCGGAACATCGATCATTTGCTGCGGTGTCGGATCGCCGCCGAAAAACTCGCGCACGCGGCGATGAATCGTGGCTGCTGCCTTCCCATGCAATTGCTGATACAGAATCGATTCCAGCAGCGACTCGAACGGCGAGGGTGACGCGTCGAGCCGGAGATTAAATTCGCCCACGCGCTCGATCAGCGCGCCTAGCTTCGGATCATTTTTCTTCAGATGCGCCACCGCCTCCGCAACGTCAAAGAGCAGCTTCCTGCGCGTCCGCGTTTCGTGCGTCATAGGCGACCAGTGTATCGCGCGCGAATCGGAGTCTGCGATCGCAGGTGCTCATCCAATGCGATTTGAGGGTCACCCGAATTCAGTTCTGAACGGCACGTTGTTGTGCCGTCAACCCGCGAGTGCCGCACATAAACCCACAAGTAAAAAACTGCCATTGCCAGTAGGACAAGCGGCGTAGGGCGAAGGACAGCGGCAGTCAAAACCCTTTCGAAAAAGCTTGCGTTTGAAGTACTCAGATTCGCGCCAAGCTTCGACAGCACCACTAATGGAATGTCTGCGGTAAGGCCGATGGCCGCTGCGGTTAACCCAAGTGCAGCCTTCCCTGTCCGGCCAGCTTCCGACCAGAGCTTCGCACACGCTGGAATGGTCAGCAGCAAGAGCTTGGCATCATAAGGACGGTGATAGGTAACGAGCAAAGCTAGAGGAACAACACTTGCCAATGCGAGCCAGGGGCCTGCCTCTGAGCACCGTGCGCGCAATGCCGTGAATGCCCAAACCAGAAGAAGCCCTCCACAAACTGCGTAGGTCACAGGATCGTAGATTCTTGGATCGTCCTCCACGACACTCACGGCCGCTTGTAGATCGATCACCTGCCCGGCGCCGCGACCCCAAGGCGCACTGGGTCCGGGGTCGTTAAGCGAGCCCCGCATTGATAGCGCCGAAACATTGGAATGCCACTCTTGCATCCAATGTGGCGCAACCTGAGCCGTCCAGCCTGTTGCCGCCAGGCCGATCGCGGTGGCCATGCCCAGAGCTTTTAAAGCGTGCATACGGCGAGCGGCCCGCGCAAGAACGAAGTAAGCCAAAACCGGGAACACATCGTGCGGTTTGATTGAAAGTCCGATAGCCAGACAGAGTTGCCCAACAAAAGCGAACTTGTCCCGGATCAGTGACCATGCGCCAATAGTGCAGAGGCTCACAACGATTACACCGGCGTTTGCCAGTGCGATGCCCACTTCGCAGTTCATGAGTAAAGCGCACGCTAAAAATACCGATACGTTTGGTGCATAGCGGGCCCCGGCCTGCACCGTCAGCATGGATGCGACGAACAGTCCACCCAAAAGAAAAACAACCCAAAGTGTGGAAGCCTCGGTCCACGGCAATAGCGCCAGCGGAGTCATTAGCAAAAACGTGGAAGGCAGATTGTTGCACGGAGCCACAAACTGTGAAGGCGTAATCGATCCTGACGGAATTTTCTTTGCTTCCAATTCGTAAACTGCTTTAAGTTCGGCTAGTTTATAGGGATCTCGATGTTGTATCAGACACTTTGTGGCATAGTAAATTCCTTGCAGATCGACCGATCCACCATCGAAAGAGCGCCCGATCGAAATACCCAGCAATGCTGAGATTCCCAGACTTGCGAGCAAAAGGAGCAGGCCGGTCCACCGCACTCCCACCATGCCCGTCTCCTTTCCTCAATCCATTCGCAAGGCCAGTATAGGGAACAAAGCTGTCGTTTTGCGCTTGTCTCCCTTCCGCATCCGCAAAGGAACTCCCTTCACAGCTCAACCGTCCGTCCTCGCCCTTGTACCATCATCAACAGGGTCCCTCAGGAGAACCCCGCGCCATGAAAATGCGTCCGGGCACGCAAACGGGATTTCTGCTGTGCGGCAAGGAATGGATCGAAGGCGAATCCTTCGAAGTCCGCTCGCCGTGGGACCAGGGGCTCGTCGGCCGCGTCACCATCGCCACCCGCGCCGACGCGCGCCAGGCCGTCAATCACGCCGTCGCCAGCCTGCGCCGCACCCGCGCCCTTCCACGCTGGAAGCGCCGCGAGATCCTCGAAGACATCGCCGCCGCGCTCATCGAGCAGCACGAACGCTTCGCCCAACTCATCGTCGCGGAGGCCGGCAAGCCGCTTCGCCTCGCCCGCACCGAGGTCGATCGAGCGATTCTGACATTCAAAACCGCTGCCGAAGAAGCCGTCCGTCTCGGCGGCGAATCCATTCCACTCGATCTCACCGAGGGCAACGAAAATCGCTGGGGCGTTGTGCAGCGCTTTCCCGTCGGCCCGGTCCTCGCCATCACTCCCTTTAATTTTCCCTTGAACCTCGTCGCCCACAAGGTTGCGCCCGCCCTCGCCGCAGGCTGCCCGCTCATCCTCAAGCCCGCGCCGCAAGCGCCATTCACCGCCCTCGCCCTCGGCGAAATCATTCTCAAGGCCGGATGGCCCGAAGAAGCCCTCGCCGTCCTCACCCTCTCCAACGCCGACACCGCGTGGCTCGCCGAGAAGGAGGACCGCATCAAGCTCGTCAGCTTCACCGGCTCCGCCAAGGTCGGCTGGGATCTCAAAGCCCGCTCCGGCCGCAAGCGCGTCCTGCTCGAGCTGGGCGGCAACGCTGCTCTCATCATCCACGGCGATTGGCCCGACCTCGACGAAGCCGCAGTCCGCATCGCGCACGCTGCCTTCGGCTTCGCCGGCCAGTCCTGCATCAGCGTGCAGCGCGTCTTCATTGAGCGTCGCATCTTCCAATCCTTCCTCTGGAAGCTCGTCGAAATCGCAGGCAAACTCATCTCCGGCAACCCCGCCGACGAAGCCACCGAGGTCGGCCCGCTTATCCGATCGAGTGATGCCGAGCGCGTCGAGTCCTGGATCAAGGAAGCCGTAGCGGCCGGCGCCAAACTCGTCTCCGGTGGCGAACGCAAAGGCTCGTTCATCGCGCCCGCCATCCTCACCGCAACCCAGCCCGGCATGAAGATTCGCGACGAAGAAGTCTTCGGCCCCGTAGTCCTTGTCGAGCCTTACGAGGATTTCGAACAGGCCCTCGCTGACGTCAATCACTCGCGCTATGGTCTGCAGGCCGGCCTGCTCACGCGCGATGCCGGCCGCATCCTCACCGCCTATCGCGAACTCGAAGTCGGCGCCCTCATCGTCGGCGACACGCCAAGCTGGCGTCTCGACCCCATGCCCTATGGCGGCGTCAAAGACTCTGGCCTTGGCCGCGAAGGCGTCCGCTCCGCCATCGAAGAAATGACCGAACCGCGCATGCTCGTCCTGTCCGGCATAAGTTAACACTCCAACACTCCTGTTATCTCGAGCGCCCGCAGCTCTCGAGCAAACCTGACTCTTGTTTTGTCATCCTGAGAACCCGCACGCCTGGGGCCCCGACCGCACGAAAGTGCGGTCGGGGTGAGCGGGTCGAAGGATCTGCTTTTCGCGCTGCGCCAATCCGCACAATCCTGGGTGCTCCATGTCCGGGGGTCCCCGGCGACAGGTCTTCGTCGCTGGGGTGGATGTCTCGCGTTTGAGACATGGGAAAGCAACGAACTCCACTTATCCTCATAGACATGAAACAATGATCCACGCATGGATCTCGCCCTCAAAGACAAACTTATCGTTGTCACCGGCGGAGGCGCAGGCATCGGCGCCGGCATCACCCGCGCCTGTCTCGAGGAGGGCGCACGCGTCGTGGTCCTCGGCCGCCGCTCACAAAATGTGCAGTCTTTCATGGCCGAGATGGAAGCGGCCCATGCCCGTTGCTTTTTCGTTGAAGCCCACCTCGAAGACACCGCGCGCTGTGAGGCCGCCATCGCAGAGATTCTCGCGCAGCACGGCGACATCTACGGCCTCGTCAACAACGCCGGCGTCAACGACGGCGCGGGCCTCGAACGTGGCTCCGTCGAAGCCTTCATCCGAAGTCTTCAGAAAAATCTAATTCACTACTACGCGCTCGCCCACTACGCCCTGCCTGCGCTCAAGCGCACCCAGGGCGCCATCGTCAACATCAGCTCCAAGGTCGCTCTCACTGGCCAAGGCAACACCTCGGGCTACGCCGCCAGCAAAGGTGCGCAGCTTGCCCTCACGCGCGAATGGGCCGCTGAGCTACTGCCGTACCACATCCGCGTCAATGCTGTTTTGCCTGCCGAGGTCATGACACCCCTCTATCGTCGCTGGCTCGATACCCTCGGCGATCCCGACGCCGAGCTCAAGCGCATTACGGACAAAATTCCCCTCGGCCATCGCATGACGCTCTCGTCTGAAATTGCCGCAGCCGCAGTCTTCCTGCTCTCGCCCACGCAGTCCGCCCACACCACTGGCCAGCACCTCATCGTCGACGGCGGTTACGTCCACCTCGATCGCGCCCTCACTTAGTTCTCTAGCCGCTCGATCCAATACAAAAATGGGTGCCCCAGGTCTCGCCTTTGAGACCTGGGATAGCACGAACCTCAACACGAAATTACGCGGTCAGGGGCCTATTGTGCACCCGCGCGCAACGCGCCTATTCGCGCGCCAATCACACCTGCAGCCGCCGCTCGTACTCCACCTCTTCTCCGTATTCCGCATTCCGCCGCAGAATCCGCAGATACATCGCCCAGCAGAAATTCGAGACCCGCCAGTGCGCATTCGGCTCGGGCCAACCCATGTGATAAAACCGGACCCGCGTCACCTCTGCTTCCGCGCCCTCGGCTAACAGCTCGCATCCCACGCGCGTCCCCATCCAGTCCGGATGCGCCTCCGTAATCTCCAGCTCGAAACCGTGCGGCGGATTGCAACGCGTCACTCTTCCGCGCCATTTGAAGTCGCGCCCAAAATACAAGTGCACCTCGCCACCCTCGCGGCATTCCCCACCCCCGGCCTTCGTCCACCACTTCTCCATCCCCTCCGGCGTGGCGAACAATTGAAACACCCGCTCAGGCTGCGCCTTGACCGTAAACTCGTGCACTATATCCGCCATCGTCTCTCTCCTTGTTGGATCGTCGTTTACGCGCCATCTCGCAGGCGCCGCCGCGCCTGTCGATGTGTCCCATCTCAACATAAGATATTCCGCCTCGGCGAAAGACCGCATTCGAAGGTCCTGTCGCTGCTTCTCGCGATACGTCGATCCGCATGACAATGGGTGCCCCATGTCTCGATTCTGAGACATGGGAGAGCAGCAGACCCAAATGGAGTTCGTTAGCGGACTCCCGCCGTTCTCTTCAGCGTCTCCACGCGGATCGCCATCGCGTGGCTCCGCAGCCGCGCCACCAGCGGCGCAACCTCTGCACCGCCGTTCCGCTCCGCATAGTCGGCCATCTCCAGCATCACGCCAGCCTCACGAAACATCGTCCGCCGCCCATGAGTAGTTTGCGCGCGCTTTGCGATCACTTCGCTGGTAAAGTACCGGTCCATCTCCTCCGCAGGGCCTGCACTGGACTCACCGGTGCTGAAACTCAACCGCAACCTTGCCACCATCGCGTCCCACCGCCGCGCATTGCGCCGATGCAGTCCTGCTCCCCAAAGCCCAAGATAGACCGCGATCGATACGAAAAGGACGAGTTGGAGATAAGAGTAGAGAATCGAAGCGCCTCTTACCTGAAGTTAGCGACGAGCTACATACACTCTTCGCCACTTCGCAGCGTAATCGACCTTCGTGGGCTAAACAATGCTACTTCCGAGGTAACTTCCGCGCCCGGAAATGGCAGTGAGCTTGCCCCTAAAAACATTGCACCAAGTTACCCATTCGCGGCTGTTCATGCGGGTGCAAAGCGATTTATATACTAACTAATAACTACACTCCCACGCACTCAATCGCACACTAGGGTAACGGATGCAACGTCGTGTTAAACAAAAACGGATCCTGGAATTCCGTCCGGTCTCCCGCCTTCTTGCCCGGGATCGGCTGCAGCCGCGCCGAAAGCGGCTTGTTCCATTTCGCCGCTAGAGACGCCACGTCCGCATACATGCGCTCCATCTGCTCCACGCTTACATCGCCCGGCAAAGGAATCGTGTCCAGCCCTGTGCCGCACACCGCCGAATAGGCCAGCAGCGAATCCACGTTGAACGTCCCCTCCGCCCATCGCTGCGCCATCAGCTTGTCTTCCATCACCGGCACCATCAGCCCCGAATAGCCAATCTGCTTCACCGGAACCGCCTTTACAGCCGCGGTGATAATGCGAGCTGCGGTCAGCGTTCCACTCGATCCAAACTTCGCACCGGTAAAATCCTCAATCGCCGCCGCGATCGACACATCGCCCAACGGCGCCGGTGTCGGATCCACGCCCACATAACTCCATCCCGTCTCCGCAGCCACTTTGTTGCCGACTGCATCGGCTACCTTCGCATGCTTCGTCAGCGCCGTTGTCAAATCCGCAGTCGCCGCTTCGGCATTGCCCTTATCTTTCGTGAAGATCTCCGCAACAACGTTCGCCCCTTCAAACCCAATCGCAAATTGTTTGCCCGGGCCCGTGTGGTACGACCCCGGATAAAAAGGCCCGAGCGGTTTCAGCATTGCCGTCGCCGTGAAGTTGAATGTCCCTTGCGCGCGCGGACTGTGCTCGGCAACATACTTCACTAACTCAGCTGTTTGATGAATCGTCTTCCAGTGAATGCCGCTCTCATCCGCAATAATCGTGCTCGCCTCGATATTCGGCAGCGTCGAAAGCGCTTGCTCCAGCAGATGCAGCGCCGCCGGAGCATCGCTGTCGTGCAGCATCGCCGGTCCCACATTCAGGTCGAAACTCTCTTTGCCTGAGAGCTGGTCAAGCCGCCCCAGAAAAGCCAGCGCCTGTTCCTCCGGCATCCCCGCCACCAGCTCGCCCAGCGGCTGCGTCGTGATCCGGACCGTTTCCACCTGGTAGCCCGCGGCCTCGAACTCGCTCTTCGCTTTACGCAGCACCACCAGAGTTTCGGCCACTTGTTTCTCCCACGTCCCTTGCTCCAGCCGCACGAATCCTGTAATTGCTCGTACTTTGGGATTCACCGAATCCGCTGGTGTCTGGCCCCACGCAGACCCGCAAACACACGCCGCCAACAGAACAGCCAGCGTCCTTCGCTTCACAGCACACCTCCGAATGAAAAAGAAAATTGAGTGTAGCAGATTACGGATTCTAATCCTGCATCTCAACGCGAGTGCTGACAGAGCGATGACCTGCAATCGGCATTGGCGAAGGGAGATCGCGTCTATTTCTGGTCCACGCCCACAATCCTGACCTCGGAGCCAAACCGGTGATAGTCCCGGAACTCAATCCGATGGAGAATCCTCTCGTGCTTGCCCAGTTGCATGCTCATTTCGCCGCGCACCGGCATCAGGTAGTCGTGATTGTTGATCGCAACATAGTCATAGTCGATCGTGATTGCCGAAGCGTGCACCCGCGATTTTTCCGGAATTCCTTCAGCCTCGATTGTGATCCGCCGCACCCCGCGCGTCGCAGCATCAATAGAGACGAGTCCATGAAACGCCACGTAGATCGGTGTCTCCGGCAGCGCCGTCACGGAGAACTTCGAGTTCTTTTTTTCCACGCGATAGCTGAATACCTCAACCGGATTCCCATCCAGCTCCCCTTTTTCCTTCCATGCAAAGTCAGCCTTCGCCGCAACGTCGAAAGCAATCTCCAGCACTCCACCGAACTCTCCATCCAGGCGGCCGCCCTTCAGATCCGCCGGCTTCGTGTTCCCAGGGTCGCCGTTCACCTCGAGAACATTGCGCGACTCTTCGTGATTCTCATACGTCACTAATTCCGCAAGCTTGTCGTGCATCGACCAAGTTCCTGTTCCCTTGCGATCGACATAACGGTCCGTCACCTCGATGCATTTGAAGTTCATCAACGTATCCAGATACCCGAGTGCGCGTTCT
>Ga0302324_100017022_pt1 | contig 14441 bp, 10 predicted proteins | sample Palsa_T0_1_FD_201949 | JGI IMG/M metagenome (GOLD analysis project Ga0302324, IMG submission 201949) | Peat permafrost microbial communities from Stordalen Mire near Abisko, Sweden - Palsa_T0_1 | ecosystem: Environmental > Terrestrial > Soil > Palsa > Peat permafrost | place: Sweden: Abisko...
TATCGGCCACGCAGAAGCCGATCGAACTTGTCGCGCGGTTCCTTACCGGAAGCGACCGGCCCGAGCCGGCAATCGTACAGATTGGACAGCGCCGCGAGCTCGATCTGGCCGTGGAAGTTCCCGCAAGCGAACTCGGCGCGGTCGCGTCGAACGAAATGTGGGGCGAAATTTACGACCGCATCGCGGAACTCGCGAAGCAGCATCGCTCGACGCTGATTTTCGTGAACACCCGGCGCCTGGCCGAGCGCGTCGCGCATAATCTTGCCGAACGCCTTGGCAAAGAAGCGGTGGCGGCGCATCACGGGAGCTTGTCGCGCAAGCTGCGGCTTGCCGCCGAAGAGCAGCTTAAAACCGGCCAACTGCGTGCGCTCGTGGCGACCGCCTCGCTCGAACTGGGAATCGATATCGGCACGGTTGACCTGGTGTGCCAAATCGGCTCGCCGCGAGCGATCGCTGTCGGGTTGCAGCGCATCGGCAGAGCCGGCCACTGGCGCGGCGCAGTGCCGAAAGGGCGGATTTTCGCGACCACGCGCGATGATTTGGTCGAGTGCGCAGCACTGGTGCGAGCGATTCGCCAGGCGGATTTGGACACCCTGATATTGCCGGACACGCCGCTCGATATTCTGGCGCAGCAAATCGTGGCGATGTGCGCGGCGGAGGATTGGAACGAGGACGAGTTGTTTCAGGTCGTGCGGCGAGCGTTTCCATATCGCAATCTGGCGCGGGCGGATTTTGATGAGGTCGTCGAAATGCTTTCCGAAGGCATCGCCGCCCGGCGCGGACGCTACGGCGCTTACCTTCATCGCGATCGCGTGAACGGCTGGTTGCGCGGTCGGCGCGGCAGCCGCCTCGCCGCGATCACCAGCGGCGGCGCCATTCCCGAGAACTCGCTCTACAGCGTCGTCGCGATGCCGGAAGGCATCGCGGTGGGCACCGTTGACGAGGACTTCGCAGTGGAGAGCCTCGCGGGCGACATCATGCTCCTCGGCAACACCTCGTGGCGGATACGTCGCGTGGAATCCGGCCGCGTGCTCGTGGAAGACGCGCAAGGAGCGCCGCCGAACGTTCCTTTCTGGCGAGGCGAGGCTCCGGCGCGCAGTGATGAGCTTTCGCACCACGTTGCCCAATTGCGCGAGATTGTGAGCGCGATGACCCCGAACGTCGCGCCCGGCGGAGCGCAGGAGAAAAATCCCGAGCTAATTGCCGCAGTGGACTGGCTTAAGCAAGAATGCGGACTTGATACTGCGGGCGCGGAACAGCTCATTGATTACATCGTCGCCGGGCGCGCGGTGCTCGGCGCGGTGCCGACCCAGACCACCGTGATCGCCGAGCGCTTTTTCGACGAGAGCGGCGGGATGCAACTCGTGATCCATGCGCCGTTCGGCGGCCGCATCAACAAGGCTTGGGGGTTCGCGCTGCGCAAGAGATTTTGCCGCTCGTTCAACTTCGAGCTGCAGGCCGCCGCCACGGACAACGGGCTGAATATTTCTCTAGCGGAGCAACACAGCTTCCCTCTCGCGGACGTTTTCCACTTCCTGCATCCCACATCGGTAAAAGAGGTGCTTGAACAAGCGGCGCTGGCTTCGCCTCTGTTCACCGCGCGGTGGCGATGGGACGCCGGTCGGGCTCTTGCCCTCCTCCGCTTCCGTGGCGGCAAGCGCGTGGCGCCAAACATTCAGCGCATGCGCGCGGACGATCTGCTCGCCGGCGTCTTCCCTGAGGCGGCGGCCTGCCAGGAAAATATTGAGGGCGAAATTAAAATTCCCGACCATCCATTGATTCGCGAGGTGATGAAAGACGTCCTCACCGAGGCTATGGATATCGAAGGATTGCAGCGCGTGCTCGGCGACATTGGCTCGGGGCGCATTCGCTGCGTGGCCGTTGATACGCCGATTCCTTCGCAGTTCTCGCACGAGATCCTGAATGCGAATCCGTATGCATATCTGGACGACGCTCCGCTGGAAGAGCGCCGGGCTCGTGCGGTCGAGATGCGGCGCATGCTGCCGGAGAGTGTTTTGTCCGAGGTGGGGCGGCTCGATCCCGCGGCGATCGCGCAGGTGCGCGCCGATGCGTGGCCGGACGTCCGCGACGCGGAGGAGTTACACGACGCGCTGCTGACCCTCGTTGCGATTCCCGAGTTCGACGGACAATCGGACGAGCAGAATATGGCCGCTACAGCGGAGCAACGGCCTCTGCGCGCGATGTTGCAGGAATCAGCGACGGCATGGCGCGTATTTTTCGAGCAGCTTGCGTCCGAGCGTCGCGCGACGCGGGCTTTTGTCAGCGGCGCGACCGTGTGGGTGTCCGCGGAGCGCGCCCTGAGCTTCGCGCAGATATTCCCCTCAGCACAACTCGAGCAGCCGCTCCCGGAGATCGAAACGGCGTCGCCTTCCACGGACGATGCCGTTCTCGCGCTCGTCACCGGTTGGATGTTGCACGCCGGCCCGACAACGGCAAACGTCCTGGGCGACATTCTGCGATTGCCAACAGCCGCGATAGATCGCGCACTGCTGCGGCTCGAAGCAAGCGGCGCGATTCTGCGCGGCCGCTTCAGCGATTCACCAGGTGAAGAACGGGAATGGTGCGAGCGCCGCCTGCTTGCGCGCATTCACCGGTTGACTGTCGGCACTCTGAGAAAACAGATCGAGCCGATGACGCCGGCGCAGTTCATGCGCTGGTTGCTTCGCTGGCAGCACTTGGCGCCGAGCAGCCAGCTCCTTGGCGAGCGCGGAACGCTGGAGGCATTGCAACAACTGCAAGGATTCGAAGCCCCCGCCCGATCCTGGGAACGGCAAATTCTGGCGCGTCGCGTCGCAGCCTACGATCCGAAGATCCTCGATAACCTGTGTCTCACCGGTGCGGTGGGATGGGGACGCCTATCTCCGCACCCCGCAACCCTTGAGGCTGTGACCGTCGAAGGGCGCCGGGTGATTCCCACGAGCGTCGCCCCGATCACATTTTTTGTGCGCGAAGACGCCGACTGGATGATTCCTCGCCGGAAACCGGAGGACGAGACGCAGGGTCTGAGCGGTGCAGCGAGCGAAGCCCTGTCATACCTGCGCCAGCGCGGCGCGTCGTTTTTCGCGGATGTCGTCCGCGGTACGGGCCGACTCAAGGCGGAAGTTGAGACTGCGCTGTGGGAATTGGTCGCGGCGGGGATGATCACGGCGGACGGATTCGACAATCTGCGCGCGCTGATTGATCCGAAGCGGCGCTCCGGCCACGGCTCGGGACGCGCGACCCGGCCGCGGCACAGCGCCGGCAGGTGGTCGTTGCTCTATTCCGACGCGCCCGTGGATCGCGCGAACGCTCTCGACGCCACGTGCTGGATGCTCCTGCGGCGATACGGCGTGGTGTTCCGCGAAGTGCTGACGCGGGAGACGATCCTGCCGCGCTGGCGCGAACTGCTGATCGCACTGCGGCGACTGGAAGACCGCGGCGAAGTGCGCGGCGGGCGCTTCGTCAGCGGATTTTTGGGAGAGCAATTTGCCCTGCCGGTCGCCCTGGAATCGCTGCGTGCTATGCGCGGCCTGCCCCCTGACGGAGAAACCGTTACCTTATCTTCAGCGGATCCGCTTAATTTCGTGGGTATTCTTGTGCCCGGCGAGCGCGTATCGGCATCGTCCGGCAAGCTCGTTGCGTTCCGGGATGGGGTCGCGTTGCCGGATGGCGAGCACGCGGGCGTCACTCCGATCACGGCCGCGATTGGCTCGCGGGCGTATCTTCCTCGCGGCATTTGATCTTCTGTGGCTCAGGCTCCATTCGAACCATTCTGTCCCGCCTGGACGGCGGCTGGAGCGTTCAGCAATCGGGACTCCTTCGCCTGAAAACAATAGAGAACCAATTCCACGCGGGTTGACACGCCCAATTTATCGAAAATGCGAAAAAGATAATTTCTCACGATTCGGGTAGCACCGTGCTCGGCTTCGGGATCGCGTTTCTGGGTCTTGATCTCTACCGCCCGCATACCACAACTCGATCCATCTTGTTCTTTCCGCTGCTAAGCGCCGCCCTTCCGCTGCTCGACACCGTTCTTGCCACGGTCCGCCGCCTGCGAAACCGCTCGTCACCATTCAGCGGGGATCGCTTTCACTTTTGCGACTTGCTAAGCGCGCGCGGATGGCCTGCGCGCCGGATTGTGCTCACACTCTACGGCGTCACTGCAGCGCTCGCGGCAGTCGGATTGTGCGGCGTGAAAAGTGAATCGCCGCAGTTCTGGGCAGTCGCGGCAATCAGCGTGGGATTATTGCTGTACGCAGCAATTCGACTGGGCTCTTTACGCGGAAACTGTCGAGATGAAACCGCGCGGCGCCACAGCGCGCCCATGATGAAAGAAGAATACGGAGAGCCTTCGCAAACGGATTAGCTGTTGTTGCCGCCCGTGGGAATCGTACGTGTGCCGCGGCGGCTGCGTTCCTTCGCCGTAGTCTGCTTCTGCGCGCTTCCCAGCTGCACGAGCAGCCTGCGCAGCTTGGACCGCTCTTCCAGTTCCATATCCACAACCTCAAACGCGCGCGCCTGTGTGTTCGCGTCGCGGACGATGGTCTGGGCTTTTACAGGTTTGCCCCCTGCATTCAACCGGATGTCTACCACGCTGCCGGGGTGCAGGCTTTGCTCGCAAAGCGCGACGCCGCCTCCCAGCGCCATTTCGGGTATTTCCAGGCGGCAATTTTCGCGCAGGTTGGTTGTGGTGGCGGACATCGAATGTTCCAGCCGGAGCCGCGGATATCGCCGCTGACGGATGGCCGATGAATTTGGATCGGCATCGAGCAATTCGATCGAAAAGTCCGCGACGTTAAGCCCGCTTCGCGGAATAAAATCGCGCGCCCACTCGGAGTCTATTTTTTCCATCGCTTGCGCCGCGACCACTCGCAGCTCGGAAGGATTCGCCCAGCGCCAGGCTTTTCGCGCCTCGGCGACCCTGCGCAGGATTGATTCGGCACCCGAGGTGCGAAGCCGGCCGAGCGCTTCCATCGCTTTCAACCGCAGGAAATCAGTGGAGCCTTTCGGCAGGTCTCCCTCGGCGATTCGCAGCAGCCGCATGTCGGCCGATTTTTCACCGCTCATGCCGATCTCATCCACTGCCAGCGGCCGAATCAGCGCGTCGAGGATGTCAAAGAGTTGCAGCAACAATCGTCCGCGTTCCGGCGATCCGCTCGAAGCGAGTTGCCGCACCACGCGATCGTGCGCCGTCCGTTTCCATTCCCTCATTCGCTCCGGCAGAATTTTCTCGACGGTCTCGATGTCCATTCGCGCAAGAATTCCGACCGTGTCAATGGCGACGTTCTGGCTGCCTTCGCTAAGCTGTTTGCGCAGGTGATCGAGACCTTCAGGCCCGAGCACTTCCATCATTGAAACCAGAAGTTCGCAATCCTCGCGGAATCCCACGCGGCTGAAGCGCGTCGCCACCTGTTCGGCCGCCGGCTCCGGCATTCGCCGCATCAGGTCCTTTAAGCCGGACGGCACGTTCCCGCTTTTCAGCGATTCTTCGATGAATTCCGGCAGACGGTTTTCCACTCCGATGCGGGGCCGCAAACTCTTCCCGCTTCCGGGCCGCTCCGATTCAACATAATCAATTAATTCGACCGACCGCTGAATGGCTGGGTACGCGCGGTTCTTCGTCGCTTCCTGAGACAGCCGTACGAACGCCGCGCCCACCAGGCTTTGCAGCTGCGGATCCTTTTCCTCGGCCAGCTGCAATCCAATCTCGCGAATCGTGTCCATGAAGAGCTGCTCGCTCGACTTCGCGTACAGACCGGCTATTTCCGCGAGCCCCATCGCCGTCTGGCGCCGCGCTTCCGTGTTCTTGTTCTTGATGCCGTTCGCATAATTCTTCAGGATGCTTTCGGCCGAATCCTTTTCATCGCGCGCGATCAGCGCATCCACATGCTCGCGCACGCGGACCGCGGGAACGCACCATGCATCCGGCCCTTCAAGCACGGTTTTCTTTTTCTCCTCGGGAACCTGCGACCAGAATTCCTGGGCCAGCACTTCCATATGCGACTGTGTGTGAATTCCGGCGCGCGCCATTTTCTCTTCATAAACGCCGAGGATCTTCCGCAGTCCATCGAGCTCGCCGTTCATTTCATCCAGCATTTGGCGCACTGCGTTCACTTTCAGGTCGCCGCGTTCGTAGCTTTCCAGCGCAAACCGCACGGCGATGTGCTCCGCGAGCTTCAGCAGCGTTGGTTTGTCCGACGATTCCGAGGGCGCCTGCGCCGCTAGCGCCGATAGCGCCTGGCTCACCGTGAATCGAGCGCGCCGCGGCAGGGTCGAAAGCCGCGTTTGAAACGATCCGGGATCGAGTTTGTCTTTCGATGCGTCGTTCGTTCGCGCAATTTGCGCCAGAACTTGCAGAATGCCTTGCAGTTCGTCCTCATGCAGCGTCATCAATCCGGTCTCAACTGCCATCGAACCATCGCCTGCGCGTGCCGACCGCGTTGCGCGGATCCCCGTCGAAGCATTCGCCCATCGGTTTTCCGGGCCCGCGTTCGGGCCAACGCCCGGGATTTGCCAACCGCCCGTGCCTGAACCACCGCCAGAGCCGCTGCCGCCACCGCTACCCATGCCGTTGCCGGGACCACCGCCAGGACCGTTGCCGAGGCCGCCTGCTGCGTTACCGGCGCCGCCTGATCCGTTGCCAGGTCCACTTCCCGGCCCGTACCCGGGACCATATCCAGGTCCGATTTCGCCCGTCCGTGCTCCCGCTCCCACACTTGAAACAGGCCCGCTCAAGCCAGCCCCAGGCGCGCCCGTGCCCGGCGCAGCCGAACCACCAGCGTCGTCCTTCAGCCAGAAACCGCCTGCGTTTGGATCAAGGCGGGTTCCGCCACCACCGCCAGTGCCGCCGACGATGTTCCAGCCTGATCCACCGCCTCCGCCCGGGACCTCCGAGCCGTATACCGCGCCGACCGGTCCGGCTACTGTGGGTGCACTTCCATACCCGCCACCGACTGAGCCGCCACCGCCATGAAATCCCGATCCGGTCCCGCCCCCGCTACCAGTTCCATCTCCCGGTCCAAGGCCGCCGCCCGATCCAGGGCCACCGCCTGAGCCGGAGCCACCGCCTGAACCAGTTCCGCCTCCCGATCCAGTTCCACCGCCGCTTCCGGCAACACCTCCGGCGTAATCGCCTCCGCCGTAACCGCTTCTGCCGTACCCACCGCCGCCAGAACCGCCAGACCCGGAACCGCCTTCGCCAGAGCCGCCTCGGCCGTAACCACCTCGACCAGATCCGCCGGACCCGGAACCGCCTCCGCCAGGGCCACCGCCGCCTGGACCTCCGCCTTTCGTGCCTTCGGCAGCGACGATCAATTGCAGCAATTTTTCGGGATCGTTCAGAAGCTGGTCCGTCTGATTGGAATTCATCCCCAGCGTTCGCGCAGCAAGCTGGGCCGCCATGGTTGACTTCGCCACAGCCGAATCCGCTGGCACGAAGCATACTTCATTAACGTGAATATGCGGATCGCCCTGGAGGGCTTCCTTCATTTGTTCTGCGAGTTGTGCGGGCTTCGAGCCGGTGCTGGTTGGAAACGCGCGGACGAATTTTTGCAGGCTGGCGTGCGTCAGCTTCGGTGAAAAGTGAACGCTGGCGATGCCGGCCACCGAGAGCATGCGCGCGAAGCTTTTCTCCGCCGCGGCCGAATCCAGGGGCGTGCCATCGAGAAGAAGCTGGTCTCCGGACACTGCCAGCAACATGCCGGCTTCGTCGTCCGTGCCGAGGGCGATGCGCAGTTCAGCCCACGCGGTGTCGTACTGCTTCACTGTGCGCGGATGGCCGAAGTCGTACATCCGCGCGAACTTGAGCAGAATGTTCAGGCTGCGCACGAACGCGCGAGCTGCTGTCTGGCGTGTATTGTTGTCGGCCATGTTCCTCGGGGCGTAATCCCGCCGTGCTAGGAATTTTGGGGGTTGAGCCCAGCGTGGGCAATGGTACTGGTGTCGTTTTTAGTACTAGCTATTCGTCCTATACCGTTGCTAGGAAGGAAGTTCTGGCGCTGTCGGTGGTCAGGGACGTGCGAGCCATGCCTCGAGTTCGCCCACGTCTCCCAGGATCGCCATCGCCCCGTGTTTTGTTAGCAAAGCGCACCGGGCACGGCGCGCGGCGCTATTGCGCGGCAGGATGCCGAGGAATGATATTCGTGCCGCCTGGGAAGCGATCGCATCGTCAACATTGTCCCCCAGATAAAGCGCCTTGGCCGGATCGCGCCCCCTCAGAATTTTCAGCAACCCTTCCGGGTCCGGTTTCGGCCGCGTTACGTCCTCAACGGTGACAATGGAGTGAAAGAACTCGCGCACGCGGCAGCGGTCGAGCGTGTAATCGGCCTCGGCGTGAACGCGCCCGGTGAAGAGCGCGAGTTCGGCGCGGCTCGCCAGACGCCGCAGGGCCGCTCGCGGAAGAAGCCACTTCTCGCGCGCGACATTTCCCTTCCCATTCTTGCCCCAGTAAAGCTCGACGAACTTGCGCTTCACTTCGTCGAACTCGAACTTGCCGCCCAGCGATTGCACCCATGCCGTCGAGAGCTTCCAGTCGTCGTTGAAGCCGGAGCGGTTCTTCCAGCGGTGGAGTTCCGCGCGCGTCACGCGCTTCTTCGTGAAAAAGCGGACCGTTTCGAGCACGGTCGCATGGAACGATCCGCGGACGTCCACAAGGACGCCGTCAACGTCGAAGATAATTACCTCGGGCTGCGCTTTGTTTTTACGCGCTGGCGTTTTACTCGCTCGCATTTTCTTTGCTGATCCGCGCGCGCCGGCAGGAATGCGGGAGGATTTATCCGGAATGGGAATCTTCCGGTTCGTTTGAGGCTTCCGTGGATTCGTCGTCTGGCGTCTCCGCGGGCGTCTCCGCTGATTCCGATTCAGTTTCCAGCATGTCCGAGGACCAGGCTTCTCCCGGCGCCGCAGCGGGAACATCGGCCTCGCTCGATGATGGAGCCGGCGCTGCAGCCGCAACGGGAGCCGCAGGAGTCGCGGCCGCGGGCTCAACGGGCGGCGCAGCAGCTTTCAGTGTTTCCAATCGCTCACCCAAAACATCGGCGAGCAGATCGATGATGAGTTTCGCGCCGCTGCCGTCAGGATCCCTCGTGGGATTGTATGCCGTGATCTCAATCGCGGCGAGATGTTTCTGCTTCGCGAAGACCGCGAGCGCCTCGCGCACTTGTGCGAGTGTCAAACCGCCTTCGCCAGGATAATTCGTGGCCTGGAAGCCTTCGATGACGTCCACATCGAAATGCAAAATGAACTCGTTGCCATTGCCGTGGATGCGCTCGATGGCGACTTGCGCGGCAGCCGCGGGACCAAGGCGCTGCACGTCCGACGCGAGATAGCGGCGAAGCGGCGTGCGATCGAGCACTTCCTGCTCGGCCAGGTCGAGGCGGGCGACTCCAAACAGCGCCAGGTCCGGCTCGCGAATCAGCGGCGGCTCGCCCCAAAAACGCACCAGCTCGGCGGCGCCGCGCCCCACGATGTGCGACACCACCATTCCATCCACGCAGCCCGACGGCGACGTCGCTGGAATATTCAGATCGGCGTCGCGATCCATATAAATCATGCTGATGTGGCGGAAATAGCGGCGGGCTCCGGCAATTGTCGCGAGTGCTATCGAGCAATCGCCGCTCAGAATCACCGGCAGCGCGCAGGATTTCACGGCTTGCTCGACGCGCGGCTTCAGCGCTTCGAGCGCAGCGATCACGCGAGGAACATTGCGTGCGCGCGGGCTCTCTTCGTCTACTTGAAAAAGCTGGGAAGGATCATCGCCAAGATCGGTGACTTCGTAGCCAATCGAGCGGAGACGGTCAATTAATCCTGCGGAGCGTAGCGCCGCGGGCGCGCCTTCGTGGCCCAGGGACATTGCGGCCGCGCTGGTGGGCGATCCCAGGAGGGCAATCTTGTTCGGCTGGCGGGCGATTTTGACCGCCACTCAATGACTCCTTACCGTTGGTTTGGTGCCGCTGGACGAAGGCCGAGTCAGCTTCAATTCGCGGCCCGGCCCAACTTGGCGGCCAGCTCGGCCGGAAGCGTGAACCGCACATCTTCGCGAATCAGATCCAGGTCGCGGTGGTTCGTGAATCCGAATCCGGAAAGACGCTGGCTCACCTGCTCGACCAAAACCTCCGGAGCGGATGCGCCCGCGGTCAGGCCGATGGATTTCACGCCTTCGAGCGCCGCGGCGTCAATGTCGTTCGAATCCTCAATCAGCCGCGCTGCAACTCCCGCGCGCTGCGCCACTTCCACAAGCCGGTTCGAATTCGAGCTGTTCGCCGAGCCCACGACCAGAATCAATTCCACTTCGCGAGTGAGCGCCTCGACCGCTTCCTGGCGATTCTGCGTCGCGTAGCAGATATCGTCCGACGCCGGACCGACAATCGACGGAAATTTCTGTCGCAGGCGCGCAACGATTTCCTGCGTGTCGTAGAGCGAGAGAGTAGTCTGCGTCAGGAACGCCAGACGCGTCGGGTCGGGCACTTGCAGTCGGTCCACTTCCTCGACGGTTCCGACTACTATGGTCTGATCGGGCGCTTCACCCGATGTGCCGACGATTTCCTGATGGTCTCGGTGGCCGATCAGAATGAGCGTGCGGCCCTCGCGCGCGAATTTCAGCGCTTCCAGATGAACTTTGGTGACGAGCGGGCAGGTCGCGTCAATCACGCGCAGCTCTCGCTCCTTCGCTTCGGTCCGCACGCGCGGCGGAACGCCGTGCGCGCTGAAAACCAGCACCGCGCCGACCGGCACTTCGCCGATAGTCTCGACGAAGATCGCGCCGCGTCCGCGCAACTGATCCACAACGTAGCGGTTGTGCACGATTTCGTGGTGCACGTAGACGGGGCTGCCGTAGGCCTCGAGCGCTAGCTCGACGATATCCACCGCGCGCACAACCCCGGCGCAAAATCCTCGCGGCCGCACGCGGACCAGCGTCTTGGCCCCGTTCGTTCCCTGAATGCTAGTAAGCGTCAATGGCTTCTCCGCAAATCACAGTAATATTACCTGAAGCGTAGCTTCCCTGCCACTTTGTTCGAGATGACCGTGTGTCCTTCTTGGTTCTTGGGCCGCGGGCGGAACTTCGGCTCTGCGGGTGTGGTGGAGATTGCGTTATCTTCCGAATCGGTGTTGAGGCGAAATTGACGGGAGAACCGCGCCGTTTAGTGCAAATGCAGGTGGCCGGTAAAATAGAGGGCCAGAAGAACCAGCACGATCGCACTCACCGCGACGGGGTAATAGCCCCAGTTCTTGCTGTGCGGCCAGATTGGAAGACTTCCCACAAGGGCAATGATGATAACTACGGCGAAAACGAATAGGAGCGTCATGGTTGGGCGGTATCCTTGAGCTTTGCCGCGCGGTCATTCGCGGTTTCTATTTGGGACGGATCGGCGATGCGGGGAATCGGCACTATTGGCCACACGCCGGAGAGCGCTTCCGGGCACCAATGCTTTCTTGTTTTGTCGTTGGGCATATGCGGATGATGGGCCTGATATTTCGACTACCGACCTAACCTTCGCCGACGCACTCGTTCCAGAGTCCCGGATGCGCGCGCTGAAACTTGGCCATCATTTCGATGCACTCCGACGAGGCCAGATCGAGGATATCGAATCCTTTTTCGCGCAGCCAGGCGACGCCACCTTGCGCGTTGACGCTGTCGCCGACGATCACCTGCTTGAAGCGGAACTGATGGATCAACCCCGTGCAATACCAGCACGGCGCGAGCGTGGTCACCAGAATCAGGTCGCCGTATCTGGGCTGGCGCCCCGCGGCGCGAAAGGCGTCGGTCTCGCCGTGCATCGAAGGGTCCCCGTTCTGGACCAAGCGGTTGCGCCCCGCTCCCAGCAGCGTGCCGTCGGTGCGAAAAATGGCACCGCCGACGGGAATGCCTCCTTCGGCGAGTCCAATGCGGGCTTGTTCGATAGCGACGGCCAACATGCCGTGCGCGTCCAATGCGGGATTCATGCGCAAAGTGTAGCACCGCCGATCCGCTTGACTCAACGGCGCTGCCCGCAGCAGACTAAGCGCTCCATCCAGAAACCGAAATCGGATTCACGAAAGAGTCCGCGCGTTGGCGCCAGAGACCAAGCGAGATTTATACCCGGTCGAACCTGAATCCGCAGCCGAGGCGAGCCAACCCCACTATGGCTTGCAGCGGCATGTGCTCGGGCCGCTGGAAACGCTTGCACAATCGGTCTCGACCATGGCTCCGACTTGCTCGGCTGCCCTGACCGTGCCGCTGGTATTTGCCACGGCGGGAAATGGGACGTGGCTGGCGTATTTGTTGGCGACGGTGTGCACGCTGCTGGTGGCGCTTTGCATTGCACGTTTCGCACAACAATCGGCCTCTCCCGGATCGCTCTACACCTACGCCACAATTTCCCTGCCGCCGGTGCTGGGAAGCGCTGCGGCTTGGGCTTTGCTGCTGGCGTATGTGGCCACGGGCGCTTCGGTCGTGGGCGGATTCATCCACTACGCAAATGTTGTGCTGCGCGAGTTCGTCGGCCTCGCCGCGCCGGGCGTTCCTCTGGCCATTTTCGCCGTCCTCGTCTCGATCTGGATTGCGTATCGAGACGTGAAAGTTTCCGCGCGGCTGATGGTCTGGGGCGAGCTGGCCTCCGTGCTGCTGATCGGCGTGGTGTTCGCGGTGCTGGTGTGGCGGCGCGGCCCGCATCTCGATCCGTCGCAGTTGTCAGTGCGCGGTGTGAAATTTTCCGGCGTGCGGTTGGGACTGGTGCTGGCCATGTTCAGTTTTGTCGGATTTGAAAGCGCGACGACGCTGGGCGAGGAAGCGAAACATCCACTGCGCTCCATTCCGCGCGCCGTCATTCAAAGTGTGGTGTTCTCGGGATTGTTTTTCATCGCGGCGTCGTATACAGAAGTGCTCGGGTTTCCCGCGTCCGCGGGGACGCTGGATCAGAGCGACGCGCCGATGAGCGTGCTCTCGACCGCGGCAGGCATCAGCAGGCTCGGCCCGGTGATTGACATCTGCGCGATGGTCAGCATGTTTGCCTGCACGCTCGCGTGCGTCACTGCGGCGGCGCGTGTACTCCTGCTGATGGCGCACAACGGGCTGGCGAGTCGCGCGCTGAGCAAAATACACCCGCGCAATCAGACGCCCTACACTGCCGTCCTGGCCACCGGCGCCGCAACGATGCTGCTGTCTGTGGCTCTGGTGGTCGCCAAAGTTAGCGGTGAGACCATCTACGATTGGATGGGATCGCTCGCGACGTACGGATTTCTCAGTGTGTATGCGCTGGTGGCGATTGCGCTGCCCTTGCACCTGCGGCGATTGCGAAGCCTGACGTTCGGGAGTCTTCTGCTCGCAATTCTAGCCGTGGCCGCCATGGCGACGGTGCTTGCTGGAACGCTTTATCCGATTCCCGAGCCGCCCAAGAACTGGCTGCCGTATCTATTTCTGTTGTATCTGGCGGCAGCGATTGGCTGGCATGCGTTGCGTTCCGGGCCGAAAGAAAACAGTTTGTCGGCGGACCGGTGAGTTGAAAAATCGCGGCGCTTCCGTACGCCGGCGAAGTCGTGTCCAATGACAAGTTTTTTCACAGACTGTACCCCGAAGCTCAGAAGACGGGACGCGTGAAGGCTAAACTGTTGAGTAACGGCGATTTCCTCAAACGATTCTAGGGTCGTTCGTGCGTTCGTTACTTTGGCGAACGCGAAGCAAGCAAATCGATCACCTGTACTGTTTCTGTTCGTTGTCCCAGCTTTCCCCCGCGACAAATCCTGCCAGAGTGAGTCGGGGCAGTTTTCGGGCCCGCTTTCAGACGCGCACGCGTCTCGGCCCTCCTGGCGAGGGCTGGCTGCTCTTTGAAAACGGACGATGCGATCAGCATAGGCATCCCGAGCGAGCCCCGAATAATTCGGGGCGAGACGAAGGCACTCCATTTCCTCGGTCGCGGCCCAATTTCTAATCGACACACGGGCGATTGGAGACAGCTGAAACTGTCCGAAATTACACGATGGGGACCACTTCTAATCGACACCAAACCGGCGCTTGGCGCGCGTTCTTTTCGCGGATAGCAGCCCGAACTAAGTGACACACCATGCTAAGTAAATTCCGGCGTAACCTATTGAAAACAAAGAAAAGCGACACCCACAAAGTGACACACTTTTCGAGGGCTCGCGACGCACGAGCGACAGCTAGCGCCAGCACCTTGCTGGCGGTTTTGATTTACATCATGCCCGAAATTCGCCACCAGGATGGTGGCGCTGCGTGATTCAGGAAAGCCGCGCACTCTAGTGCAAATGCAGGTGGCCGGTAAAATAGAGGCCGAGAAGAATCACGATGACCACGCTTATTGCCAGGGGGTAATAGCCCCAGCTCTTGCTGTGCGGCCAGATTGGAAGGCTCCCCACAAGGGCTATGATAATAACCACCGCGAAAACAAATAGGAGCGTCATGGTCTGGCGGTTTCCTTGAACTTGGAGGTTTCGTTCACCATACGCGG
>Ga0302324_100017028_pt1 | contig 14440 bp, 9 predicted proteins | sample Palsa_T0_1_FD_201949 | JGI IMG/M metagenome (GOLD analysis project Ga0302324, IMG submission 201949) | Peat permafrost microbial communities from Stordalen Mire near Abisko, Sweden - Palsa_T0_1 | ecosystem: Environmental > Terrestrial > Soil > Palsa > Peat permafrost | place: Sweden: Abisko...
TCAAATTATCTAACTTATTTGACGCTGGCGATTCCCCGGGCGCTAACAATTCCCTGCGACGTTGTTCTGGCAATGACCGATCCGCCGGTCGAAGGAATGGCCGGCGCACTGGTTGCCAAGTTTTCGCATAAGCCCTTCGTGTACAACCTGAATGACATCTATCCACATATGGCGGTGGGCGGAGGTATCCTGCGGCCAGGGACCTGGGTCGAGCGTTGGGAGACGCTACATCGCCGCACCTTGAAGCGCGCGGCGCAGGTGATCGTGCTGGGCGAGGACATGCGCGAGCGCATTCTCGCCAAGGGAGTGGATCCCTCGCGCATCACTATCGTGAGACATGCCGTGCCATTTCCAGAAACCCTGCCTTTGATTGATCATCCCATTGTTCGTGAACTTCGCGGGGAATTTCGGTTCGTTCTGGTTCATGCCGGCAATCTGGGCTTTTATGGCGCATGGGAAACCCTGGTGCGCGGCGCGGAACTGCTGGAATCCGAGGGAGTAGGACTGGTCTTCATCGGTGAAGGGGCGCAGAAAGCTCGCGTGGAGGAATTTGCCCGCAACTGTCGCAACGTGCGTTTCCTTCCCTTCCGCCCCGTCGCCGAAGTGCCCTACGTGATGGCCGCAGGCGATCTCCACGTGGTCACGGTAAAACGCGGGCTTGAGGGCGTTGTGGTGCCGAGCAAGGTTTACGGAATTTTGGCGGCGGGCAGACCCCTGCTGGCCGTGGCGACTGCCAAAAGCGAGGTCGCGCGGTTTGCCCAGCGAGACGGCTGTGGGGTTTCCGCCGACCCGGACGACCCCGCGGAAGTGGCCGGGGCGGTGCGCAGCGTTTTGCAGGCCCCGGAACGTCTGGCAGAAATGAGCCGAAGGGCCCGTGAGCTTGCGCGGACTTATGATAGAGTGAAACAGCTTCAGATTTTCGTGGAAGCGATTGAGCGGGCAGGTGACGCGTAAACCGTCGGAATATGGGGACGGATCTCACTGATTTCATTGGTTCAACTGAGCTGATTCACCAGGCGGGCGTTGGGGGAACGGCTAAGGAGGGTTTCCTGCTGTGGTTGGTGTTCTGGCATTTGCCATCGCGTTGATCGCCTCTGCAAGCGTAACGGTTCCCGTTCGACAATTTGCGCTCCGCGTCGACATGGTGGATCGGCCCAACTCCCGGAAAATTCACGTAAAGCCGATTCCCCTGCTCGGCGGACTGGCCATCTACTTCGGCGTGCTGTTGGCGATGGTGCTCCTGTACTCGTTTGGCGATGAAGCCATGCGCCAAGTGCTGGGCATACTGGCCGGGGCGACCCTCGTGGTGCTGGTGGGCACTCTGGATGACCGCGGATTGCTACACCATCAAGTGAAGCTGTTCGTTGCCATGCCCCTTGCCGGGCTGATCCTGCTGGGCTCGGGCATTCATGCGGAGGTATTTTCGGTCTTTTTTCCGGGCCGCGCGGGCACGGTGGCGGACGCCGCGTTGACCGTATTCTGGGTCACCGGCATCACCGCATCCTTCAGCATATTCGATTATATGGATGGCCTCTGCGCGGGCGTGGCCGCGATCGCGGCGTTCTTTTTCGCCGTTTTCGCCATGCTGAACGGCCAGGTGCTGGTAAGCACCCTGGCAGCCGCCGTCATGGGAGCGGCGCTCGGTTTTCTCGGCTGGAATTTCAATCCCGCCAAGATCTTCATGGGCGATGGGGGAGCGATGTTTCTTGGGTTCCTGATGGCCACGCTGGCCTTGAAACTTCGTATGGCTGGAGCATCCCACGGTGCGCGCTGGCTCGTCCCTATCTTCATACTCGGTGTCCCCATCTTCGATACCCTAATGGTTTCCATCTCGCGCTCACGCAGGGGTTTGCTACCGTTTACTACTCCGGGAAAGGACCACACCGGACATCGCCTGGCCAACTGGGGCCTGGGCACTCGCCCGGCCGTCCTTACCATGTATGCCTTCGCATGCTTCTTCGGCCTCCTGGCTTTTGCCGTCAGCCGGCTGAACTCCGTGCAGGTTTTCGTGATCGGCGTCCTCGTTGCCGCCGCCGAATTGGCAGCCGTGGCGCTGCTGGAACGCGCCCCCTACGAACGCCAGGCGGACAAGAATAAGCTCTGACTGTGCAGTCCTTCCGTTTTGCCTAATCAGCACGTTTCGCTATACTGCTGACCGCCCCTTTGGGAACCACCGTTGGCGGTTACTGATTCGGTTGTCTTAGGATTTGTTCGTCCGTGAGCTGCAAAACGCAAAACCGCATCGAATAGTTACAATTTAACTGTGACAGGAAGGGCGAGCTGTTAGAACCTAAGAAAGTTCACGCGACGGAGGCACCCTGCCGTCCAGTAGCCGTGATAGGCGGCTCCGCTGCGGGGCTTTTTAGCGCTTCCCTCCTTGCGCGTGCCGGCAAACCGGTTCGAGTTTTTGAACGCACCGAGCGCCTGGAACCTCCTCTTCGCACGCTGATTGTTACGCATCGGATGCGTGGCTTGCTGGGCCCGGTTGCGGACCAATCCGTGGTCAACGAAATTCGCAGATTCGAGCTTTTTACCGATGGCCGGTCAGCGACCGTGGCTCTGGCCCGGCCCGATCTGATCATTGAGCGATCGAAATTGATTCGCGGCCTGGCGGACGAAGCCAGGCAGCATGGCGCCTCCATAGAGCTTGGCCGCCGATTCGTATCGCTCGAACCTGCCGGGCAAGCCCTCGATCTAACCTTGCAACGGATGGACGGCTCGGGGCAGGAACGCATTCCCACCGACGCGGTAATCGGCGCCGATGGCGCACAAAGTTCCGTGGCCCAAGCAGCTGGCTGGCCGCCGCAGCCGACCGCCCCACTGGTTCAAGCGATCGTCAAGCTTCCCCAAGGCATGGCGCCCGACACTGTGCGCGTCTGGTTCATTCCCGACGATACGCCTTACTTTTATTGGCTGATCCCCGAATCTGCCGATCGCGCCGCGCTGGGTCTGATCGGCGTGGGCGGCCAGGAGACACGCCGATGCCTGGAACGCTTCATGGAAAAGCGCAATTTTACGCCGCTGGCTTTCCAGGGAGGGCGGACGCCGGTCTATAACGGCTGGGTGCCCGTGCAGCGCAAGCTAGGCAATGGAAACGTCTATTTGGTCGGGGATGCCGCCGGGCAGGTCAAAGTGTCGACGGTTGGCGGCATCGTGTCCGGATTCCGGGGAGCCTTGGGCGTCAGCGAAGCCATTCTTCATGGGGGGCGAAGCCGCGAACTCCGCGCGTTACGGCGCGAACTTGATCTGCACCTGCTGATCCGCCGCTCGATCCACCGTTTTAAGCAATCCGACTATAGCCGGCTGGTGGATTGGATGAACGATGGGATCCGCGATTCCCTCAGCCGGGTTACACGGGATGAAGCCGCGCGCGTCCTATGGCATATCTGCCGCAACCAGCCTCGATTGCTTTTGGTGGGCCTGCGCGGCCTGTTGACGCGCAATGCGCTGCTGGCCCGCGAAAATGACTCATTGGATCAAGGGTGAATCGATTGCTTCCTCGCTGCTCGTGCCGGCTCGCGTACCACAAAAGTTCAGGAACCAATGGGTGATCCTTTGTATGTTTTAGGGATTTCAGGCTTGGGGCACGACCCGGCGGCAGCGCTGGTGGATGAACGCGGCGTGGTGGCCGCAATCGAAGAAACCAAGCTGGTGCGATCTCGCGATGTGGTCGGGATTCCTCACGCTGCGATCCGCTACTGCCTGGAGCGCGCGGGCACGCAATCGAGCGAAGTGGAATGCGTGGCGGTGGCCAGTAAACCGGTGCGCACGTGGGCCCACCGGGCTTTGTCGCGCATGCACGGTACGCCGTCTCCCCCCCTTCCCCAAGGCGCCTACCAGGAGAAGGCCCTTGGCGATTTGCGCCGGGAGCTGAACGCCAGCCGCTTGCTTCACCAGCTCGACGAATCGTTCTCGGCCCCAGTTCAGCATCTGGACCATCATCTCTGCCATGCGGCCAGCGCCTTTTTCGCCTCGCCGCTGGACCGCGCACTGGTCTTGACGCTGGATGAGGAAGGTGACGGCCGCTCCGGCCTCGTTGCCCTTGGCGAGGGCACGCGCCTCCGTCCGATTCGGTCGGTTCGGTTTCCGCATTCCTTAGGCTGGCTGTTTACCCAGGTTACCGGATTGCTGGGCTTCGCCCCTCACCGGGACGAACATAAGACGCAATGGCTGGGCATGGGCGGCGAACCCGTATTTGAAAAGCTGTTTTTGGATATTCTGCGCCGCAAGCGAGGAGGACTGCCCAACCTGGACATGCGCTACTTCAATCGCGGCCTGGCAGGTCGAATTGCCTTCTCACCCAATTTCTACCGCAAGGTGGGCCTCGACCCTAAGCGGTTCGTCGGGCCGGCTGCGCACTCTTCGCCGGGGTCCGTGCCCGAGCCTCTTCGGAGCCAGTTGGCGGCCAGCGTCCAGCAGGCTTGCGCTACGGCAGCTGTCGAAATCGCCGAGGCCTACCGGGAAAAAGTGAAGGCCACGGCGCTGTGTGTGGCCGGAGGGATCTTCCTGAACCCTGTGGTGGTCTCGGCCGTGGAGAAGGCGGCCGGCTTCGACCACGTCTTTGTGCAGCCTGCGGCTGGAAATGAGGGCACGGCGCTGGGCGCGGCATTCCTTTCCTGGCATCGAAAATCGGCGCCTAAGCGCCTCCCGCCCACGAAACATCCATATTGGGGACCGGCCTTCTCAAATCAGGAGATCAAAGAGGTTCTTGATAACTGCAAAGTGCATTACCACTGGCACGACGGTGAAGAGCAGAAGCTGGGCGAAACCGTTGGACTTCTCGCCAGCGGCAAAATCGTGGCATGGTTCCACGGACACGCGGAATTCGGACCGCGGGCGCTCGGCAACCGCAGCTTGCTGGCGTCTCCCTGGGCGCCCTACGTCAAAGAAAACCTCAATGAGTTTGTAAAGCACCGCGAGTCCTTTCGCCCCTTCGCCGTGGCCGTGCCCGCCGAGCGCGCCGGACAATTTTTTGACAGCGGTCCTGCGGGTCCGTTTATGGCCACGCTGGCAACCGCAAAACCGTCGGCACGTGGACTCCTGGAAGGCTTTCTTCTCCCCGGCGATCAAATTCGTTTGCACGTGGTCGAGCAATCCGTGAATCCCGCCTTTCACCATCTCCTGGAGCGATTTGGGGAGCAGGCGCAAGCGCCTTTTCTGGTGAATACTTCGTTCAATCTCTTTGGCGAGCCGCTGGTGATTACGCCGCGAGACGCGCTGCGAAGTTACTTCTGTTCGGGGATCGACGCCCTGGCCATCGGTAATTTCACCCTGGCGAAATAATGCGTTTCACGGCATGTCCCCTCGGTTTTCCCTTCCCGGCGGCTGCGGGATAGGGGAAAATGGTTCGCTGTGAAACATGGGTGATGAGAGGCTCGCGCTGTCAAATCGGAGGTAGGGCATGCGTCTGGCTGTGATCGGTTGCGGATACGTTGGGCTGGTGACGGGCGGTTGCCTTGCCGAAACAGGCCATGAAGTCATCGCTACGGATAACGATCTTTCCCGCATTGCGACTCTGAATTCCGGAAAGCTCCCCATTTATGAGCCTGGCCTTGACGCCATCGTGGATCGAACGCGCCAGGCCGGGCGCCTCCGATTTACCGCCGATTGCGCCGAAGCCGTTCAGGCGGCTGAGGCTATTTTTATCTGTGTGGGCACTCCGCCGCTGGAATCCGGGGCTGCCGATCTTTCCGCCATTGATAATGTGGCCCGGCTGATTGCCGCCACGGCCCGTTCGCCGAAGCTGGTGATCGAGAAAAGCACCGTGCCGGCGCAAACCGGAGAACAACTTCAGCGCGCCTTGACGGTGTACGGCCGCAACGCCGGCTTTTTCCGCGTGGCGTCGAATCCGGAGTTCCTGCGGGAAGGCACCGCCGTCGGTGACTTTTTCCACCCCGAGCGCATCGTGGTGGGCGTGGACGACGCGGAGACGGAAAAACAGTTGCGCGATATTTATGCACCTATTCTGGAGGGCCGCTTCCAGTGCCCCGTACACCAGCCGTCTTGTCCGCCGGCTCCGGCTCCCGCGTTTCTGGTGACTACCATCGCCAGCGCGGAGCTGATCAAACACGCGTCCAATTCGTTTCTCGGCCTGAAGATTTCCTATGCCAACGTAATCGCGGACCTCTGTGAAAAACTCGGCGGCAACGTGGAAGAGGTCACGCGAGCCATGGGGCTGGATCCGCGGATCGGCCCGCAATTCCTGAACGCGGGCCTTGGCTTTGGCGGATTCTGCCTGCCCAAGGACATCCAGGCGTTTTTGTACCTTGCGGAACGCCACGGCGTCGATTTTGGCATCCTGAGAGAAGCCGAGCGAGTGAACGCGCGGCGCATCGAGCAATTCCTGGACCGCATTCGCAAGGCGCTGTGGGTCGTCAAAGGAAAGAGCGTGGGGGTCCTCGGACTTGCCTTCAAGCCCAACACGGACGATATTCGCTTCGCCCCGGCGATTGAAGTGGTTCGCAGGCTGCAAAGCGAGGGAGCCGCCGTTCGTGCTTCAGACCCCGTGGCGATCGAGCGCGCGCGAGCGGTCCTGGCGGGCGTGGATTTTTTTGCGGATCCGTACGACGTCGCGCAAGGCGCGGATGCGCTTCTTTTGCTGACGGAATGGCGGGAGTATAAAGGCCTCGATTGGGAGCGGATTCGCGATGAAATGTCGCGCCCGTTGATTCTGGATGGCCGCAACATGCTTTCCCCGGCCCAGATGACGGCTCTGGGCTTCGAATATCACAGTTTTGGCCAACCTTACATGCAGGCGCCCGCCGCGCTCAAACGAACCTGAGAGCCGTCAGCGGGATTGCGCTTTTTCGGCCACGAACTGTTTGCGGAAATATTCCAGAGTCAGCGCTAACCCCTCTTCCAGGTTTACCTTGGGCTCCCATCCAAGGATGCGCCGCGCCTTGGCAATGTCCGGGCATCTTTGTTTCGGGTCATCCTGCGGCAGAGGTTTGAAAACAATGGGCACACCCGGACCAATCAGGGCTCGAATGCGCTCAGCGAATTCGAGGATGGTGATCTCCTGCGGATTGCCGATATTGGTCGGTTCGTGTTCGTCGGAATTCATCAATCGGTAGATGCCTTCGATCAGATCGGACACATAACAAAAGCTGCGCGTCTGCTTGCCATCGCCATACACGGTGATGGGCTGGCCGCTTAGCGCTTGATAGACGAAATTCGGCAGAGCGCGCCCGTCATTGAGCCGCATGCGCGGGCCATAGGTATTGAAGATCCGAATGATGTGCGTATCCACTCCATGATAGCGATGGTAGGCCATCACCATGGCCTCGGCGAAGCGCTTCGCCTCGTCGTAAACGCCCCGCGGGCCGATCGGGTTTACATTGCCCCAATACGTTTCCGGCTGCGGCGTGATGTTTGGATCGCCGTAGCACTCCGAAGTGGAAGCGAGGAAATACTTGGCCTTCTTGGCAAGGGCCAGCCCCAACGTGTTATGGGTCCCCAGGGCTCCGACTTTAAGGGTCTGGATGGGCAGTTTCAAATAGTCCACGGGGCTTGCGGGGGATGCAAAATGCAGGACGTAATCGACTGGCCCGGGCACGTCGATATAACGCGATACATCGTGTCGCATTACCCGGAACCGCGGATTTCCCTGCAGATGGCCGAGATTTCCTTCCGACCCGGTCACCAGGTTGTCGATGGCCAGCACTTCCCAGCCCTGGCCGATTAAATAGTCGCACAGGTGAGAGCCCAGAAATCCCGCACCGCCGGTAACAATTGCACGCAAGCAACCCTCCCGAAATTATTTCGTCCGAAGAACCTATGGTATCTCGCCCCAGGTATTTAGTCACCGCGTTCCTGGGCGCTCCACCTCGAAATAGTTATACGCACCTCGCGCCCCACCCGTGAAGCATCCGGTTGACGCTCTTGAGCGATTGACCGATGGCCCGTGCCAGAGTAGCATTTTGCCCTCATCGATGAGATTCATTTTCCGCCACTTGGCTGGTTGTGCCCGGATCAGGAAGTCCCTTGAGCCCGCTGGTTCTTCGATTCGCCAAGGGCTACGGTGAACAAACGCCGCCGGTGGATTGTCGGCCTTTCGATCCTGGCGGCGTTCGCCGGATTATTGATTTGGGGCTTCCTTCATCTGGGCGAGTGGCTGGTGGTGGAAGATCCCCTTTCTGTCGCGCATGCCATCGTGGTCCTCAGCGGCAAATTGCCCGACCGGGCCCTGGAAGCGGCTCGACTTTACCGGCAGGATTACGCGGCCCAGGTATGGGTCTCCCAGCCCATCAGCCCGGCGGCCGCGCTTGCGCGGATGAACATCTTCTTTGTGGGCGAAGACTTCTACAATCAGAAAGTGCTTATGGCCAGCGGCGTGCCTGCCGACGCGATTCGCGTTTTCGAAATGCCGGTTGCCAATACCGAGGAGGAGGTCGACGAAATCGCCAGAGACTGCCGCCGCGACCAGGCTCATAGCGTTATCATCGTCACTTCGAAGCCACACACGCGCCGCGTGCGCCTGATCTGGAGCCGCCGCGTCGGCAATGATCCGCGGCTGATTGTGCGGTATGCGAGCGACGATTCCTTCGATGCCGCGCACTGGTGGAGAATTAGCGCCGATGCGCTCGACGTCGTGCGCGAATGGCTGGGCATCGCGAATGCCCTGCTCGGATTTCCAGCTCGGCCGGTACCACACTGAGAATGCCCAAGACTCCCCAGAAGAAAACGATCGATGTTCCGCCCGTGCGTAGTGCGCGCGAGCCGCTGCGCGACCTCTTCATTGTGATCGCGTTTGGAATGGCTCTTATCTATTCCAACCATTGGTTCACCATTATTGACGACGAAACGCTGATCTTGAGCGCCGCGGCCCAGCCCATCCGCACAACCATCGCGTTATTCCGCTCCGGCCTGGGCCAACACCATCACCCGCCCTTATACGATTTGTTGTTGCACTTTTGGCTTCTCGCCACGGGCGGAGCCTTCGATTGGTTGCGCGTTCCTGCCATCGTGTTTTTTGTTGCCGGCATCTGGGTGCTTTCCCTTGCGGCCAAGCGGCTGGCCGGCCAGTCCGGCGCTACCGCGCTAATCCTCCTCGCGGTTCTTTGGCCCTATGGCTTTCATTTTGGCCGTCTGGCCGCATGGTATTCGTTCGCGTTCTTGTTGGTTTCGGCATTGACTTGGGCCTATCTGCGCTATTGCGACGGGCAATGCGGGTCTGCCTGGGCGCTGGTTTGCCTATTTGCCCTTTTGCTGGTCTACACGAGCTATTTCGGCTGGGCGATGATCGCGCTGCTTGCCGCCGACGATTGGTGGCGTCACCGCGCCCAGCCCGGCACAATTCGCCGGCTGGCTGCATCCGCCGCCATCCTGGCCGTCGCCTATGCACCACTCTGGAGGGTTTTTTTCAGCGAGGTCTCCCAGGCCGCTCACGTGAGCCACTCCTGGCGGGGGCTGATACTGAACGCCGGCTACAACGCTTACGTCCTGATCGTCAGCGAATCTCTCGCGCCCTGGTTCTGGCGATTTGGCGTCCCGGCAACGATCGCCGTTGCGTCTTGTTTTGTTCTGGCTTTCTTCGGCGCCAAAGACGCATCGCGAAGATTTCTCATCTTCGCCGCGATTCTTTTCATCGTAATGGCCGGCGTGGGAATTTTGGATACCAAGCGCCTGTTGCTAATCGGGCCATGGGTCTTGCTGCCGTTTTCGACCGCAATTAGCTCGACTTCCCGGCCACTCTTACGCCGCGCGCTCGCGGTTTCGCTGCTGGTGGCGGCCGGGCTTGGTTGGTTCGGCGTTTACAGCCGCCGATACTATGCGGCGCCGCGCTTTTTTGAGCCGTGGGCCCAGTTGGCCGATGAAGAGGCAGGGAATTTGGCCACGGGCGCGGGCATAATCGGCAACAACCCTTCGTTTTTCTTCTATTTGACCTATGCCCTGAAGGTTCCTCCATCCCCAGAAGGCTGGCGCTTCAGGGGAGCCTTGCCCTACGACACGCAAGCCAAGAATGTTTGGGGAGCCGAGGATTGGATCGCCGCTGGTCACCCAACAAGGCCGCAGATGATTTGGATTCGCGGCATGCCCGGACCCGATACCGGCACGCCCATGGCAGATGCCGTCGACTGGCTCGACCATCATTGCGGCGACCGCAACTTCCGTTTTATGGCGCGGGATCCGGGCTACGAATTAAAACAACGCTACTTCCCCGAACTGGGAACTCTGGCCTGGAGGATCGAGATTCACCAGTACGACTGCTCGCAGAATGCGACACCGCCAGCGGCCGGCCCACAGCATCAATAGGCCCAGCGAAGGAGTATTCCGCCGCAGGTGTAGCCGGCTCCGACGGCCACCAGCAACACAAGGTCGCCCTTGTGAAGGCGGCCCAGGGCGACCGCATCGCGCAACCCCAGAGGTATGGTCCCGCTGGTCGTATTCGCGAAGCGGTCGATATTCACCATGACCTTGGAATCCTCAATTCCCAGCCGCTCTTGCATGGCGCGAATGATTCGCAAATTCGCCTGGTGCGGAATCACCAGGGCCAGATCCCGGCTCGAATAGCCATTGCGCTCCAGAAGATGGCAGGAGACTTCGGCCATCCGCCGCACGGCATACTTGAACACCTGCGATCCCGTTTGATGGACGTAATGCATCTTTTGGTCCACCGTCTCGTGCGACGGCGGATGGAGTGATCCGCCACCCGGCATGAAAAGATATTCGCCTCCTGACCCATCGATGTCGTTTTGAAAATCGAGGATACCTTCATCATCCGATTCCGCTGGCTCCAACAGCACCGCGCCGGCGCCATCGCCAAATAGAACGCAGGTGTTGCGATCCTGATAATCGAGAATGGACGTCATCTTGTCGCTTCCGATGACCAGCACTTTCCGGTGCGTGCCCGCGCCCACAAATTGGGCCCCCACGGTGAGCGCGAAAACAAATCCGGAACACGCCGCGGAAAGATCAAATCCCCACGCGTGCGAAGCCCCCAGTCGATTCTGCACCAGGCATGCCGTGGCCGGAAATTGCATGTCCGGCGTTACTGTCGCGACGATGATGGCGTCAATCTCTTCCGGCCTGGTGTGCGTCTGCTCCAGGAGTTCCTGGGCCGCCGCGGTTGCCAGATGGGACGTCGCCACACCCTCGTCGGCGACATGACGCTCGCGGATGCCGGTCCTTTCACGAATCCAATCGTCGTTGGTGTCGACCATCTTTTCCAGGTCGCTATTGGTGAGCACGCGCGGGGGCACGTACCCGGCGACACCGGTAATTTTTGCCGCAATCCGTTTTCCCATTCCGTTTTTTTCCTCTTCAGTTAAGCCGCCAATGAGAACGCGATTCTACGCAATCGTCGGCGAGGTGACAAGGCAAGCCGTGCTCAGGATAAAGAGATTGTTATGCGAGAGAATCGATTGTGCGCTACGGAAAAGAAACGGCCATTGCTTTGGATCAGAGCGCGGCTTCTCGGAAGGGCACTTCGCCGGCCTCGCGCTCTTGCGGCGCCTCCTTTACGGCTTCCACAAAGGTCCGGACCAGTACCGGATCGAACTGCGCGCCCGCGCAGCGCTCGATTTCGGCGCAAGCCTCGCTGAACCTGCGGGCCTTCTTATAGACACGGTCGGAGGTAATCGTGTCATAGGCGTCGGCAATGGCGATGATTCTCGCGCCGAGCGGAATCCTTTCTTCGCTTAGGCCCTCCGGATAGCCGGAGCCGTCGAACATCTCATGATGATGACGCACCATCCGGCGAATTCGGGCCAGAGTAGACAAGGGAGCAAGGATTTCGTCGCCGTACCGGGCATGCGCCTTCATGATTTCCCACTCTTCGGGATTGAGGGGACCGTTCTTGTTCAGGATTTCTTCGGGAATGCCGACCTTGCCGATGTCATGCAGCATCCCTCCGATGCGGATCTCTTCGATTTCCTCGGTACTCAGGCCGAGTCTCGCGGCAATGAGGGCGGCATAGACGGACACTTTTTGCGAATGCCCCTGCGTAAAGTGGTCCTTGGCATCAATCGCCAAAGCCAGCGAAGTGACAGTCTCGATGACCGGCACATCGGGCGCCGCGCTCCGCAAGGGCTGCGCGGCGTTGGGGGCTTGCTGCCCCGCCTGCGCCGGATCCAAAGACTGTGCAAACTGCCTGATGCGCGCGCAGATTTCTTCCAAGGCCTCGGGGCCTGTCGAAAACAGGCGCTTGAGCGTGACGCCAAGGTAAGCTTCCAGCACGTTGCGCTTCCATTCCTTGGTCTCCGTGGCGTCGTAATTCTCCGCGGTGGAAACGGCGTTGCCCCCTTGATGCTTGGAAAGATACATGGAGGCGTCCGCCACCTGTATCAGCTCCTGCGGAGTGGCCCCGTTAACGGGAAAACAGGCGATTCCCAGGCTGGCGGTGATACGTTTCTCGCGCAACAGCGAATCCGTGGAGATCCGTGAACGCAGGTTTTCAGCGATCAGGCTGCTTTGCTCCATGCTCGTTTCGGGCATCAGGATGACGAACTCGTCGCCGCCATAGCGAGCCACCACGTCCGACCGCCGGCAGTGCTCCTCCAGAACATGGCCCACGCGTTTGAGCACCAGATCCCCTTCCAGGTGCCCGTAAAAATCGTTCACAAACTTGAAGCGGTCCAGATCGATCAATAGTACGGAGAACTTGCGGTTTGCGCGTGTGGAGCGCTTCCACTCCGCCGAAAGAGCTTCCATGAGAAACCGGTGCGTCTTGACGCCGGTAAGGCCGTCCGTAATGGCCTGTTCCTGCGCTCGTTGAAATGTGAGCGCGTTATGCAGGGCTCCGGAGATCAAGTCCGCCAGCGTAAGAAGCAACAGGCGCTCCGTTTCAGAAAACTCCCTCGGTTGAACGGTTTCGACGTACAGGACTCCGTGAAGCTGTTCGGCATACAGGATCGGCATCGCGATGGACGAGATGGAGTCTGCCAGTACGGCCTCACCGCAGGCGTCCTTGGCAAGGTCGCGCGCCGCCAGCATCTGCCCGGTCCTGGCCACGCGGCCGACAAGACTCTCGCCAAGTTCCAGGCGCCGGCCTAAAGCTCCGCGGCGGTTGCCGGCCTCCGCCTGGATCACCACTTCTTTGCGGGCATAATCCAGCAGACCGATCCCGATATGGTCGAAAGCGAGGCCTCGCTCAAGCTGCTCGGCAATATTCGACAGCATTTCGAGGGGATTGAGCGTGGTGATCGCACAGCGCGAAATACTGTTGAGCAGCACCAGATGGCGCGATTTGGTTTGCTCTTCGTGGAACAATCGGGCGTTCTCGATGGCGATGCTCACCTCGCTGCCCAGGACGCGCATCACCTCCAAATGCCCTTCGTCAAAACGGTTCTCTTCGGTGCTGCGCACCACCATGACCCCGATCACCCGCTCGTAGGCAATCAGCGGAACTCCGCAAAACGACCCTCCCTGCTGCACGGGCACGGCCCCGAGTTTCCGGACTTCCTCCTGGAACTTTTCGCGGATGAGAACCGGTTGGCGGGTGCGAAGAATGACCTCCGTAAGATAGTTTCCCATCGGCCGGGCGCGCTTGGGCAAGCGCACGCCATCGGCCACCTCCAGCTCGAAGCGAATCTGATTTTCCGGGGCATCGTACAAGGCGATGTAAAAGTTGGTGACCTGGAACAGCCGCTGAATTTCCGTGAATATTTTTTCGAACAGCGCGTCGGGGTCCAGCGTCGCGCTAAGCGCCCGGCCGACCTCATTCAGTGCATGCATCTCCTCGGAGCGGCGCGAGGTCTGTTGCATCGAACGGCAATTTTCGACGGCATTCCCGATTTTCTTGCAGAGGGCAATCAGCAGGCGCAACTCGTCCGGCGGGAGCTTGCGGCTGTCGGGCGCGCCCAAAAGGAGAACGCCGCACGGCTGCTCTTTCGCGGACAGAGTGATGCCCACAACGGTCCGCAGCCTTTGGCCCGTTGCTAGTTGCCGCAATTGCGCGAAGTCCACATCGCCTTGGAGAGACTCCCAGGACGAATCGCGCTCCAAATCGCGGAAGACGGCGACCCCGCCAAGCCGCGTCACCAGTCGGCTGAAAGATTCGTCGGCTTTTTGCGATTGCGCCGTGCCGCAAAAGGAAGGTTCAAGACCCGCCGAAACGGCAGCCGCAGGGTCCTGGATCTCCCCCCGCGCGCCCAAAGCAGTCTCTTGCAGAAAGATCGCGCCGCAGGGAAAGCGGACCGCTCCCAGCGCGCACTCGAGCGCCCGTCCGAGTGCCTTGTCGGTTTCGTTGCCGGGCGAACCCATGGCCGCCAGGTCCAGGTTTGCAAGCGCGAGCACATTCTGCGACGCGTGCAGATATTGTTGCCGCTTGGCCCTGTAAAGATAGGCGAAAAATCCCGCTGCCAGCGCAGTTATGCCCACAAGGCTGATCGCGGTCATGTTAGCAAGAATGAGCAAGCCGTCCTCGGACGCCTACAGATACAGGTCTACAAGCCACGGTGTTTTTCATCATGGCAGGAAAATCGAAGTCTTCAACCCCAAT
>Ga0302324_100017032_pt1 | contig 14439 bp, 10 predicted proteins | sample Palsa_T0_1_FD_201949 | JGI IMG/M metagenome (GOLD analysis project Ga0302324, IMG submission 201949) | Peat permafrost microbial communities from Stordalen Mire near Abisko, Sweden - Palsa_T0_1 | ecosystem: Environmental > Terrestrial > Soil > Palsa > Peat permafrost | place: Sweden: Abisko...
GGAATCGATCATGTCCAGCGCGCGCTTGGCCTCATGGCCTTTGTTGCCCTTAGGCTCAACCCAGATGGAGAAGAACTCCGCGCCCAGATTGCCGGCCTTGATCTTGTTGAAATCGAGATAGCCGGTGCCCGCATCCTGCGCGAGATCGAAGTTTTCGTCGACAAACCGGCCCGGCGTGTCGGCATGGGTGTCGATAATGATCGCCGAGTTGTGAATGGCGAGGGCGTCACCGGTGGATTGCGGCGTCGGAGTCGGAGACGATTGTGCAGTTTGCGAAGAAACGATGGCGACAGAAAAAAGCAGGAAAAGAATGAGTCGGCGTGCACTTCGCATCAGGTTGATGAGCGGCTCCCCAGAGGAATAAGGTTCGCTTGAATTGTAAATGAAAGGTGCGCTAATAGAGCGCCTGCGCCTTCCCTTGGAGTGAAACGTCGGCGGGACACACCTTTCGTCAGAAGAGTGTCTTGGATATCTTCGCCACTCCGGCAATTAGGTCATTGACTTGCTCAGCAGTGGGCTCGGTTTTTTTATCGTGGTCGCATAGGTTTCGGATATCAGCTAGATGCTGTATGAAACGCCACTGCGGGAGGTCAATAACACTTGCGTCTTTCAGGGCGTTGTTCAAATCAGAGATCACAGGTGCTTTCTTTGCGACTTTGATGCCGTGGTTGTTGCACACTTGTCCCAGGTGTCGCTCAAGGACGACGCCAGCTAAAGCGCCCGCCGCCCTTGCGAACTTATTTTTTGCGAGCTCATCAGCTGCCGCCAGCTCCGAGTCGAAGAGATCCGCTTGCGCCAGCTGGCGAATGTCAAAAAGAGAGCTCTCGAACCGAGCTTGTACGGACTTCAGTATGGCCACTTGCTGGCGAACGTGAGGAATAGCGGCTTCAGGTCCCACAATCTTCGTCTTCTCGAAGGCCGTGCCACTATTAACGCTGAGCCCCTGAAGGTAGTCTTCAATTCTGTAGCTCTCGTTCGTGATACTCTTGCGGGACTTTGGTCTTTCGTAGTGACCTGCAAAGTCCTCAAGTCGATCGGGTAGTAGCTGCTTAACCAGCATCTTCGCTTCGGAGTACCAAATCTGATAGGTGTCTGTGAACTGTGGGAAGGGCTTGACTGAATCGCGCGGCTTGTTGCCGAGCAGTTCCTTTAATTGTTTCTCGTACTCACGAGGAAAGCACTCTGCGTAGATGGCGGCGAACAGTAGATCCCCGCGAGTAATCAAAGATTGCAGGTCATTCTTGTAGCGATCGAGATTGGAGGACATTAAGCCCCGTCGTGACGCACTAGCCGCGCCCCGCCATTGTACGACTCCTTTACGTCCGGAAGAAATCCTTCACCGCCTGCCACATCACCTGTCCGCCGACGTCGGCGATGGACTTGGTCAACGGGATATCCTTGGGGCACACTTCGACGCAGTTCTGCGCATAGCCGCATTCCTGGATGCCGCCGTCGCCCATCAGCGCCTGCAGCCGCTCGATCTTCAGGCCCTTGCCGGTGGGATGGGAGTTGAACAAACGCACTTGCGAGATGGTGGCCGCGCCCACAAAGCCGGTCTTCTCGTTGAATTGCGGACAGGCTTCCATGCAGCAGGCGCACGAGATGCAGCGCGACAGCGGATAAGCTTCTTCCTGGTCTTGTGCCGACTGGCGCAGTCCGGCGCCTAGATCGTAGGTGCCATCCATCGGCACCCAGGCCTTCACCTTCTTCAGGTTCTCGAACAGCACGCTGCGATCGACTGCCAGGTCGCGAACGATGGGGAACTTGGAGAACGGCTCCAGCGTGATCGGTTGCTTCAGTTGATCGATCAGCGCCGAGCAGGCCATCTTCGCGGTCCCGTTGATGATCATGGCGCACGAGCCGCACACCTCTTCCAGGCAATTGGAATCGTAGGTTACCGGCGTGGTGGCCTTGCCCTGGCGCGTCACCGGCTTCGCCGCGATGTCCATCAGCGCCGAGGTAACGTTCATGCCGGGACGGTGCTGCAGCTCGAATTCTTCCCAGTACGGCTTCGACTCGGGAGTGTCTTGCCGTTTGATCTTTATGAGTACGGTTTTAGAGTTTGCCATTTTTTAAAAAGCCTTCAGCTCTCAGCCATCAGCTGTCAGCAAAATCGCAATTCGTTTTTCGCTCTTCGCCAAGCATCTTGGTCCAAGCGTGTCGTCCCTACGGGACTCGGGTCAATAATGCACCCTCACCCAGCGCTACAAGCGCTGGGCTAACCTATGTCGCGCCTACGGCGCTGTCCCTGCGCTTCGAAACTCGAACTTGAAACTCGAACTTGAAACACGAAACTAGCCACCGGCCACTGCTTCTACGTCGCCGCGTCGTACCTTCTCGGCCGCGGCTTAATCAGGGACGTATCCACCGGCTCGAACTCGAAACGCGGCTCGTCGGCATCTGCCGCGAAGTAGGCCTTCGTCGTCTTCAACCAGTTGGCGTCATCGCGCTCGGGGAAGTCCGGCTTGTAATGCGCGCCGCGCGATTCGTCGCGCATGGCCGCGCCCTGCGCAATCACCCGCGCCAGTTGCAGCATGTTATAAAGCTGCCGCGCGAAAACGAACGACGTGTTTGCCCACATCGACTTGTCGCTCAGGTTGACGTGGCGATAGCGCTCCAGCAACTCCACCAGCTTCGCGTCGGTCTCCCGAATGTTCTTGTTGTAGCGGATGACCGTGACGTTCTTGGTCATGGTTTCACCCAACTCGCGCCACAGCAGGAACGGGTTCTCGGTGCCTTCGTTCTTCATCAGCCGCGCGTTGATCTCTTCCTGCCGCTTGCGCTCCGAGTCGAAAACGTGCTGGCCGGGACGCTTTCCGCTCTTGATTATGCCGTGTGCGTACTTCACCGAGTGCGGCCCGGCAACGAATCCGCCATAGATGCACGACAACAGGGAATTCGCGCCCAGCCGGTTGGCGCCGTGAATCGAGTAGTCGCACTCGCCGGCGGCATACAGCCCTTCGATGTTGGTTCGCTGATCGAAGTCGACCCACAGCCCGCCCATGGTGTAGTGCATACCAGGGAAAATCTTCATCGGGACATCCCGCGGATCGTCGCCGACGAACTTCTCATAGATCTCGAGAATGCCTTCCAGCTTGCGGTCGAGGATCTTGCGGTCGATGTGCGTCAGGTCGAGATAGACCATCGGCTGACCGTCGATGCCGAGGTTATGCTCGTAAACCACCTTGTGAATGGCGCGGGTGGCGATGTCGCGCGGCACCAGATTGCCGTACTTGGGATACCACTCTTCCAGGAAGTACCAGCGCTCGCCTTCGGGAATGCTCTTGGGATCGCGCTTGTCGCCCGGCTGTTTCGGCACCCAAACTCGGCCGCCTTCACCGCGTGCCGACTCCGACATCAGGCGCAGCTTGTCTTCGCCGGGAATGCACGTCGGGTGTACCTGGATGAATTCGCCGTTGGCGTAAAACGCTCCCTGTTGATAGAGCGCGGATTGCGCCGAGCCCGTGCATACGACTGAGTTTGTGGACTTGCCGAAGATAGCGCCGTTACCGCCGGTCGCCATGATGACGGCTTCGGCGGGGAAGGTGTGCACTCCCATGCCGCGCAGGTCCAGCGCGCAGATGCCGTGGCAGACCCGATTCTCATCGATTACCGCGGAGAGAAACTCCCACGCTTCGTACTTCGTGACCTTGCCTTCGGATTCGTAGCGCCGCACCTGCTCGTCCAGTGCGTAGAGCAGTTGCTGGCCGGTGGTTGCGCCGGCGAACGCGGTGCGGTTGTAGAGTGTGCCGCCGAAACGGCGGAAGTCCAGTAGCCCTTCCGGAGTGCGATTGAAGGGAACGCCCATGCGATCGAGAAGGTCGATGACGCCCGGCGCGGCATCGCACATCGCCTTCACCGGCGGCTGGTTTGCGAGGAAGTCACCGCCATAGACGGTGTCGTCGAAGTGGATCCAGGTGGAGTCGCCCTCGCCCTTCAGGTTTTTGGCGGCGTTGATGCCGCCCTGGGCGCACACCGAGTGAGACCGCTTGACCGGAACGATGGAGAAGAGGTCGACGTGACCTCCCATCTCGGCAATCTTGATGGTCGCGGCAAGTCCTGCCAGTCCGCCACCAACCACAATGATATTAGGATGTGCCATAAGAAAAACCAGCAATCAGCAATTAGTCGTGTTCCACCCAGGGAACTTGGTCCGCCGGCGTCCGCACGAAACCGGTTACGCTCCACAGGCCAACGCCGACCAAGGCAATCGCCAGCCCTAAGCACACAAAACCAAACTTGCGGCGTGCCCTATCGCCCACGGTCAGCCCCCACTTGGCGGCGAACAGCCAAACGCCGTAGGAGAAGTGCCATGAGGCAGCCACGATCCCGATTACATAAATGGCCACCACCCACGGGTTCTGGAAGTCGAACCACACCTTCGAGAACGCGTTGTTATATCCGCCTCCCATCAAGTGCACACCCATGAACCGCATGTCGATAACGTGATACAGGATGTAGGCGAAGGCGACGAGCCCGGTCCAGCGCTGCGAGGTGTAGAGCCAGTTGCCGCTCCAGGGATATTCGCTGACATTAGAGTCGCCGCGATACCAGATCCAGATTCCGTAGAGCGCGTGATACAGCAGCGGTATAAAGATGAAGACCCACTCCAGCACGTGCACAAAAGGCAGGCTGGTGAGGAACTTTACCTGTTCGTTGTAGGCCTGAACGCCGTTAGCCGATTCGGAGTTGGAGATGAAGTGCTCGATCAGAAACGCGCCGATAGGCACGATGCCGGACAGCGAATGCAGCCGGCGCAATACGAAAGAATAGCCCTGGCCTGCACGCAGCGGAGCTACTCCCTTTCCAATCCGGGCGACACTGCTTTCAACAGAACTGGCCGAGGAAGCCACGAAGCAAACTCCTTATGAACGCGGAGCGTATAAGCAAACTCTTTATTATCGAGTTCGCCAAGAGCGCAAGTCAAGAAAGCCGCCGCCGTTGAACTCGCGCTTGACGAATCGCCTGAGGTGGGCCGGCTCCGGCGGATCAGCGAGACTCAGAATAGCTTTTGGACGGGCCAACCGCCTGTGACGTGCGTCACAGGCCCGCATGATTTGCAGCACTCGTCACCGGCGATGGGAAAAACCGTCGCTCCGGGTCGGTGCCGGCCGGTCGAAGCGGCAGAATCGCGGACCTCTGGCACAACATTTATAGTGTCTTCATCCCCATGCTGATTCGCGAGAATGTTCCGCTTGCTCCCCTGACGACGTTGAACGTCGGCGGCCCAGCGCGTTATTTCGCCGCAGCGGCGGCAGAACTCGAAGTGGCGGAAGCCGTCGAGTTTGCCGCCGGGCGCGGGTTGCCGTTGTTCGTGCTCGGCGGAGGCAGCAATCTCGTCATCGCAGATGCGGGGTTCGCTGGACTGGTGCTGAAGGTCGGCATCAACGAGGTCTCGCACTCTACCTCATCACACGATCAAGTGACGTTTGTGGCCGGTGCAGGGTACGACTGGGACACCTTGGTGAAGGAGTCTGTGCAGGCCAGTTGCGCCGGTCTGGAGTGCCTCAGCGGAATACCCGGCACTGTGGGTGGTACGCCGGTACAGAATGTCGGCGCCTACGGCCAAGACGTTTCCCAGACCATCCAGGAAGTGCGGGTCTTCGATCTGGATTCGCGGCGAATCGCAACTCTGTCAAACAAACAGTGTGAGTTAACCTATCGTTCCAGCATCTTCAACACAGCCGGGCGCGGGCGCTATGTGATCCTGCGCGTCTCCTTTGCTCTCCAGCAGGGCGCCCAGCCGAGCGTTCGTTACGCCGATCTCGAACAGTTCTTCGCAGGCCGGCCGAATGCGCCCACGCTGAGCGAAGTCAGAGAAGAGGTTCGCGCCATCCGTCAACGCAAGGCTATGCTGATCGTTTCCGGCGATGAGGACTCCCACAGTGTGGGATCGTTCTTCAAGAACCCGATTGTGTCGCGAACTACCTTCGAGGAGCTGTCGGCGAGGCTCGCATCTCGCGGTCTGCAACTGCCGAGTTACCCCTCCGCAAACGGATTCCGCAAATTACCGGCAGCCTGGCTGGTGGAACACGCGGGCTTCGCCAAGGGCTATCGCAAGGGCAGGGTGGGCATCTCACGAAGGCACGCCTTGGCGATCATCAATTGCGGCGGGGCAGGCGCGGCTGAGATCATCGCATTGAAAGACGAGATTCAAGCACGCGTAATGGATATCTTCGGTATCAAGCTCGATCCCGAGCCGGTGTTCGTGGGTTTTTGAAGATTGCTTTTCGCCTTTCGCTTCTCGCGGCGATTGCAAAACCCAGACGAAGTTGTTTTGCTAATTGTTAATTGCTGATCGCCGGTTTCCTGGGCCAACCCGTTGCCTGCTCGTAGGCATGTGCCAGTCGCAAGCAAATCGAATCCCCCCCCGGGCGGCTGGAAATCTGCATACCAACTGGCAATCCATCGCGGGTGAAGCCGCAGGGAACCGACGTCGTTGGCCAAAACATCACGCTAAACGGCGACGTGTTACGCAGCAGATTCTTCACTTCATATGGCCGCACATCTGCTACCGCGAGCGCCTCCAATTCGCTGAGCTTCGGTGCCGGGACCGCAACCGTCGGCGAGATTACCACGTCCACCTGCTCGAAAATCTGCTCAGCGGCGCGGCGAAACTCCTCCAGTCGCCGCCGCTCGCGAATGTATTGCCTGGCGGTGATTCCCGCGCATCTTTGGATGCGGTACAAGGTTCGTGGATCATAGAGCTGCGGACTGTTGGTCACCATCGCTTCGTGATACTCGTAGATCTCCGCATCGAAGATGGGGCGGAAGCCGTCGACAGCAAGGTCCACCTCGCGAACCTCGGACGTCAGCTTCGCGACTACCTGTATCGCGGCTTCAAGGCACGACGCTACGTCAGGATGAAGATCGTCGAACAAGGCGTTGCGGGGAATCCCAACCTTCAGTTCGGAAACATTCTCCTCCAGCGATGAGTCGTAGCCCGACTTCCCGGAGAGCACTTCGATCAACGTAGCGGCATCGCGCACCGTGGCCGCCAATGGGCCGGCTGTATCGAACGAGGTCGACAGCGGCACCACTCCGTCAAGGCTGATCAGACCGGCACTGGGGCGATGTCCCACAATGTGGCACAGAGCGCTGGGACAGCGGATCGAGCCGGTGGTGTCCGTGCCCAGGGCGGCGACACAGAGTCCCGCAGCCACGGCTGCGGCCGAACCGGAAGAAGATCCGCCGGAGATGCGCTCCAGGTTCCAGGGATTTTTCGTCGGCCCGAAGGCGCTTACAACGCCGCTGATGCCGAAGGCAAACTCATGCATATTCAGCTTGCCAATGATGACGGCTCCGGCTTGCTTCAATTGGCGAACGACCCCCGCGTCTTCCGTTGGCACGCGGTCGCGGTACTGGTTGCTGGCGGCCGTGGTCCGCACGCCCGCTGTGTCGAACAGGTCCTTCAGTCCGATAGGGATACCGTGGAGCGGCCCGCGATAATTTCCCGCGCTTATTTCAGATTCAGCCTGGAGAGCCTGTTCCAGTGCGAGATCGGCTGTCACGGTGATGAATGCGTTAAGAAGGGGATTGAGCCGCTCGATTCGCGCCAGGCACTCGCGCGTCAGCTCAACCGGAGACAAACGGCGACTGCGAATCTGTTCCGCTGCTTCAGTGAGAGTTAGCATCGGAGTTGCATGTTAGCCCCTGTCGCCGGCTGAAGCCGGCTCCGGTATCGTGAGAATCAGCGCCAACGCGGGCCTGAAGGCCGGCTCTACCACTAGGCTCGCTTCCGCTTCTTCTGGCACTTCTCGCAGATGCCGTAAATCTGGAAAGTATGGCGTGTAGGGAGATACTTGTTCTTGCGGCCCACAGCTTGCTCAATGCGTTCGATGTCGGCCGAGAAGAACTCAACGGAGCTGCCGCACTCGGTGCACACCATGTGATGGTGATTACGCCGCTGATACTGGTGCTCGTAACGCGCGACGCCGTCGTTGAACGCTACTTCGCTGGCCAGGCCACATTCCGCCAGCAGCTTCAGCGTGCGATAGACGGTCGTGAACCCGATGCCCTCGTCTTTTTTCTTTACCAGCCGGTAGAGTTCGTCGGTGGACAGGTGATCGCGAGTGTCGAGAAACGTCCGCAGGATGGTGTCGCGTTGCCCGGTGCGCTTCGAACCCACTTTTTTCAGGTGAGTGTGGAACACGGCTTCAGCCTCGCGCACCATCTGACGCGAGATTGTCGGCTGATCGTCAACTCGTTTCTGGAGCATAAGCTGTGCTCCGAAGGGAGCCTCTCGTTCGCTGTTGCAAGCCAGTTGTTACCAGCATAACACCGGCCGGCGGGGCGGGGCCGCGTCGCCAAGCGATCGGCGCTAGGGAAGCTCTGAATAACTTGCCGAACGTGCCGCAGGGGCTAAAGCTCCGTTGATTTTTCCGATGCTTGCGGCACGGCTGAAACCGAGCCCTTTCAAAACCCGGACTTAATCAGAGGCTCCCTGGATGGGTTCCATCTACCTTGCATCCAGCAGCCGTATGGTCTCCAGCACTACGTTGCTGGTGATGGCCAGCGATTGCGGACTGAGCTTATCGATAGTGTCATCCGGCGTGTGATGAAAGACATTGTTGTAGCCGTAGTCAAAGTCGATTAGATCTACGACGGGCACGCCGATCTTGGAGAGCGGAATGTGATCGTCCTCAATAGCAATGGTCTGCTGGAAAAAGTGTGATTGGTAGCCAAGATTGGTAGCTGCCTGCGATACCACGTCGGTGAGCCAGGGCGTAGAGTTCGTATCGCGCTGGATATCGAGATCGTCGTCGCCGATCATGTCAACCAGGATGAAGGCTTTGACCTTCTTTGCCGTGCCATCCTGCTGCCACTTCTGCGCCAGCTGTCGCGTGCCGTAGAGACTGTCCGTCCCGGTCCACTTCACGAACGCCTCCTCACCGTCGGTCCACACCAGCCACACGCTATAGCCATCAAGCTGTTTGCCGTGGAAGTTGTCAGCCAAAGCGAGCAACAGAGCGGTTGAGGAGCCACCGTCGTTCGCGCCGACATAGGTCTTCGGCAATGGATAGTTGGTGTCGTAGTGACCCGCGACGACAATGATGCCGTCCTTCTTTCCCGGAAATTTCGCGATGATGTTGTTAATGGGAAACGTACCTGCAGGCGTTTGTGCCGTGAACTTGTCCTGCTCCACATCTACTCCCTTCAGCTTGGAGAGGATGTACTGTTCCAGCTTGGCGTGTCCGGGACTCCCAGGGGGACGCGAGCCGAACGCGACCACTTCCTTCACATACTGCATCACGTGATTGCCATCGATGTCCGGAGTGGGTCCCGTGCTTGCGGAACTTGCCCGCGCGCCGGCGGGTTGAGACGCCGCCGGGGCGCTGGTGTCAGAAGCCGGCTTGGCTGTAGCTGCGGCCTCCGACGGTGTTTGTTGTTGCTTGTTGCAGCTCGTACTCAGAGCAACGATCAGAAGCAGGGCAAAAATGGGGTCAGAAAATCGGCGAAGCCTCAACGTCATGTTAGAAGACATTGTAAATGGCATGTTGGGTTGTGGGCAGTTCCGCCGCTGAGCCCGCGCAGCGCCGGCTCAAGTCCCGAAAATCTGCTATTCTGCCCGCCGTGTCCAAACCATTGTCTTCGAGTCGCCGTCCCGCGATCAGCATCGTCGGCCCGGGAGGTCTCGGCGGCGCGCTGGCCCTCACTCTGCCTCCGGCGGGCTACGAAGTGCGATTCCTCGCGATGCGTGGAAAGAGTTTCCGCGGCCCTCACCTGAGAGCGCTGTTGCACGGATCGAAGGCGCGTGTGGTCGAGATAGGAAAGCAGCAGCTCGATACCGAGGTCGTTTGGATCACGGTCCCCGACGATGCAATCGCTGGCGTGGCCCGTGTCCTGGCGCAATCGCAGGATTGGAAGGGCAAGATTGTATTTCACTCCAGCGGAGCCCTCACCAGCGACGAACTTATTTCCCTCAGGGACAGGGGCGCGCGAGTTGCATCGGTGCACCCGATGATGACCTTTGTTCGCGGCGCGGTGCCGGAGATGGCCGGCGTGGCCTTCGCGGTTGAAGGAGATGTTGTGGCAGTGCGGGTTGCGAGATCCGTCGTCAAGGACCTGGGCGGAGATGCCTTCGTTATCAAGAAGCAGAATAAAGTGCTATACCACGTCTTTGGAAGCTTCGCGTCGCCGCTGATGATCGCATTGCTGGCCTCGCTGGAACAGGTGGCGCTGGCGGCAGGTATCCGCAAAACGGACATCAAACCGATGATGGTGCCGCTGCTGTGGCAGACGCTGCGCAACTACTTGAAGCACGATGCGGCTGCCGCCTTCAGCGGGCCGCTCGTCCGCGGAGACGTGGCGACCGTACGTAAACATCTGGCCGAACTTGAGTCGTTCCCGGAGGCGAGAGCCGTGTACATTGCCCTGGCGGGTGCGGCGTTGAAACTGCTGCCGGCGAAGAACCGCAGGAGTCTGGCGAAATTGCTGGGCGGTTCTTGAGGCAGCCAAAGAAATCACATCGCTGCGCACTATGTGTCCGGATCGTAGGTGCCATGCCAGAGACCGGTCGGCCGTATCCTCACCTCATTTGCCGTTCACGACCGCAATGAAAAACTACGAATGATTTCCGTCCTGGCTTAGCAGCGATCGCCAGCGCAGGTGATCGTACTTGATCAGGCTGTTGGCGGCCTCAGGTCCTTCGCTGCCGGCCGCGTAGTTGGGAAACTGCGGCGGCGGCAACTCGGCCCAGGCATCTTCGATAGGAGTGATGATGCGCCACTCCGCTTCCACCTCATCGCGGCGGGTGAACAGGGTTGGGTCGCCGCGCATCGCGTCCAGTAGCAGGGTTTCGTAGGCGGCGGGGGTTTCCGTGCCAAAGGCTTCGCGGTAGGAGAAGTCCATATCTACGCGAATGGCGCGCATCTCCTGGCCCGGCTTCTTGGCGCCGAAGCTGAGTGAGATGCCTTCATTCGGCTGAATGCGCATGGTGATGACGTTGTGGTGCACGTCGTCAGGATTGCGCGAAAACAGTGCCTGCGGCGTGCGCTTGAAATGTACCGCGATCTCGGTCACTGGCTTCGCCAGCCGCTTGCCGGCGCGAATGTAGAAGGGAACTCCGGCCCAGCGCCAATTGTCGATATGCAGTTCGACCGCGGCGTAAGTCTCGGTCTGCGAGTTGGGATTGACACCCGGCTCCTGACGATATCCCTGGACCGGCTTGCCGTCGATCTGGCCGGGGCCGTACTGCCCGCGAGCGGTGCGTTTCGCGACTTCCTCTTTGGACATGGGAGCGATAGCGCTTAGCACTTCCACTTTGTGACCGCGCACGGCGTCGGCGTCGAAGCTGACGGGCGGCTCCATGGCGGTCAGCATCAGCAACTGGAGCATGTGGTTGGCGACCATGTCGCGCAGCGCTCCGGTCTCTTCGTAGAATGCGCCGCGACCTTCCACTCCCAACGTTTCGGCGGCGGTGATCTCGATGTACTCGATGTAATTGCGGTTCCACACCGGCTCAAACATGGAGTTGCCGAAGCGGAACATCATGATGTTCTGCACCGTCTCTTTGCCCAGATAGTGATCGATGCGGTAGACCGAGCGCTCGTCGAAGACGTGCGAGACAATTTTATTCAGTTCCTGCGCGCTCTTGAGGTCGCGTCCGAAAGGCTTCTCCAGGATGATGCGCGTCCAACCTTGGCTGTTGTGGGCCAGTCCGGCCTCGCCCAGGCCTTCGACAATTGGCGGCGCGAGCGATGCGGGGGTCGAAACATAGAACATCAGGTTCTTGCTGGCGCCGTTCTTCTGCATCCCCTCGATCTTCGTCTTCAGGAGAGGATAAAAGTCGGGATGGTCGGCATCACCGACAAAGTAATGCAGCCGCTGAGCAAAGTCCTCCCAACCCTGGTCAGTGAAGTTGCGAGCGTCTTTCGAGTCGGCGGCGCCTTCGCGCAGGCGCGAGCGATACTCTTGGTCGTCGAACTTTGAGCGGCCGATGCCGAGGACCTGAAAATTGCGGTTGGTGCAGCCGACGCAGGCCAGATCGTACAGAGCAGGAATCAATTTGCGCCGGGTAAGATCGCCAGATCCTCCGAAGATTACGACCAGACAGGAATCGCCCTGCGGCAGGGAAGGAGTTTCGATTTTGAGCGGTGTGGGCTGTACAAGAGTGGTCATATATTTCGCTCCGGCAAGTCTTGTATTTCGCTCCGGCAAGTCTTGCTTTTGTGGAAGATGCTTAGGGCCGGGAAAAGATTCGGCCGAGGAATGGGATACCTATTTGTCAGCTGCGGCCGCAGGCTGGGCCAGCGATTCCTTCGCTATGAGCAGGCGAGGCAAACCCTTCTCGACATCGCGCCCCGGATCGACGCAGATGGCACGGCGATGGTGCTTCATGAGAGATTCAGAATCGCACAGCGCCGACACTGAGTGCGGCGCTGTGGAACACGTTAATTGTAAGCCTGAATTGTTACGGTTTTGTTTTCTTCATCACCTCGCGCGCCTTGGCGACGACGTTGTCAACCGTGAAGCCGAAGTGCTCCATAATTATCTTGTAGGGGGCTGATGCGCCGAAGTCGTCATGAGCAACGCTATATCCGCTGTCGCCAACGTACTTGCACCAGCCCAGGCTGGCGCCGGCTTCCACCGAAACACGGGCCTTCACTGCAGCCGGAAATACTTGTGCCTGGTATTCGGCGGCTTGCTTTTCGAACAGCTCCCAACACGGCATCGAGACGACTCGTGCCTTCACGCCTTCGCTGGTGAGCTGTTCGTATGCCCCCACACAGAGCTGCACTTCGGAGCCAGTTCCCATCAGGATGATGTCCGGCGTGCCGCCAGAGTCCGCCAGAATGTAGGCGCCTTTGGCTACGCCCGCGGCCGGGGCGTACTTGGTGCGATCGAATGTCGGCACGCCCTGGCGAGTGAGCACCAGCGCCACCGGCTGGTTCTTCATCGGCATGATAACGCGCCAGGCTTCGGCAACTTCGTTGGCGTCAGCGGGGCGGATGGTCATCATTCGGGGCATGGCCCGCAATGACATGAGCTGCTCGATCGACTGGTGCGTGGGGCCGTCTTCACCAAGACCGATAGAGTCGTGAGTGTAGATGTAGATGACCGGCAGCTCCATCATCGCGGCCAGGCGGATCGCCGGCCGCATGTAGTCGGAGAAGATAAAGAACGTGGCTCCAAAGGGCCGCACGCAGGAAAGCGCCATGCCGCTCAGGATTGAACCCATGGCATGCTCGCGGATGCCAAAGTGGAAGTTACGGCCCGAGTAGCTGCCCTTCTCAAAGTCGCCGCCATTGTTGATGAGAGTTTTGGTCGAGGGATATAGATCGGCGGAGCCGCCGATAAGCCAGGGGACGTTCGCGGCGACGGCGTTCTCTACTTTGGCACTGGAGTCGCGCGTGGCGATACCCTTCGCGTCGGCGGGGAACGTCGGAATATCTTTGTCCCAGCCAGCGGGTAACTCCTGGTTTGACATCTGCTGCCACATCTTGGCGAGGTCAGGACTCTGGGCCGCCCAGGCTTGATATTTTGCGTCCCACTCCTTCTCCCACTTTGCGCCACGCTCCACCGCCTTGCTCATATAGCTCTGCACTTCATTGGGAACCAGGAACTGCGCATCGGGCGGCCAGCCGTAGACGATCTTTGTCTTGCGGACTTCGTCTACTCCCAGCGCCTCGCCGTGGGCTTCCTTGGTATCTTGACGGTCGGGAGAGCCCCACCCAATGTGGGTATCGCAAATGATGAGCGTTGGCCGATCAGGCTCTCGCTGTGCGGCCCTGATGGCGACGTCGACCAGATTGAGATCGTTGACATCGGTGACGTGCAGGATATTCCAGTGCCAGCCTTCGAAGCGCGTGGCGACATCGTCGGTGAAGGCCAGCGAAGTGTGGCCTTCGATGGTGATGTGGTTGTTGTCGTAGAACCAGATCAGGTTCGACAGGCCCAGATGTCCGGCGACGGAAGCCGCCTCGTTGCTGACGCCTTCCATCAGGTCGCCATCACCGCAGAACGCGTAAATACGGTAGTCGAAGGGAGTGTAGTCGTCCTTGTGGAGCTTCGAAGCCAGCCAGCGCTGGGCGATCGCCATTCCCACGGAATTGGACACGCCCTGACCCAGCGGGCCGGTGGTAACTTCCAATCCCGGCACGTGATGGTACTCGGGATGCCCCGGCGTCTTCGATCCCCACTGCCGGAACTGTTTGATGTCATCCAGCGAAAGGTCGTAGCCAGTGAGGTGAAGCATGGCGTAGAGCAGCATGCAGGCGTGCCCGTTGGAAAGAATGAAGCGATCACGGCCCGGCCAGTGCGGGTCGTGCGGATTATGCCGGAGGAAACGGTCCCATAACACGAAGGCCAGCGGCGCCAGCGCCATGGGCGTCCCCGGATGACCGCTGTTGGCCTTCTGCACCGCATCCATCGCCAGCGTGCGAATTGTGTTAATGCAGAGGTTTTCGAGATTCTGCTGGGCTGTGGCTTGTTCTTTCC
>Ga0302324_100017033_pt1 | contig 14437 bp, 9 predicted proteins | sample Palsa_T0_1_FD_201949 | JGI IMG/M metagenome (GOLD analysis project Ga0302324, IMG submission 201949) | Peat permafrost microbial communities from Stordalen Mire near Abisko, Sweden - Palsa_T0_1 | ecosystem: Environmental > Terrestrial > Soil > Palsa > Peat permafrost | place: Sweden: Abisko...
TGTGGTCGGCCTGCCGCCGTGATTCCATCTCATGGGTGAGCCCGGCCAGCTCGGTCGCGTCGAGCCAGTCGCAGTGCAGCAGGTAACCGCCGTCACGGTGTTCGATCCGGTCGCGCCCGAGGACCGAGCGGAGGCGGCTCATCAGCACGGCGACCTGGTCCTCGGGTCGCGCGGGTGGCGCGGTGCCCCACAGGGCGTCGATGAGCACGTCGGCCGGAACGGCCTGGCCTTCGGCCATGGCCAGCAGCTGCAGCGCCAGCCGCGCCTTCCGGCTGCCGAGCGCCTGCGGCTCGATCCCGTCCACGCCGAAGTCGCTGAGCACCCGGACGGCCAGTGACCTCATGCCTTATTAAAGCCCCGGCGATGCTCCCGCCACCAGCTCAGTGCAAGGTAACTGCAACGGTTGTCGGTCACGCTGGTCCCGCAAGCACGAATCCGACGGCAAACACAAAAGGAGACCCACATGACCGGCAAAGCGGAGCAGAAGAGCTTCCAGGCACCCGACGAGACCCGCACCTTCGACTACGGCGCCGTCGACCTGCTCAAGATCGGCGGCGCCGAAATCGGTCGGCTCACCCTCCAGCCCGGCTGGCGCTGGTCAGAGCACGTCAAGCCGCTCGCGGGCACCGATCTGTGCGAGGCGCCGCACTTTCAGTACCACGTAACCGGAACCCTGCACATCGTGATGGCCGACGGCGCCGAGTTCGACGCCCGGCCCGGCGATGTCACTGCGCTGCCGCAGGGTCACGACGCCTGGGTGGTCGGAGACGAACCCGTCGTCGTCGTGGACTGGTACGGCGCCAGCAATTACGCCCGCAGCTGACATCGTCCGGGCCGCTCTGGAAGGCAACCAGCGAGGAGGGCATCGGCTTCGCGGTCGCTGACGCGCTCGCCGCCGAGGGAGCGGCGGTCGGGCTGGTCGCCCGGGACGCCGCGGGCCTGGCCGCCGCGGCCGAGCGGCTGGCTCCGCGCGGTACGCCGGTCGCGACCGCGAGCGCTGACGTCACCGACACGCCCGCGCTGAACCGCGCCGTCGACGACATCGCCGCCGCGCTGGGCGGCCTGGACGTGGCTAACGTCGGCGGCACGATCGGCCGCGGCAACGTCACCAGCGCCGGCCCGGACGAGTTCACCGCCACCTTTGCCCTCAACGCGCGCCCGCCGCTTCGACTGACCGCTACCTCGGGCCAGTCCGTCCGTTGCCCACCTCGCAGTGCAGGTACGTCAGTGCGGATTCCGGTCCGGTCAGCCGCTGCCCTCCAACCCCGCCCTCGGCGAGCTCGCCATGGCCCGCCCGCTATGACCCGAATTCGGCCCGCACCCCCAGCAGCCGCACCGGCCGCCGCCGGGTAAAGCGCGCGAGCGCGTCGCGCGCGGCCTGCTCGATCACCGAGGCATCCGAGCTGGGGGAGCCGAGCGTCACCCCGTGGGTCTCGGTGATGAAAGGCGCGTACCGCACCTTCACGATCACCCGCACCGCGGGCCGTGTTTCGGCGGCCAGGTCCACGGCCAGCAGCCCGGCGATCCGCGCCACCTCGGCCTGCACCTGGGGCCAGTCGGCGATGTTCTGCTGGAAGGTTTCCTCCCGTCCGTGGCCGCGGGCCACGTACGGCGTATCGTCCACGTCGGCATCACCGCGGCCGCGTCCGAGCAGTACCAGCCACGGCCCCGTCATCGGACCGAACTCCGCGGCCAGCGCGTCCGGGTCGGCCGCCGCCAGATCGCTGACGGTGCCGATGCCGAGCCCGGCGAGCTTCTTGGCCGTCTTGGCGCCGATGCCCCACAGTGCGTCGGTCGGCCGGCCGCCGAGGACCTCGAACCAGTTCGCGTAGGTCAGCCGGAACACCCCGGCCGGCTTGCCGAACCCGGTGGCGATCTTGGCCTGCAGCTTGTTCTCGCCGATTCCCACCGTGCAGTCCAGCCGCGTCGCCTCCCGGACCCGGGCCGCTACCGTTCGTGCGAAGCCTTCCGGGTCCTCGGTGTCGACGCCCAGGAACGCCTCGTCCCAGCCCAGCACCTCCACTACCGCGCCCGAGTCCCGCAGCACCGCCATCACCGATTCGGAAACCTCTTCATAGGCGGCCCGGTCCACCGGCAGGAACACCGCGTCCGGCAGTCGCCGCGCCGCCGTCCGAAGCGGCAGCCCGGAATGCACCCCGTGCTCCCGCGCCTCATACGACGCCGTGCTCACCACCCCGCGCTTGGTCGGGTCCCCGTCCCCGCCCACCACCACCGCCCGCCCCCGAAGCTCGGGATGCCGCAGCACCTCGACCGCCGCGATGAACTGGTCGAGGTCCACATGCAGCACCCACCGTGTCACCCCCTACTCCTACCACCCTCCCGCCCTCGGATCCCCGCTCCGGCGCCCACAGGGCAAGCACCACCGCCCGTTTGGGATAAATGACGTTGACCTGGCGTGACGGCTCCGAAACAATGACACGTGCTGTTGACCATTACCACCACGCGCACGCCCGCGACCGATCTGGGCCACCTGCTGCACAAACATCCCGATCGGTTCCAGTCGTTCGCGGTGTCGGCGGGTGAGGCGCACGTCTTTTACCCGGAGGCGACGCCGGAGCGGTGCACGGCCGCGCTGCTGCTCGAGATCGATCCGGTGGCGCTGGTCCGCGGGAACGCCGCCGGCCGGAGCAGTGGGCACGTGGACGCCGAACTCGCTCGGTATGTCAACGACCGGCCGTACGCCGCTTCCAGCATGCTCGCGGTAGCGATCAAGGAAGCCTTCCGGACCGCGCTCACCGGCCGCTGCGACGCGCGGCCCGAGCTGGCCGCCGCCCCCATTCCGCTGGTCATCAGGGTGCCGGCGCTGCGCTGCCGTGGTGGCCCTGCGCTCGCGCACCGCGTGTTCGGCCCGCTCGGCTGGAGCGTCGAGGCGGCTCCTCAGCCGTTCGAACCGCCCGAGTGGGGTGACTCGCCCTACCTTGACCTGCGGCTGACCGGCGACCTGCGGCTCGCCGACGCGCTCAACCATCTGTACGTGCTGCTGCCGGTGCTCGATGACGCCAAGCACTACTGGGTGTCCACCGAGGAGGTGGACAAGCTGGTCCGGGCGGGCGGTGACTGGCTGGCCAGCCATCCAGAGAAGGAGCTCATCACCCGGCGCTACCTGTCGCACCAGCGCAAGCTCACCCAGTCCGCCCTGGCCCGGCTGGCCGAAGCCGACGACATCGACCCCGAGGAGCTCGACAACGCCGTCTCCGACCCGGAGGCCCCGGAGGCCCCGGAAGCCGACCCGGAGGCGCCGGAGGCCCGGCCGGCCGCGGGCAAGCCACTGGCGACGCTGCGCCGCGAGGCCGTCCTGGCCGTCCTGCGAACCGAAGGCGCGCGGCGGATCGGCGATTTCGGCTGCGGCGAGGGCACCCTGGTCAGGGACCTGCTCGCCGACCCCCGCGTCGAGCTCGTGCTCGCCGTCGACGTGTCCGTGCGCGCCCTGCAGCTGGCCGCGCGCACCCTGAGCCTGGACCGGATGTCCGGCCCGCAGCGCGACCGGCTGAAGATCTTCCAGTCCTCGCTTCTTTACCGCGACCAGCGGCTGGCCGGCCTGGACGCGGCCGTGCTGATGGAGGTCATCGAACACACCGATGTCGGCCGGCTGGCCGCGCTCGAGCAGTCCGTCTTCGGCTTCGCCGCGCCCGGCGCCGTGCTCGTGACGACCCCCAACGCCGAGTACAACGCGTGTTTCGACACGCTGCCGGCGGGCGCGATGCGGCACCGCGATCACCGGTTCGAGTGGACCCGCGCCGAGTTCGGCGGCTGGGCCAAGCGGGTCGCCGCCGACTTCGGCTACCAGGTCCGCTTCGCGCTCGTCGGCCCGGAACACCCCGTCCACGGCCCGCCCACCCAGCTGGCCGTCTTTACCCGGTCGGCCACCCCATGACCGGCGCGCCCACGACCGGCGACCCCGCGCCCATCACCCCGCTCACCGTCCCCGAACTAAGCCTGGTCGTCCTGGTCGGTGTCACTGGCTCAGGCAAGTCGACGTTCGCCCGCACGCAGTTCAAGCCCACCGAGGTGATCTCCTCGGACTTCTGCCGGGGTCTGGTCGCCGACGACGAGAACGACCAGTCCGCCACGCCAGCGGCGTTCGAGCTGCTGCACTACATCGTGGCTAAGCGCCTGGCCGGCGGTCGGCTCACCGTGGTGGACGCGACGAACGTGCAGCCGGAAGCCCGCCGCGAGCTGGTCGCGCTGGCCCGCGAGCACGACGTGCTTCCGGTCGCGATCGTCCTGGACCTGCCGGAGAAGCTGTGCGCCGAGCGTAACGCCGGGCGCGAAGACCGCGATTTCGGCCCGCACGTGCTCCGCCGCCAGCGCGACCAGCTGCGGCGCGGCCTCAAGGGCCTGCGCCGCGAGGGGTTCCGCACCGTGCACGTGCTCCGCGGCCCGGACGAGGTCGCCGCCACCACCATCACCCGGACCAAACTGTTCAACGACCTGCGGCACGAACCCGGCCCGTTCGACGTCATTGGCGACGTGCACGGCTGCCGCGCCGAACTCGAGCAGCTGCTCACCACCATGGGCTATGAGATCGAGCGCGACGGCGCCGGCCGGCCGGTCAACGCCCGGCACCCGGACCGGCGCGCTATCTTCGTCGGCGACCTGGTGGACCGGGGTCCCGATACCCCTGGTGTGCTGCGCCTGGTCATGGGCATGGTGAAAGCCGGCACCGCGTTCTGCGTGTCGGGCAATCACGAGGCCAAGCTGAACAAGGCCCTGCAGGGCCGAAACGTCCGGCTCAACCACGGCCTGCCCGAGACGATGGAGCAGCTGGCCAGCGAGCCCGAGACGTTCAGGGCCGAGGTGGCGCGCTTCATCGACGGCCTGATCAGCCACTACGTCCTGGACGGCGGCCGCCTTGTGGTCGCGCACGCCGGCCTGATCGAGCGCTACCAGGGCCGCGCGTCCGGCCGGGTCCGGGAGTTCTGCCTGTACGGGCAGACGACCGGGGAGACCGACGAATACGGCCTGCCCATCCGCTACCCATGGGCGCAGGAGTACCGTGGCCGGGCCATGGTGGTGTACGGCCACACCCCAGTGCCGCAGGCAGAATGGCTGAACAACACCCTGTGCCTGGATACCGGCTGTGTCTTCGGCGGCCGTCTGACCGCCCTGAATTATCCGGAACGGACCCTGGTTCATGTTCCGGCCGCACGCGTCTACTACACCCCGTCGAAGCCCTTTCCGGCGGCTGCTGAGTCCGGACTGCCTGGGCCCGGCCGGGAGCCCGACGTGCTCGACATCGGCGATGTCAGCGGCTCGCGCGTCATCGAGACCGGGTACCTGCCGCGGGTGGGGGTGCGCGAGGCACACGCCGCGGCCGCGCTCGAGGTGATGAGCCGGTTCGCGATCGACCCGCGCTGGCTGCTCTACCTTCCGCCCACGATGAGCCCGGTCACCACCTCGCAGCGTCCCGGCACGCTCGAGCACCCGGAGCAGGCCTTCGCGGCCTACCGCTCCGACGGCGTGACCTCCGTGCTGTGCGAGGAGAAGCACATGGGCTCGCGCGCCGTCCTGCTGGTCTGCCGCTCGCCCGACGTACCGCCCGCCCGCTTCGGCCTCCCCGCCCCCATCGCAGCCGCGGCCCAAGCTGGCCCCGCCCCGGATGCGGCCCAAGCCGGTCCCGCCTGCGGGGCGATCTGGACCCGGACCGGGCGCCCGTTCTTCCCGCCCGCGCTCACCGCGTCGCTGCTCGACCGGGTCCGCGCGGCGGCGGAAAAGGCCGGATTGTTCGCCGAGCTCGGTACGTCCTGGCTGCTGTTCGACGCCGAACTACTGCCGTGGAACCTCAAGGCCGGCCCGCTCGTCCGCGACCAGTACGCCACGGTCGCCGCGGCCGCCGCGGCCTCGCTTCCGGCCGCGGCCTCGGTGCTCGAGCAGGCCAGCGCCCGCGGTCTGCCCGCTGACGGCGCGCAGGTCGACGCGCTGCTTGACCGGACCCGGTCCAGATCGGCGAACGCGGCGGCGTTCACTGCCGCCTACCTTCGCTACTGCTGGGCCACCGACGAACTGGCCGGGGTGCGGGTCGCCCCCTTCCAGCTGCTCACCTCCGAAGGCGCGGTCTACCACGAGCGCCCGCACCTGTGGCACCTCGACGTCGCCGACCGGCTGGCCGCCGCCGCTCCAGACCTGATCGCGACCACCCGACGCATCGCCGTCGACGTCGCCGACCCCGCCTCGGTCGCCGCGGCCACCCAGTGGTGGCAGGAACTGACCGACGCCGGCGGCGAGGGCATGGTGGTCAAGCCCGCCGCGAACCTGACCCGCGCCGACGGCCCAGGCCAGCAGGATCAGTCCGGCTCCGGCCAGCCCGCCCCCAGCCAGCCCGGCCTGGTCCAGCCCGGCCTGGTCCAGCCCGGCCTGAAGGTGCGCGGCCGCGAGTACCTGCGCATCATCTACGGCCCCGATTACACCGAGCCGGCCAACCTGGCCCGGCTGCGGCAGCGCGCCGTCGGCCACAAGCGCTCGCTCGCACTACGCGAATACGCCCTCGGCCTGGAAGCCCTGGACCGCGTCGCCCGCGGCGAGCCGCTCTGGCGCATCCACGAATGCGTCTTCGCCGTCCTGGCCCTGGAGTCCGAGCCCGTCGACCCCCGCCTGTGACCCAGCGGAGCCGGCCGCACCGCGCCGGGCTGGCTAATCCGGCATGTCTGTGCCGTAGGGAGGGCTGTGGTTCGGCCGTCAGTCGGGGAGGACTACTCCGAAGCCCCGGAGTGTCAGTTTGAGGAGCACCTGGCCGGGGGCGCGCAGCTCAGCGACGCGGTTCTGGCAAAGTTCTTCGAGCTGGGCGAGGCGGCTGGCGAGGGCGTCCGGGCCCTGGCGGCGGGCCGCGCTGAGCAGGCGGGCGTTGTCATAGACCTTGGCCCGGGCTTCTTTCAGGAATCTCTTCGATCCGGCCCGGTTCAACGGGACGAGCAGCCGGTCGGCCAGGCTCCGGTCGCCGGGGCGCTCCGCCGCCGCGATCTCCCGGTCTTCGGAGCCGACCCGGACGACAAGCACGTCGTCAACGTGCTTGTGGTCGGCGAAGCGGCGCTGCATAACCCCCGGGTCGCGGAACTCGTCGTCGCTGATGACTGCGATGAGGGCCTGGGGGAGATCGAAGTTGACGTGCGCGTTGAGTCCCAGCAGTACGTGCCGAAGCGGCGGGACGGCGGTGTCCCTGGTCGCCTCGAAGGCGACCTGCCAGGGCCCGGACGGGGCCTGCCCGCGATCCCAGCGGTCCATGGCCTGCAGATAGATGCCGGCGAAGACCAGGTCCCATTTCTCGAGCCAGGCGGCGTCGAGGAAGCCGCCGCGTTTGATCTCGTCGCGGACGGCAACGGTGCCGCGCCGGTAGACGCCGTGCCAGTGCCGACGCCCGTCGCCGTCGGCGTCCAGGCGCGCCTGCATGTCCTCCATCCGGGCGATGAGCTCCTCGATGCTGGCGGCTGCGGGCGCGGGGACCTGGCGCTGCACCAGGCGGGCGAGGCTGGCCATTCCCTCTGCGGACTGGGCCTCCATGACCGCATTGACCTGCTGCCCTAGGTCGGGGAAGTCCAGCTCGCGCTGGAAACGCGTTCGCCCGCCGTCCACGGTGGCTAGCTGGTAGCTGATCCGCAGGTGACCGAAGGCGAGGTCGGTCTCCAGGGCCAGGTGGTGCGGCCGATCGTGCTCCACCACTGTCCAGGTGCCCGAGCCCTGGATCCCCGCGATCGTCACGTGCTCGATGATCTGGTCACCGAGCCGGGCGGGGTGCCCAGTGTCCCCCTCGACGCCGTGCGTGGCGGGGTGCCACTCGGGCCAGAACCTAGCGGTGGTGACGACGTCGAACACGGCGTCGATCGGATGGTCCGCGACGAAGTGGTGACTCACCCGCGGCATAGCTGCTCCTCCTTGGGCGCGCTGTCGGGCCTTTTCTGGTCCACATCTTGCCCCTGGCGCTGATGCTCTGATCAACCTCAGCCGCAGCTTGCGTGACCCTTTTGGACTGGATACGTCACTGGTGACGGCGATGGATCACAAGAGCCTGACCGGGACACCCCGTCGGCCGGAATTCAGAGGCGTACGCTGACGGCGTGCATGGTCGGGATGCCATGGTGGGCCGGCTGGCCGAGATGGAGCTGATACGTGAACGGCTCGCTGCGGCCTCCGCGGGCCGCGGTGCAGTGGTGCTCCTGGGCGGGGAGCCCGGGATCGGAAAGACGACCCTGGCTGCGCGTGCGGTAGACGAGGCTCGCCGCGGCGGCACGGTGGCTGCGTGGGGACGATGCCGGGAGGACGGGGATGCGCCGCCCTACCGGCCGTGGATTCAGGTGCTGCGGCGGGTGCTGGACGTTCACGGCCGGCCGCCGGCCAGCCCGGAGGTTGCCCGGCTGCTGGCGGTGCCGTTCGGGCCGGCGGACCACGGCACGCCAGGCGAAGCGGACCGGCCGGATCGGTTCGGGCTGTTTGAGGCCATGGTGCGGGCGCTGGCCGGCGTAGCGTCGCCGGGAGTGCTTGCGGTAATCGATGATCTGCACCGGGCTGATGACGCGTCTCTTGCTTTCCTGCGCTATCTCGCGGCTGAGGTGGACCAGTTGCCGGTGCTTGTGCTCGGGGCCTACCGGGATACCGAGGCCGGGTCCGGCCACCCGCTGATGTCGGCTATGGGGGCGATGGCAGACGGCGGTGCACTGGAAGTGCTGGCTCTTCGGGGGCTGGCCGACGCCGAGGTCCGGACGCTGGTCGCATGGCATGCGGGGGCAGTCCCGGACATGGTGGCCGACCAGGTGGTCGCTCGCGCCGAAGGCAACCCGTTTTTCGTCGTGGAGATCGCCAGGCTGCTGCGATCGGCCCCTGGGGAGCTTCCAGCTGCCGTCGGCGAGCTGATCCCGCCGACGGTGCGGGAGGTAATCACTCATCGTCTGAGCCGGCTCCCGCCAGAGTCCCGGCGGGCGCTGCAGGCAGCCTCGGTTCTGGGCCGGGAGTTCGGCCGGCTGCCGCTCAGCCAGACACTCGGCGCGTCGCTGGTGGCGGTAGCCGGTGCCCTGCAGCCGGCCGCGACGACCGGGCTGATCTCCGCCGAGGGGAGGTCGGGATACAGCTTCACCCACGCTCTGGTGCAGGCGGTCCTGTACGAGGCGCTCCCTGTCGGTGAGCGAACCGCGTGGCACAGGCGCGCCGCGGACGCTCTGGCCGCGCTCGGCCGGGACGACGACGAGACCCTCAGCGCTCTGGCGTATCACAGCTACCGTGCCAGCCTCGGCGGTGATCCCGGCGCTGACCTCACCCATGTCCTGGCCGCCGGCCGGCGCGCCCGGCACAGGCTGGCCTTCGAAGAGGCGGCCCGCTGGCTGGAATGCGCCCTCGACCTTACCGAACGAACGGTGCTTGACAGCGATCAGCAGATGACCCTGCGCTGCGAGGCGGCTGACGCTCAGCTCAGCGCGGGCGCGGCCGCGGCGGCGCGGTCGCACTACGAAGCGGTCGCTGACCTGGCCCGCCGGCATGGGGACGGCGCCATGTTCGCCCGGGCGGCGCTGGGCGTGGGTGCCACCGTGGTCACGGCGGGGAAAGTGGACTGGCCGCTGGTCGAGCTACTCGAGGAGGCCGATGCCCGCACCGAGGATATGGTCACCCGGGCGGGCGTGCAGAGCCGGCTGGCCATCGAACTGTACTGGCATGAAGGAAGCGAGCCCTCCAGGCAGCGGAGCCTGGCCGCCCTTGGCACAGCCGAGGCGACCGGCAGCAAGGCCGCGCTCACCGTCGCGCTGCACGCCCGCCAGTTCACCCTGCGCGGCCCCGGTCATCTCAACGAGCGGATCGCCATCGGGGAGCGGCTGACCGAGCTGGCCACCGGCGCCGGTAACACCAACCTGTCATTCCAGGGCGCGGTCTGGCTGGCGGCCGACGTCTTGCGCAGGGGTGACCTGCCCCGGTTCCGCGGCCTCGCCGAGGCGCTCGAAGCCTTCGCCGCCCGGACCAGGCGTCCGCTCTGGCGCTGGTACGCGACCGTCATGCGCGCTCAGCTGGCCGCCGTCGAAGGCCGCGTCGACCACGCCTATGAGGCAACCGAAGCGGCCGCCGCGCTGGGCCGCCAGCTCGACATCGAGGTGGCCGCCGCCTATCGCATCGGCCAGCTGTGCGTCCTTTCTCGCGAGCGACACGGCCTGGCCCCCCTCGCCGGGGAGATCCAGGAGGTGGGCACACGACTTCCCTACTTCGTCACCATCCGGGCGCTTGCTGCCCTCGCCGCGGCTACCACCGGCCGCCACGACGCCGCCACCTGGGAGATCGACCGGCTCTCCGGACACGGCTTCGCCGCCGTGCCCAGCGACTCCCTGTGGGTGGCCACCATCGCACTGCTGCTCGAGGCAGCCGCCATCTCCCGCTCGCCGCACACCAGGACACTCGTCGGGCTCCTCGCCCCGTACCGGGGAACCTTCGTGGTCCAGGGCCTTCCGAGCTGCTGGGGTTCGGCGGACCGCTTCGTTGGCCGAGGGCAACTCTCGCTGGGGGAACTGCAAGCCGCCGAGGGAACCCTCGCCGACGCGCTGGCCATGGAATCAGAGCTCGGAGCGCCGGTGTTCGCGGCACGCACCAAGACGGACCTGGCCCGGCTTCGCCTGCAGCAGGGGAATCGTCGCGGCGCCACGGAACTGGCCGCCGAGGTCGTCGTCACCGCTGACCTGCTCCACCTGGACGCGCTGGCCGCCGACGCCCGGGAGGCTGCCGGCAGCGCCGTCCCCGCCGGGAGCCCGCTCTCGCCCCGGGAGCGAGAAGTGCTCGCCCTTGTCAGCAAGGGCGCATCCAACAAGGACATCGCCTCAACCCTGGTCATCAGCCTCAACACAGTTGAACGCCACCTGGCCAATATCTACACCAAGCTCGGCATCAGGGGCCGGGCCGAGGCCGCTGCCTACGCGGTCCGTGCCGGGCTCGCATCCAGGTAAGGAATGGTGGTTTACCGTGATGCGAGCGCAGCCACGGCCAGCCATTGTTGGTTCATGACCACCGTCGCTCAGACGAGCCTCCGCCAGGCACGTGAACGCACCATCCGGGCCCACATGGAAGCCGGCTGCCATCACGACATCCCGGCGATACTGGCCACCTTCGCCGAGGCCAACTACGACGTCGTTCCCCTCGGCGCGCCGAGCAACGGCCCGGCCGCTGTCGAGGAGGTCCTCGGTGCGCTGTTCGAGGCGTTTCCCGACTTCTCGGCCGGCATGCTAGCCGTCCACCACGCCGACGACATCGTCTTCGCCGATGCCGTCATCCGCGGCACCCACCGGGGAAACTGGGCCGGCGTGCCTGCAAGCGGCCATCGCATCGAGGTCCGCTGCGGGTGCGTCTTCCACTTCGAGGACGACCGGCTCGTCAAGGAGACCGTCTATTTCGACCACGCCACGCTGCTGGCCCAGATCGGCGTCAGCGGATAACTGCTCACCGACCACCACTCCGACGTCCGCACCGACCACTTGCCAAGGAGCCACCATGCCCATCGTCGTCGTCTTCGACTTCCCCGGCGAGGACATCGCCAAGTACCACAAGGTCTTCGAAATCGGCGGCCCGGCCGTGAACGCGCAACCGAGCCGTTTCGATCATCTCTGCTATCAAACCGACAATGGCTTCACCGTCATCGACGTCTGGGAAGACGAAGCCAGCTTCAACGCATTCGGCCCTATCATCGGCCCCGCCCTCGCAGGAGCCGGACTCGACCCCAAGCCGTCCATCCACCCACTGGAGGCCACTATGCGAGAAGACGGAAAACAAGTCCGCTACGGACAAATTCGCTCCTGACCTCAAGTGGTACGGGCCTGGCCGCCCCCTAGCGCCACCAGGGCAGACGCCGCTGCTCGGCCACGTGCGCGGCCGGATCGGTGATCGCCTGCGCGTGCGAGCTGAGATGCTGCAGGTGCTCGTGCACCCACAGCAGGTGCGGCTGATGCGGAGACGTGATCACGCGAACCAGATTCGCCCCTGCCCTATCACCTGCCCCGTCAGCCCTGCTGTCCCCGTCAGCCTCACCTATCCCGTCAGCCTCGCCTATCCCGTCAGCCTCGCCGAGCACCATCGCGCTGCCGTTCCCGTCCAGGCTGACGAACGCCGGAACGGTGACCGGTACCAGCACCTGATGAGCGACGGGCCGTCCCACCAGCGATGCGACCCGTTCGTAAAAGCCCGCCAGATCGGCCGTCTCCCGGGACAGCGCGGCGCGCACATAGGCCGTCCCGCGGTGCGAGCCGTGCCGGACGGAATCCGGCGCCTCCAGGCCGGCCAGCGAATAGGCGGTCAGCCTGAGCCGCATGGTGGCCATCACCAGCATCCACAAGTCTTCCTTCGACAGCCGCTTCGCGCCCTGCTCGGCCAGGAAACCGCGCAGCGCCTCGTCCAGCCGGATGCTGGCGGTCACCGCCGCGGCGCCCGCGTCCGGCGCGGCGTGCCGCGTGCCCAGCGCCCAGTCCACCGCCTGGGTCAGGTACGCCGCACCGCGCCGGAACGCATCGGCGAGGTCGTCGCCGACTATGGAGCCGGCCCCGCGCGGCCAGAACAGCACGCCGATCACCAGGCTCACCAGGCAGCCAAGCGCCACGTCCTGGATGCGCAGCAGGCCGACCTTCCAGCCGACCGGCTGCAGCAGGTTGAACAGCACCACCACGACCACGGTGAACGCCGCCTGCCCGAAAGCGAAGGGGAGTGTTCCCGGCGCGTAGGCGGCTACGGCCAGCGCGATGGGCAGCGCCGCCCACAGCGCCGGGGTGCTGGTGCCGATGCCGAGCAGCAGCAGGGCGCCGATGACGAAGCCGATCACAGTGCCGCCGAGCGCGCGCAGCGCGGTGGACTCGGTGGAGGCCGCGTTCGTGCGCAGCACCGACAACGTGCCGAGCACCACCCAGAATCCGTGCTGGACCCCGGACACGTCGGCGACCAGGACCGCGGCGGCCAGGGCCAGCGAGCCGCGCAGGCTGTTCAGGAACCAGACAGAACGGACGCTCGCATGCCTGGTCAGGACGCCGATCGCGCCGGACAGGGCGGCCACCCGCCGTTCGGCCATCGTGCCCTCGGGCTGGGCCCCGTACCAGCCGCGCCGTCGCGCGGCGATCGTCTCCGGGTCTGCGTTCCTGGTCGCGACCAGGGTGTCCGCGACGATGGACCGGACGGCGATGGAGATCGCATGGGCGTGGAAGGCGTACCTGGCGATGCTCTCCACCGAGTCGTAGTCCCGGTTCGGGGGCGCCGACCGGTGGTAGGCGGCGCACGCATCGCGCTGCTGGTCCATCTCACTCGCGTCGAGCAGTGTGCCCGGGTCATCCATGGCCTGCCCGGCCAGCAGGTCGCCGGCCCGGCTGAGCACCGAGGCGGTCTGGGCGAGCAGGTCGCGGTCGCACTGGTCGGCCCGGTCTAGGTTCGGGTGCCCGTCGGTGGCGTCGGCGATCAGCGCGGTGCACCACTCGAGCAGCTGGATCACGCTGGCCAGCCCCTGGTCGGCCGTGGCCAGTCCGGTCGGCCGGTAGGGCGTGCTGGCGAACGCGTTCATGAGCTCCTGCTTGGCCGCCAGGCATTTCGCCCGGTCGGCCGGTGTGGCGGTGCCCCGTACGGCCGCCTCCAGGTGAGCGGCGAGCGCGTGCGCCGAGGCGGCCGCCGCCGCCCGCAGCCGGTCGCCGGGCGACGGCGGCGAGAGCAGCAGCACGGCCGCCGTCGAGACCACGCTGGCCAGCCACCAGCCCGCCAGCCGGTCCGGGATCATGCTGACCGTGCCGGGCGTGGCCACCGGCAGCACGTAGCCGAGCAGCGCGCCGGCCACACCGGAGGCCGCGTTGGGCCCGGCCACGCCGGCGAAGAAGATGCCGAACGCCACCGGGATCGTGACCAGGACGGCCAGCCATTTGATCGGGCTGACCGCGGTGCCGATGATCAGCCCGATGCTCCCAGTCACGGCCAGCCCGAGATGCGCGACGACCTTATCCCGCTTGGTACCGCCGAACGAGGCGAAAATCAGGCTGGCGAAGCCGCCGAACGCGGCGAACAGGGCCATCTGCAGGTTGCCGAAGCCCTCGTAGGTCAGGGCGAATAGCGAGGGAATCACCAGGACCACGCGCACCGTCCGCATCGCGGCGGGCACCGACCAGGCCGGCCACCAGGCAGGTCTGGACCCGTGGCCGGCCTGGGGCGAGGCGGCGGTCGGGGGGCGGCCCGACGGACGGCGTAGCACACTGCTCAGGTCGGGCATTCGCCCAGTCTAGGAACGGCGCGTGGGCTGCCTCAACCATAGAGGTCAGCGGGCTGGCCGGACCGACACATGAGGGACGCGGTGCAACCGCGCGGCAGCCCGTGGTAATGTGAAACGCTGCCCGGCGACTAGCTGGGACAGCCAGGGGTCTGCTGCACCCTCATGCGGCGGCCTCAGTATCTCTCAGAGCCATCGAACGGGATCAGCTCACCGAACCCGTTTCGTGCCAATCCT
>Ga0302324_100017038_pt1 | contig 14436 bp, 11 predicted proteins | sample Palsa_T0_1_FD_201949 | JGI IMG/M metagenome (GOLD analysis project Ga0302324, IMG submission 201949) | Peat permafrost microbial communities from Stordalen Mire near Abisko, Sweden - Palsa_T0_1 | ecosystem: Environmental > Terrestrial > Soil > Palsa > Peat permafrost | place: Sweden: Abisko...
AGGAAGCTAACGGGCCGGTGAGGATCCCGCAACGATGACGCGACCGCGGCGCCGGAGTAGGAATGGACGCGGGCGGATATCCTCTTGTTGCACCGCCGACATCCGCCCGCCACAGGGGGCGGCGAGCCTCATTCGATGGAGCCAGACATGAGCCCGGCCGCCCAGGGGGGCGAACAGATCCTGATCGTGGACGATGACCCGGGAATCCGCGCCCTCGTCTCGGACTTTCTCGGCCGCCACGGCTACGCCGTGGATACGGCGGCCGACGCTGCCGAGATGGACCGGTCCCTGGGCCGCCGGCTCCCCGACCTCATCGTGCTGGACCTCATGCTGCCTGGCGAGAACGGACTGTCCATTTGTCGGCGGCTAGGCAGACCCGGGGGCCCCGCCGTCATCATGCTCAGCGCCATGGGCGAGGACACCGACCGGATCATCGGCCTGGAGGTGGGGGCCGACGACTACGTCGCCAAGCCCTGCAACCCTCGCGAACTTCTGGCCCGGGTCCGGGCGGTGCTGCGGCGCCGTCGCGAAGCCCCCGCCCCGGCCGAAGCGCTGGGAGCAGCGTGCGAATTCGCCGGCTGGCGGCTGGATCTGGTTCGGCGCGACCTCGCCTCGCCGACCGGAGTGGCCGTGAATCTCTCGAGCGGCGAATTCTCGCTGCTGCGCGCCTTCGTGGAGCACCCCGGAAGGGTGCTCACCCGCGACCAGTTGCTCGACTTCGCCCGCGGCCCCCGCTCGGACGCCTTCGACCGCGCCATCGACGTCCAGATCAGCCGGCTCCGTCGCAAGCTCGAGAACGGCGGGGAAGGCCAGGACATGATCCAGACCATCCGCAACGAGGGTTATCTCTTCACGCCCAAGGTGTCGCGGGCCCCATGAGGCGTTTGCCGGCGGTCCCCCTCTTCGTCCAGGCGCTGGGCCTGGTGATCGCGACCCTGATCGCTGCCCAGGCCGCAGCTCTGCTGGTGATCGTGAGCCTGCCGCCCCCCACGCCCGAGGTCTACACCGTCGCCGACGTCGTCGCCGCCATCCGCCACGGCGGCGCGCCGGCCACCCAAGAGGGTCGCGCCCTGACCGCCAGGATCTCCAACCGGGCGCCGGCCGGTCCCACCGAGGGCCGGCGGCGGCTGGAATTTCGCGCCGAACTGGCCTCGGCCCTCGGCGCCGATCCGGACCGGATAGTCATCGGCCAGCCCGGTTTGAGAATCCTCGCGATCAGGGGCGGGACGCGGCCGCCGCCCGCCCGAGCCCGCGCCGAGCATCCCATGCTCGTCGACGGCTTTGTCCTTGGGCTGCGCCGGAACGACGGCCGCTGGCTCACGGTCAGGCCGGTGGGGGGTTTCGGCGATCCCTGGCGCCAGCGAGTCCTGCTGGCCCTGGTCCTGGCGGTGCTGGCGGTCTCGCCGCTGGCGTGGCTCTTTGCGCGTCGCCTCGCCGCCCCGATGGCCGCCTTCGCCGCCGCCGCCGAACGACTGGGCCGCGACCCCAGGGCCGAGCCCATCGACATCGCCGGTTCGCCCGAGGTGAGTTCGGCTGTCAATTCCTTCAACCAGATGCAGGAGCGCCTTGCCCGCTACGTGGCCGATCGAACTGCGATGGTGGGCGCGATCGCTCACGACCTGCGCACGCCGCTGACGCGCCTGAGCTTTCGCATCGAGGCGACGCCCGAACCCCTGCGCTCGGAACTGGCCGCGGACATCGGCGAGATGAATGAGATGATCGGCGCCGCGCTCGCTTTCGTCCGGGACGCCTCGCGCGAGCGGCCGCACGGCCGCGTCGACCTCGCCAGCGTCGTCGAGACGGTCATCGACGAGGCCGCCCTGACCGGCGCTCGGGCGAGCGTGGACCGCATCGACCGGGTCGTGGTCGACGGCGATCCCCTGGCTCTCAAGCGGCTGACCGCGAACCTGGTCAACAACGCCCTCACCTTCGGTCGCCGAGCCCAAGGCCGCGTCTACGCCGACGCCGGCATGGCCATTGTCGAGGTCGACGACGAGGGACCGGGCCTTCCCGAGCACGAACTCGAATCGGCGTTCGAGCCGTTCCACCGGCTGGAGGCGTCGCGAAGCCGCAACACCGGCGGCATCGGATTGGGCCTGGCCGTGGTCCGCGCCATCGCCCGCGCCCACGGCGGTGACGTCAGCCTCGCCAATCGCGACTGCGGGGGCCTGCGGGCCCGCGTCTGCCTGCCGCTGGCGCTGTAGGCGTTCGGCCGCCTGGAGACACCCGCCAGCGCCGGTCTCCGGCAGCCGATTGGTTCAGTGGCCTATCAGACCGGAGAGAATATTGATGCCGAGAGCGAGAACGGCGGTGTTGTAAAAGAACGACGTGACGGCGTGGGCCGTGACCAGATTGCGCAGCCGGGTGGTGGGGATCGACGGGTCGGAGATCTGGGCGGTGGCGCCGACGCAAATCGCCAGATAGGCGAAATCCATATAGTTCCGAGGCGCCTGCCCGGGAAACATGAAGCCGGCGTCGGGGCCGTATTCCTCGATGTCCTGGAAGTGCCGGTGCGCGTAGTGGATCACGAACACGGACTGAAGCACCACCCAAGAGGTCAACAAGGTGAGGGCCGCCAGCGCCGTCACCATTGTTTTGGCGAGTGCGGATTCGCCCTTCACCACGATCAACGAATTTATGATCGCCGCCAGGGAGGCGAGGATGGCCGCGATCACGAGCACCGTCAGTATGCCCCGACTCTCGTCCTGTCGCCCTGCCCGCGCCCTCACTCCCGCCTCCGGGGTGGTGAGAAAGAGAACCCACATCGCGCCGATGTAGGCGACGGCGCCGAGGTTCCAGCCGATCAGCGCCCGGGTCGGCCCAGGGGCGCCCACGGCCGACGCCAGGGCGGCGCCGACAAGGCCTACGACGAGGGCCATCCACAGCCGCCAATGGAACCGGATCATCGTCGGTCGCCTCCTCTTCGGCGGGCGTCGGAGCGCGCTCTCATGCGTTGAAGCCTCTTTCTCCGCAACTTGAGCCGGCCTGACGGAGTTTAGTCAGTAACGAACGGAGACACATGTGAGCGATTCCAGCCCGCCGCGGCCGCTAAACCCCAGCCCCAGCACCAAGAGCAAGGGAAGTTCCACGATGCAGACCCCTCAGGACGACGTTCGGCGCGCCGGTCGGCGCGGCTTCGCGGCCATGGACCCAGAGCGCCGGCGCGAGATCGCGCGGCGTGGCGGCGCGAGCGTGCCCAGCGAAAAGCGCAGCTTCGCCCAGGACCGCAGTCTCGCGGCCAACGCGGGCCGAAAGGGCGGCGCGGCCTCCAGAGGCGGCGGGCGGCGCCCCGCGCCTCGCTGACTTGGGACGAGGAAAGCGATCGCAGGGCTGATCGACCGACCTCAAGTCGCCGCCTGAAACAGGAAGACGGCGAATTTCGGCGCAGGACTCGTCCAGCGGCGCTTCAGGCGCCAGCCGGCGCGGTCGGCAAGGGCGGCAAACCCTTCCTCGCTGAACTTGTAGGAGTTCTCGGTGTGGATGGTCTCGCCGGCGTAGAAGCCAATCTCGAGCCCGGCGGCGTTGACTTTCTGGGCCCTTGTCGCCTGCAAGTGCATCTCCACGCGGCTCTCGGCCCGGTTCCAGATCGCCAGATGGGCGAAGTCGTCCGGGGAGAAGTCGCCGTCCAGCTCCCCGTTGATCCGGTAGAGGAAGTTGCGGTTGAAGCGCGCCGTCACCCCCTGGGGATCATCGTAGGCGGCCAGCAGCGTCGTCTCGTCCTTGGCCAGATCGAAACCGACGATGAAGAGGCTTGCCGCCCCCAGCCAGCGCCGCGCCCGGCTTAGGAGCGCGACCGCCTCGTCCGGGGCGAAGTTGCCGATCGTCGATCCGGGAAAGAAGCCGACCGGCGGGCTCGCGTCGCGAATGATCGGCAGGTCGCTGGCGGTGGTGAAATCGCCCAGGATCGGCGCGACCTCGAGCCTTGGGTAGTCCCGCCTGATCGCCTGGGCCGCGTCGTCCAGGGCCGAGCGACTGATGTCGATCGGCGTGTAGCGTTCGATCTGGGCGGCGGCGTCCAGCAGCAGCCTGGTCTTGAGGCTGGCGCCGCTGCCGAGCTCCACCAGGTTCGCGCCGCGCGGAATCTCGGCGGCGATCTCCGGCGCCGCCCGCACCAGGAGTTCGTTCTCCTGGCGCGTCAGATAGTACTGCGGCAACCGGGTGATCTCCTCGAACAGCTCCGAGCCCCGCGCGTCGTAGAACCACTTGGCCGGCAGGCTCTTGCGGGCCGCCGAGAGGCCGGCGCGCACGTCGGCGCGGAATGCGTCCGTCGCCCCTGGCGCGGCCGCGTCCTCGGCCAGACGGACGCCGGCGAACATCCAGCGCTGATGAGGATAGAAGAAATTTCGGTAGGAGGGACGGGCGTGACCCGGCGGCGTGATGCAGGCGCCGCCCTTCAGCGCCATCTGCCCGACCATGAACTTGCCATTGTATTCGCCCACCGCTCCGGCCGCGGTCCGAAAGCCCGGGTGCGGCGAGTAGGCGCTTGCGCTCCACTGCCAGAGGCAGCCTTCGAGCTGCTCGAAGTGACCGCGGGCGGCGCACGCCGCGTGCTCCCACTCGGCTTCGGTCGGGAGGCGCCTGCCGGCGAAGGCGGCATAGGCGGCGGCTTCGTAGTAGCTGACGTGAACAACCGGGGCCTCCGGATCCACCGCCTGCAGACCGCGAAGAGTCATGGTTCGCCAAAGCTCGCCGTCTCGCTCCCAGTAGAGGGGCGCTTCCCAGCCCTCGCCCTGCACCTTGGCCCAGCCGTCGGAGTGCCAGAATTCGGGACGCCGGTAGCCGCCGGCGGACATGAACTCCAGCCACTCGCCGTTGGTCACGAGTCGACTGGCGAGGCGGTAGGGTTGCAGGAAGACCCGGTGTCGGGGGCCTTCGTTGTCGAACGCGAACCCGGCCCCGGAATGGCCCATTTCCACGACGCCGCCAGGCATGTCGGTGAAGCGCAGCGGCGCGCGAGCGCGCTCCGGTATCGGCGCGTCGGCCGCGTAGCAGGGCCTCAGCGGCGAAATGGCGAAGAGGCTCAGGATATCCATCAGGATCAGCTCCTGATGCTGCTCCTCGTGGGCCAGGCCCAGGAGGACGAGGCTCGCCAGATCCGGGGAAGCCTCCTCGGCCAGCAGGCGCTCCATCGCCTCGTCCACGTGGGCGCGGTAGGCGATGATCTCGGAGAGCGACGGCCGGGTCAGGATCCCGCGCTGGGGCCGCGGATGCCGCTCGCCGATCTGCTCGTAGTAGGAATTGAAGAGGAACGTGAAACGGGTGTCGAAGAGGCCGTAATCGGCGACGCGTTCCTTCAGGACGAAGGTCTCGAAGAACCATGTCACGTGGGCGAGGTGCCATTTTGTCGGACTGGCGTCGGCCATCGACTGGGCGAGCTGGTCCTCGACCGAGAGCGGCCCGGCCAAGGCGAGGCTGGCGCGCCTGACGGTCTGGTAGCGGCTCCCGAGGTCGTTCGTCGCGGCCCGGGTCGCCGCGGGCGGCGCCAGAGCCGGAGCGTCGTCCGATGGAGTCATGGTTAATTTCTCCCAGCCCGGCCGCGCCCCTAACGTGCATTCGCGGCCAAGGTTGCGCCCGGTCAGGGAATCAGGACGACGCGCCCGACCGCCTCGCGGCTCTCAATATAGGCATGGGCCTCGGCCGCGTCGGATAGCGGGAAGGTGCGGTCGACGAGAACCTTCAGCTGACCGCGCGCGGCCTCGTCGATCAGCCGCTGGATATTGTCGTGAACGCGGTCCGAGCCGATTTCCGCGCCCAGAAAGACCCCGTTCAACGACCGGTTGCCGCCCATCAGGCTGGAGACGTCCACCCGCATCGACTCCCGGCCGGCGGCCCCAACCATCGAAACGCGGCCGCGATAGGCCAGGGAGAGAATGGAAGACTGCAGCGTCGAGCCGCCCACCGGGTCCACGACGAGATTGGCGCCCTTGCCGCCGGTGAGCCGCATGACCTCGGTCTCGACCGTCTTTTCCTTGTAGTTGATCCCGTGATCCATGCCGATCGCCTTTAGCCGCTCCAGCCGCTCGTCGCTGGAGGCGGTCGCCAGGACCGTCGCCCCCGCCCGCTTGGCCAGCTGGATGGCGGCGACCCCGACGCCGCTCGCGCCGGCCTGGATGAGCGCCGTCTCGCCCGCCACGAGGCGGCCGAACTCGAACAGGCAGTCGTCGGCGGTCCCGAAGGTGACCGGCATCACCGCGGCGAGCTTGACGTCGAATCCTTCCGGGATCGGCCAGGCGTTGCGGGCCGGAACCGAACGCAGCTCCGCGTGCGAACCGTAGGCGTTGGTGGTCGCGACCTTCTGACCGACGCGCAGGCCGGTAACCTCCGACCCGATCTCGATGATTTCACCCGCGGCCTGATAGCCGACGATGTGCGGCTTCGAATGCATGGCGCCGCGCCAGCGGTTGAGGACATCGCCACCCTCGATGCTGATCGCCTCGACCCTGATGACGACGCCCTTGGGATGGCACTGCGGATCGGCTACGTCCTCGTAGCTGAGAACCGACGGATCGCCGTTTTCGTAATAGACAGCCGCCTTCATGCCGCGAACCTTTCCTTCATCCGAGCCTGCGGCGATCAATGCCGCCGCGCGCCGCGAAAGGGAAGCATCGAAGCGCCGGCCATGGACTGACGGTTCGTGACCACACCGGCCCAAGGGATCGAGACCCAATTCGTCGGCCTGACCTCGGCGACGGCCCACCGCGCCGGCGCCGGCGGCGCTCCCTGCCAGGGTCTCTATTGGACGGCGGGCGATGCCCGCCCTTCGGTGGCGGTGATCGCCACCCATTACAACGTCGATTTCGCCGAGCATTATCTGGCGCCCTATCTCGCCGCGCGCGGACTGGGGTTCCTGGGCTGGAACACCCGCTATCGCGGCGCTGAGGACCTGTTCATCCTCGAGCATGCCCTGATCGACATCGGGGCCGGCGTCGAATGGTTGCAGAGCGAGGCGGGGGCCAGGAGCGTGGTCCTGCTCGGCAACTCCGGCGGCGGGTCGCTGATGGCCGCCTATCAGGCGGCGGCCTGCGGCGAAAGGTTCTGGAGCGACCTGAGCCCAAGGGCGACCGAGGCCCTTGGAAAGCTGCCCCCCGGCGACCTCTATGTTTCCCTGAACGCCCATCCAGGCCGACCCGAGGTGCTCACCGCCTGGATGGATCCGTCGGTGACCGACGAAACCGACCCCGCCAGCCGAGATCCGGAGCTCGACGCCTTCGATCCACGCAACGCACCGCCCTATTCGCCGGCCTTCATCGCCCGCTACCGCGACGCCCAGAGAGCGCGCAACCAACGGATCACCGACTGGGCGAAGACCGAGCTGACGCGGCTCGAGGCCGCCGGCGTTCCCGACCGAGTCTTCCCCCTCTTTCGGGTCTGGGCCGACCTCAGGTTCACGGATCCGACGATCGACCCGTCCGACCGCCTCTGCCCGGGCTGCTACGCCGGCGACCCGGCGATGGCGAACCGAGGACCGCTTGGGATCGGCCGAGCGAACACGCTTCGATCCTGGCTCTCGATGTGGAGCCTGGAGACCTCGACGTGCAAGGGATCGGGCCGCTTGGCCAATGTCGCCGCGCCATCCCTCGTCGTTCAGTCCATGGCCGACCAGGGCGTCTTCCCGAGCGACGCACGCGCGATCTTCGCGGCCCTGGGCGCGGCGGACAAGAGTATCGAGTTCGTTCCCGGGCCGCATTACTTCGAGGACGGCGAGGCCTCGCGTGACCGTCTCGCGGACCTGCTGGCAAGCTGGATTGGCGCGCGCGTTTAGCCCGCTCAGAAAGTCGCGATGAGGTTCTGGGCGAGATACACCGATAGGGCGCAGCCGAGGACGAACAGCAACGTCGCCAAGGCGACGTCGAGCTTCGAGCCCGTTCCCGGCTTCACCTCGTCGCTGTCGATGTCGCGCGCGGTTCGCAGGAACCGGTGCGTCGCAACGCCCAGGAGCAGGGCGCCGAGCACGATCAACGCCAGGCCGGCGATCGCCGCCGCCCGCTGGTGCAGCTGCGGTGGGACCTGGAGTCCGGACGATAGGCCGGCGTACTTCAGGAAGAGATCGAACTTCTCGATCAGAAACCCGAACGCCATCACGGCGATGGCCGTGCGCACCCAGGCGAGGAAAGTCCGCTCGTTGGCCGCGTGGTCCGAGAAATTCCTGATCATCGATCTTCCTGGCCGTGAGCCCGGCGCTGAACCCCGCAGCCCGGCTCAATGGCTCGCGGGATCGTCCCCCAGCAGCCGCTGGAGGTGGGCGCGCACCGCCTCGTAACACTCGCAGCTCATCGCCTCCATCCGCGCCCGATCGAGGATCTCTATTCGCCGACGACCCTGGGCGATCAATCGGGCCCCGGTCAGTTCGCGCAGCGCCTGGGTGATCGTGGTGCGCTGAACCCCGACCATCGTCGCCAGATACTGCTGGGTGATTTCGATCACGTCGCTGGCGGTGCGATCCTGGCATGTGAGCAGCCAGCGACAGAGCCTCTGATTGACCCCGTGCAGGGCGTTGCAGGCCACTGACTGATGGGCCTGGGCGAGGTTGGCCTGGGCGTGGCGGACCAGGAGCTTGCGCAGTTCGGGGCTCTGGTTGGCCTGGCGCCTGACGACCGCGGCCGAGATCTTGGCCGCGCTTCCGGGGATCTGGACGAAGGTCCGGTTGATCGAACTCGACGAGCCGAGCGCGTTGAGGGCGCCGGCGACGCTTTCATAGCCGACGGTGTCGCTCTCGACGGTGCGGCCATCGGCCATCGGCGTGACCACCGAGAGCACGGCGGTGTTGGGGAACCAGAGCCACTCGACCTCGTAGTCGGGCTCGTAGAGGACATCGCCGGAGGCGAGAGCAACCTCGTGGATTTCCGGCGCGAGCGCCCGAACGTCGGCTTCCTCGAGGGCCCCAAGCACGCGGTTGCGAGCCTTCACGCGACGTCCTCCCTGGGTTTGGCCAGATCGGCGAGACCTTCTGTGGTTTGTGGGCCGAACGGACGCCCCGGCGCACCAAACGTCAATGCAGGCCGAGAGTCTGTCGTCTAGGCGACAGACCTTAACCATACGAACCTCGGACCATGACTTTTCGGATTTCGTCGTCGCAACCACACCGCGGCTGGACGGACCTCTAGGGTGGGGGCGAGGCGTAGATGTCCATGACGTGGCCGAGGAGCCGAAGGGCAGCGTCCTTGGGCCGCTGAAACGAGTTGCGGCCGATGATCGAGCCAAAGCCTCCGCCCTGGTGGATCGTGGTGATCTCGTCCAGGAGCTCCTGATCCGAGACCGCGGCGCCGCCGGAGAAAATTACGATCCGCCGACCCGCGAAGGCGCAGTCCACCATGTGGCGGACGCGTTCCGGCCCGGTGGCTCTCGGGATCTTCTGAGCCTCGAACACCTTGCGCGCCGCATCCTGCTCGATGTGAGCGCTGGGAAGCTTCACCTTGATGATGTGCGCGCCCAACTGGGCGGCGATCTGGACCGCGTAGCCGACGACGTCGATCGCCGTCTCGCCGGCCTTGCTCAGGGCGGCGCCGCGCGGATAGGACCAGACGACCACCGCTAGCCCGTTGGCCTTGGCCTCCTGGGCGTATGCGCGCAGCTGCCCGTACATCTCGAGCTCGTGGGAGGACCCCGGATAGATCGTGAAGCCGACGGCGCAGCAGCCGAGGCGCAGCGCGTCGGCGACTCCCGAGGTCAGCGCCTGGCTCGGATCGGCCTCGTCGCGGAGAACATCGCCGTCGTTGGTCTTGAGGATCAGGGGAATATCGCCGGCGAAATCGCGGGCGCCGGCTTCAATGAACCCCAGGGGCGCCGCATAGGCGTTGCAGCCGGCCTCGATAGCCAGTTCGAAGTGGTAACGCGGATTGTACGCGGGCGGATTGGGCGCGAAGGAGCGCGCCGGCCCGTGCTCGAACCCCTGGTCGACCGGGAGGATCACGAGCTTGCCGGTGCCGGCCAGCCTCCCGTGATTGAGCAGGCGGGCGAGGTTGGTCAAGGTCCCCGGATTGTCCGCGCCGTACCAGCCGAGGATCTCCTTCACGCGCGGCGTCATCGCTCGTGCTCTCCTTCCTGGCCGACCTGACGGGCCAGCAGCGCGTCGATCGCCTTGGCGAAGCCGTCCGCGTCATTGGCGTCGGTGGTCATCGTGGCCTTTGCCTTCACCTCGTCGGCCGCCTGGCCCATGGCGATCGAACAGCCGCTGGCGGTGAACATCAGCACATCATTGGGCATGTCGCCCATGGTGGCGATCTCCGCCGGCGGTATGCCCAGACGCCGCGACAGCCACGCGACGACCTGGCCCTTGTTGGCGAGGGGGTGGGTCACGTCGAGATAGTAAGGCTGCGATCGCGCGGCGCTGGCGCGCCCGGAAAGCGTGGCCTGGGCGCTGCGCTCGCAGTCGGCGACCTTGGCGAGGTCGTCCGAGATTCCGACGATCTTGACGGTGTCGGCGAGAACAGCGGCCGTAAAGGAAGGCACGACCTTGGCGTCGAACTTCACCGTCCAGGCTTCGCGCGCCACGTGCGGCGCGGAGGGGTCGCGAATCAGCCAGTCGTCGGGGGTGTAGATCCAGGCGTCCAGCCCGGCGTCGAGAATGAGCCCGAGAGCCTCCTTGGCGACAGCCGGATCGAGGACGTGGCTCTCTATGACGCTGAGGTCGGGCTGAACGAAGACACCGCCGTTGAAACCGGCGATGGGGGTCGAGAGCCCGAGCGGCTCGACAAGCATGCTCATCCCGCGAGGCGGACGGCCGCTGGTGATCGCAAGCGCGATCCCGGCCCGCCGCAAGTCGCCGGCGGCGGCGATGGCGGCCGGCGTGAGCACCTTTTCCTGGGTGACCAGCGTACCGTCGACATCGGCAAGCATCAGCTGGATGCGGCCGGAAGCCTCCGGGCCCGATCCCCCTACAGGCGTCGCAGCCTCGCTCATCTCGGACCAATCCCCGGAGAGCGCTCTGGTTCGATTCCCACGACGATCGAGCAGCCCCCTGCCCTATCCAACGACGCCGTGCGCCAGTGCGGCCAACAACAGCAGAGCGACGATGTTGGTGATCTTGATCATCGGGTTCACGGCCGGACCGGCGGTGTCCTTGTAGGGGTCGCCGACCGTGTCGCCGGTGACGGCGGCCTTGTGGGCCTCCGAACCCTTGCCGCCGTAGTGTCCTTCCTCGATCAGCTTCTTGGCGTTGTCCCAGGCGCCGCCGCCGCTGGTCATGGAGATGGCGACGAAGAGGCCGGTGACGATCACGCCCATCAGCATCGCGCCCAGGGCGGAAAAAGCCTCCGCCTTGCCGGCGATGACACGGATCGCGAAGAAGAGGACGATCGGCGAAGCCACCGGCAGCAGCGAGGGGACGATCATCTCGCGGATGGCGGCGCGGGTCAGGATATCGACGGCGCGGCCATACTCGGGCTTGACCTCGTAGGTCATGATGCCAGGGTTCTCGCGGAACTGCCGGCGCACCTCGGCGACCACCGCCTCGGCGGCGCGGCCTACGGCGGTCATCGAAAGGCCCCCGAACAGGAACGGCAACAAGCCGCCGAAGAGCAGACCGACCACGACGTAGGGATTGGAAAGATCGAAGGCGACATCGCCCATCCCGGCAAAGAAGGGGAACTGGTCGGCGTTGGCGGCGAAATATTTCAGGTCCTGGGTGTAGGCCGCGAAGAGGACGAGGGCGCCCAGACCGGCCGAGCCTATGGCGTAGCCTTTGGTCACCGCCTTGGTGGTGTTGCCGACCGCGTCCAGGGCGTCGGTGGAGACCCGCACCTCGGCCGGCAGGCCCGCCATTTCGGCGATGCCCCCAGCGTTGTCGGTGACTGGACCAAAGGCGTCCAGAGCGACGATGAAGCCCGCGAGCGAAAGCATCGTGGTGGTCGCCATTGCGATGCCGAACAGGTCGCCGAACTTGTACGCCAGGATGATGCCAATGACGATCACCAGCGCCGGAGCGGCGGTTGATTCCAAGGATACGGCCAGGCCCTGGATCACATTGGTGCCGTGGCCGCTGACGGAGGCCTTGGCGATCGATTTCACCGGACGAAAACCCGTGCCGGTGAAATACTCGGTGATCACGACGATTGCCCCGGTCACCGCCAATCCGACCAGGCCGCAATAGAAGAGAGCGTTGGCGTCCACCGTCTTGCCCATCACCATCACCCCGTCCGCCGGGACCAACTTGTGGGTGACCCACCACACCGCCGCGATCGACAGGACGCCGGTGACGATGAGGCCCTGGTAGAGCGCGCCCATGATGTTGCGGCCCCTGCCCAGGCGGACGAAGAACGCCCCGATGATGGACGTGACGATGCAGATCCCGCACACCGCCAGCGGCAGCAGCATCATATTCGTGACACTCGGCTGATCGCGAAAGAAAATCGCCGCCAGCACCATCGTCGCCACGGTGGTGACCGCGTAGGTCTCGAAGAGGTCGGCGGCCATCCCGGCGCAGTCGCCGACGTTGTCGCCGACCGCGTCCGCGATCACGGCGGCGTTGCGGGGATCGTCCTCCGGTATGCCGGCTTCGACCTTCCCGACCATGTCGCCGCCGACATCGGCGCCCTTGGTGAAGATGCCCCCGCCAAGGCGCGCGAAGAGCGAAATGAGCGAAGCGCCAAAGCCGAGCGAGACCAGGGAATCGACGACATCCCGGCTGGTGTTGGCAAGTCCCATGACGTTGGTCAGGACGCCGTAGTAGCCGGCGACGCCCAGGAGCGCGAGGCCCGCCACCAGCATGCCGGTCACCGCGCCGGACCGGAACGCCAGCGAGAGCCCTTTGCCGAGACTCTCGGTCGCGGCCTGGGCGGTCCGCACATTGGCTCGCACCGAAATCAGCATGCCGGCGAAGCCGGCCGCCCCCGAGAGGACGGCGCCGATCAGGAAACCCAGGGCCTCGCGCCAGCCGATCAGGAAGAAGATCGCGACGAGAACGACGACGCCGACCGCCGCGATCGTCGCATATTGCCGTCGCAGATAGGCCTGCGCGCCCTCCTGGATCGCTGCGGCGATTTCCTGCATCTTGGCGTTGCCGGGCGAGGCCCGCAGCAGGAACACGGTCTGCACGACGCCATAGAGGACGGCGAGGAGGCCGGCCAGAATGACCAGGGTAAGCACGAGACTCATTGTGTAAGCGCCCCTTGATTTCCTTACGCGAACAACCGCGGCCGTCGGAAACGGCGCGGACCTGCCCGACAAATTGCCTGCTCGAACGGCGGAAGGGCGCTCTCGCCCATCGCTGAAAATACTCCGGGAAAGTGCCAAAACCCCCCGCCCGACGCAAGCGGAGCGTGGCCAAATCGGGAACCTGGGCGTCCTATCGCGGCGCGAACGGCCACACGGCCGCGATCAGGGGCGCTCCCGCGGCGATGACCAGAAGCGATAAAGGCGCCCCGAGCCTGGGGTAATCGCCGAAGCGGTATCCTCCGGGGCGCATGACCAGGGTGTTGCACTGATGGCCGATCGGGGTGAGGAAATCGCACCCCGCGCCTGTCGCCACGGCCATCAGGAACGGGTCGGCGCTCAAGTGAAGCTGCCCGGCAAGCCCCACGGCGACCGGACCCAGGAGGAGCACGGTCGGCGCGTTGTGGAGAAAGGGCGACGACAGCATCGCCGCCAGCATGATCAGGGCCAGAGCAAGGACGGGTGGAACGCCCCCAAGCGCGTGGGACACCAGGCGAGCGACAAGCTCGGTGCCGCCGGTGCGCTGAACCGCCTCGCTCACTGGAATCAAGGCGGCGATCAGGACCAGCACCTGGCCGTCGAGGGACTCATAGACCTGACGCATGGAAAGCGCGCCGATGGCGATCATCGCAACGGCGGCGGCGAAGAAAGCCACGGCCACCGGCGCGACCTTCAGCGCCGCGAGGGTCATCGCCAGCGCCAAGATCATGATCGCCGGGACTCCGGTGCGCGCTATCCCCAGGCGCGGCTCCCGCTGCGCGAGCGGCCGAGCCCCGAGGTCAGCCAGCACCTTGGGTAGGGTGCGCTCGCCTGCCTGAAGGATGAGGACGTCGCCCGCCCGAAGCGCAAGCGAGCGGAGCTGCCGCGTGATCCCACCGCTGGATCTGGCCACCGCCAGGAGATTCACTCCGAAGTTGCGGCGCAGCCCGATGCTCTTGGCGGTCATTCCGACCAGGGCCGAGTCCGGGGCGACAACGGCCTCCATCACCCTGACCTCTTCCTTGGCGTCCTTCGGCGTCACCGCGCGATCAGCCGGCACGAGCTTGAGCCTGGCCGCGCCGATCAGGCCTTCGAGGGCCTCCTGCTCGCCTTCGAGCATCACGACGTCGCCGGGCCGCAGACGCGTCGCAGGGGCCGGGTGCGCCTTCGAGTCCCCGCCGCGCTCGAGCATGGTGACCCTGACCTCGTCGCGGGCCAGTGCCCGCAGGGCCCGAATATTGGGGAACCGGCCGCTGTCCCAGTCCTCCGGCACCGTGAGCTCGGCCGCGTAGCTCGACGATCCGGTCT
>Ga0302324_100017042_pt1 | contig 14435 bp, 14 predicted proteins | sample Palsa_T0_1_FD_201949 | JGI IMG/M metagenome (GOLD analysis project Ga0302324, IMG submission 201949) | Peat permafrost microbial communities from Stordalen Mire near Abisko, Sweden - Palsa_T0_1 | ecosystem: Environmental > Terrestrial > Soil > Palsa > Peat permafrost | place: Sweden: Abisko...
CGTGGCCTATCGCTTTTTCGGGTTATCCGAGAGGGCCTAGGGTCGGCTGTGAGACTGGGTGCCCGAGGCACGCAGCGCCTAACTTCACAGTGGAGACTCGCTCTCGAACCCGAGCGTCTCAAGAACCCGACGGACCACCGCCCGGAGAATTTCCAGGGGATGGGACGGACCCGAGAGGCACTCAAGCTGTTTGTGGTTTCAGATGTTGGGCGTCGAACGAGACTCCTTTCTTCCAAACGATCAAAGTGATCGCGGCGATTTTGCGCGCCAGCGTCAACCGCGCCATCTCCGGCCGGATGCCCTTGGCCACCAGGGCCGCGTAAAATTCCTGGAAAGGCCCCGCCTTGGTGGCGGCGATGATGGCTGCTCCTTTGAAAATATTTTTCAGTTCGTGATTGTGATTGCGGTTGAGACCGCGCAGCGAGACGGGCCTCTTCGACGGTCGAAGCTGCCCATCGACGTAACGATGATCGGCGCTGCTGTGCGGCGGCTTATCGTCACGCGGGATCAGTAGGATTCCCATGAAACGATAACGTCGTAAGTCAGGAGTTATAGCCCGAGAGCGTACGGAGCGGTCCGAGACTCAGCGCCTCTCGGGTGATGCTGTCATGGTCGTCACACGACCCACGATGTTGAATACCATAGGCCAAATTAGATAGAGAAGAACCATCATGTACATCTCTTCGTTCCCCTCGGCGAACGCCCACATTCCAGACGAGGCATTCTGCAGTTCGATAATCTGCGCGGTGGAAAGTCCAGTTGTCGCGGACTGATGCATGATCATCAGGTTGCGCTTGAGAACCATAGCCTGATAGGCAAGCATCGATATGATCACGAAAATGCATAGTTCGTAACCGACGCGCACAAACCCGTTCAAGTTGCCTACGAACCGTGAATACTGGTCTGTTTCCGCAGGGGCTCTGTCGTTCAGCATTGCCAAGATGGCGAAACCGAAAGGACCCAATGCCGCACAAAACAGCCACGATAAGGATCGTTTCTTGGATCGAATCACCAGATAGCACACTAGAACCCATAAGAGCAATACAACCGCAGCCGATGCCCACAAAGATCCCATCTTCACAAGGTGGAGGAAGCGGTAGTTGCGCACATAATTCGTATGACCTGCCGCGGTTTCGGGGTTAATCAGGCCGAACAGCGATCCCCCCACCCTCCAAACGATGGGAATCAGCAACAGCAGGACAAGCGCGACGACCGTTTGTTTCTTCATCATTATTCACAGTATGGCACGGTCAGCTTGGGCTATTGATCGACATCAACTCTTTTGTGCACCCGTTGTTACCTCCCGATAGTCGGCCACTCGGAGTAACCACACTGGCCAAGTCCCGGCAAATCGGCTTTTCGTCATGTGGGATTTGTAGGCGTGCAAGCCGAGGCCTCCTGCCGAGAGGCGTGTTGATGAGGACTTGACTTTTTCGCTTTCGGCCAAGTCAACCGTCCGCCTTAGGAAGTCAGGATCGAGATGACTTCATTGAATCCGAGGACCAGCCCGGAGTGGAAACATCGCTCCAACGAACCGTCTGGGGCCGTGTCTCGACATAACTTCCCGAGGGTGCTAATCTCCCGCTGGCGCGTCGCCATCGGCGAGCGGCCAGGAACAACAGGAGAACTCCTATGACCAAGACCCGGGCAGCAGTCACTGCCGGATTGTGCATCGTCGTGGCGCATGCCGCAGCGTCCTTCGGATACGCGCAGGTGGTACCGCGCCAGGCCCTCGACGCGAATGGCGCGCCGCAGTACCGCGTCGATCCGTTCTGGCCCAAGCCGCTCCCCAACCGCTGGAGCATGCAGCAGGTTGTGGGGATTTCGGTCGACTCCATGGATCACGTCTGGTTCCTGAACCGGGGCAACGCTGCCCTGCCGATCGAGTTGACCGCCGAAGGCGATCCGTCCCCCGCGCTCTGCTGCGTGCGCGGGCCCGAGCTGATCGAGGAGGATCAAGACGGAAACGTGGTGCATGCCTGGGGCGGACCGGGGTATATCCCGAAGTGGCCGAAGGCGCTGCAGACGGTGATTGCCGATACCAAGGGATTCGTCTGGATTAGCGGCGAAGCCACCCAGGACAGCATCCTGAAGTTCACCCGCGACGGCAAGCTCGTCTGGGATTTCGAACATCGTCCCCCGGCCGGCGCGGAAAAGCTGCCGGAGAATAATCAGGAGACGAGCTACATCATCAACAAGGGCCGCTTCCAGCTCGACGAGGTGGCTAACGAGCTTTACATCATTAACCAGAAGCGCGTCATGGTGTATGACGCGACGACGGGGGCCTACAAGCGCGGGTGGGGAGGCCATGGGATGCCGCTCAGCGAGGTATCGAACCAGGACATTCCCGGTTACACCTGGACTGGCGGGCCGCCGCCCGAGGAGAAGAACTTCGCCCCGACGCTGCACTTCGTCGAGATCTCGAAAGACCGCCGCGTCTACATTGGCGAACGAGGGCAGAATCGGATCGAGGTCTTCACCACCGAAGGGAAGTGGCTGCAGGACATTTATGTTTCGCCGGACTCGCCTGCGCAGAGAGGTGAATGCGGCGGCCTGAACGCCGGGAAGCCGGTAGGCTCCGCAATTCCCCTTCTGTTCACCCGATCCATCTGCGGCACCACGTACAAGATGGTGATCTCCAAAGACCCGGAGCAGAAGTATCTATTCGTGGCCGACGCGCATGACGACGTCATCTGGATTGTCGAGCGCCAGAGTGGCAAGACGCTCGGGCACTTCGGCAGTAAGGGCCGGCTGGCCGGCCAGATGGTCTTTCCGAACTCGATCGGGATCGATACGCACGGCAACATCTATGTGGGCGAGGTCGACATGGGCAAGCGGATCCAGAAGTTTGCGCCGGTGCTTACGGACGCCCGCTAGATGCGACCGCGATGAGCCGCGTGAGTGGCCATGGCAGCCGTCTCCGAGCCCAACGCCGTATTAGAACCTGCTTAGGCTATTTAGGCTATCCACGAAAGACCGTCCCCGTTATTGGCGCATGATGTCTGCGCCCGAACTTAGTCTCAGACGGATTGCCAACCTGTAGGCAGTGACTACGCCGACCAACCAGATGTGAGAGGTCCAGCCCGCATCGGCCGGTGTACATCATTCGCGGCCTGGGAATGGCTGCATTTAAGCCTTATTTCGCTTGGCGGTTTCCAAGTCCTGATAATTCGGCTTACCGGAATGTGGAAAATGCTTGAAATTTAGTTCCTGGCAGAACAGGGAAAGAAGCCAATTACCGAGAAGCGTATACATGCTCTACAGCAGAGACGAATGCAGAGATGAAATACGGCCCAACATACAATCCGCAAATACCGAGGCCGAGAAGCAAACCCCGCCAACCGAGACGACGGTACAAATAGTAGGGAACCACGATAGGCCACGCGAAAAGCACGAAGTATTCAAACTCAAACGGTAATTTGAAATTCCGGCTAGGCCTATCGGTGTATATCCACCAGGTTAAGATCAGACCAAAAGCGATCGACCAAAGAACGCGGGACGGTCCCGCTTGTGGAAGTAGAGCATGAACAGCTAGAATTGAGAGCCCAACCGTGTAAATAACGGCCAGTGCAGACAGGAAGCTTAATGGCTTCGTTAATGGGAATGAACGTTCCTCGCTATGCTCAACTGACAATTAGCTCACCCGCACAAATGGCAGGCAATAGCCACATAAAGTAGTGCAGCCAGGCCGCGAGCGTCAAGCCAAGTCCCGAAAAGTCGTGCTCATCGGAGTGTAGCCCGGTATTGCGAGTCGAGCGCGAAGGGAGCCCGAATCGAATTCGTCGGGCGGTCCCGTCGCGTACGCCAAAATAAATGATTCAGCTCAGATAAACCTGGCCAACCAGGGTTGCAATGAGGATGGAGAGAAACAGGAATAGCGTGGCTACGACCAACCTTCGCGCTTCGCTTCGTTGCATCTCGATTCGTCCGGTAGCGAAGGCTTTGGTTCTCATGGCCACGATCCCGTGAAGACCGATCAAGAGCAGAACAAATGTCAGTTTGATATGGAGCCAAGGAGCGCGAAGGTAATAGTGGGAATTCGTGCTGATTAGGCCACCGCCGGCCAGAATTGTCAATAGCGCTCCGGGATCGGCCAGTCCTCGCAGGAAGATGCGTTCCAGGCGAGCCAATGCTTGCCGGGCATCCGCCGAGGCCTCCTGAGTGTGGCGTGTGAGCGCCATCGATGTCACGAGCAGTCCGCTCACCCAAAAGACCAAGCCGAATACATGTCCAACTAGAAGCGCAGGAACCACGTTGATCACCCGGCCGAAGTTTAACAGGCCAATGAAAAAATCGCATAGTAATTTTGAATTCGCGTCGGGATCCGAATTTCATGGGGGGCGGGGACAAGTTCAGAGTCTTAACCGGGCCGCCGCAAATTATGCCTTCCCACCGGGACTTCGAGCAAAACCATCGCAAGGCGAACGCCGAAGGAAATTCTTCGCGCCATGCAAAAAGAATCAGCGGGTTAGTTGTATGGGAGTGAAGACGTCGAGGAATCGACTGTCAAGCCGGACGACTGCAGGGGTTTGGCTGCCGGGGGCTGAGATCACCCTCTCAGCTTACCCAACCAATAGATGAAGCTGAGCCCGAAGTGCGTGCGGCTAATCAGGACAGCTCCGTTACGGGTGATCAACAGCCATACGAAGGCGATCGCCGTGACCTTCTCCAGGTGTTTCCGAGTAACCAGATCATAAATTACCAGCGACGTTATAAGCGACCAGATTACAATCGGGATAAACGGCCCTTGTTCGCCGCCGAATCCCGGCCATCGGGCCATGCGCGCCAGAGCCGGCTCGAGAACACTGATGGACGCGAGTAGCATTAAGCGCTTGTGGATCTGCGGACGGCGTCGATAAATCACCGCGAGCCCCACAAAGATCGCGAAGCTCAGGACGTTGAAATTATTCCCCCAGACGACCCCCGAATGAAATTGCGCGACGGTCATTCCCTTGATGCCGTTTCCCACGACAGCGGCCGGGGCATTCAAGTCCTCATGTCTCCTCGATATGGAGCCAAAACTCGCCGTCAGCGCGGCGATTACCACAGCAATGGCGAAACAAGCGAGCACCGCGCCGAAGCGCCGATGGTTGGCTATTTTCCCCGCACTTATCAGCAGCGCCTGCACAAACGTCAAGGCAAACCAGGTGGTCATCACAATTCCGTGCATGTAAAGATACAGCGGAATGGGAGCAGGTTGGAAAACCGGTCTTGCATACAAGGTTCGGGTGAAGCCCGCCAGTACCAGGAGCAAAATCACTCCCGGCAATACCGTGAAGAACCCGACTCGCCAGTGCCTCTCCCTGGCCAAAGTACCAGTGCGGAACTTAGCTTCTACCGTGTTCGTTTGCGTGATTTGAGTCGCCATATTATGGGCAATCCTATATCAACCGCTAAAAAAGATCAACGATCGGGTGGCCCGTCTGTCCCCATTTTCCCCGTTTGGTCGATCAGGTCAAGAGTAAAATGCCGTCTGGTTCCAGTTTGTCGGCAATTCGGAAGTTAACCGGTAGGTTCCGAGTGCGCCGTCATCCAGGTATAAACGCCAAGACTGATGGAGCCGACCAAATTCCTAGCCGAACTCGCAGGAAACCGCTGCGAAATTCAATAAAGCATGACGGGAGACTCGGCCGCTAAGCTAATGTGCGAATTTGTCAGTCGCGGCGATGAGGGCGCGACTGTTCGGTGGTTCGAAGGCGCTATGGCCGCTATCCGGCGTAATGATGAGGTCGGCCTCCGGCCACGCACGATGAAGCGCCCACGCACTCTCCATGGGGCAGACGACATCGTAACGGCCCTGCACAATGACGCCCGGAATATGGCGAATTCGCGATGTATCCTCGAGTAGCTGGGCGTCGGTCTTCATGAAACCCTTGTTGACAAAATAATGGGCCTCGATGCGGGCGAATGCCAGCGCGAACTCGTCCTCTTCGTAGTGTCCGATGAAAGCGGCGTCTGGCAGAAGCTTCGAAGTTGCGCCCTCCCAAGCGCTCCAGATTTTTGCAGCGGCGAGGCGCACTTCTGGTTCCTCGCTGGTGAGCCGACGATAGTAGGCCAAGAGTAGATCACCCCGTTCAGGCTCGGGGATGTGAGAGACGTAGGCTTCCCAGGCGTCCGGGTAGAGGGCCGATGCGCCGCGCTGGTAGAACCAATCTATCTCCTGCTTGCGCAGCAAAAAGATGCCGCGGAGAACGAGTTCTGTGACGCGATCAGGGTGTGTTTCCGAATAGGCGAGTGCCAGCGTCGAACCCCAGGACCCACCGAACACTTGCCAACGCTCTAAGCCCAGGTGCTCGCGGATTTTCTCGATGTCGCCGACCAGATCCCAGGTGGTGTTGGCCTCCAAGGATGCGTAAGGCGCACTCTTTCCGCAGCTGCGTTGGTCGAAGTTGACGATGCGGTACTTGTGGGGATGAAAGAAGCGCCGCTGCTTGGGTTCGGAGCCGCCTCCGGGACCACCGTGCAGAAATACGACCGGCTTGCCAGAGGGATTACCGCTTTCCTCGAAGTAGATCTCGTGGAGGGGCGAGACCCGCAGTCGGCCAACGTTATACGGTTCGAGGGGAGGGTAGAGCCAGGTGACAGGATCTTTCATCACGGATTCGCGAGCGTGGTCGTTGGACATGCTGAGCAGTATACATAGCCCGACGCCGTATGATAGCTGCCAAAGACGGCCCAGCCCGCGCGCAGGGCTAATCACGTCCCACGAAAAACCAGCCACCGCGTTTATCATCGTTTCCGAATGCGCGGTTACTCGGACCCGATTTCTGTTAATGCATCGTTCCTTTCCTGATCCAGAACGAGCTTGCCAGTGAAAGAGGAGAAAAGGGCGAGTTTTCGCGCCTTCTCTCTGGATCTCAAAAGGGTTGCGAGTGCAGGATGAACGCCAGCGAATGGTCGTCGAGCAGATTCGAATGGATCCACGAATTCGGGATGGCGAAGATTTGTTGGAGATCCATTTGGAGGATCTGAGGACGGAGATATTGAAACGGCTCAAGTATAGGAAGGAGCCGGTGCCTTCTCCGGGCGGAAGTTCGCCGCGGCCTTACTTGATGTATGGTCAAAGTTGAACTGCCGCTTTCTAGCTGCCGCTACGTTCCCGGTGGCTGAAGGCGTAAAGAATCAGTTCGACCCGGCTCGAAACTCCCAGTTTTTCGAAAATCCGATAGAGATAATTCCGGACGGAATGCTCTTTTACTCTCAGCTTCAGAGCGATCTCGCGGTTCTTCAGGCCGTCGGCGACCAGGCGAACCACATCTTCCTCGCGGCGCGTCAACAGCGGCATTCCATCTGAGTTATTAATTTGAATAGGTTTCAGATAGGTAAGCGCGCTGATGAGATGCTCGAGATCCTCGTTGCTGGCCCAGATTTGGCCGCGGTACACCGTCTGGATGCACTTCGACAGCGATTTCAGGGAGTGGCTGCGGTAGAAAATTCCCCGCGCGCCGTCCCGAAAAGCGCTCACCACGCGTTCGGGTTTGGAACTCTGTAGAAGCATGACGGCGGAAGTGCGATGGGAGTCCCGCGTCTTCTGGAGCACTTTGATGCCTGCCTGGGGGCCGTCCTGAAGCTCTTCCGTGATCAGCGCAACATCCGGATTGTAGGCTCCCAGCTCGCCAATGATTTTGTGAGAGCTGCCGGTCAATGTTTCGACCGTGAAGCCTTTTCGGCCATTGGCGAACGCACTCTTCAGCAACTCGCTCGTCATGTTGTCCGCCGTGACGACGAGCACGGAGATCCGATCTTTGGGCCGCCGAAGAGACTGGGACACTCGACTGACTCCAACCATTTTAAAAGGTATGTTCGGGGGGACGCCGAACGAGATTTAGCTTGCCGGCCAAACTAAAAACAGCGCCAGACTTTCTTTAGGCAGATCGCCAAATCAACCGCTCGACGATCTCTCTGCAAAGCCCATGGATCGCGCGATCCACTTCGGGAAAACCTGAAATTCGGCGGAACCGATCGATGACTCCGGCGTTCAGCTACTCTGAATTGCAGCAACTGAAACCCTATCGAGTGCTAAAGGTAACTGGCCAACCTCGCGCTGTCAAGAATTAAGTTTCACGGAAAATGGCGCCTAACTTCTCCGGTGGATCGCACTGCTGTTTGCGCTGCGCAGGCGCGAGGCTCTGAAGTTTGCGGCGGGGCGGCCCACGACCGCTGCACAGCGCCAAGCTGAAAAAATAACTCGTGTGAAGTCAGCCGCTTACGCGAAGGGATGGGGAGCGTTCCTAGCCGTTCCGCAGGCCGAATTCTTGCATGCAAACGTGCCCGAGACGGTCCTCTGCCATGGACATTTGTCCTCTCTGGCAGTCCACTGATTTACACCATCCGCTGCCTTCCTGACACCTATCTAGGCACATCAACGGGCAGATGGAATTCTCTCGATAGTGAGATTGCCCAAGCACCGAAAATGGAAGGGTGGCCGCAGGCAAGACGCCTCAATCCTGGCGAGACGGAAGGCCACTTGTGGACATTGCATGGGTTTCCTATTGTTGGCGATGCTGGAGAAGTGGCATTCGAGCAGGGAATTGTGGGGGCACTGCCATCGCACACAGATCCGAGAGCTCGGTCGAGCGAAGGAGGGGCATTCGATATCGAATGAATGCCTCCGTGATCTTTCGTTGGGACGGGCCTGACAACGGACACTTTCAGGGCGAAGGCGTCACGCGAGATATGAGCGTGGCGGGATCCTTTGTCTTGACTCCCACATGCCCTCCGCCGAATGCGGTGGTCCGCATGGAGATTTTTCTGCCCCTATCGGACGGCGGATCGAAGGCTCTGATGAAAGCGGACATGATGGTTTTGCGAGTGGAGCACGACCTCGGGGGCCACAAGCGAAGCGGGTTTTCAGCGGTCGGCAAGGGATTCCTGGTCCACACGTTTTCGGACCGAGCGACTCGAATCGTGGACGGCTTGATCAAAGAGTCGGAAGACACCGCGGAGGAAAAAAAATGAGCGGCGCGGATCGAATCGCCGGTAACGCCGGGGAGCCTTGCCCGCTCGTTCCCGGATCTCGGCGCCGCACGGATACGAATTTGTTGGCAGGGGGAATCGCCGGCAAGAATCAATTGGTGTTGGATATTCGCGTTCAAAGCCGTCTAGGGCTTGCAGGATGGCAATCCATTTCGGTCCAGGAACGATTAATGAAACCTAAGATATTACTTCCTAAGCAAATGACACACAAAGGAATCAAGCGCGACCGAGAAGTGTGCAATATTGGACAGTTTCATTTTGGAATCTTTAATATTTTTAATGTGGGTATGAACCTTCGAGCCTTGCGGCTTTTTTGATTTCGTGGCTGGTGCATGGATGGGGCAGTAACCAAAGTTGGTCCATTCTGAAACGCAGGTATGGGACTGAGAGGGCGGAGCTGTGCAAGGCCAACAGACACACGCCGAACCTGACGCGGCATTTCGCGCGCCCGGTTTGACAGGACAAGAGCTTCACTGGTACGCGATTCACACGGTGTCGCGGCACGAGAAACGCGTTGCCCAGCAGCTCCAAGAAGGCGGAGTGCATACCTTTTTGCCGCTGATGCAACAAATACGGCAATGGAGCGACCGGCGGGCCAAGGTGGAAGTCCCGTTATTCAGCTGCTATGCATTTGTGCGTACGGTCCAGATTGCTCCCATGCGCCTGAAAGTGCTGCAGACCCCCGGCGTGCTCGGTTTCGTGGGCAGCGAGCGGGTAGGGACTCCGATTCCCAACGCAGAGATCGAGAATCTGCAAAAGGCCATTCGCGAAAAGATTCCGCTCGCGGTCCATCCGTACCTCACGGCCGGAAAGCGCGTGCGCATCCGCGGCGGGTCGCTGGACGGCGTGGAAGGAATTTTGGTGGGCCAGGGCGGAAGCAAGAGCCTGGTCGTCTCGGTGGAATTGCTGCAGCGGTCGGTTTCCATTCGTGTCGAGGGATACAATGTGGAATTGGCTTAATGTTACCGTTTTAAAAGGGAAATCTTCAGTTCGCGTTAACCGATCGCAAAATACTGGAATTTCATGTTTTCCCATACAGTGTTGCACTTATGGAGATTTTATTTTTATCGGACATAATGCCGCCAATTTGGGTATGGGTCCACGGTTCACTGTTAGAGAGATGCCAAAGGGATCGTCCGTAATGGGACTCACAGGACGGAGGTGTATTCCTTTGGCAGTTCCGCTTCGATCCCGTGCCGCCATTTTCAAAGATGCGCGGCGACACGGTTGGTTTGGCCTTCGCGATTCGCCGGGTTCTTTCCCTAATTATGGCTCTTTAGAAATCTTGCAATCGATATGCAGCACCCAAAAGTTATACAATCCTCGCCGGCGAATTTCGAGCTTGGCTCCGGCAGGTTCGGAGCCAGCATGCGGGAGCTTCTCTCTATGAATGAACCCGAAATCCGGAAAACACGAAATGAAGAGAGCGTAATGCCGCCCCGCCCGGGGCCGGATTCCGAACGCCCGTTGGGCCTGGTAGCCAGGCGCGGAGTGGACCAACTTTTCCTGGACTACTTCGGGATGAACGAACAGCCCTTTGGGGTCACGCCTGACCTGCGGTTCCTTTACCTTGGGGTGAAACACCGGGAAGCCCTGGATGCGCTCAACTACGGCACGGAACTCAATCGCGGTTTTCTCACTTTGATCGCCAAGCCGGGAATGGGAAAGACTTCGCTGCTGTTCCATTATCTCGAAGGCCTGCGCGACAAGGCGCGCACTGTTTTTCTTTGTCAGACCGACGGCAATTCCACGGGACTCATGCGCAGCTTGCTCGCCGAGCTTGGCCTCGACGGAAAAGGGATGGATCTGGTGGAGATGCGCGCGCTGCTCTGCCAAGTCTTGATGGGTGAAATGCAAGCCAACCGGCGTCTTATTCTGGTGATCGACGAGGCGCAGAACTTAAGCGAAAAGGCGCTCGAGTCCGTCCGGCTGCTTTCCAATTTCGAGACGCCCTGGATGAAGCTCATGCACATCGTTCTGTCGGGCCAGCCCCAACTGTCCGAGCGGCTGGCAAAACCGTCGATGGCCCAGCTCCGGCAACGAGTTTCGTTTGCGGTTCGGCTCGAGCCCTTTACCCGCGAAGAGGTCGAACTGTACATTAATCATCGCATGTGGGTCGCCGGTTACAAGGGTTCGTCGATGTTCAGCATCGGGGCGCGGGCCTTGATCGCGGAGCGCAGCGAGGGCATTCCCCGCGTGATCAACAACATGTGCTTTTGCGCCATGTCCTACACCTGGGCCATGAAGCGCAAAACGGTCGATCGGGACACCATGAGCGAAGTACTCGCCGATCTCGATCCCGACTATCCAGTCGAACCGGTCGAAAAGAAAATTGAAAAGGAAACGCTCGCGCAGACGCTCCCGGAGGAACCCCGATCCGTGCTTTTGCAACCTACGCAACCGGTTGGGCTGACGCTCAAGACTCCTGCGGAGCGGTCAGGGATTTTAAAATTTGTGCTGGGGTGCCTGGTGTTTTTGGGCCTGTGCTGGTTTGGGTTTCAGCCCGATGTCCAGAAACGGCTGGCGTCCACTTACAGTTCTATTTCCGCCGCCGTGACGAATTTCCTGGTCCCGGGCTCCGCGACATCGTCTCCCAGCCCGGATTCCAGCGCCGGTGCCGATCCTTTACCGGCGAGCCAAAGGCCGAAAGGGCTCCCCGGCGATATGGAAATGAAAACTCCGCAGCAGGATGGGGTCATTTCCACGTCCTCAACCGGCGGTCAAAACTGAAATGCTTCCGGGGGGATTCGGTTCGAGGGTAACGCGCGATTTTATGGTCCTAAGTCATTGTGGTTTGGCAGGCTGGGGGATTTAGTGGCCGAAGAGTTAGACGAGCCTGTATTTCTGAGTTGGGATGAGTACTGGGCGATCGCCGTCCGGCGGCGTTGGTGGATTTTGCTGCCTCTATTCCTGGTGTGGGCGGCCGTTTGGGGTGTGAGCTGGCTTCTGCCGGTGAGCTACCAGTCGGAATCGCTTATCCTCGTGGAACAGCAAAAAGTCCCTGACCAATACGTCGTCCCCAACGTGACCAGCGATCTGCAGCAGCGCCTGCAGAGTTTGACGGAACAGATTCTCAGCCGCACGCGCTTGCAAGCGACGATCGACCGCCTCGGCCTTTACTCCCGGAACGGCGGCTCGCTAAATTCCGGCGATCCGGTCGAGCAAATGCGCAGCGACATCAAAATCGAGTTGGTATCGGCTCCCGACCACCCGGGAGAATACACGGCCTTTAAAATGCGCTATTCCGCCGGATCGCCGGAGCTTGCGCAGCGGGTGAACGGGGAACTGAGTTCGCTCTTCATCGCCGAAAACGTGAATACGCAGCGGCAGCTTTCGGAAAACACGACGGCCTTCCTCGAAAGCCAGTTGGCCGAGGCCCGGGTCCGCATGGCGGAGCAGGAAGCCAAGGTGGCGGGCTTCAAGGAGAAACACCTCGGAGAACTCCCGAGCCAGCTGGAAAGCAACATGCAAATCCTGGCGGGCCTGCAATCCCAGCTGCAGAGTGCCCAGCAAACGATGGATGCCGCCCGGCAACAGAAACTTTATCTCGAGTCCTTGGTGCAACAATATCAAGCGGTGCAAGCGAGCCAGGTAAACAGCGCGGATTCCGGGACGGCGCCGCCGCAGACCTTGGAGACAGAGCTGGCAGACATGCGCCTCAAGCTCCAGGATTTGAGGTCTCGCTATACCGACGGGCATCCCGACGTGGTCTCGCTCAAAGAAAAGATCGCGCAGACGGAACGGCTGCAGAAGCAAACGGCAAGCGAGATGGCCGCCCGGCAGAAAGATGCCAAGACGGCGAGTGCGGCCGATCCCGCGCCGCTGCCGGGAGCGTCGGCCGGATCGCCCAGTCCCATCATGCAGGTGCAAAGCCAGCTCAAAGCCAATCAGCTCGAGATTTCGAACATCGAGCAACACGAAAAGGATCTCGAATCGCAAATTACCGGATATCAGGCGCGCCTCAATCTGACGCCAGAGACTGAGCAGGAACTGACCGCCATCTCCCGCGGTTATGAGGAATCCAAGACCAATTACAACTCGCTCCTGCAGAAGCAAATGCAGTCGCAACTGGCCACCAGCCTGGAACAGCGGCAGCAAGGCGAGCAGTTCCGCATTGTCGATCCGCCGAGCTTGCCGAAGAAGCCCTCGGCGCCCAATCATCTCTGGTTTAGCTTGGGTGGATTGTTCGCGGGCATCTGTCTCGGGCTCGGTCTGACCGCGGTCCTGGAAATGACCAACGTTCGTATTCGCAAGGAAAAGGACCTCTTGGGAATTGTTCCGGCGAGTGTGCTGGTTGGCATTCCCCACCTGAATACGCCGGGCGAAACTCGCTCGAGCTTGCTCCGGTGGTGGACGGAGATTGGCGCGGCGACAGCACTGGTGATTCTGATCGTCCTGGGCAACCTCTATGCCCTCTACAAAGGGTAAGCCGCATCTTGGCTCCCGTTGGGATCGAAGTGAAGCGTGGGGAATGAATGAGCCGATTGTTTAAGGCATTGAGCGAATTGAACAGCGAGCTGGTTTCGCCGAAGGTTCCAGCGCCGATCGAGGCGGCCGCGCCCGCAGCGGTGGCGCCGGCGCCCAAGCAGGTGGTGAAAGCCGAGCCCCATTCGCTGAAGGTTGTCCAGCCAACGATGGGTCAGCTCGCTTTGGCTCCGCCGGAAGCCGTGGGCGAAGGGGAAGCAACGAAAGAGGCCACACGGAAGCCGGCCGAGACCGTGGAGATTCCCTCGGTTCTGGTGAACGCTTCGCCCGAGTCGCGCCTGGTCACTTTGACGGATCCGAACAGTTTGGGGGCGGAAAAGTTTCGCGCTTTGGTCACGCGGTTCGATCACCTGCGCAATCAGCGCGAATTCAAATCTTTTCAAGTCACCAGCAGCGTGATCGGCGAGGGCAAAACCCTGGTGGCGGCAAATGTGGCCGTCACGCTCGCCAGGTACTCCGGCGCGAAGACGCTGCTCGTCGAAGGGGATTTGCACCGGCCGACTTTGGCGAATTTGTTTGGCCTCGGTGAATTGCGCGGGCTGAATCATTGGTGGGCGGGCCAGGATGCGGACCTCGGCAAGTTCGTTTACCGGATAAAGGGAATGCCGCTGTGGTTTCTCCCGGCAGGAAAATCCTTCGATCAGCCCTCGGACATGTTGCGTTCGTCCCGGTTTGTAAAAGCCTTCACGCAGTTGGCCGGCCAGTTCGAATGGACCGTCGTGGATTCGACTCCGATGCTGCCGATTGTGGACGTCAACCTGTGGTCCAGATTGCTGCACGGAACGCTTCTGGTGGTCCGGGAGGGCGTGGCCCCGGTGCAGGCCCTGAAGAGGGGCTTGCAGGCGCTGGACCACCCGAAGTTGATTGGCGTGGTGGTCAACGAGGCGACCGAGTTTGACCGGGGCGCCTACGCGGGCCGGTATTACGGCAACGCCGCACCCGGCCACTGACCGGCCGAGAAAGCATGATTGGCA
>Ga0302324_100017044_pt1 | contig 14434 bp, 11 predicted proteins | sample Palsa_T0_1_FD_201949 | JGI IMG/M metagenome (GOLD analysis project Ga0302324, IMG submission 201949) | Peat permafrost microbial communities from Stordalen Mire near Abisko, Sweden - Palsa_T0_1 | ecosystem: Environmental > Terrestrial > Soil > Palsa > Peat permafrost | place: Sweden: Abisko...
GGCAAAAGCCCTCCAGAACGGCGGCGGAGAACCAAAACCGACGCATCCGCTGCCCAGAAAAAGGCATTTTGAAGAGGCGATTCGCAAAAATCACGATTTTTTCCGCGGCCTGTGAAGCCGCGGACGAACGCAGCGGCTCCTCGGCAGTCAGGGGTAGCGAACCCATCGCCAACTCGGTTGGGATCGCGGTTTCTTCGAGAACTTTGCGAATGCCAGCCATTTCCGCATGGCTGCGGCTGCGCATGGAAACCAGCACCACGCCAGCAAGAACGTACGCCAGGAAGATATACGGGAAATAGTTCAGCGGCGCCGAGGGCACCGGATAGACCGTACCCACAATCGGTACGATCAACAGAGCCAGAGCGATCACGGCCACGGCCACGTGGTGGGCTTTCAACTCGCCGATTTTCTTCAGATAGAACGGTGTGGCCAGCGAGATCAGAACATAGGCCCCGCAGAAGCCCATCGCGCCGAAGAGGCCCGCGTCGTTGAATGCGTCCAGCGGGGCCATTTGCCAGCCGCCCACCGCGCCATACGACAACAGCATGAAAGACGTCGGAATCAGGAACTGAATCACGGCGAAGGACGTGATGGCCACGTGCGGCGTGAGGTTCGTCTTGTGCGAGCTGCCGATGGAAATCGGGAAGATGCCGTACCGTCCCATCGTAAACAGCACGCGGGATCCGGCATTCAGGCACGAGAGCGCCAGAGCAAAAAAGCTGATCATCGCGCCGATGGAAATCAGCACTCCCATCCACTTCACGCCCAGGTTCTCGCTCAGAGTGGAAAGTGGCGCGTCCAGCTTGTCGAGGGTCGGATTATTACCGGCCAGCGCGTGAGTTTCCACATAGGTGATGAAGATAAAAAACGCGCCCGTGAGCAGCAGGCTTGCGATCACGGCGCGGGGGATCGTTTTCAGCGGCGTTCGCGCCTCTTCGCCGAATGCCGTGGCGCACTCGAAGCCAACCAGACTGAAGATCGCGACCACAACGCCCAGGCCAATGTCTTTCAGTCCATGGCCCGCCGCAGGGTGCCACTGCGAAGCGTCGGCCACTCCTGTTTTCGCCAGCGCCAGAAAGGCCAGCATCAGGATCAGCGCCACGGAGATGCCTTCGAAGACGAGCATCAGAATCGTTGAGAACGTGATGTCCTTGTATGCTAGGAACCAGGCTGCAACGACGCAAAGGGCGAACAGCGTAATAGAAGGATGCGACAGGTAACCCGCGGCCCCCGTCATGTCCAACAGCTTCGTGGCGAAGTGAGTGAATCCGGTGACGCCCGCAATGCCGATGAACATATACGCGAAGATCAGGCACCAGCCCGATAAGCCCCCAGCCTTCGGCCCGAGGCCTTTGGCAGTGTATTCGTACATGCTTCCCGCCGACGTATATCGCTGGCTGAACTGATTGAGGCTGAAAGCCACAAACAGCAGCATGATCGTGCCGAAGAGGTAGCAGAGCCATCCCGCCGATCCCGCCGTGCCGAACATCAGCGGCACGATCAGCGCGGCAGTCATGCTCGGAGAGATCAGCGCCACCGCCTGCGCGGAAACCTCCCAGAAATTCAGCGCGTTGGTCTTCAACCGGGTATGGGTCTTCTTAATGGACTGCTCGTAGCTCGTGTCGCTCATGGGAACTCCTGTGGGGATCGCAGTGAGAGCAGTAAGGGGAACAACCTGCGATCGTAAGGGGAACGTAAACGTTTCTTGAAAGCGACGCAAACTCATAATTTGCATCTGGCGGATCACAAATGCGAATTTTCATCGTAACTACGCAGGCAACAACACATGAGACATCGAGCGGCATGTGCGTGGCGTTCGAGCGATGGGTGTTGGCGGCGGGGGAACTCCGTCGCCGAAGGTAGAGATTGAACCAACGATCTGCGGCTAAGACTTTTTCTGAATCATCGAAACGTGGGCGCCCGCGACTTTCCAGCTTCCGCCGATTTTTACCCATACCTCGGTGAAGCGAGCGTCCTTTCCCTGTATCGCTGAGATCCAATTGAGGATGATCGTGTCCCCGGCTACGGTCGCCTTTTCATCTCGCGGCGGACCCAACTGCTCCGGAGTCGCCGCCTTGGCCATGGCGGCCATGCGATCGGATTTGGTCTGCATGCTCCCGTCCGGCATCACGACCGCGAAATTGTCCGCCGTGTAGCGGCCATATACCTTGGCGTCTCCACGGCTCATCGCAGCACTGCGTTCTTCCTGCGCTTTCTTGAAGTCCGGAGGCAGAGTTTGAGCCCACAGCGCCGATCCGCAGATCAAGCCAACCAGCATGACTAAGGCTAAAACTCGATTGGAAGGTCTCACTTGTTCCTCCGTGCTTCGATCGGAAATCCCCGGTTTGACCGCAGCCGGCATTCCAGTCGCCGAAGCCTATTTCCCAGATGCGGGCGCATCCATGCCCAGTAAGTGGGCCGGATTGTCGCAGCTCATCATGTGTATCTCAGCGTCAGTGATCCCGGCGCCTTTCAGCGCGGCGATATACATTTTCCATCCTGGAACGAAGTCCGGGTAATTGGGTCCGCCGAAATCCCCCGACATGATGATGTGTTCGGCGCCGATCGCGCGGATATCCGCGGCCCACTCCTCGGGCTTGCGGCTGGGAAGATTGGGAATAATCGTGGGGCTGCCGTGCTGTCCAGCGGGAATGATGGGATTGGCGGTGAACTCGAGATAAGCCCCGTTCCGCGCCTCTTCCTGCATTTGCGCCACGGTGGTGTGCTGAAGCGTAGGATGCGTCACCACCACGCTCTTGATTCCCATCCGGTGGGCTTCGCTGGTCAGCAGCAGCGCATCCGAGGGCTGCACATGGCCGGTGGCCAGCACCAGGTTGTATTTGATGATCAGCTTCATCACCTCGATCGTCTCCGGCAGCAGTACGCCGTTTTTAGATACGGGAACGTACTGCCGTTTCTCGGCGTGCGCCTGTGCGTTCTCCGCGTCTTTGGTGGGCATGAACACAAGTTTCAGGTAGCTGCCTTTGACCATGGCCTGGATTTCCACCGCGCGGGGATTGATGCCGCCCACGGACCGGTTCAGAACAAGCGTTCCCCAGGACTGAAAACCCGGCACGAGCTGATTGATCATGTACGCGAGCTGCGCGGTAGGCACTTCGTGACTCTTGAGCACCGCCCCGCGCATGCCCTGCGCCTTGGCTCTCTTCGCGAATTCCAGCGCGTCATACCGTCGCGGCTGCATATCCGGATCGGAGTGCGCGTGAATATCGATAATGCCCTCCAACTGCGCCCGGGACGGCCTGGCAAACGCCGTCAGAGCTGCCAGCAGAAGAACGAATCGCAACAATTTTTTGCTCATCGTTTTGCTCATCGTTTCACTTGCCGTTTTATATCTCATCGATTCCTTCTCCTGCGAACAGCGTTCCATCGCAACCGGCACACTTATACACCCGCCGAGCTAAGGCGTTAAGCAAATCTTCTTCACAGGATCATTCATTGGCCTGGTTGATGTTCCGCGCAGGAGCGCACGCCGAGTCGTCAGCACGAATGCGCTGGCTGAGCCTTGCACACTAAGGCAGTCAGGTATAGATTGTCGGTCAAGCGGCAGGTGGAATCCGAAATTCGGCTGAAGCGTAAAGGCGGACATCATGACGAAATCGAATGCACGAGGGCCCCGGCTTACATCGATAACGTGGCTCATTTTTAGCTTGGTTCTCTTTGCGGCGATCGTCGGGATAGAGGCCGCCCCGCGCCGCGCCGCAGCGGCGCAGTCGGCAGCGAGTGCCGTGGCCGTGGATGCCGACGATATCGGCGGCGTGGTGACCAGTTCCAACGGCCCGGAATCCGGCGTCTGGGTGATAGCGGAGACCGACCAGCTGCCTACCAAGTTCCGCAAGATCGTGGTCACCGACGACCGAGGCCGCTACCTGATCCCCCAATTGCCGGTAAAGAAGTACGAAGTCTGGGTGCGAGGCTACGGCCTGGTGGATTCGCCGCACGTGGAAGCAATGCCCGGCAAGGAATTGAACTTGACGGCCTTGATCGCTCCAAACGCGGCGGCGGCGGCGCAATACTATCCCGCTGATTATTGGTATTCGCTCGCGCAGGTGCCGCCCAAAAGCGAATTTCCCGGCACCGGCCCGCAAGGCAACGGAATCAACCCCGCGATGAAGACCCAGGCCGACTGGCTCTGGCAGATGAAAGCCGGCTGCGAAACCTGCCACCAGATCGGCGACAAGGCCACGCGCCAGATCGAGCCGCAATTGGGGAGCTTTCCCACCTTGCTCGATGCGTGGGATCACCGCGTCCGCGTGGGGCAGGATGGCACGGGCATGAGCGCCTCGATGGACAACTACGGCCGCAACCGCGGCCTCGGCATGCTCGCGGACTGGACCGACCGCATCGCCAAGGGAGAGTTGCCGCCCGCGCCGTCGCGTCCGCAGGGAATCGAGCGCAACATCGTGCTCACGGCGTGGGAGTGGGGAACCGCGGCGACCTTCGCTCACGATGAGCTCACCACCGACAAACGCCATCCGACCGCCAATGCCAACGGCACGATCTACGGTGTGGATTGGGGCAATGACGATCTATTGATGGTCGATCCCGTGGAACACACCGCCACACGCGTGCGCCTGCCCGTGCGCGAAGAGGGCATTCCGCCAGGAAAAGTCCAGAGCATGCCGGAGCCTTCGCCTTACTGGGGCAAGCAGCTTTACTGGTATGACCCGGCTACGCCAACGAACATGGCCATCGATAGCAAGGGCCGCGTGTGGATGCCCGCCCGCTTCCGCAAGCCTGAAAACCAGCCCGCCTTCTGCAAAGAGGGTTCCAGCCTTCCGTGGGCCAAGATGCAGCCGATCCCGCGCGGCTGGCGGCAGATGGAATACTACGATCCCAAGACCCGCCAGTTCACCATGGTGGACACCTGCTTCGACAACCACCACGTGACCATCAGCGATGACGAAGTGGTTTACGGAAGCGGCTCGCGAACCGGCGATATCGGCTGGGTGGACATTAAAGTCTGGGATGCAACCCACGACCCCGAGAAGTCGCAGGGCTGGTGCGGCGGATATTTCGACGTCAACGGCAATGGCAAGTACGATCCCGACGTCGACAAGAAATGGGTGCTCATGGGCGAGTACGGAATGTCCGCCAGCCCGAAGGATAACAGCGGCTGGGCGGCTATTCCCGGAGTGCCCGGCCACATCGTGCGCATCGACCGGCACACCTGTGCAACGGAAGTCTACGAGCCGCCCTACAACAATCCGGATGCGCCGGGCAAGCTCAGCTTCGGCCCGCGCGGGATTGACGTGGACACCAACGGCATTGTCTGGACGGCGCTAGCCGGCAGCAGCCACATGGCCAGCTTCGACCGCACGAAATGCAAAATAAAGACCGGCCCGGCCATCATGGACGGCCAGCATTGTCCCGAAGGCTGGACGCTCTATCCCATCCCGGGTCCGAAATTCAAGGGCGTTACAGACGAAATCACCGCCGACTATCATTATTACAACTGGGTGGACCGCTACAACACGTCGGGCCTCGGCGATAACACGCCTTTCACCAACGGCACCGGTTCGGACTCACTCCTCGCGCTCAATCCCAGCACCGGCAAGTTCGTAACGCTGCGCGTCCCCTATCCCATGGGCTTCTACCAGCGCGGAATGGACGGGCGAATCGACGATCCCAAAGCCGGCTGGAAAGGCCGCGGAGTCTACGCCGACTACGGCCCCAACGCGGACTGGCACATCGAACCCGCAGGGCTAAGCGCCCGCAGCGCCGTAGTGAAATTCCAGATCCGCCCCGACCCGCTGGCGAAGTAAGAAAAAAGGGAAGTGACCGCCGCGTTTCCGCCGTCGGATCCCCTACGGTTTCGGGGCCAGTTCGGCAGCAGTCAGCGCGTTCGGTGGCACAGTTGACGATAATCCTTTGAAGTTGAAGCGTTGCGCGCGAGCACCGGGCGCCACTTCGGCTGTGTAGAGGTTCCCCTTCGAATCCATCGCGATGTGATGGAGGCCCTGAAAATTCCCTGGCTGCGGGCCGCGCGTGCCGAACTGATAAAGGATTTGAAGCGTCTTGCGATCCACCACCACGATGTGCGAATTGCCCAGGTCGGAGAGGTACAGGAACTGCTGATCTTTGTCCGGCGAGAACGCCAGCCCGCAAACCGAATCGGATGCCGGACCGGCGCGGTTCACGAACATCTGTTTCAGGTACACGCCCGCCGGTGTGAAAAGCTGTAATCGTCGATTGGAGCGGTCCGCAACATAGACAATGTCATCGTTCGACACCATGATGCCATGCACCGGACTCGCGAATCTCTCCGCGCCCGGACCTTCCGTGTCCAGAACCACCGGCAACGCCGTCCCACCGCCTCCACCCCTGCCCGCACCGGGAGCCGTCGCGGGACCGCCCGACGGACCCGGCCCGCCCGAGTTCGCGTCATCCTCCGGCGGCTTGCCGAACGCCCCCCACATGCGCTTGAACGCGAGCGTGTCCGCATCGAACACGATCACACGCCGATTCCCGTAGCCATCCGCCACGTAGAGTTCGTTGGTCTTGGGCGAAACGAACAAATCGCCGGGCTTGTTGACGCTCATGGGGTCTTTGCTCCCATGGCTTGTGGTGCGTCCGCCCAGCTGCTTGATGAATTGCCCGTTGTTCGTCAATTTGAGGATCATGTCGTCGGAGCGCCGCGTCTTCGATTGCCCGCTCGGGCTGCTGCCGCTGATCCACACGTGGTCCCTGTAATCGACGAACACATTGTGCTCGGCATCGGGCCAGTCGTACCCCGCGCCCTCGCCGCCCCACGCCTGCACAAAGTTTCCGTTAGCGTCCAATTCCACGACCGGCGGCGCGGTGGTCTTGCCAGCCCCGACAGTCCGCGGCCGGTGAATGATCCACACGTTATCGTGCCGGTCGACCACAACCTTCGACACGCTCCCCAGCACCCAATTGTTAGGAAGCTGCGGCCAGCCGGGATCCACTTCAAAGACGGGGTATTTGCCCGCATAAGAGCCGTGCGCGCCAGTAACCTGACCGAACATCCGCGGACTCACGGTGCAGGCAATCGCCAGCGCGACGATGAATGTCCCAAGGACAAGACGTATCAGCCCTTCTTTCTTCCTTGCCATGCTGCGATCTGCCTCCGCGAACCTTCCGGCTTCCACCTCTGGCTCGCGCATCGTACGCTTCTCCTGCACTCGACACAAACGAATTTGCCGGTGAGCTAAGCTGCGTTGTCAGGTGCAGGCGAAAGGGAACTGGGAGTTGCGCTTGACACCGTGGCAGCGCAGAAATAGCATCCGCCTTATGAAAAAACATACGTTTCTCGTTTCAGGCCTTGCAGCGATGTTGCTGTTGGGTGGAATTCTGTGCTCGCGCGTTGCGAAGAGCGCCGATGCTCAGGCGCCGTCCAATCACAACGCCACACGCGCGGATTTTGAGCAGTACATGAAAGACCTCTCGAATTGGGGAAGATGGGGCGAGGACGATCAGATGGGCGCCGTCAATCTGATCACCCCCGCCAAGCGCAAACAGGCCCTCGCGACCGTGAAGGAAGGCGTCTCCATTTCCATGGCGCGCACCGGCGATCTGGTGAAGTCCGTGGACAATCCCGAGCCGATCGTAAGCAAGATGGTCCGAGTTGGCGCGGGCCAGCCCACCACCGGCACCGGCGGCACTGCCGACACGTTCTTCATCTCGTATCACGGGTACATGCACACGCACATGGATTCGCTGTGCCATTTTCTTTACAACGGCAAGATGTACAACGGCTACTCCGAGGACGAAGTCACCCAAAACGGCGCGGCCAAGAACAGCGTCATCAATTTCAAGAACGGCATCATCACGCGCGGCATCCTGATGGACATTCCGCGGCTCAAGGGCGTGGACTATCTTGAGCCGGGAACGCGCATTTACCCGGAAGATCTCGACGCCTGGGAAAAGCAGGCGCACCTCAAAGTGGGCCCGGGCGACGCGGTGTTCATTCGCACCGGCCGCTTCGCGCGCCGCGACGCCAAAGGCCCGTGGCCGATCAAAGACGGCCTCGCCGGGCTCTACATCACTGCCGCCAAGTGGCTGCACTCGCGCGACGTGGCGATTCTCGGCAGCGACGCCGCCGAAGACGTGCTGCCCTCCGGCGTCGACGGAATCTCCCAGCCGATCCACGAACTCGTTCTGGTAGCGATGGGCATGCCCATCTTCGACAATTGCGACCTCGAGCAGCTAAGCAAAGAAGCCGCACGCCGCCGCCGGTGGTCCTTCCTGCTCACGGCGTCCCCAGCAGCCGTCCCCGGCGCCACAGGCTCGGTGCTGAACCCCATCGCCACATTTTAGATCAAACTTATCGTTGGGTCCCGGCGTCGGCCGCGTCGCGCACACAAAAACATGATCGCGCTCAGCTCGCAGGGTGACGTACGATACCGCATAGGTCCAGGCAACGATTCGGCCTTGCTTCATGGTGAGGGGTCGATGCCGGAAAGGAAAGCCTATGAGTGCGGAAGCGAGATTGCAGCCGAACGCCTTTGAGCGCCTTAGATCAGCGCTAAAAGATACACCATGGAGCTACGACTTTGTGGCTGAGTACGTAGCCGAATTAAGTCGGCAGAAAGGCGAAGAGGATATTTTCCATCGCTTGGCGTTTCGCAGCGCCAACTTCGGCGAAACTGCCGCTGCAACCTCCGTTGTCGGCGATTGTTCGGGGCTGTATGAAGCGATGGCTCTCGAGGACAAGATCGAGTTGCGCCGATGGTGGCACGAGAAGATCCGTCGCCAAGCATATAACTACCACGACCTGGGGACGCGTCTCTCCTGGCGATACCTCGTATAGACCGCCGACTCTCGGACGACTGTTGCGAGGTGACACAGCCGTCCGCCGATAGTTATTCTCATGTTCCAGTCGGCGTGTGATATCCGACGCGAGCGCTAGGGAGACACCGGCTGCGCATAAAACCCCTGGCGGGTGCGCGCGGTCAGTCCGGGCCTTGCGACCTTGATCTGGATTTGATGGTATTCGTCCGGGTGCCTCGCTACTGGCGGATCGAACGAAATCTCGTAGTAGCTTTCCGTATCCGCGATGGCCTGTCGCATGAGGTCATCGACATATTTTGAGCCAGTCAGGGCCAGTCCCCCGCTCTGCACCGCAAGTACCTGGAGCGCGAGATTTCCCGTGTCAGCTTGACGAGCGTCGGTAACCCCCTTCAGGAAATCCTTGTACAACAGGTTGGAGAAAGTGATGTCGCTACCTGGAGTGACGGGCGCGCCTGGCCCTCTGCCGGAGGCGGGAAGATCCCTCCTGTAGGGGTTACCGGCAGGGAGCGGGGCGACCAGGAATCCCTCTGGGAGTGGATCGATGGCGTAGAGAGTGATGCGTGCTTCTCGCAGCTGAGTCGAGAGGCGGACGATGTTTGCGAATATTTCGCTGCGCTGTTTCAAATCGGTCTTTGCATCGGTGGCAGCCAGGAAGGGCCAACCTGGCGAGACCCACAGGATGATCTTTCGCCCTGGACGCAGAGCTTCCCGCGCTGCAAATAAACCCAGGACCTTGACGGAAAGCTGAAGACGCTCCAGCGCGCCGTAGAAACCAGTGGTGCGATGGATCGTTTGAAGGGGGAGTTCGTATTGATCGAGAAAATTGCTGACAACATTGCCGTCGGTAACAAAGGCGTCCTCGATCCGCGTGTCGGTATCGGTAAAAAAGGCTACCGCGGTGGGATACGCAAGCCGGCCGCCGTTGGCGCGCACGAATTTATCGATCTGGTCGCGTTCGTAGGGGATCTTTTCATAAGGCATGTTCACCGCATCCACCACCACGATCGCCTCCGCCGGCGTCGTGCCGCCGTCGAGGGCCTGAAAAGAAGTGATCGTTTGCGCCGCTTTATTATCCAGCAGAGTGAAATCCTGCTGCTGCAGGCCCGCCACGGGCGGTCCCGACTTCGGCGTGACGACTACATCGAGAAAAATCTTATTGTTCCCATTTTGAGCCAACGGCTGTTGTTCGGAAGCAGCTCTGAGAGGCCCGCACAATGTGGCCAGGCAGCCGATGAATGCGGCTATCGCCAGAGCCTTCACCCTTCCGGCAGTCCACAAACCCAGGGCGTTTTGAGCGCAAACCATTTTCTTTCTCATCGCCAGAGTCAGCGGCGGCTCCAAATAGATAATGGAAGATATATAAACCATTTTACAATATGCGATCCCTCGTTGTAAAGCTATCCGCCATCCGAGCTTTCCTTCAAGTAAAGTGGCGAGTTGGCGTCTGTCTGCGCATCACGCCTGAACAAAGCCGGTACAGGATCATTCAAGGACGGCTTCACGGAAGGGATTGAGCAGGTCCAGCTAGAGAGCTTTTCTTGGTGCGCCGGCGTCGGCTGTGAGCAGCCCCACGTGCTCGATTCCTGCTCCGCGCATGATGTCAATCGCACGCGCCACCTGTGCGAACGGAACCTCATTCTCCCCTTTGACGAAGGCTGTTTTGTCGGCGCGCTGCTTGAAGATCTCGGCGAGGCGCGCGCCAAGAGCATCCCAGTCGCTCTCCTGCTGGTTGATCGTAAGCTTACCGTCCTGCATCACCTGAACGACGATCGTGCTCGCCTCGGGCAGTTCCGGTTTGGATTGCGACGGCGGCTCCGGAACCTGGATGGGCAAGCCGGTAGCCAGGTCCGGCGCGATCACCATGAAGATGATGATCAGCACCAGCAGCACATCAATCAAGGGAACGATGTTGGGATCTGCTACCGGCCCATTTCCGCTTCCACCCACTGTCATTCCCATGAGGAGTGCTCCAATCCGTGCCACTCTCCTCGCCTGGATCACGCGATGGAAGTGGCGCGCATTTGATTGTCTGGAGTCTTTTGACACCGGGGGTTGTGGAATGGTGCCTGAGGGCGAAAGCAGTCCAAACTTTTCCAGGAATCCCGGCTCGCCGGCAATGGACCGTTCAGATGCTGGCGCGTATTACCAGGACTTGGTTATGACACCGATGCCAACCACCACCAGTGCCACACCTGCGATGTGGGCAATCAGCTCGCCTCGCGGAAGAACCTTCTCGGCGATCACGAAGAGCGCAATAACCGCTACCCACAGCAAATTCATAACTCCCACCACAAACAGCAAAACCATCAGCGCCCAGCAGCAGCCGACGCAGTAGGCTCCATGGTGCAGCCCCATAAAAAAGGCGCCCGCGGTGCCGTCGCGCCACCCGCTCATAAGAAAGGTAAGCGGTGACCGGCAATTTCTCAAGCACGCCCGCTTGAGCGGCGTCCACTGAAAGATGCCTGCTGCGAGGAGCAATCCTCCGCTCAGGATCGGGCTGGTTGAGACCATCATCGGCGAGAGCAGCGCGGCCCGATGGAGACCCCACTGAGCCAGCGCAGCCGCGGCGGAGAATGAAGTCCAGGCGACGATGTATCCCAAGACAAAAACGCCGACCGGGATCACCGGCCGCGAGGCATTCCTCCGCCGTTCGTTCACAGCGACAAACCCCTGGATCATCGGCACCGCTGAGGGAACCATCATCGCGACCATCATTACGGCCCACATCAGGAACAACAGCAGCAGGGCTGAAACGTTCCAGCTATCGAATCCTGACATCTGCATGGCCGGCATATCCATGCCTGCCATCGGAGCCGCCATACGGAAAAGGTAAAACCATGCCAGGGCTACCAGTGCGGAAATGGAACCCCATACAAGCAGTCGTTCGCGGCGCAGGGTTTCCTCCAGGACGATTTAGGAGTTTGCCCAGTCGAAGGCGTACAGAATCCAGTTGGACTTCTCAGCGCCGACTGAAACGCCGGCGGCGTTGGCGCGGAAGGTTCCCTGTCCGCACTCGCCCTTTTTCCAGATAAAGCCGTCCGGAAGATCGATATTGGCCAGGTGATCTTCGCCGGTGACGGGGTTCTTAAACGTATCGCCGCGCCCCTCGCCGATACCCTCCGCCCTGAACACGCTCTTGCGGCCGGTACCCTCGATCGTAATCTTGGCCTTCACCAATCCTGCTACTTCGAATGTCGGCCCCAATAATTCCCAGGGCATGCCCCCCAGCTTCCCCGTAAAAATCTGGGCCAGCGCGCCAATCTGTTGGTCGGTTGCCGTCGGCTCCACGATGAACACGCACTTGCCATGGCCCTCGTGAATAGCCTTCGGCCAGTCGAGAATTGCGGCACACTTCATTCGAGAGAGATCGACATCCCCGCAAACTCCGCTATCGATGGCCAATCCAACCAGGGCCCGGCAGCTGCCGTCCTTGGAATTCGGGAAACCGCCGAAATTGCAACCGCACCCGAAGTCGCAATTGCAGAATTCATAGCCCATCCCTTTGAGCGTCCAGCGCAGTGTTGCGACCGTGGTGGCCATTTCCCCTCCTCACTGAATCTGGCCCATAGTACCGGAATTCCCTGAGAATTCCACCTTCCTTGGCGGTTGCCAGGGAAGCGGAATACTGTCTCGGACGGGGAGATAGCCCGCACCGAGTGCCTCCTGCCCCGTCTTCGCAGGAAGTCAGTCACGAAGAATGACACGCAAGAGCGAGCTGTTAATGTGCAGGCCGCCGTTATATTTGATATAGCCCAGCTTCCGGAATTTGTTCATGAAGAAGCTTACACGGCCCCGCGTCGTACCGATCATTTCTGCCAACGTTTCCTGAGAAAGCTTGGCAACGATCTTCTCCGGCTGTTCTTCTTTTCCGTATCTGGCGACCAGCAACAGGGCTCGCGCCAGGCGTTTCTCGCTCGAATTGAAAAGCTGGTCCGTCAGATCTTCTTCAATGCGAATATTTCGCTTCAGCATGTGGGCAACAAAGCGATCTGCGAAGTCATGTTCTTCATGGATCACTCGAATCATTTCCCGCTTCGATATAACCACTGCGGACACAGCCTCCATGGCGGTGGCAGTGGCCACGCGCAAGGATTGGCCCGCTATGCATCCCTCGCCAAAGAAGTCTCCCGCGTATAGCAGGGCGGTGACCGCTTCTTTCCCGGCAGAGGATGTCACCGTGAGTTTCACTCCACCCTGCTGGAGATAGAAAACCGACTGGCTCTCTTCTCCTTGCGAGAAAATAATCTGTCCCTTACGGTACTGCGCAATCTTTCTCTCCACTCCCGCTGTGTGCAGGTACTTTTCGACGTCGAATGCAGCCCTTTTCCGGGATCTGGTATTGGCCATGATCGCTTTCCTGGCGCCTCCTGCAATGCTCCCAAGGCAGTGAGGCTCTCAACATTGGCGCCATAATACTCCAAAGTGATATTTGATTGAACACTGGTCAATAGTGGACAGTATTTCCGAAGCGCGCAGTTTAAGATCGCCGAAGCAGTGACAGCCGGGGCGACACAGGGCCAGGAAAGCGGAGTACAGATGGATCCAGCTCAATGCTACGAGATCTTCCAAAAGCTTCCGTCACAAGAAGTGCCGGTTCAGACGGTCGATGCAACACCCTCTGGTCATTTGATCTGGCAATACGTTTCGAGCGGGGCGATCCTTAGGGGTTGCAGTTCGCTTTTACCTAAACAGGATGCCTTTTCTTTGCTTTGTGCTCGCGAATGATTCTTAGCCTTTAGAATTCTTGGACTTGGGACTTCCTCCTAGTGTTGCATCGACCTATAGAGACCACCCGGATTACCGTCCATATAAAGTATTGCTTCACTTTTCCGGTTAGAGCTGCCAGCTCAGACGGTCGAGGCAACACTTGTTTGCAGTTTACTCGCAGGAGTCTGAAAGCCTAGTGTTTTTCTCGGCCGTTGATTCAGGCGCAGGGCGATCTGGTCGAGATGCACTTGCGAGTGGACAGATAAGTCGGTTCCTCGCGGGAAGTATTGTCGTAGGAGTAGATTCGTGTTTTCGTTCGTCCCTCGCTGCCAGGGACTTTATGGATCGCAGAAGTAGACTTGCACATCGGTAGCCACGGTAAACTCCTTGTGCTTGGCCATCTCCAGGCCGCGATCCCACGTGAGCGAGCGTCGCAGGGTCGCCGGAAGTCTGCGAACATGTTTGCTCAATGCCGCCACCACCACGGCGGTCTCTTTGCCGGGCACCTTGATGAGCATGAGAAAACGTGAATGCCGCTCCACGAGTGTCGCAAGGTAGCTGTTGTTTCCGCCGGCCAGCAAATCGCCTTCCCAATGACCAGGAATGGCTCGGTCTTCTGCTTCCGCAGGCCGTTCTCGAATGGAAACGGCATCGATGATCCGGCCGTGCCCATGAACGCCGGGGGGCCGCGAGCGGCGCATGCGCCGCTTCGATCGCAGGTAGTCCATCAGCTCCTTTTTCAATGCGCCCCGAGCTTGAATGAACAGGCTGCGGTAGATGGTTTCGTGGGACACTCGCATGCTCGGATTATCGGGATACTGGGTCTTCAGCCACCCGGAAATCTGTTCGGGCGACCAGTCCAGGATCAGTTTACTCGCAACGATGTTCCGCAACTTCCGGTTCCTGGCTAATAGACATCGCTTCGGTCGCAATGCCAAGGTCCATGCTTGACGAT
>Ga0302324_100017045_pt1 | contig 14434 bp, 19 predicted proteins | sample Palsa_T0_1_FD_201949 | JGI IMG/M metagenome (GOLD analysis project Ga0302324, IMG submission 201949) | Peat permafrost microbial communities from Stordalen Mire near Abisko, Sweden - Palsa_T0_1 | ecosystem: Environmental > Terrestrial > Soil > Palsa > Peat permafrost | place: Sweden: Abisko...
GCCTCGTCGCAAAAATAAAGCCGCCGCTGCGGCCGGAGCTGCATAATGGGCCAGAAGATTCATCCGGTTGGGCTGCGGCTCGGCATAACGCGGACTTGGGATAGCCGCTGGTTTGAGAAAAAGAACTATGTGGCGTGGCTCCATGAGGATGTCGCGATCCGGAAGTATTTCGGACGCATGACGCGCGCGGCCGCGATTTCGCGCGTCGAGATCGAGCGGCGCGCTAACCAGGCGCGGGTCATCATCAACACCGGCAAGCCGGGCATCATCATCGGCAAACGCGGCGTCGGCATCGACGAGATCCGTCGCAACCTCGAGACGCTGACCGGCAAACAGGTCCAAGTGAACGTCGTCGAGATCAAGACGATCGAACTCGACGCGCGTCTGGTAGGACAGAACATCGTCGACCAGCTCGAAAAGCGCATCGCGTTCCGCCGGGCCATGAAGCAGGCCATCATGCGGACCATGAAGGCCGGCGCCCGCGGGGTCAAGGTGCAGGTTTCGGGCCGTCTGGGCGGCGCCGAGATCGCGCGTACCGAGCGCAACCACGACGGCAAGGTGCCGCTGCACACGCTGCGGGCGGACATCGACTACGCGCACGTCGAGGCCTTCACGACCTTCGGCCGTATCGGCGTCAAAGTCTGGATCTACAAGGGCGAAGTGCTGCCGGATCAGCCGCGCGGCGAGCGCGAAGGCGCTGCCCGTCCGGCGGCAGCCGGCGACGGCCGCTTCCGCGACAACCGCCGCGGCACGCGCGGCGGCCGCGGCCGCGGTGCGGACGGGCGCCCCGAACGGCCCCGTACCGAAGCCGACGGCGATGCGGGCGCGCCGGCGCTCGACACGGCGGGTGCGATGCACGCTGCCCTGACGGAGGGCGCGTCGCTGGAGTCGGTCATCGAAGGCGCGCCATCGGCCGAGGGCTTCCACGCGGATGCGCCGCACGCCGGTGCGGTCACCCACGATCCCAACGCCGAGCACGGTCACGGCGTGACGACCGAAACCTCGGTCGTCCCACCCGAGACGCAGGGCACCATCGACGCGGCGGAACGTCCCGGTGCGGAGTCGACCGCGCCGACCGCCGAGCACACCGAAACAGCTCCGGGCGCCGGGACGCACGATCGTCCCGAGCTCGACACCCAGAGCGAGGGCCAGTAGCGATGCTTACTCCGAAGCGCGTCAAATGGCGCCGTCAGCACCGCGGCCGCATGCGCGGCAAGGCGATGGTCGGCAACACCCTGACGTTCGGCGAATACGGTTTGCAGGCGCTCGAACCGGTGTGGATGACCAACCGGCAGATCGAGGCTGCGCGTGTCGCGATGACCCGTCACATCAAGCGCGGCGGCAAAGTCTGGATCAAAATCTTCCCGGACAAGTCGGTCACCAAGAAACCGGCGGAGGTTCGCATGGGTTCCGGCAAGGGCAATCCGGAGGGCTGGGTTGCCGTGGTCCGTCCGGGCCGCGTGCTGTTCGAGCTGGCCGGCGTGCCGGAGAACGTGGCGCGTGAAGCGCTTCGCCTCGCGGCGCAGAAACTGCCGATCGCGACCAAGGTCGTCACGCGCGCCGAGCAGGAAGCGGAGGTCGCCTCCTGATGAAGCGCAACGATCTTCGCGCGCTGCGCGAACTGTCGATCAAGGATCTCGAGCAGCGCGCTCGCGAGGCCAAGGAAGAGCTCTTCAACCTGCGTTTCGCACTGCGTACCGGGCACCTGAGCGATTTCTCGCGGGTCAAGCTGGCGCGCCGCGCCTACGCCCAAATTCAGACCGCGATCTCCGAAAAGCGGATCGTCGAGGCACGTCATGGAGCAGCCTAAAACCGTGGACCGTCCGAACCGGCGCCGCATCAAGCAGGGCCGCGTGGTGAGCGACAAGATGGATAAGACCGTCATCGTCGTGACAGAAACGCGCGTTCCCCATCCCGTCTACGCCAAAGTCGTCCGCCAATCGTCGCGCTTCAAGGCCCACGACGAAGCCAACGACGCCAAGACGGGTGATCTCGTGCGCATCCAAGAGTGCCGCCCGATGTCGCGCGACAAGCGCTGGCGTCTGGTCGAGATCGTCGAGCGCGCCAAATGATCCAGCAAGAGACGCGGCTCAAGGTTGCCGACAACTCGGGTGCCCGCGAACTGCTCTGCATCCACGTCAGCGGCGGCTCCCGCCACCCCTACGCGAACGTCGGCGACATCATCGTCGGCACGGTCAAGAGCGCGATTCCGGGCGCCGCGGTCAAGAAGGGCCAAGTCGTCAAGGCCGTCGTCGTGCGGACCTCGCAGCCGATGCGCCGTCCGGACGGGTCGGTCATCAAATTCGACGAGAATGCCTGCGTGATCATCAAGGGCGAGAAAGACAACCTGGACCCGCGCGGCACGCGCGTGTTCGGTCCCGTCTGCCGTGAACTGCGCGACCGCGGCTTTCTGAAGATCGCCTCGCTGGCACCTGAGGTGCTGTGATGGCGAACATCGTCAAAGGCGACACGGTCATCCTGCGACGCGGCAAGGAAAAGGGTAAGCGCGGCATCGTGAAGGCCGTCTTTCCGAAGAACGGCGTCGCGACCGTCGAGGGCCTCAACGTCGTGAAGCGTCACACCAAGCCCGGTCAAGCCGGCCAGACGCAGAGCGGCGGCATCATCGAGAAGGAAGCGCCGATCCCGCTTTCGGCGCTGATGATCATCGATCCGAAGTCGGATCTTCCGACCCGCGTCCGCCGGGTGCGGCAGCCCGACGGGTCGATCGTCCGCGTCGGCATCAAGTCCGGCGAACAGCTGCCCGTTCCGAGCAAGGCATAATCATGGCCGTACGTTTGAAAGAAAAATACGAATCCGAAGTCCGCGGCAAGCTGCAGGCTCGCTTCGGCTATTCGAACCCCATGCAGGTGCCAAAGCTCGACAAGGTCGTCATCAACATGTCGGTCGGTGACGCGATTCAGAACGGCAAGGCGCTCGAAGCCGCCGTTCGCGAGCTGACCACGATCAGCGGCCAGAAGCCGGTCGTGACCAAAGCCAAGAAGTCGATCGCGGCGTTCAAGCTCCGCGAGGGCATGAGCATCGGCGCCAAGGTCACCCTGCGCGGCGAGCGGATGTACGTTTTCCTCGACAAGCTCTTCAACATCGTGCTGCCCCGTATTCGCGACTTCCGCGGGCTCAACCGCAAGTCGTTCGACGGGCGTGGCAACTACAATCTCGGGCTGCGCGAGCAGCTCGTGTTCCCCGAGATCGATTTCGATAAGGTCGATAAGGCGCGCGGCATGGACATCGTCATCGTGACGACGGCCCGCAACGACGAAGAAGCGACCGAATTCCTCACCGAAATGGGCCTGCCGCTGCAGAAGCCGGCCGGCGGAGCGACCCGATAATGGCGAAAACCTCGTTGATCGAGAAATCGAAGCGCACGCCGAAGTTCAGCGCGCGCGCACATAACCGGTGTAAAGTCTGCGGGCGCCCCCGGGCGTACTACCGCCGCTTCGGCATGTGCCGCATCTGCTTCCGGGAGAACGCACATCTCGGCTTCATTCCGGGCGTGACGAAGGCGAGCTGGTAATGGGCGTCATCACCGATCCGATTGCGGACCTCCTGACGCGGATCCGCAACGCCAACACCGCAAATCACCAGACCGTCGACATTCCGGCCTCCCGGATGAAGAAGGCCGTCGCGCAGATCCTGCTCGACGAAGGCTTCATCAGCGGCCTCGAGCAGCTCAAGGAAGGGCCGCAAGGCACGCTCCGGATCACGCTCAAGTACGGCCCGGAAAAAGAGAAGGTCATCACCGGACTGCGCCGGATCAGCCGGCCCGGTCTGCGCGTCTACACCTCGAAGACCGAGATCCCGCGCGTGCTGGGCGGCCTGGGTCTGGTCATCATGTCGACCTCGAAGGGCATCATGTCGGGCAAGCGCGCTAAGCGCGAAGGCTTCGGCGGTGAAGTCCTCGCGTACGTATGGTAATGGAGCGCCGTTAAGATGTCTCGCATTGGAAAGCTGCCGGTCACGGTACCGTCGGGGGTCGATGTGACCCTGGACGATCTCACCGTGGTCGTCAAAGGGCCGAAGGGCCGCCTGGAGCAGCGCGTGCTGCCGGTGGTTGAGGTCACGATCGACGGCGGATTAATCGTCGTCGCGCGCAAGAGCGACGACAAACCCGGCCGTTCGGCGCACGGGCTGACCCGCACCCTGATCGCCAACATGATCGACGGCGTGACCAAGGGCTTCCGCAAGTCACTCGAGCTTCAGGGCGTCGGCTACCGCGTCAACAAGGCCGGCAGCGACCTCAATTTCTCGCTGGGCTACTCGCATCCGGTGACCTATGCGGCGCCGGCCGGGATCGCGTTTACCGTCGAGGGGACGAACAAGATTCACGTCGAGGGCATCGACAAGCAGCGTGTCGGCCAGGTCGCGGCGGAGATCCGCAACCTGCGCCCGCCCGAGCCATACAAGGGCAAGGGCATTCGCTACGAAGGCGAGACGGTCCGTAAGAAGCTCGGTAAAGCGGGCAAGGCTGGAAAGAAATGACGACGACATCGCGCACGGCGCAGCGGCTCAAACGCCACTCGCGGCTGCGCAGGAAGGTGGTCGGGACCCAGGGGCGTCCGCGACTGCAGATCTTCCGCAGCCTCCATCACACCTATGCCTTCGTCGTCGACGACACCAAGGGTCATACGCTGGTCGCCGCGTCGACGCGCGAAGGTTCGCTGGCCAATGGCTTGGGCTCGCGCACGAACATCGAAGCCGCACAGAAGATCGGCGCGACCATCGCTCAGCGCGCCAAGGCCGCCGGCATCGACGCGGTCGTGTTCGACACCTCGGGTCACAAGTACCATGGCCGCGTCGCCGCGCTGGCCGCCGCCGCCCGCGAAAACGGTCTGGAGTTCTGATAATCATGGTGATGGAGCGAGTGAAGCAGAATAGCGCCCCGGTAGAAATGTTGTTGCGAGCTCGGAGCCGGGGGCCCCGCCGCGCAGCGGTGGGGGGCGCGCAGCCTGGGGCGGAGCGCCTTTCAACTGAGGTGAGCTGTGTATAACCGAGGCGGCAGAGACCGCGATAATCAAGGGTTCGAAGAGACCGTCGTCCGGATTAACCGGGTCGCGAAGGTCGTCAAGGGCGGAAAGCGGTTTTCGTTTTCGGCGCTCGTCGTTGTCGGCGATAAGAAGGGGCGCGTCGGGTTTGCGATCGGCAAGGCCGGCGAAGTTCCCGAAGCGATCCGCAAGGGCGTCGAGCAGGCGCGCAAGGCGCTGATCACCGTGCCGATGATCGAGAAGACGATCCCGCACATGGTGAACGTCCACATCGGCTCCGGCCATGTGATGCTCAAGCCGGCATCCCCGGGTACCGGCGTGATCGCCGGCGGCGCGATGCGTGCCGTCCTCGAGCTGGCCGGGATCCACGACATCGTGACCAAGTCGCTGGGAACCAACAATCCGATCAACGTCGTGCTCGCGACGTTCGAAGCGCTCAAATCCCTCAAGACGGCGGAAAAGGTCGCACAACTGCGCGGCAAGACCGTCCAAGAACTCTACGTGTAAGATGGCAACGAAGACGACAAAACCTCGCGCTCCGCGAGCCAAGGCGGCGGCGGAAGCACCCAAGCCGATTTTCTCGCTTGCGACGTTGAAACCGAATGCCCACTCCCGTCCCAAGCGCGTGCGCATCGGACGCGGGCATGGTTCGGGCATGGTCAAGACCGGCGGCGAGGGCGGCAAGGGTCAGACGGTCCGTTCCGGCGGCGGCAAAGGGCCGGCCTTCGAAGGCGGTCAGACGCCGTGGGCGCGGCGCTTGCCGCAGCGCAAGGGTGTCTCGCAGAAAGCGCGCGACATCGGGCATTTCCGTCAAACCTACGCCGTGCTCAACGTCGGCGATCTCGCCGGCTGGGATGCCAGCGTCGAAGTGAGCCCGCAGTCGCTCAAGGAGCAGGGCAAACTCCGCAACCTGCGCGACGGCGTGAAGATCCTCGGCGGGTCGGCGAAAAAGACGACCGGGACGCTCCCGGCCGGCCTGATCTTTCGCGACATCCTGTTCTCGGCATCGGCGCGTGAAGCGCTGAGCGCCGTCGGCGCCGACCTCGGCGACGCGGCGGAATCGGAGACCACGGCCTAAGTGCTCAACACGCTGCGCAACGCGCTGACCGTTCCGGACATCCGCAAGCGGGTGCTGTTCGTGTTCTTCGCGTTCGCCGTGTTCGTGTTCATGATTCACGTGCAGCTCCCCAACGTGAACCAGGCGGCGTGGAACTCCCTCATCCAGTCGGGCGCGTTCTACCAGTTCCTCGGGTTCCTCTCGGGCGGCGCGCTCCAGCATCTCTCGATCATCGCGATGGGCATCACGCCCTACATCAACGCCTCGATCATCATGCAGCTGATGACCGTCGTGATCCCGCAGCTCGAAGAGATGGCGAAGAAGGGTGGCGAGGAAGGCCGTAAGACGATCAGCCGCTACACGCGTTACCTGACGATCGTGCTCGGCACGATCCAGGCCACGTCGATGTCGATCGCGATGAGCAGGGGCGGCGTCTTCTACGACCACTCGTGGCAGTTCATCGTCTACGCGGTGATCGCGTTCGTCTCGGGCACGATGTTCCTGATGTGGCTAGGCGAGCAGATCACCGACAAGGGGATCGGCAACGGCGTCTCGCTGATCATCTTCGTCGGCATCGTGCTGCGCTTTCCGACCCAAGTCTCGCAGACGTTCTCGCTCGCCAACAAGGGCAACGTCAACTGGTTCGGCCTGTTCCTGTGGGTCGCGATCGCCCTGGTGACGATCGTGTCGATCGTGTTCATGTACCAGGGCCAGCGCCGGATCCCGGTCCAGCAAGCGCGCCGCGTCGTCGGCCGCAAGCTCTACGCCGGGCGCTCTAGCTACATCCCGCTGCGGTTGAACAACGCCGGCGTCATCTCGATCATCTTTGCGATCTCGATCCTGCTGCTGCCGCAGCAGGCCCTGTCGTGGTTCGGGGGCAGCTCACGGGACACGCACAGCGTCGCCGGGACGATCTCTTTCTACGTGACGACCTACTTCGGCCCGCAGTCGTTCCTCTATAACGCGGTCTACTTCTTGCTGGTCGTGATCTTCACGTTCTTCTATTCGGCGATCGTGGTCAACACGCGCGATATCGCAGAGAACCTCAAGAAATCGGGCTCGTTTATCCCCGGCATCCGGCCCGGGCAGCCGACCGTCGACTACATCAACAAGATCCTGGCCCGCATCACCACCGCCGCCGCGATCTACTTGGGCCTGCTGGCGGTCATCCCGTCGCTGCAGCGCGATGTCGGCCTGACCTCACTCTACATCGGCTCGACCTCACTGCTGATCGTGGTCGGCGTTGCGCTCGACTCGATCACGCAGATCGAAGCGCGCCTGGCCATGCGCGACTACCGGGGCTTCATCAACCGATGAACCTCATCTTTCTCGGCCCGCCCGGCGCGGGCAAGGGCACCCAGGCCAAGATCCTGGCGGAGCGCTTTGGGTACCGGCAGCTTTCGACCGGCGACATCCTGCGCGCCAATCGGCTGGCGGGAACGCCGCTGGGTCACGAGGCGAAGCCGTTCATGGACAGCGGCGGGCTCGTGCCCGACGACTTGATCATCCGCATGATCGCGGCCGAGTTCGAAGGCGGCGGGCCGTTCATCTTCGATGGCTTTCCGCGGACCGTGGCGCAGGCGGAGGCGCTGGATGAACTGCTGACGAGCAAGCGTCAATCGTCGGTCGCGGTCCTGTTCGAAGTCGACATGAGCGTGCTGATCGAACGCCTCACCGGGCGCTGGACGCACGTCGCTTCGGGCCGCGTCTACAACGCGCGCTACGCGCCGCCGAAGGTTTCTGGGATCGACGACGTCACCGGCGAGCCGCTCGAGCAGCGGCCGGACGACCGCGAAGAGACCATCCGCACGCGGCTGGCCGTGTATGAAGAACAAACCGCGCCGCTCATCGCGTACTACGACGATCCGGCCAATCCGCGGCTGGTCAGCGTCGATGCGCTCGCCCCGATCGACGCGGTCACGCGCGAACTCGTTTCGCTGGTTGCGGATAACGGCGTCGCCGGGCCGGTCGCCGGATGATCACCATCAAGTCGCCGCGCGAGATCGAGATCATGCGTCGCAGCGGGAAAATCACCGCCAAGACGCTGGCGCGCCTGATTGAGGCCGCGAAGCCCGGCGTGACCACGCGCGAGCTCGACCGCATCGCCGACGAATCGATCCGGGCGCTGGGCGGCATCCCGACCTTCATCGGCTACAACGGCTACCCGTCGGCGATCTGCACCTCGGTCAACGACGAGGTCGTCCACGGCATGCCGGGGCCGCGCACGCTCCTGGACGGCGATCTGCTGTCGATCGATATCGGGACGACGCTCGAGGGCTACGTTTCGGATTCGGCCGTCACGGTCGCCATCGGCCGCGTCAGCGAGACCGCGCAGCGGCTGATGCGGGTGACCCAAGAATGCCTGATGGCCGGCATCGCCGAGATGCAGGCCGGCAATCGTCTGGGCGACATCGGCCACGCCGTCCAGCAGCATGCCGAGGCGGCCGGCTTCGGCGTCGTCCGGGCGCTGGTCGGCCACGGCGTCGGCCGCAAGATGCACGAGGACCCGCAGGTTCCCAACTACGGCCAGGCCGGCACCGGCACGACCCTGCGCACCGGCCTTGTGCTGGCGATCGAGCCGATGATCACCGAAGGCTCCTGGGAAGTTGAAACCCTCGACGACGGCTGGACGGTCGTTACCGAGGATGGTAAACTAGCGGCGCACTTCGAGCATACCATCGCGATCACGGATCAGGGCCCCAAAATCCTGACCCTGCGCGACGTCTACGAACACCCCGACGTCGCCAACTATCGCCCCCAACAAGAAGTAGCCGCATGACCCCGGTCAGCGGAAACCGCGGCCAGTCCCTGTCCCACCCACATAGCAAGAAAATGTCCCTTACGGCCCCCGCCGCAACGGTGACACCTTTTTGTCCCACCAGCCCAGCAAGAAAACAATCCTTACGGCCCTCCTCGGGGAATCGAGCCCTTGCGACCAGGTCGCCGGGGCCGACGAACTGGGGGCCCCACGCCAACGGCGTGGGGGGTGCGGAGCCGGAGGCGGAGCACCTTTAGAATGAAAGTTCGACCCAGCGTGAAGCGCATTTGCGATGCGTGCAAAATCATCCGGCGTGAAGGCAAAGTCCGCGTGATCTGCAGCATCAACCCCAAACACAAGCAGGTTCAGGGATAATGGCACGTATCTCCGGCATTGATTTGCCGCGCGACAAGCGCGTCGAAATCGGTCTTACCTACATCTTCGGGATCGGCGTCCCGACTGCGAAGAAGATCCTCGCGCAGACGAAGGTCAACCCCGACACGCGGGTCAAGGACCTCTCGGCCGAGGACGAGCAGCGCATTCGCGAAGTCGTCGAGACGCTGAAGGTCGAGGGCGACCTGCGCCGCGAGATCGCGTCCCACATCAAGCGCTTGGTCGACATCGGCTGCTATCGCGGCCTGCGCCATCGCCGCGGGCTGCCGGTCCGAGGCCAGCGCACCAAGACGAACGCGCGCACCCGCAAGGGACCGAAGCGCACCGTCGCCGGCAAGAAAAAGACCGCGACGAAGAAATAAAGAGCACGAGGCCCGGTCTCTCGACCGGGCCTTTGCTTTGAGATCTCGGTGATGGACCGAGCGCAGTGGGATCTTCCGTTCCGCAAAATCGTGTGGCGAGGTCGGACCCGGGGGCCCCGCGCAATCCGTGGGCGGATTGCGTGGGGGGCGCGCAGCCTGGGGCGGAGCGCCGTGAGACTTTTGGCCGGATGATCCTGGGGCGGGGCGGCCAAAGCGGGCGGGTGATGAACCACGAGCCGGCGCCTGCGCGGCCCATTCGGCGGCTGCTGGTTGCCAACCGCGGCGAGATCGCGATTCGGGTGATGCGCGCGGCGACCGAACTCGGCCTGACGACGATCTCGATTTACTCGCAAGAGGATCGGCTCGCTCCGCACCGTTTCAAAGCCGACGAGAGCTACCGCGTGGGCGCGGGCAAGGGACCGGTGCACGCCTACCTCGACATCGAGGATGTGCTGCGCATAGCGCGGGCCACCGGCGCCGACGCGATCCATCCGGGCTACGGTTTTCTCTCGGAGAATCCCGATTTCGCCGCGGCCTGCGCGCGCGACGGTGTCGTCTTCGTGGGACCGTCGGCCGCAGTGATGCGGCGGCTGGGCAATAAGGTCGCGGCGCGAAACGTCGCCACCGAAGCCGGGGTCCCGGTCATGCCGGCGACCGCCGCCCTCGACGAAGATCCGGCGACGTGGAACGCGGCGGCGGAAGCGATCGGCTTTCCGGTCATGCTCAAGGCGAGCTGGGGCGGCGGTGGGCGCGGGATGCGCGTGATCGAGCGGGCCGCCGATGTGGAGGCGAACGTTGCCGCCGGGCGGCGCGAAGCGCAAGCGGCGTTCGGCAACCCGGAAGTCTTTCTCGAAAAGCTGGTGCGCCGCGCGCTGCACATCGAGGTGCAGATCCTGGGCGACCGCTACGGGACGGTCGTCCATCTGTTCGAGCGCGACTGCAGCATGCAGCGTCGTCATCAGAAGGTCGTCGAACGCGCGCCCGCGCCGTCGCTGAGCAATGCCGAGCGTGCCGCGCTCGCCGAGGCCGGGCTGCGCGTCGCGCGCGCGGTCGGGTACACCGGCGCCGGCACCGTCGAGTTCCTGCTCGACGTCGACACCCGGCAGTTCTACTTCATCGAGGTGAACCCGCGCATCCAGGTGGAGCATACGGTCACCGAAGTCGTGACCGGGATCGATCTGGTGAAGGCGCAGCTGCTTGTCGCGCAGGGCGCACGTATCGGCGAGCATCCGGAGTTGCCGGCGCAAGCCGCGATCGCGCTCAACGGCCACGCGCTGCAGTGCCGGATCACCACCGAAAACCCGCTCGACGGCTTCCGCCCCGACTACGGTGAGATCACCGCGTACCGCTCGGCGACGGGTTTCGGGATTCGCCTCGATGGCGGAAACGGCTTCGCGGGGGCCGTCATCACGCCGTTTTACGACTCGCTGCTCGAAAAGGTCACCGCCTGGGGACGCTCGCCCCAAGAGGCGATCTCGCGGATGCATCGCGCGCTGCGCGAGTTCCGCGTGCGGGGCGTCGCGACCAACCTGGTCTTTCTCGAGGCGCTCTTGGAGCATCCGCGCTTTGCGGGCGCTGAATACACCACCCGCTTCATCGACGAGACCCCGGAGCTGTTCGATTTCGCGCCGCCGCGCGATCGCGCGACGCGGCTGCTGGGATTTCTGGCCGGCACGATCGTCAACGGCAACGCCGAACTCAAGGGCCGCAGCCTCCCGGCGCGCGTCGACGACCCCCGCATCCCGGTCCTCGACGCGCCGGTCGAACCGGGGCTGCGCGACCGGCTGCGCGCACTCGGACCGGACGGCTTCGCGGGCTGGGTGCGCAACCACGATCGCGTCCTGATCACCGACACGACCTTTCGCGACGCGCATCAGTCGCTGTTGGCGACGCGCGTGCGGACCCGCGACCTCGTCGACATCGCCGACGCGTACGCGCGGGGCTTGAGCGGCCTTTTCTCGTTGGAATGCTGGGGCGGCGCGACCTTCGACGTCGCGATGCGCTTCCTCAAGGAAGACCCCTGGGAGCGGCTGGCCGCGCTGCGCGAGCGCGTGCCCAACATCCCGCTCCAGGTGCTGGTGCGCGGCGCGAACGGGGTCGGCTACACCAACTATCCCGACAACGTCGTGCGCTTTTTCATCGCCCAATCCGCCGCCGCGGGCATCGATGTCTTCCGGGTCTTCGACTCGCTCAACTGGATCGAAAACATGCGGGTCACGATCGAAGCGATCCGCGAGAGCGGCACCGTCTGCGAGGCGGCGATCTGCTACACCGGCGATCTGCTCGATCCGGCGCGGCCGAAGTACGACCTGCGGTACTACGTCGACCAGGCCAAAGAATTGGAAGCGATGGGCGCGCACATCATCGCGATCAAGGATATGGGCGGCTTGTGCCGTCCGCTGGCGGCACGGCAGCTGTTCGCGGCCCTGCGCGAAGAAGTGGGCGCACCGCTGCACTTTCACACCCACGACACCAGCGGAAACGGCGTTGCGAGCGTCCTGGCGGCGATCGAAGGCGGCGCGGATGCCGTCGACGTTGCGATGGATGCTATGAGCGGCCTCACCTCGCAGCCCAGCTTCGGCGCGGTTCTCGAAGCGCTGAAGAACACGGATCAAGATACCGGGCTCGACGGCGATACGGTGCGCCGTATCTCGCGCTACTGGGACGACGTGCGGCTGCTCTACGCGCCGTTCGAGAGCGACATGCGGGCCGGAACCTCCGACGTGTACGTCAACGAGATCCCGGGCGGGCAGTACACGAACCTGCGCGAGCAAGCGCGGTCGCTCGGCATCGCGCAACGCTGGAGCGAGATCACCGCGACCTACGCCCAGGTGAACCAGCTCTTCGGTGACATCGTCAAGGTGACGCCGACGTCCAAAGCGGTCGGCGACATGGCGCTCGCGATGGTGACCGGCGGTATCACGGCGGCCGACGTCGCCGATCCCGACCGTGACGTGACCTTTCCCGAATCGGTCGTCGAGTTTTTCCGCGGCGACATCGGCCAGCCGCGCGGCGGATTCCCGGAGGCCCTGCAGCGCAAGGTGCTGGCCGGCAAACCGGCGCGCACGGGTCGCCCCGGCGCCACGCTCCCTGCGGCCGATCTCGCTGCCAGCCGTGCCCAGGCCGAAGCCGCGACCTCACGCGAGGTCGACGACCGCGACCTCGCGTCGTACCTGATGTATCCGCGCGTCTTCGTCGACTTTGCGGCGCACGTCGCAAAGTACGGCGATACCAGCGTGCTGCCGACGTCGGTGTTCTGGTACGGCATGACGATCGGACAGGAGCTGTCGGTAACGATCGAGGCGGGCAAGACGCTGGTGATCCGTTTCGCCGCCGTCAGCGAGCCGGACGCGCAAGGCTTCCGCACCGTGTTCTTCGATCTGAACGGACAGCCGCGCACCGTCCGCGTGAAAGACGACAGCGCGCGGGAAGAAGCCGGTCGCGTGCTGCGCAAAGCGGAAGAGGGGAACCCGCGGCAAGTCGGTGCGCCGATCCCGGGGCTGCTGTCAAAGGTCTTCGTGGAAGCCGGCAAACCGGTCCAGCGCGGCGAGTCGCTCTTCACGATCGAGGCCATGAAGATGGAGACGGTCGTTCAAGCGGAGCGTGCCGGGAGCGTGGAGTCGATCGTGGTTACGCCGGGCGCGCAGGTTTCCGCCGGCGACCTCGTCCTGACGCTCGCGCCGGCCGCCGCGACCTAACCGACGTCAGCTCGGAATCGGCAGCCGCGTACCGCGGCCTTCGACGACGCAGGCATCGAACACGAACGATGCCGCGGCGACATCCCAAAGCCCGATACCGAGCGAATCGAAGAGCGTGATCTGGTCGTCAGCGGTGCGGCCCGGGGCGCTGCCAGCGACGACATCGCTCAGCAGCACGGCGCGGTCCCAGTCGAACGCGCCGGCGCCGGCCGCGCCGATCAAATCGCCCGCTTCTACGCGCGCTTGGGCCGTGTCTTCGACCACCACGACGCTTGCACGGCGCACGGCTTCCGCATCGATCTCCTGGGCGTTGGCCCGGTTGGAACCGGCCGCGTTGAGGTGTGCGCCGGGTTTGAGCCACGCGCCCTCGAGCACCGGCGTGCCGGCATTGGTCATCGTGCAGACGACGTCGGCATCGGCAACCGCCGCTTGCGCACTGTCGGCGGGCTCGACCGCGACGCCGACTTTGGCGCTCATCTCCTCGCAGAAGTTCAGCAGACGGTCGCGGTTACGGCCGTAGGCACGAATCCGCTCGATATGCCGCACGCGGAACACGGCTTCGAGCTGCGAGCGGGCCTGCCAGCCGGTGCCGATCACGCCGAGGGTCCGTGCATCCTCGCGCGCGAGGAAACGCGTCGCCACGCCCGACGCCGCGCCGGTGCGGATCTGGCCCAGCGCGTCGGCCTCGATCATCGCCAGCATCTCGCCGTCGTCGGCGAAGAGCAGCACCCAGAACCGCGCGCCGCGTCCCTTCGGTGCGACAGTATAGGTCTTATGACCCATGCGCCCGCCGTAGGCCGCCGCCAACACCTGGATCACCGACGAGCCGGTATAGGCGCGCTGCCGCGGGCGATTCTGCGCCTTCCCGGCTGCGAGCGCGCGGGCCGCGTCTTCGACCAGCGTGAGCGCGTCGCGCACCGACAGCGTTGCAACGACGTCGCCTTCGGTGAGGTAGAGCGGGTTCACGCGCTGCCGGAGCCGACCACGCCCGCGTCCTCGCCGCCGTGTCCGGCGGCGATGTAGCGATCGAAGAGCGAGCCGACCGCCGGGAGCACGTCGAGCGTCGCGCGATGGCGCGCCGCTTCCTCAACCATCAGGCGCAGGTCTTTGCGCGCCATCGAGAGTTCGAAACTCGGCGGGCTCGAGATGCCCTCGGACATCTGCTT
>Ga0302324_100017047_pt1 | contig 14433 bp, 10 predicted proteins | sample Palsa_T0_1_FD_201949 | JGI IMG/M metagenome (GOLD analysis project Ga0302324, IMG submission 201949) | Peat permafrost microbial communities from Stordalen Mire near Abisko, Sweden - Palsa_T0_1 | ecosystem: Environmental > Terrestrial > Soil > Palsa > Peat permafrost | place: Sweden: Abisko...
TCGGGTGTCGCTCACGCCCAGGCCGGGCGGCGACCGCACCGAAGAGGTGCAGGTGGCGCAGCAGATTCTGCAATCCCTGGGTATCCGCAGTTTTGCTCCCCAGGTGACGGCATGCCCGGGGTGCGGGCGCACCAGCAGCACCTACTTTCAGGAATTGACCCAGGACATTCAGGGCTACGTGCGCGACAGCATGCCGGTATGGCGGGACCGCTACCCCGGTGTGGAAGAGTTGAAGCTGGCGGTGATGGGTTGCGTAGTCAACGGACCCGGTGAATCCAAGCACGCCAACATCGGCATCTCGCTCCCGGGGACGTTTGAAGACCCCAAGGCGCCGGTGTATGTGGACGGACGGCTCATGACCACCCTGCGCGGGGATGACATCGTCAACGATTTCAAGAAGATTCTTGATGAGTACGTGGCGGCACGCTACGGCAACGGCTCACGTGAAGAACAGTTGATTGAAGTGCGCTGAATCCCAGGTCCCACGCAAACGCTCCAGTACTGTCCGGGGCACCCATCGTCACAGTCTTATATACTTGGCTCCGGTTCCGACTGAATGGCAGAAGAAAGACGAAAAAGGATCAGTACTACTACGCTCTGGATTGCTGCCGCCATTGCACTTGTTCTCATCTTCTTCGGGGTTCGCCATCTGACGCGCGAGAAGTTGCCGCTGCGGGTGGCCGAAAGCCAGGTGCAGGATCTGATCAAGACCAGCAGCACCAATGGCCGCGTCGAGCCCCAGCACATCTTCGAGGCGCATGCTCCGGAAGCGGCGATCGTCAAGGATGTTTGGGTTCACGTAGGCGAACCCGTGCGCGCGGGTCAACTCCTGGTGGCCTTGGATGACACGAGCGCGCGCGCCCGGTTGGCTGCTGCGACGGCGGCATTGCGCGCAGCCGAAGCGGGTTACCAGAGCGTGGAGAACGGCGGTACGTATCAGGAACAGCTGGTTCTTTCCAGCAACACGGCCAAAGCGCAAATCGATCGCGACCAGGCGGCGCGGGATTTGGAAGTGGTCGAGAAGCTGGCGGCCAAAGGAGCGGCCGCACGCAGCGAAGTGGAGCAAGCCAAACTGCGCTTAAGCCTGGCCAGTGCTTCGCTGCAATCGCTGCAGGACCAAAAGACCAAGCCGTTCGCCCCGGTCGACCTGAGCCGCGCCAGTTCCACCGTCCAAGAAGCGCAGGCGGCTGTGGCCGCTGCCCAACAGGTGATCGCGCAGTCGAATGTGCATGCTCCTTTTGCGGGCACCATTTATTCCCTGCCCGCAACCCGCTATGGATATATCGAGCCCGGCGCCGAAATTTTACAGCTGGCGGACCTCACTAAACTCCAAATACGGGCCTATTTCGACGAACCGGAGATCGGTGACCTGCAACTCAATAACCCAGTCAGCATTGTGTGGGATGCGAGGCCGGACTTGAAGTTCCATGGGCGCATTATCCGCTTACCGTCCACCATCATCGATTACGGAACCCGTCATGTAGGCGAAGTGCTGGTAAGTGTCGACGACTCAAATGGTGTTCTGTTGCCCAACACGAACGTTGTGGTAACGGTCGTGACCCACGACGTGCAGAATGCGCTCACGGTTCCGCGCGAGGCTCTGCACATCGAAGGTGGGCGGGACTACGTATACGTGGTTGCGCGGGGAACATTGCATCGTTCCGCGGTGGAGGTGGGCGCCATCAACCTTACCGCGGTGCAGATCGTTAGAGGCCTCAAAGAGCATGCGGTGGTCGCCCTGGGCACAACCAACGGCGCGCCGATCTCCGAGGGTGTTCCCATTCGCATCGTCAATTGAGGATATCGGTGAGACGTACCTGCAAGTTCGTGTTCATGGGTATCGTCACCGTGCTGGCGCCGGCCGGGGCTCGCGGCCAAGTCTCCTTTTACACCGCCGTCGACTTGGCACTGCGCAACAGTACGCAGGTGCGCATTAGCGCGGCCGATGTGCAGCGCGCCGAGGCGGCGGTGATGCAGAGCGTGGACGCTTATAAGCCCAGTTTTTCGGTGGGCTCCAGTTTGGGCTACTCGTATGGCTTCCCGGTGGGGCAGCCCTCGGTCTATAGCGTGTCCGCAACCTCGCTGGCGTTCTCGTTCTCACAACCGAAGTACATCCGCGCAGCCCGTTCGGCACTGGTGGCGGCGCAAATGCAATTGAAGGACACGCGGCAGCAGGTGATCCTGGACGCGGCGCTGGATTATATCGAGCTAACTACGGTGAGCCAGCAAATCGGCGCGCTGGACCAGGAGACTGGTTTTGTTGGCCGGTTGATTGAGATCGAGACAGATCGTGTCAATGCCGGAGTGGATAGCAAAGTCGAATTGACCCAAGCGCGTTTAACTGCGGCCCAGATTGCGCTGCGGCGGCTGCATCTTGCCGACCAAACCGAACTGCTGCGGGCTCGTCTGGCTCACCTGACGGGCCTGCAGCCGGGAGACCTGGTTTCCGAGCCGCAGACCATTCCCAGTGCGCCGGAAATCTCCGGCGCGGGCGGAATCGAGGACAACAGCAACGTCAAGGCGGCGTATGCCTCGGCCCAATCGAAGCTTTACATCGCGCGGGGCGACGCGCAGCAGAATAACCGGCCGATTTTCGGTTTCGGAGGCGAGTACAACCGCTACGCCAAGTTCAACAACTACAACGAATATTATTTGAAGTTCCAGCACAACAACTTCGACGTGGGCATTCAAATCACCGTGCCTCTATTCGACGCGACGCGCAAGGCAAAAGCAAAGGGCTCAAGCGCAGAAGCCACGGAGGCCAGCGCTCAGGCCGATCAAGTGCGCAACCAGATGGGGGAGCAGGTTCTGCAATTGCAGAAGAGCGCGGTCGAGCTTGCGGCGCAAGAGCAGGTGGCCGAGTTACAAAATGAATTGGCCCAGGATCAACTTGATAACATCACGACCCAGCTTCGCCTGGGGAGCGGGGGTACGGGGGCCACGGGACCTCTGCCGAAGGACGAGCAGGGCGCCCATATCCGGGAGCGCAGTTATTTTGTCGATCTGCTCGCAACCCGTTTCCAGCTAACGCAGACCCGGCTTTCCCTGCTGCGGTCGATGGGCAGAATTGAAGAGTGGGCCAAGGCGGCTCCGGCGCGGCCTTAAAGCATTTTCACTTCTACTCTGCACAGGCAAGAGTAGCGAGGTGCGTCTTTTCTTGAGGAAAAGCCGCGCCGAGGCCGGTCGCCCGGTATGCACCAGAAGCGAAAATGCTATCGCTAACCTAGTGCCTGCATTGAATTTAAGAACCCTTCGCCCTACCCCGGCCGTCTAATCCTGTTAGACTGGAAGTTGAGCTTATGCCTTTAAAAACGTTGTTGTTGAATCCTCCGTCGTTTGAGAATTTTGATGGCGGCGCCAGTTCTCGCTGGCCCGCTACGCGTGAGATCGAGTCCTACTGGTATCCGGTGTGGCTGGCGTATCCGGCCGGGATGCTGGAAGGCTCGCGCATGCTGGATGCACCGCCGCACCACATCTCCGCCAGCGAAACCATCGAAATCAGTAAGAGCTACGAATTTCTGGTGTTGTTTACCAGCACCCCCGGCTGGACGGGTGATCAGAAGCTGGCCGAAGCAATTAAACGCGCGAATCCGGCAATCAAGATTGCTTTCGTTGGCCCGCCGGTTACCACTTCACCCGATAAAGCGCTGAACGAGTGTGCAGCCATCGATTTTGTCTGCCGGCGCGAGTTTGACTTCTCGGTGGTTGAGTTTGCCAACGGAAAACCACTGGATCAGATTCTCGGCATCAGCTATCTCAAGAATGGCACGGTGGTGCATAATCCCGACCGCCCGCAAGTTGAGAATCTTGACCAGATGCCATGGGTCACCGATGTTTACAAACGCGACATCGATGTGACTCGTTACAACGTTCCGTTCCTGTTGTATCCGTATGTTTCTCTTTACTCCACACGCGGTTGTCCGGCGCAATGCACTTTCTGCCTGTGGCCGCAGACGCTGAGCGGACACGCATGGCGCAAACGGTCGACCGACGATGTGGCGGCGGAGATGGCGCATGCCAAGGAACTGTTTCCTGAAGTGAAGGAGTTTTTCTTCGATGACGATACTTTCAATATTCAGAAAGCACGGACGGTCGAACTTTGCGCCAAACTTAAACCGCTGAAGCTTACCTGGTCATGCACGTCGCGGGTGACAACCGATCGCGAAACCCTTAAGGCCATGCGCGAAGCCGGCTGCCGGCTGCTGATTGTGGGCTTTGAATCGGGCGATCCGCAGATTCTCAAGAACATCAAGAAGGGCGCGACGGTCGAGCGGGCTCGCGATTTCGCCCGCGATTGTCATGAACTCGGACTCACCATCCATGGCGATTTCATCCTCGGCCTGCCTGGCGAGACGAAAGAGTCCATCCGCAACACCATCAACTTCGCCAAGGCTCTTGATGTCGAGACCATCCAGGTATCGATTGCCCATGCGTATCCCGGTACGGAGTTCTATGACTTCGCCGCCGAGAACGGTTTCATCATCAACAACGGGGCGATGGTGGATGAAGGCGGGCATCAATTGGCGCACATCGAATACCCTGGCTTGCCCAAGGATTACGTACTCGAAATGGTGCACCGCTTCTACGATGAGTATTACTTCCGCCCCAAGGCGGCTTGGCGCATCGTGTATAAGGCCATCGTGAACCGGGACCTCAAGCGTTTGTATGTCGAGTCGAAGTCGTTCCTGAAGCTTCGGGCTGCCCGCAATAAGGTGGTGGCTGATGGGAAGCACAAAGCGGCAGCCAATACACCCGGCCCGGCATTCAACGCCGGAGCCTAATCGCTCAGCTATGACGATGCGGAAGTACCTGGTTCTGGCGGTGGTGACGCTTGCCTCGGCCTTGGGCGATACTGCGCTCGCGGTGGGTATGAAGCGTCTCGGCCCGGTACCGGTGAGCCATCCCGCTGCCCTGCTCGCGGCGCTAAGAACGCCTTGGGTGCTGGCTGGGATCGTGCTGCTGCTGATCTGGATTGGCTGCTACATGACGGCGCTCTCGTGGGCGGATTTGACCTTTGTGCTGCCGGCCACTTCGCTTGCGTACGTCGCGGTTGCGCTGCTCTCCCGGTTCTGGCTGCATGAGCAAATCTCGCCGCTGCGTTGGTTGGGCATCGCGCTGATCACCGCCGGGGTGGGCTTCGTAACCCAGGGACCAGCCTTCACCGCGCGCGAAGCTATGGATACGGCGTAATGAAACTGAGCTCGGGCCTGGCGATTGCGGTCATGATCGGCGTCATCGTGGTGACCGCCACGGCGGGTGATGTGTTGATCGCCTCCGCCATGCGTAGGGTGGGAACGCTCGACCGGGCGAAGGCGGCGTACTTCGTGGCCGGAATTGCCTTTATGGCGCTCAGCTTCTTCGCTCTGCTTTTTTCGCTCAGCCATGCGGATGTGAGCCTGGTTGCGCCGGCGGCAGGTTCGCTCACCTTCGTCACCAATGCGGTGGCGGCGAAGTGGGTGCTGCGGGAGAATGTCGATCGCCGGCGCTGGCTGGCTGCGGTGTTCGTTTGCTGTGGCGTCGCCCTGCTGAAGCGTTAGAGCCTAGCTGGTCTTCACGGGCGAATAGGCAATACAGTCGATCTCGACCTTCATGCCTTCGGCGACCATTCCGGCGGCTACAGTGGTGCGGGCCGGCTTGTGAGCGCCAAATACGTCCGAATAAACCTCATTCATCGCGCTAAAGTCGTGGGTGTTGAGGAGAAACACTGAGCATTTCACCACATCCTTGAGATCAGCCCCGCTGGCCTTAAGGATCGTTTGTATGTGTTGCAATACCAGCCTGGTTTGCTCCTGCACGGTGGCCTCTGACTGCATCACTCCCGAAGCGGCATCAACCGGGCCTTGACCCGAAACAAACAGGAAATCGCCCGCGCGCACTGCACTTGAATAAGGTCCCTGGGGCTGCGGCGCACCTGGGGCTTGTATCAGTTCCAGCATCATTTCTCCTTCGCCAATGTTCTGTCAGATCAGGGTACAACAACACGGCACAGGCCCTTACAATGGAGCCACAGTTGACTACTCGACGCAAACACTACGATGTGGCTGTCATTGGCTTGGGCACCATGGGCAGTTTCGCGGCGGTCGAGTTGGCGAAGCGCGGGTGTAGCGTTGCCGGGTTCGATCAATTCACTCCGCCGCACGGGCGCGGCAGTCACTCCGGCGCGACCCGCATCTATCGGGTTGCGTATGCCGAAGGCACGGGCTATGTGCCGCTGGCGCAGCGCGCGGGCAAGTTGTGGGATCGGGCCTCAGAAGAACGGGGCAGGCAGCTGTTGCACCGCACCGGGATGCTTTATATGGGCCCGGGTGGTGAGAGCTTCCTCCGCGAGGTCGCGGAAAGTGCATCCGCTAATCAGCTGCCAATCGAAACGCTCTCGGCGGATGAGGTGTCGCGCCGCTTTCCTGCGTTCGAAATCCCAGAGCACTATGCCGGGATTGTCGATCCGCAGGCAGGCTGGATCGACGTGGACGCGGCGATTGCATCCAGCCTTGCGCAGGCAGAGAGCCTTGGGGTCGAGTGCTTTTTCGATCAACCGGTAAGAAGCTGGAATGCGACTGCGGTTGAGACGCAGGTGCATCTGAGGGATGAAACCATCTCCGCGAGCAGCCTCGTCATCACCGCGGGCGCCTGGGCGGGTGGATTGTTGCACGAGCTGGGACTTCCCTTGAGGGTGAAGCGCAAGGTGGTCGCGTGGTTTGATCCGCTGGTGCCGGAGTTTTTTGCTGCCGGTCGAATGCCGATCTTCGGGTTTGCAGATGATTGGACGTATGGTTTCCCTGGTGTGCCCGGGATGGGTGTCAAGATGGCGATCCACGCAGGCGGCAATTACGTGGAGAATGCCAATAGCCCTGTCTTGCCTGCGGGGCCGGATGATCTGGATCCGCTCGTGGCCACGGCAGCGAAGTACATGCCTAAGTTAGGGTCCCGGTTGGTACGGTCGACGACGTGCCTCTACACCATGACGCCCGATGATGACTTCATCGTGGATTGCCATCCGCAATTTAAAAACGTTGTCTTTGCGGCGGGTTTCTCGGGTCACGGTTTTAAATTCGCGCCGGTGATCGCTGAGGCTTTGGGCGATTTGGTGTTAGAGGGTAAGACGGCATTGCCCATTGGGTTTCTTGCCCTCGATCGGTTGCTGCAAAACCAAAGAAGATGAGGATCGTCTCAACCAGGAGGGCGTGGGTGGCGATGTACATCCCACCCACATCTCGCAAAAAAACGCGAGATATGGGGCACCCATCTATTCCTCGCCCTGAGCGTTTACGATACTTCCGAATTTACTCCGTTGATCAGCGCTTGGATGTAGCCGTAGCCAAAGGCATAGGCCTGAAGCTTTCCCGGGTCCCCGGGATGGGCCGGCATGTGGTCGGGCAGAATGCCGCCGGAGTAACCGGCGTCCCTCAGGATGCGCATGATCCTGAATAGATCGAGCACTCCCTCGTCGGGATAGACTTCGGCGAAGTTGTTGAGGCCGCCCTTGATCGCGCGCATGTGGATTTGATGGATCTTGCCCCGGTCGGCCAGATACTGAACCAGCGGCGGAATCTGCTTGTTGGCGTCAGTCGACCCCTCAGCCAACACTCCTAGATCCAGTTGAAATCCGTTGTAGGGACTATCGACTATCTTTTCGTAGCGCTTGTAGGCATCGAAGATCGATGGCGAATCGAAGTTCTCTACGTGCTCGTAACCTAACGGCAACCCCGGCGGGTCGTAGGGATGATTGGCCATCTTGACGTTGTATTCTTTGCAAACTGGAATCACCTTCTCCAGGAAGAAGGTGATTCTTTCCCAATACTCTTCGAAGCTGACGGTCCCGGCAATGCCTGCTGGAAGAGCTTTCCAGTTGTCCTCCAACTTGAAGGTTTCGTAGGTCGCTCCGCCTCTGCCTGGCGCTTTGCCGTTGCGCCGGATGGGTATCATCGTCCAATGCTGGCTGATCAGGCCGACACCTACTTCGTGAGTCTTGCGGATGTTTTCACAGATTTGATCAATCTTGCGGTCACGTTCCGCACCTGGCTTCATCACGATGTAGCCGGAATCCATGCGGAACCCCTCGAGCGTCATGCCCACGGCATCGCAGGCATCCCTCATGCGCTTGAGCTTGTCGAGATCGAAGGCGCCTCCTGACGGGCCTTCCGCAGGGATAAACGCTCCTCCTTTCGCTGCAGAGGAACCACGCTGATCCCCCATGTCAGGATCAGGGCTGATATGGCGGACGCCGAAGCGCAGGTTGTATTCGAGGTTCTCCCGGGACACGATTCCGTCCCCCTCGATGACGTGATAATCCGCACCTACATGCATCACGGTATTTTTCCGGGGCGCCTTGGCAGCCGCGACGGCAGGAATCGCAGGGACGAGAAGAGCACCTGCGAGCGCTTTATGAAAGTCTCTTCGTCTCATGTCAGAAGCTGAAGACTCCTCCAATGCGAGCGACGCGGGGTGACAGCAAACTGGAGACGACGCCGAACGTGGTCGCTCCGGTCTGGTAGTTCGTGGTTACCGCGGCACTCCCATTTAACAGATTAAACACCTGGAAGTTGGCTTCGACATGATAGCGCTCGCGGAAGGTAAATGTCTTGGCGACCTTGGTGTTGAGGGTGGAGATGATCGGACCCCGGTAGGAACCGAAAGGAGACATCCTGAGTGTGGTCGAACCCTGGATAAGCGCCGCACTATTAAAGACGCTCAGGCGCTGCGCTGCCGTGCCCGATTGCGCGCGGTAGAACGAATAGACCTGGAAACCTTTGGGAAAGTTGTAAACGACATTTCCGCGCAGTTCCCAATTCCATGTGTTGTCAATGGGAAAGCGGTCGTCGTTGGGGCTCCCTTCGATTCCGGCCAACCCCTGTATCCAGCGATGATCCTTGGTAACCCAGAAGGTTGCCATGCCATCCCACCGGCTCGAATAACGCTTGGTTACACCGACCTCGAAACTGTTGTAGGTATCAGGGCGGCTCGACGGGGTATTCAGGACCTCGTTGGTTGTGCTTCCTGAGCCCTTGGGGTAGGTATAGACGGTGACCGGCGTACTTACCCCGTTGAAGGTATCAGTGAATGTGACTGGAACCGTGTAACTGCTGTAAGGATGGCCTACGTTGATTCCGTTGTTCACGTAGGTAGCTGTGGGAAGCACAACGCCCGAGGCGTTGGTGGCCGAGTCATACAGGTTGTAAATCTGGTGGTAGACGTAAGTCGCATTCAAGGCCACGTTCGACACCAGCTGCCGCTCCAGCTTGGCTGTATATTCGTAGGTCTTGTCCTGCTTGAGGCTGGTGTTAATTACCTGGCTGGTACCTCCGGTAGCGGCGGTTGGGGTGAGCGAGGGGAGGGTGGCCAGGAAGTCCGAGGTGACGTCGCAGGGATACTGAATAGGAGCGAGCGCTGCCGTGGGCGCGCACGGCCCTGACCAGTTGTAGGTACGGCTTTGCTGGGCGTTGGGGTTGAAGGTATTGGCGAAAAGGTCCCCCATGGTGTCGCCGAAGAGACCAAACGAGCCCTTCACCACGGTTTTTCCATTTCCCCTCACGTCCCATGCCGCGCCAATTCTGGGAACAACATCAGACCAGACGACGATAGTGGTTTCGTTAAAGGTTTGCGCGGGGAAGATGTTGCTGAACTGCCCGGCAACTTTGGCCTGCGTGGGATAGAACGAATGATAGCGCTCCCATCGCACACCCAGGTTCAGGGTCACTCGCCGAATCGCCCAGGTGTCGGTTCCGAAGAAAGCCTGGCTGTACAGATGGTTGATGGAGTTGGGGAAGGGATAATTGAAGATGACGATTTTATTGGGAACTCCGTTTTGAAATTGCAGCAGGTAGTCGCCACTGGGTTTATCCGCCTCAACCCGGGTGCCGGCAATTTCCCAGTCATTCACCGTTCCGACCTTGAGCTGGTGGTTTCCTCCAAAGTGCGGCTGCGAGGGGATAAAACTGACGGTGGCTCGCATCTCGTAGCGGTTTTGCGGGCGGTTTTGGGGGAAATCCGTCGGCCCGGTGTAGAGTGCGTCGGTCAATTCTTCCTGGCTGGGGGATCCCGCAAAATCACTTCCCTTGGTAAATCCGAATTGCCCGATGCTGCTCGCAGGCTGGGCAATGTAGGTAGTGTGATAGCCACCGTGCCCAAATAACGCGTCGATCAAAAGCCGAGGGCTGGGCGTGCTCTGTACTTCTCCGTGCCAGGAGCTATCGGGCTGCTGTTCATACATGGTGTCGACCAATGGGACAAGCGGGGTCGCGCCCTGCGAGTTGAGGAACTTGTTGCCATGCAGTTCAGAGAACAGCACCTTGGTGCTGGGTTTGATCTGGTAGGAGATTTTGTAGTTGAACTCCGGTAAGGACGTGATGACGTCGGCCGGCTTGGCGTCGGAGCAAGTCCAGCAGCCGGCTGCATCCGGTCCGCCGAAGAAGTTTACCTGTCCCTCGGTCAGCTTTTGCTTGCTGTAGCCGCCGTAGAACCAGAGCTTGTCGGTGATAATGCGACCGCCGAGGTCTCCCGAGTAATCGTAGTAACCGCTATCGTGGAGGGGATTACTGAGCTTGAGATTGTTGGGGGGCGCCGCCAGGGCCGGGGTGATGTTGTTTCCCTGAAATGATGGGTTCTCATAGTCCGCGCGCGCGCTGCCGTGAAAGGTGTTGCCCCCGGATTTAAGGACGGCAACCTGCGCCACCCCAGGAAACGCTACGTCGGCGTTGTTGCCGCTGGTCTTGAATTCCACTTCAGACAATGCGAAAGAGTCGAGATAGACGGCCGAATCCGCCGCTTTGTCGGTTGAGGTGTTGATCCCTTCCACATCCAACGTTGGAGTGAGAACCACGCCATAGGTGATGATGGCCGTGCGGGCCGCGAGGTTACTGTCGCCCACGTCAGGTTTGCCCTGCAGGCTGACCCCGGCGGCCATGGGCAGCAATTCCTGCAATCCTGCTCCTTTGGGAGCGCTTTGAATTTCTTCCGTTTGCAGGGTGGAGGTGCCGGAGGTGTTGACCGTGTCCACCACCGGATTTTCGCCGCGGACCACCACGGTTTGCTGCACCGACCCGACCTTCATGTCGGCATCGATGCGTCCGCTAAAGCCGACGCTCAGGTTCACACCCTCCTGGGTGTAGGTTTCGAACCCGGCCAAGGTGAAGCTGACGCGGTAGACGCCGGGAGCGGGTAAGTCGAGCAGCTTGTAGTCTCCGTTGGCGTCGGTGGTCGTCGTCAGTTCCGGAACCTGCAGGGCGGGGCTGGTGACCGTCACCTTGACACCCGGAAGGATACCGCCACCCGGGGACGTCACCTTGCCCGTGATACTTGCGGAGGTGAGCGCCTGACCCCACACAGCGGCAGACGCAGTGAACATCAACCCAAGAAAACCAATGACAGCACCGAGTCGGCGCATTCTGTAGCCCTCCTGAAGCAGGGTGAAATTCCTGCCTCGGGAGAGTTAGCACCGGACGGATAGAGTTGGAAAGCAGCAACGTGCAAGAAACCTGTGTGTGACAGGTTACATTTGTGTTGGACCCATATGTGGAACCTGACATCAGCTACTTAAGGGCGATGGGTTGGAGATAGGCTCCGTTTCCCGCTGAATCCCAAACGGCAAAACGAACCCATTTCTTGCCGGTGGCGTCAAAGGGAATCTTGAAGTCCTTGGTTCCAAACGGCGTGGTGTCCTTAAGATCGATAATCTTGCGGTCGACCTTGGTGCCGTCACTCCAAACCAACTCCGCGAAGTCGAGGGGAAAGGTGTATTCGATACTCGCGGTGTAGGTGCGCTTGTCGCCGGCGCCTTCGACTCCCCAGTTATGAAAGAGGATTTCCCCGGTCGTACCATAGAAGTTGCCGGCACGGATGCCCTCGACGATCGGCGCCCAGCTTTCCTTGTACAGAGGAACCCGGTCGAGCTTGATGTAGTTGATGGTCAACTGGGGATAGGTCTCATCATCGGGCCACTTGGTATAGGTGTCGCCTTCTGCAATCAGGTATTTTGGCTTAGGGGCCCAGTTGCTCATGTCGTCGCCTGTACCGAAGCAACGAGTCTCGCACAGCCTTTTCTCCGATAGGTCCACCGGCAACGACTCCCACGATGCCCCGATGAAGCGGTCACTCAGGAAGAAGTCTTTGTCTTTGTAAATCTCGGGATATCCTTCAGAGCTTTTGGTGCGCGGATGCGCGGTCCAGAATATGCCTTGCTCCTGATTCACCATGTTCAATATATCGTCGGACGATCCGAGATGGTACACCTTCCCGTAGACGGGATCGTTCTCCATGAACTGCTGGTCCGCCGGCCGCGGCACCGCATGGGAGAAGTAGATCGGCTTGGGTGACAGCAGATACCAGTGGCCGCCCAGATAGACATTGGGCTCTTCCGCGGGCATCACCAGGAAGTCTTTGTCAGAGAGGCGCTGGGCACCCTCGAAATAGACCTTTTCTTCTGCAAAGCGCTTGGGGCCGGGATCCCTCAAATCGGAATCGTCATGAAAATCGCCGAGGTAGACGATGTTGATTCCCAGACCGCGGAAGACCGGAACCCAGGTGGCTTGATAGTCCAGGTTTTCACGATCGCGAAGCTGCTCATTTAGGTCCATGTGGAAATGGCCGGTGAGCACTTTGAAGCCGGGCACCGGCTTGAAGACATCATTATGGGTGTAAGCCAACACTGCTTGCTGGGTGGCCTGGTCGCCATGCGGGCTCAGGTAGTAGTAGACCGCCATGTGCTGCATGGTCCCCGAGGGCGCATTGTATAAAGCGAAGTTATCCCATTCTCCCCGCGCTGTGCCGGTGCGCCGCTTCCACTCGGCATCGGTCACACCCCAGGGATGATATCCCTCTCCTTTTTCCGGTTGCATGGCGCCCAGGGAGAAGGAATTGTCATTGTCTTTGCGGTAGTAGACGAAGCCAAGGTTGACTTCATTTTCGCGAGCAAAGAAGAACTTATGCGGCGGGGGAAAAACGGCCAGCGATCCCGCTCCGGCATCCAGGATGAGCAGGCGATTGCGGGCGCGCACGTTCACCGGTCCGTCGTTGGGCGCGCCTCCGAGGCGGGTCTCCTGGGGCTGACGAGCGGTGTCGCGCCAGACCAGCCGGGTGTTGTCGCCCAGCGCAAAGCCCTTCATGCCGCCCTTGTAGATATAGGCCACAGAATCTTCATCCGTCTTGGCAATAGCCTCCTGGCGGAGCAGGTTCGACCCCTTGTAAGCGGTAAATTGCAGGGTGCCGGAGAAGACACCCAAGGTCAAACCATTGAACGAGATGCTTACGCGCGCGCCATCGCTCGCGACCTCGCAGCCATTGGATTTGTAGCTCACCGAGCCGCGGCGAACTTCCTCTTCCTTGCGCGGCAGGTCGGTGGTGTCACCTCCTCCCGGGATCTGGAGGGGCGCATCCCAGAAGGTATTCCACTTCCTCACATTTTCCTGTTCGGGTGTGTCGTCACCCTGTTCCTTGAGCAACTGGCGCTGGGCATTGGAAATGCGTCTTTTTCCTGTGGTTACCTGGAAGTCCGGCAGTAGATCCTTACCGAGAACGACCCACTGACCGCCACTCGAGCGCGCGGCGAGTTCTTTTACCAGCGGCTGGCCATCGCGAATGCCAAACTGCGCCCTCAGCTGTGCTCCCGCTTCGCCGGACCAAGTCAGAGTCACCGCCTCCGGGCCGGCCTCAGCCTTCATGCCTTCGACGGGCTTGTATCCTTTGAGGTTGCAATCGAGAGATTCCGCGACCACGGCGCCGGGAACCAACCACAGGCACAACAACAATCCAAAGAGCTTCATTCGCTTCCTCCCCGCCAACTTGCATTGGTATTCCTAATGGCCTGCGATTGAAAGCATAAACAGGTGACAAACCTGTCTATGACCGGTTACATGAAACAAAACCAATGATTGGACACCCAGCCTGAATGGCTTGTCAATGGGTTGCCCTGGATGATTCGGCGATTGACAGAGGTTGCGAGGACGTGATATCCCCGCTCACATGCTTATCGTCGAAGACAAAGCATTGCAGTCCCAGGTTGATCGGATCCTTCATAGTGACGAGTTGCGGACCTCGGAAGTTCTGCGTCGTCTGTTGAAATTCCTGGCTGACAAATCGCTTGCCGGGGAGGCTGACCAGCTAAAGGAATATGCGGTTGCGATCGACGGACTAGGTAAGGATCCTTCCTACGACCCGCGGCATAATTCGGCGGTTCGCATCCAGGTGGGAAGGCTTCGCCAGAAACTGGCGGAATACTATCGGACCGAAGGCAAACGGGATGAGTTCGTGATCGATTTGCCCAAGGGGCGGTTCAAGCTGACCTGCGAACCGAGATGTGGGGCAGTTGAGTCACCCGCCCTACAGATTGTGCAGGCTGCTCCAGCGCTGCCCGTTCCGATGGCGCCCCCGCCTAAAATTGGTCCGGCCATCAAGCCCCTACCGGCTGCTTCATTTTTCATGTGGGCGGTGGTCGCGATGGTG
>Ga0302324_100017049_pt1 | contig 14430 bp, 9 predicted proteins | sample Palsa_T0_1_FD_201949 | JGI IMG/M metagenome (GOLD analysis project Ga0302324, IMG submission 201949) | Peat permafrost microbial communities from Stordalen Mire near Abisko, Sweden - Palsa_T0_1 | ecosystem: Environmental > Terrestrial > Soil > Palsa > Peat permafrost | place: Sweden: Abisko...
AAAGATTATTGCCGAGTCGCAGGATGAGATACTCGAATTCAGCATCGAGCATTTCAAGGCGAAGTTCTGGATGCGCGGCGCTGAGAACGTCCAGCTTGACCTCCTCTTCGACAAGCTTCGCGAAGTCTGGAAAACCCTCCGCACCGAAAACGAAAATGCGGAAGAAGCCCTGAACGGCCTGCGAAAGGAAATCCTGAGATTCGACACCCTCTGCGGCCTCGAAAACTACAACGGCGGCATGTGGTCCCACGTCGCCCTGCATACCTGATGGCTTCGATACGGCGGAGTTTTCATATCGGAAATCCCGCATTATTATGTGTCGGCGGGCGTCGGACTCGTCTAATTCAAGGAACTTTGATGCAGGATTCGTCGCGGGAGACAGAGCGATCAAAATCCGCAATGAACCAGACCGCGCGGCGGATCTCCCTGTCCGATCTTTTCGTCGCATTTTCGCTGGTATTCGGCCTGGCGATGACGGTTGTGACGCCGCCGTTTCAAGTGCCGGATGAACCGCAGCATCTGTTGCGCGCTTATCAGATTTCCGAATTCCATTTCCTCCCCACCTTTCGCGACGACAAGGGAGGCGCGGAATTGCCGACGAGCATCGCGCTCATCTGCCGGCCATTTGGAGACGTGCGATACTGGGGCGAAGTTACGTCGGCACGGACTATCCTGAAAACGTTGCGAATTCCCCTTCGGCCGGAGGTGCGCGCGTACTACGAATTCCCAAACACCGCAGTCTATTCGCCGTTGGCTTATTTGCCACAGGCCATCGCCGTCGGCATCGGACGCGAATTGCGCCTGACGCCGTTGACCCTGATGTATCTGGCGCGCTTCGCCAATCTGCTGATCTGGATTGGAAGCGGATATTTGGTGCTGCGTCTGGCACCCGGGTTTCGCCGGCCGATGTTTCTGCTGATGTTGATGCCGATGGCACTTTATGAGGCCGCGTCAGTGTCGGCCGATGTAACAGCCAATTGGATTGCTCTGTTACTTGCGGCGGTAATTTGGCGAGAAACCATGGAAGCGACTGAGGAGCGAATTTCACAGCCGGTGCTTATTTCACTCTGTCTCCTGTCCGTTGGTCTTGGCGCTGGAGGCGAGCCAAATGCGGAATAGATTGAAGTGCGCACGCCATAAGCATTCGTGACGTGAGGATTATCATTGCATGTTCGCCACAAGGTAGCCCTTTCTTCGTCCGTGATGTCCTTGATGCGCACAAGGAGTTGGCAAAGCGCCTTCGCCATCTCACTGGATGACGCATCGGTAAACGTACTGAGCACGGCCCGGCGCATTTCACCATGAGTCTGTCGATTGGCAAGCAACGTTTCTGCAATCTGCGCAGCCAGTTTCCTTGGCTGTTCTAATTTGCCAGCCACACCTTGAATCTTTCCGACAAGTCCGTATGGATCGGCACCGAGCCTGAGTGGCACCACAAGAATACCACGCCCCAGTGCCCAACCCATCTCTTGATCCGTCCACATACTGGCGTGAAAGTCAGAAGTGAGGAGCGCGGCGAGGGCGTGCATTGACCTTAGTCCTAATTCGATTTCACCCTGCCATTCGAGGCTCGGTTCGATGTCTTCGTGCGCGACAAAGGCGTCAACCCCGCGTAACCACAATGCACTCTTGAGCGCCGCGGCCATGGCCTTGTGTTTTGATACATGGCTCAAAAACAGTCGAAATCGCCCGTTGCTCCAGAGACGGCGCACCTCAAGCTCGGATGGAGCTATTCGCTGGCCGAGCGGCGACGTTCCCGGCGCAATGGGTGAGATAATTACCCCATCGAAATGATGGTTGGCGTACTGGCGATCGAGATGGCTCAGTTTCGAACCGACTTCCTTCTCGATATTCGAAAGGCGTGGTTCAATAGATGCAAAAATGTGCACCGGGACTTCAAGGCGCAGCCCCCACGAATAGGTCCCGCCATTTAAGTTATCGAAGTTGGTCTCCTCGAAATAGGCATGTGCATTTTCAAGTATCTCGACGACTTCCCGACGCTCTTGATGTCGGAACAGTTCCACAAGCGTAGCAACAACTTCGCCCACAGGCTTTGGAAATGTTGATTCGGGCATGACAATCCGCTTCCTTTCTTACTTACCGGTAACGACTTAAAATGGATTCAACCTCGCGGGCTGTCGGATCTTAGTCGGCTTGCCGGCAATAGCTCGTCACCCTCGTCGTTCCGCGTCTTCACCATTTGGAGGAGGTTATTATGAAACGCCGAACCCTTTTAGCAATCGTAATTCCGGTGTTGGCTGCGCTGTTGATTAGCCTAGCCCTCTTCGGTCGCGGCGACGGCTTGAGCGGAAGCACCTACACGAACGAGGGCGGCATAAATAGCCACATCGAGTTTAAGTCAGGCCACAAAGCTTACGTTACCATTGGCGAAACGACTTACGCGGTCACGTACTCGCTCGATGAGGACAAGATCACGCTCGACTCAATCGAACCTTATGGCAAAGTTGTCGTTACCCTTGAAAAAGACGGGACGATTACGGGCCTGCCGCCGTTGAACACCACCCTCAAGAAGACGTCCTAAAAGCCCCGGCAGCAGTTTCTCCAACCAAACGGCGTGGTTGTGAGTTGGGGTATGTGCCCCAAAAACGAATGAGCGAGGCGCGCTCGCAGTTCATGCTCCGGCAACCTCAGTTGGGCCGGGCAATGCGGGCAGTTCCAGCCCGTCAATCTGCTGCAACGTCGTTCCGGCGATTCCCTGTAGATCGCCCCACATGCCCACCGTTGAAATCATCACGCGATCGATTTGCTTCTGGCGCTTTTCCCACTGCTTGGTGATCACCCGGCGTTCGGCGCTGAGATCATCCTGCATCGTCGTGAAGGCGTCTTTGAGCGCCTCGACTCGGCGGCGAAACTCCGGACCCGTGAGGTACTGATAAAGGATGGCCATTTTGTCCTGCTGACCCTCGACGGCGCGCCGGGCCATGAAGCACTCGACGACGCACAGGCGGAGGGCTGCGCCGAGCGAGATCGCCAGAACGGGGGTTGTCACCCACACGCCCTCGACCTCGGCGAACGAATCAAGTCCTTGGGGCATCGTCTGCGTCACGATCACTGCAAGATCAGCTTTAGCGGCGCGCTGATCCTGTTTGAGTTTGTCCGGCCAACCCGACATCCAGTTCTTGGTGCGCTTGGACTCCCAGAGAATTGTTCCACACGTCTGACCCTGCGCCGCCAGAACGCGGTGCAATGCATCGCCGCCATGCTGACCCTTCGGGACAGGTTCGATGGTGTCGCGCGGGAAGGCATCCCGTAATCGGCGCTCAATGTCCAATTCCTGAACCTCGCCCTGCAACTGCTGGGAACCCTGCTCGGCCTTGCGCTTGAGTTCTTCGACCTGCCTCTGCATGTCGGCAATGAGCTTGTCCTTCTCGGCCATCTTGAGGCGTTGCTGTTCCTCGGCCTCCTTCTTCGCCTTTTCGCGTTCGGGTTTCAGGGATTCGCTGACGCGCTTCTCAAGCTCCACGTCGGCGGCTTTCATCTTGTCATCGAGTTCGCGCTGCTTGCGGCGGAATTCGACCTCCTGCTTACGGGCATCGGCCAGCTTCTCGTCCTTCTCCTTGATTTGCTCTTCGAGTTCGGCCCGTTGTTCGTCGCGTTCGGCAAGCTTTTCGTCGAACTTCTGTTTGGCTTTTTTGGTCGCCTCGCGCTCGATTGCGACTCGCTGCTCCTCGACCTGCTCGGCTACCTGCTCAGCCAACTGCTCCTTTTGCTTTGCCAAGGCAGCGCGTTCCCGCTCGACCTCCTTGCGCGCCTTCTCGCTGGCCTTCTGCTCCTCGGCGAACGCCTTGCGGCGTTCTTCGAGCGCCTCTTCCTTTTCCCCAAACTCCTGCTCGAACTTGCGGCGCGTCTCTTCGACAAGCGGTGCCGCAAGGGTCTCATTCAGCTTGAAGGACCGATGGCAATTGGGGCATTCGATTTTCACATCAGTCATGGAGGCGCTCCTCAACGAGTATCCGCTAAGCATATCATTCGTCGTCGAGAAAGTGCTACCGGTAGGGGCTTCTCGACACCGTGCGGCGTTGAGTTAGAAGCAGGATGAGAGACGGTCTGGTCGGCACGCTCGGAATACGGTGCGCCCAGTTCCCGCTGGCAAAGGTGCTGGGCTAAAACAAAGTCGAAGATGTCGGTGGGTTGAACAAATGCACAACCGACACCCCCGTTGACACTGTAGGCGTTGGTGATGGGAACCCTGTCATGGATGACGGTGCCGCCAACAAGGTTGGCGCAACCGACGGGAAGCCTATATGGGTCGTCTGCGAAGCGGGGTGCGGGCTGGTAATGAACATCTGCCCATATTTGGAAAACATCTTTGCAAAATTGCATTGCAAAACAGGAATGGAATTGGATTGAACTGCTTTTTGGTACTCATCCACAGCCTTCTCGAATTCCTCATAAAGCATCCACAGATCGACAATCGGAAACGGCCAAGGAATGCGTGTAATCAAGCTTTCATACCCCCCAAACGCTAAGCCAACTTCACATAGATCGACGTTGAAACCGAGGCTAAACGAATGCACTAATGAGTTGCGCAAATCGTACAGAAGGCTTCGGTCGCGCATATCACCCAAGTGGAAGAAGGTCTCAAGAAAGCCTTTGAATCGCGCACGGACCTTGCCTCTATCTACGCTGTCGTCACCCGTTGAAAATTTGGCCAGCAAGTCTATACCAGCCATAATGGTCACCGCACCGGCCCAAAGCGCCCTCTCGTCAGTTGCACATTTGACTCCGTGTCTTCGATCAATCTGCATACAGAAATCAACTTCACGACGTAAAGTCGAAAGCGTGCCGTACGAGGGCTGAACGTCCCGCTCATCGAGCGGACTACGGAAGAATAATTCGGCCTCTTTTGGATCGTAAATTCGCGCGGCTGTGCTGGTGTAGGCTGTCGTCATGGTCGATCCTTCCTGATGGTCGGTTGAGCATTCGGCCGCTTTGGAGCGGTAATCAGGCTGTAATGGCACTGCGCATTGCTTCGGCCTGCTGCTGCGCCTTGGTCCGTGATTGGCTATCACAGGCCTCGATGAAAATACGAACAACCCTCTCACTTATTTTTAATTTAAAGAGTTCGTAATCGGCCGTGAACTTCATCCATCTGATTAATGGCTTATTATCAAAGGCCAGTTTATCGAGCACGGTTCTGTCGCGTTGGAGGCACTCATTCAAATAATATTCCCATTGCTCCGGCCGGAGATGATCTAGGATTTGCTTGGCGTAAGGTAGAGCCGCGAACGAATTGCCCCACGGGTTGCCGAGTGCGACCGCTAGCGTCGCCTCCATGGATTTCGCAAAGGCTGGCTTTGGAATGGCTGAACCAAGGTTTGCCAGAATCGCCATTGGTTCTTCCTCTTTGTAAAAGTTGTTGAATGCAAAATGCGCTGCCAACACTCGCGCGGCCGCTTCCGTAAAAGTGCTGGACCGCAATGTCTCCGGCACAAAATCAAAGCCCTGAACTTTCAGAAGGGCCATCTTTATTGCTGTTGCCGCTTCACTATTGCCGTTGCTGTTCACTTCGGCGTAAACCTGACCCACCTGCCACTTCTCCGGTGCGCGCAAGTGATTCCACAGAAGCGGTATCAGGAGGGCAGTGTTGCCAAGAGCGTGCTCAGTGGTCGCACCCTTTGTTCCCTTTGCAAGGGCAAGCAACGCACTTAGGGTTGTGCGGATAAAAAAGTACGGTGAGCTAAGGACTGCCTGTACATCGCCATCCTCGGCTTTGATGGCGCGCTCGGCCAATGCCTGCCGAAACTCTGCGAATTGAACCGCAACCTCGAACCGAGGTTTGCCAAGAATGCTGGTAATGCAGGCTCTTAGGAGGGTGACTGTCTCATCACGCTCCATCGCCTCCTGCTCGGCGTTTTCATGATCCAAGTTTGCGAAGTGAGCAACCAATTCAAGCGAGTGCTTGAGACGCATTCCTTGTGTGCTGGTGATCATGCCGAGGTCTTCCGCAAGCGCGATTGCTTCGTGATCCGCGATTGACGTGGCGGGATCCCGACATCATGTCGAATGTGGAACAACAGTCTGTTGTTCGTGTGAGCTACGTGAACCACACCTTTTTTCTTTCGCGGGCGGTTGGCACACTGCCGTGGCATGAACAAATCAAATCTTCCCCGCGCGGAACAGTGGCACCGGATTATTGAGGGCCAAAGATCCAGCGGACTCACCGTAGCGGCCTATTGCCGCGACCGAGGAGTCACCGAAGGCTCATTTTACACGTGGAAGCGGCGGCTGCGCTCGCCAGCGAAGCCAATCCGATTGCCCAAGCCCGCGTTCGTCGAGGTGAAGCCGTCAAGCCTGTCGGCGGCCGGAGCGATCGAGATTTTCCTGCAAGGCGGGCGTCGTCTGCTGGTGCGGAGCGGGTTCGATCGTGACCTTTTGATTGAGCTGGTCCGCGCTTTGGAGAGTGTTGCGTGATCGGCCTGCCCTCATTGGCCGCTCTGGATCACTCGACTGCCACACGTATCTGGCTGGCAACGCAGCCAGCAGACATGCGGTGCGGGTTTGATCGTTTGGCGGAACTGGCGCAGGTTGTGACGAATCAGAACCCGATGGATGGGCATCTGTTCCTGTTCCGGGGCCGCAACGGGGACCGATTGAAAATTCTTTACTGGGACCGAGATGGCTACGCCCTCTGGTACAAGCGGTTAGAGGAAGGTGTCTTCAAAATGCCGCAAATCGAAGGTGATGCCAAGAGCGTGGAACTGCGGGCTAGCGAGTTGGCGATGATGCTAGACGGGATCGACCTGCGAAGTGTTAGGCGGGTGAAAAGATTTTCTCGGAAAAAACAAACTGCCTGAAACAATTGACTGGCCCGAGCGTATCTTCTCTTGTCGTCATGGAAGATGCATCAGCCATCACCTCTCTGCCGGATGATCCGCAATCGTTGAAGCAAATCATTCTCAATCTTTCCCGCGAGCGTGACGAGAACGCTCGCCAGCGAGATGAACGAACGCGTGAGCGTGACGACTGGCACGTTAAGTTCCTTCGCGTCGAAACGGAACTGCTTCGGCTGAAGAAGTGGTATTACGGTCCGCGGGCGGACCGGCTGCAGACCCCTAGTGATGTGGCCCAGATGCTGCTGACTTTCGCCACCGAGTTGGAAGCGCGGTCGGTGAATCCCGATGATCTTCCGCCAGGTGAACCGCTGCCCGAAGTTGGTGCGGTGCGGCGGGTTCGCCGCGGTCGTCGGAATCTGGCAGCGTTCGATCAATTGCCCGTGACCCGCAAGGTGCATGACCTAGCTGAAGCTGACAAGCGTTGCCCCTGTTGCGGGAAGACGCGAGAGAAGATCGGCGAAGAATCGAGTTGGCAGGTGGAGTTCATTCCGGGCCGATTCGAGCGAATCGAGCACATGCGAATCAAGTACGCCTGCAAGCATTGCGAACAGAATGCCGAGAATCCCCAGATCACTCTGGCGGACAAGGCAGTTCAGCCGATCGACAAAGGGATGGCGGGACCGGGACTGCTGGCCTACGTTGTGACCAGTAAATTCAGCGATTTTCTGCCGCTCTACCGGCTGCAAAACATTTTTGCGCGCAACGGCTTTGAGATTAACCGCGCGACGCAGAGCGTCTGGTGCGGCGACGCGGCCGACCTGCTGCGTTCGTTGTACGACCTGATGATTCAGCGTGTACTGCAATCGCACGCGATCGGCACGGACGACACGGTAATGCCGATGATGGCGCCGGAGAAGACCAGGCAGGCCAGGATGTGGGTCTACGTCGGCGATGCAGATAATCCGTACAACATCTTTCAATTCACACTCAGCCGGAGCCGAGACGGGCCAGCCAAGTTCTTGGCCAGTTACGGGCAAACCCTGCTGGCCGACGCCTACGGCGGGTACGACGGCGTGGTGGTCGGCAACGACATCACACGGGCCGGGTGCTGGGCGCACGCGCGACGGAAGTTCGTAGATGCGGAGAAATCGCATCCGCAGATCGCCGCCGAGGCGGTGGGCTGGATCAAGCGCCTATATGCCAAGGAGGAACGCGGCAAAGCGCTGGACGTTGCAGCGCGCTTGGAGTTGCGTAAGCAGGAATCGACCCCGATCCTGTCGTCGTTGAAAGATCGGCTCTTCGCCTGGCGCGATCAGTTGCTGCCCAAGCACCCGATGTCCGAGGCGGTGAACTACGCTCTGAACCAGTGGAATGAATTGAACGTCTTCACGTCTGATGGCGCTGTGCCGATTGACAACAACGAGGCGGAACGCGAAATGAAGCGGATCGTGTTAAATCGTAAAAACTCATTGTTCGTCGGCAACGAGCGCGGCGGCCACACCGCAGCAATCCTGTCGAGCATCACCAGCTCCTGCCGCCGGCACAGCATCGATCCCCAGCGTTACCTGACGCAGCTGCTGACAAACCTGCCGGCTGCGCCGATCAGCCAAATCGACCGATGGCTGCCGGATGACTGGAAGCGCCAAAATCGATCTTCGACATTGTAGCGGTGCAGCGTGTGCTTCGCCCACATTTTTTTCGACACGCGAAGTGATGGATCAACAAGACGCGCCTGGATTAAATCAAATAATCAAGTCCATAGCCAAGGTGATGAGGTAATGCCACTAACTGCAACGCCGATAAAACGGGCCGAGGTGAGTCGGTTCGGAATTCGACTTTTTTCGACCGAACAGGTGGCATTTATCTCCCGCTCGGTTCCTATCCAAAGAGTGGAAATAGCGCTCGCATCCGACTTTGTTGCTCCAGATGGCATCTGGTTTCGTCGATTGAGAACCAAACGGATCTATCGATTGGCATGGCCAGGAGCGTTGGGTGGATTTCATTTTCAAGCGGTGCGCCTACATAAAGCAGCGATGCCGGTTCCTGGCAAACCGGCTGCGCGCCGGTGCTGCGTCCGATAAGGTAGCCACATCCCGAAGAAGTCCGAATTCACCCGGTGGGCTCGAAGCATTCGAGCCACGGTTTCTGATGAGCACAGCGCCGGTCACCGATGAATATCCTGGCGCGCAAATCACCAACGAAAATGTTCCGCTGACATTTTCCTCACAAAATAATAACGAGATTGAGGCCAGCGCCCTATCGAACGACGTTGGGCTCAGCGTTGCCCACGGGACGCTCAGGCTTTCGACGACCAGCGGATTGTCGTTCATCAATGGCACCGCCAACGGCGAGGCCACGGTCGAGTTTTCAGGAACGGCCGCGGCAATGAACGCCGCACTCAATGGACTCGTCTATACGCCCACAACCAATTTCAGCGGTTCCGATCCGTTGACGTTTATCACCGCTGTCCAAATCCTCGGCCTGCCCACTGTCTTCACGACCAACACCATTTCACTGACTGTCGCTCCCGTTCCTCCCACCGTTGCCACACCAGCGTCGGCAAGCCCAAGTCCCGTGACTGGCGTCGCCACCACACTGAGCGTCCTGGGCGCCGACGACGCCGGCGAAGCAAATCTGAAATACACCTGGGCGACCACCGGCACACCGCCCGCCGCGGTCGTGTTCAGCGACAACGGCAATAATGCGGCCCAGAACACCATCGCGACATTTTCCAAGGCGGGCACATACAACTTCCAGGTGACGATCACCGATGCAGCAAACCTTTCAACCACCAGTTCGGTGACCGTGTCGGTCGATCAAACCCTGGCGACGATCGCCGTCTCGCCGGGAACTTTATCGCTGAACGAAAATCAGACCCAACAATTCTCCGCGATTGGATACGACCAGTTCGGCAGCGCGATGTCCGTCCAGCCGGCGTTCACCTGGTCCAAGACTTCCGGTATTGGCTCGATCGACTCGAGCGGATTGTACACAGCGCCTTACGGCGTCGGGTCAGCCGGGATAACCGCCACGAGCGGCTCCGTGAGTGGATCGGCTTCGATCACAGTGATTAACGCAGCGCCCACTGTCGCCACGGCGGCTGCAGCCACGCCGAGCACTGTGACGGCAGTCAGCACGGCGCTGAGCGTGCTTGGCGCGGATGATGGTGGAGAATCCAACCTCACCTATTCCTGGTCGGTGTTGACCCAGCCCACCGGCGCGCCGGCTCCGAGCTTCAGCCTGAACGGCTCGAACGCGGCGAAGAACACCACCGTAAAATTCGGGCAGGCGGGGACTTATTTGCTCCAGGCCACCATCACCGATGCGGGCGGACTTTCCGCCACCAGTTCGGTCAGCGTGACGGTCGATCAAACTTTGACGAGCATCGCGGTTTCACCAGCGAATAGTTCTCTCGACGCCGGCGCCACGGAGCAATTCAGCGCGGTCGCGCTGGACCAATTCGGGCAAAGCATGCTGGTCCAGCCGGCGTTCACCTGGACGGAAACCGGCGGAGGCTCGATCAGTTCATCGGGATTCTACACCTCCCCGGTGACGCCGGGGGCCACCGCTGTCTACGCCGCAAGCGGATCGGTCCAGGGCTCGGCGGGCATCACCGTGGTGTCGAACGGGACCGCCGTCGCTTCGAAAAGCGTCGTCACAGGCACAAATGTAAATCTCACGGTGCTCGGCGGCGCAACCAGCGGAGTCACCTACACATGGTCAGTCATTAACAAGCCGACCGGAGCTGCGACTCCCACTTTCAGCGCGAACGGTTCCTCGGCCGCACTGACGACCACCGCGACATTCTTCGATGCGGGAAGCTACACATTCCAGGTGTCCATCAACAACGGGTCAATCACAACACAAGATGTGATTGTCACCGTCCAGCAGACGCCGAGCGCAATCGTGGTCACCCCTGGGGCGGCGAATCTCAATGAAACCGGCCACCAGCAATTTTCCGCCGTCGCGAACGATCAGTTTGGCCATGAAATAAGCACTCAAACGGCATTCGACTGGGCGGTGGCTACGGGCGGAGGCGCGATCAACGGCTCTGGCCTTTTTACCGCCGCGGGATCGGGCGGCGCGGGCGCGGTGACGATCAGCGCGACCGTCGGATCAATATCTGGAACGGCTGTGATTGACGTCACCAACGCCGCCCCCACGGTAACCACTGCGGCCGCATCCGCGGAATCTCCCGTCACCGGAACTTCGTCGCTTCTTTCCGTGCTGGGCGCCGACGACGGCGGTGAGTCGAATCTGACCTACTCCTGGAGCACGACCGGCACGCCCCCGGCGGCGGTTGGTTTCACAAGCAACAACAGCAACGCCGCGAAAAACACCGCCGCACTTTTCTCCAAAGCAGGAACCTATCATTTTCTCGTGACGATTACCGATGCCGAAGGATTGTCCACATCTTCCGGGGTGACTGTGGTGGTCGATCAGTCCTTCACCAGCCTTGCCATCACGCCCTCCGCGCCGACGATGTACCAGAACGCGCAGCAGCAATTCACGGCAGCCGCCTTCGATCAATTTGGCCATTCCATGGCCACGCCGGCACTGAGTTGGGCGATCAGTTCCGGCGGTGGATCGATCAGCAGTTCGGGCCTGTACACATCGCCCGGCACCCCGGGACTGGCTGATGTGTCTGTTTCGAGCGGTTCGATACACAAGACCACATCCGTCACCATCGCCAACGCCACTCCGACGGTTGTAATTCCCGCCAACGCTTCTGAAACCATCGTCGCCGGAACGACAACCAACCTGAGCGTTCTCGGCGCCGACGACGGCGGCGAGCCGAATTTGATTTATGCCTGGAGCACAACTGGAACGGTTCCAGCGGCGGTGAGTTTCTCCAGCAACAACACCAACGCGTCGAAGAACACGACCGCCACCTTCGCCGCGCCGGGAACTTATCACCTGCTGGCGACGATCATTGACGCGCAGGGCGCCAGCGTTACCAGCAGCGTAACCGTGCAGGTTGTCTCCACATACTCCGCCATAACCGTAACGCCCGTAAATTCAAGCCTCGGGCGCGCGGCCGGTGAGCAGTTCTCCGCGACCGCGGTCGATCAGTTCGGCGTCGCGATGCATTCGCAGCCGACGTTTGCCTGGTCTACTCTCGGCAATGTTGGTTCGATCGATTCCGCCGGTTTCTACACGTCGCCCAACGCGGGAATCGGCGACGCCACGATCATCGCCACCAGCGGCAACATCAGCGGAAGCGTGACCGTTTCGCTGATCGACGATCTTTCGGCAACCGTCCCGGCCAGCCAGGCCGACCCGACCATCCAACCCCTCGTCTTCTCAAGCGGCAATCCGATCTCCATCAGCGACGGCGATCCGAATACTCAGTCTGTCCCAGCCACCATCACTCTGAACGCGACCGGCGGCGTCATTTCTTTGGCGGAATTAAACGGCCTGACCCTCTCGGCCGGCACCGGCTCGGACGACTCGACGGTAACACTCACCGGCAGCGTCGCCGCGATCAATGGCTCGCTGCAAGGACTCAAATTCACGCCAACGCCCGGATTCTCCGGCCCGGCGTCCGTCTCGGTCACGATCGACGAAGTCGGCATCGGCCAGAATTCTCCGACGAAATCGGTAGGCATTTACGTGGGCGGCGCGGCGGTCACTCCCACACCGGCGGCGCCGTCCAATGCCGGCGGGACAACCGCAACAACCACTGGCAATTCCGTTCTCTCGGGAATTCTCGATCAGATCACAAACTCGACATCTAATTCGCAATCGAGTAACCCCGCCAGCGGCAGCGGCATTTTTTCTCAGGAGCCGATCGACGCGTCGGATACGTTTACTTCCGACGATGATACCGTGGCACCTGCGCCACCGGCCGCCGCACCCGGCGGAAACTCGTCCCCCACGAACGGCGTTCCCACCGCCAAAACAGCGGTCGTCTCCCAGGCAAAATCCACCGGCCCGACGCCGGGGCAGGTTGCGGTCCGCACGCCGCCCTCGGCGGCATCGATGGTCCCCGACAAGCTGGTCCATACCGTTCCGGATGAGGTCTTCACGTTCCTCTCCCCGCAAGGTCCGATGTTGCAGAATCTGGACACGATCAAAACCGACATGACGTCGCAGAAAGAGCTAAAAGTCGATGCGGGATCGGCGACGGTGGTTTCCTTCGGCGCATCGGCCGCTTACCTGATCTGGCTCATCCGCGGCGGATCGCTGCTGAGCAGTTTGCTGTCGATATTCCCCGCCTGGAAATCGATGGATCCCCTTCCGGTGCTGGACAGCTTCGAAGAATCGCGGAAACGACGCAAAGGCAAAATCGACGACGATGAATCGCTCGAATCGCTTGTTGAGAAATCGAATCAGAATACTGAAACCGCCCTCGCTTTGAGAAAGCCGGCGCCGGAAACCTCTGGGGAAATTTCATGAACCGCATATCCATCCGTCTCAAAATCGTCTTCGGATTGCAGTTGCTGCTCCTGAGCGCTTTGGCGCTTGCCATCGCGCTGGGTTTCGTGCCGAACAATCAGGCCGCGACCATGAGCGGCCGCGCCACCCTGGCGGAAACCATCGCGGTCAACGCCTCGGCGTTCGTAGCGCGCGGCGACATGGCCGGTCTGGACGCCGTCCTTCGCACCGTCGCTCGGCGCAATCCCGATATCGAGTCGCTCGGCCTTCGCAAGGCGGATGGATTTCTGATCCTCGATATTGGAAATCATGCCGCGCGATGGAAAGACTCCAGCGACCGCGCGAGCGCCGGCTCGCACATCTTCGTGCCGATATATTCTCAGAAAGACACCTGGGGGTCGGTTGAAATCTGCTTCCAGCCGACAACGCACGGCGGAATATTCGGATTCCTGTATTCGCCTTACACCAAGATGATTTTGTTCATCTCGCTGGCGAGCCTGTTTTCGTTCCTGGTTTTCCTGAAGCGCACGCTGCAGCACCTCGATCCATCGAAAGTTGTGCCGCCGCATGTTCGCGCCGCGCTCGACACGTTGGCCGAAGGTCTGCTGATCCTGGATCAGGAGGGGCGAATCGCGCTGGCAAACCGGACATTCGCAGCCGTTGTCGGAAGTGACCCGGAAAAGCTCATGGGAACGAGCGCATCGCGGCTCCCGTGGCGGCAGGATACGCCGGCTGGCGGGGATGCGCCGGCGCCTGAACTTCCCTGGATTACGGTGGTCCGAACCAACGAAACGGAGCGTAATCGGACGCTACATCTCAACGATTCCACCGGTGTCAGCCGCACGTTCATCGTCAACTGCTCACCGGTCTCAGGCGCGCGTGGTAAAGCGCGCGGTGCGCTGGCCAGCTTTGAGGATGTCACAGCACTGATGGAAAAGGAAATCGAGTTGCGAAAATCCAAGCAGGTTGCCGATGAGGCCAACCGCGCGAAAAGCGAATTCCTCGCCCGCATGAGCCACGAAATCCGCACTCCGATGAACGCCATCCTCGGCTTCACCGACGTGCTTCGTCGCGGATACGAAGACAATGAAACCGAGCGACAGGAGTTCCTCAACACGATTCATTCCAGCGGCCAGCATCTGCTGGAATTGATCAACGACATTCTCGATCTTTCGAAGATCGAATCGGGCAAAATGGAAATCGAGCTGACGCGCTGCTCGCCGAATCAGATTATTTCAGATGTCGTCGCCACCCT
>Ga0302324_100017050_pt1 | contig 14430 bp, 12 predicted proteins | sample Palsa_T0_1_FD_201949 | JGI IMG/M metagenome (GOLD analysis project Ga0302324, IMG submission 201949) | Peat permafrost microbial communities from Stordalen Mire near Abisko, Sweden - Palsa_T0_1 | ecosystem: Environmental > Terrestrial > Soil > Palsa > Peat permafrost | place: Sweden: Abisko...
GAGTACTTACTTTGGGGGACCAGCGGCACAAAACAAGCTACAGACTTTACAACTACGCAACTTATTTTGCTTGATTCCTTGACGCGGGACCTGGTTAACAAAGTACAAACGCTGAACGCTCAGTGGGTTGTTAGCGGGCCGTTTTATTTGACCTTTACCCAGGCGGGCACGAGCAACAGCATCTATGCCAATCAGAATGCAGCGCTCCTGGATGCTCTTGATGCCATTGCTGGACTCGTTCAGGAAATGACTCAGGATAAACTCGGACTTCCATTGCAAAATCCAACGATCTATCATGGCGAATCGCAATACAGCGATAATAGCATGGCGGATTATATAAACGATCTGCTTAGTATCAAGGCTGCATATACAGGGCTGCTTTCAATTAATAACACACAGTACACCACTTTTACAAACCTGGTAAAACCGAAAAACAGTCAACTGGATAATACCATCAGTCAACAGATTAATAGTATACAGATTCAACTCTTATCCATGCCTTCATCTTTTAATTATGTAGCTCAGAATGACACCTCTCAGTTGCGTCAAACGGTAAATGGTTTCCTGCAGCTTGCTCCCCAGTTTACATCGGGTGTCAGTAACTTGTTATTTGGCAAAACGACCATCGTAATTGATACCGATTAATGTGAGTACGACGACCCGGATTAGTATCTCGACAATGGTCATGGGTGCGATGGTCATCCTGTCATCCTGTGATAAGTCATCGGACGTTACGGTGAACCACAGTGATGAGATAGCCTCCGGAGGTGCAAACATGACTGTTTATGATGCTTCAAGTCAGGCCTTTGGACAACCTGGTCCAGGACTTTCCGGTGCCGACCAACAACGGAATGAGGCCGGGGACGTGATCTTTGAATCTGCTTTTGTCGCCCCACCGTCTCCCGCCTTTTCGGGATTGGGTCCAATCATGAACAACAATTCCTGCAGTTCGTGTCATATCAACGACGGCAGGGGTCGTCCTCCATTGTCGGGTCAGGCACTGGCGAGCATGCTCTTCCGGATCAGCATTCCGGGCACGGATCCAACAACCGGCGGACCGCTCGCCGCTCCTGGTTTTGGAACTCAGGTTCAAACTCAGGCCATAACCGCTGTAACACCCGAAATGGCCAATGTGCAAATTGATTATGCCAACGTGAATGTCACGTATTCAGATGGCACCTCGGTCACTCTTCAAAGTCCAACGTATACGCCGGTCAGTCCTTACATTCCTCTTCCATCCAATTTTCTGTTCTCACCTCGTATCGCACCCGGGGTTTTTGGATTGGGATTGCTGGAGGCTATCGATGATGCAACAATTGAGGCTTTAGCCGATGAAGATGATTCGAATGGCGACGGGATATCGGGCAAAGTCAATTACGTCTGGGACCAACAAAGCCAGTCGGCGAAGGTGGGGCGATTCGGGTGGAAAGCCAATGAGCCCGACCTGAACCAACAAGTCGCAACGGCATTTAACCAGGACTTGGGAGTGACAAACAGTGTTTTTCCCACGGAATCCTCCGCTGGACAATCCCAGGCTGTTGCACCTCATCCTATCGAGGTTTCCGACGAATACCTGCAACGGGTTTTTGACTATGTAAGAACATTAGGGGTACCGGCACGTCGCAATGTCAATGAAGTTACGGTTGTTCACGGAGAAACGCTTTTTGGAAGTATAGGGTGTGGCGGATGCCACGTATCCAAAGTGCAAACTGGCGTTTCGCCTTATTTTTCGGAACTGAGTAATCAAACCATTCGTCCTTATACGGATCTCCTCGTGCATGATATGGGACCGGGACTCGCGGACAACCGGCCGGATTTTCTGGCCGGTGGTTCGGAATTTCGTACCGCCCCGCTGTGGGGCATCGGGTTGGTGCAGGTAGTCAATAATTATACGTTCTTTTTGCACGATGGAAGAGCCCGGAGTCTGGAGGAAGCTATTCTGTGGCATGGCGGAGAAGCTGAAAAGTCAAAAGATGCATTTACGAATTTGAGTAAAAGTGATAGGGATGCATTAATTCAATTTCTGCAATCCCTCTAAGGGATCTCTGGCGGCTATTCCATTATGGTTCAAAAACAGAAAAAATTTAGGCGCTTTCTACAGCGCATTGTAGTCCAGCAATTCTTCAGATTACGAGCCTCATCCTTCTATTCGTCACTTATCAACCCAACGTTCGCCGGATTGTAGAATCTTATCCTCAAAGTCAATTTAAATCGAGATAAGATCCCACTCGCATAAATTAAAATCTCTAAAAAGCGGACAAATCCACATTAAACTTATCGGGCATAATAATTTACCGGCGTTTCATCGACAAACCGTACGGTCGGTTGTCAATTAGAAGCGATTTAAAATGCTAAAAAAAAACTCAGGTACGCGGACTACGATACTGGAGGTCGCGCTGAAGCTATTTCTTCAAAAAGGTTACAAAGATGTTTCTTATCAGGATTTGGTAATAAAGACGGGATTATCTAAAGGTGCCATTTATCATCATTTTAAATCTAAGAAAGATATTTTGATTTCTGCTTTTGCATTCCTTCTAAAGATTGCAGAGCAGCCCATTATTGGGAGACCTGAAAACCAGGTAAAAGATTACGAATCTTTCAAAAAAATTTTCATAGACGCGAAGATAAAACAAATCAAAAATTTCAAAAGAGCACAAAGCTCCGAATCACTAAAATTAAATAAGCTTTTGTTTTTCCTGGAAGCAATCAATGAAAACGAGAAATTAAAGAAGACGATTGAACTACTGCTAAATCATGAGAAAAAATTTCTGGAAGGGTGTTTCCAGGGCTTAAAGAAGCATAATCAACTTCCCGGAGGAAAAGATCCTGTACGGTTGGCAAAAGGCCTTTTTTGGATGTTACAGGGTACTGAGATGATCTTGTTTTTTGTACAAAACAATCAATATGAGAAAGACATTATTAAGATGTATGACGAAACCCTGGATAATTTTTTTAAAATAATTTAATACTTCAGAAAATGCGTAGTAAAAATTACCCGTTTGTTATCGTTCTGACTTTGCTTTCTTCCATTTTCACAACTGCTGAAGCACAGAATAAAAAAGGATTAACCCTCGACGAGGCAATTCAATTAAGCCTGCTAAATAGCAAAGAGCTAAAGCTTAACCAGGAGAAAATAAATGAAGCGAATGCGGCATTGAGGCAAGCGACTGAAGGCAGGCTTCCCGATTTGAAGGCGAACGGTGCGTATTTGCGAATGCACAATCCTGATATTACTCTTAAGCTGAAATCTTCTCCCTCCTCTTCTTCCGAATCAAGCATTAAGGCGAACACTGCGGAGTACGCAATTATCAGCGCCTCCCTGCCGCTATTTGCCGGCTTCCGCATTAAATACGGAATTGAATCTGCAAAATACCTGGCCGAAGCAGTCAGGCTTGACGCGGAAAGTGACCGTGAAAGCATGATACAAAACACGATAGCTGCTTACTGTAATTTGTACAAGGCGCAGCAACAGGTAACACTCATCGGTCAAAATCTCGAAGAATCGCAGCGCAGAGTGGCGGATTTCAGGATACAGCAAAAAAACGGTGTCGTGGTACTCAACGACCTTTTGAAAGTCGAGCTGGAGGAGACCAATTCGGAACTGTCATTACTGGATGCTCAGAATAATTTAAAAATGACCTGCCTGAATATGAACATCATGCTGGGTCTTCCGGAAAGAACTGAATTGACAACCGATAGCACTAGTTTTCAAACCTTAAATGAGGTTGGGGATATTGCGATATGGGAAGAAAATGCTTTGCAAAATCGCAGAGAAATTAACGCTCTAAACATGCGGGAAAAAGCTTCAGTAACAAATATAAAAGGTATACGAGCCGATTATTACCCGGGCATTTCACTCACCGGAGGCTATATTGCCGCGAACATCCCTAACTTATTGACCGTTACGAATGCCTATAACATTGGCATTGGAGTTCAATATAAAATAAATTCCTTCTGGAAAAATCAGGCCAAAATTGCCCAAGCCAAATCCCAGGAAAAACAAATGCTGATGAATGAAGAAATCCTAAGTGATCAGATACGAATACAGATCAATCAGGTTTATCAGGATTATGTTTTAGATCAAAAAAAAATAGAAGTTAACAGGAAAGCCCTCCTCCAAGCCAACGAAAATTACAAAGTAACCCAAGGCAAATACGATAATAAAGTAGTTATCACAACTGACTTACTGGATGCGGATCAGTCGCAATTGCGGGCGAAGTTAAATTATGCATTTTCAAAAGCCGATGCTTTGGTAGCCTACAATAAACTTTTACTGACAGCCGGCCTTTTATCAAAACTAACTTCCCATAATAAATAAACGTCATGATAAAAAAATATAGCTCTCTCCTGGTCATGTCATTTTGGATTCTATCATGTGATAATAAAAATGTATTTGACGCATCTGGAACGTTCGAGGCGACCGAAGTGATCATTTCTTCCGAGGCGAATGGTAAGCTGATGGAATTTGATACGCGGGAAGGCCAGACTATGAAAGCGGGACAATTTGTCGGTTACGTGGACAGTTTGCAATTGTATTTGCATAAAGAACAGTTGTTCGCCAACGTAAAAGCAATATTAGTTACAAAACCGGATATCAATAAACAGATCGCTGCAAAAGAACAAGAGATCTCGAATCAGGAAGAGGAAAAGCGAAGAACGGAAAATTTAGTAAGCGCAAATGCCGCGCCCGGAAAACAACTTGACGATATCAATGAACAACTAAAAGTTTTGCAAAAAGAGCTGGCTGCGGAGCAATCTTCTTTTTCGACTACGGTCAAAGGCATCCAGCAGCAAAGCAAGCCTGTTGATTTCGAGAAAAGACAAATTGAAGATCAATTGAAAAAATGTAAGATCATAAATCCCATAACGGGAACGGTACTTGCCAAATACGCAGAGCAGGGAGAGATTACCGCCATAGGCAAGCCGCTGTACCGAATAGCCGACTTATCGGTGCTCACCTTAAGAGCGTACATAACCAATGGCCAATTATCGCAAGTGAAGGTGGGGCAGATGATAAAAATTTTTATTGACAATGGCAATAAAACCTATAAGGAATTGCCGGGAATAATAGCCTGGGTATCCGACAAAGCGGAATTCACCCCTAAAACAATTCAAACAAAAGAAGAGAGAGCCAACCTTGTCTATGCAATAAAGATTGATGTAAAAAACGACGGGTACCTGAAAATCGGGATGTACGGTGAAGTAAAATTCAACTAATGGCGGACATAAGTGCTGAAAATATCAGCAAGTATTACCGGAAATCAAAAAAGAAAAAAGGTGAAAAAATCACCGCTTTAGATGCTATTACCTTTTCAGTAGAGAAAGGAGAATTGTTCGGTATTATAGGTCCCGATGGCGCGGGTAAAACTTCGTTGTTTAGAGTACTTACCACGCTGCTTTTACCGGATACAGGAAATGCAACCGTTTCGGGCCACAATGTAGTTAAGGATTATGCCGCGATCCGTAACATCATAGGGTATATGCCCGGTAAATTTTCCTTATACCTGGACCTTACCGTGGAAGAAAATATAAATTTTTTTGCAACCTTATTCGGCACCACTGTTCAAAAGAATTACGATCTGGTAAAAGATATCTATAAACAAATAGAGCCCTTTAAAACGCGCAGGGCAGGAGATCTTTCTGGCGGCATGAAACAAAAACTGGCGCTGTGTTGTGCTTTGATCCATAAGCCTGTTGTTCTTTTTTTAGACGAGCCAACCACTGGTGTTGATGCGGTTTCGCGCAAGGAATTCTGGGAAATGTTAAAACACCTGAAAGAGCAAGGCATTACAATTCTTGTCTCAACTCCGTACATGGACGAGGCCGTGCTTTGCGACAGGATAGCTCTAATGCAGGATGCCAAAATGCTATCGGTTGATACACCTGCCAATATTGAAAAGTCATACCCGGATGCTCTATTCGCACTGAAGTCGGATAATATGTACAAGCTGCTTAACGATATTCATTCTTACGGGCAGGCGCTCAGCGCATTTGCCTTTGGCGAGTTCATTCACGTTTCAAGTAAAAAAGATGACCGCACATTTGAAGCAGGTTTGAAAAAATATCTGGAAGATAAAGAACATAAAGAATTAGAAATAAAATCAATACGACCCGACATTGAAGATTGCTTCATACGATTGTTAAAAAAATAACGTGGATCAACCTGTCATAAAAACGGAAAAACTAACTAAACGCTTTGGCAGTTTCATAGCGGCCAATGAAATAACATTCGATGTTTACCCGGGTGAGATATTTGGGTTTTTAGGAGCCAACGGCGCCGGTAAAACCACAGCGATCCGCATGCTTTGCGGGTTATTGAGGCCTTCTTCGGGAATTGCCATTGTCGCCGGCTTCGATGTCTACACGCAAACCGATCAAATAAAAAAGAATATTGGATACATGAGTCAGAAATTTTCGCTTTATGAAGACCTGACCGTAATTGAAAATATCAGGTTTTATGCAGGCATTTATGGGTTATCCAATCAGCGAATCAAAGAAAAATGTGATGAGCTTGTACAACAATTGGGTTTGCACAATGAAGCCGATAAGCTGGTAAGGGACTTGCCTCTGGGATGGCGGCAGAAACTTGCTTTCTGCGTAGCCATTGTTCACGAGCCCAAGGTCGTTTTTCTGGACGAACCGACAAGCGGTGTTGACCCCATCATGCGCAGGCAGTTCTGGGAGCTTATCTATGATGCTTCTCAAAAACAAATTACCGTTTTCGTCACCACTCACTATATGGACGAATCGGAATATTGCAAACGCGTTTCCATTATGGTGGATGGAAATATCAAAGCACTGGATACCCCGCTAAATCTGAAAAAACGGTTTGAAGCTAAGACAATGGATGAAGTATTTTATAAACTAGCACGGAAAACGAAAAGAGAATAAGCTATGAAACAATTTTTGATATTTATCAGAAAAGAGTTTCTACAGGTTTTTCGTGATCGTAAAACCTTACTTATGCTGTTTGGGCTACCGGTGATCCAGATACTGCTTTTTGGATTCGCGTTAAGCAATGAAGTCAAGAATTCCGAAATTATCGTTATCGATTATGCCAGGGATATTCTTTCCCAACAGCTGACGGACAAAATTGCGGCCAGTAAATATTTTAGTGTAACAAAGTCGGCATTAAGCCACAGCGATATTGAAGAAGCCTTTAAGGGAGGAAAAATAAAACTCGCTATAATCTTTCCGGCTAATTTTTATACGGATTTAATTCACCTCAACAAAGCACAGGTACAGGTTATCGTCGATGCTTCTGATCCTAACGCCGCTACTACGCTCATTGATTATATTTCGTTTATCATCCGCGATTACGAAACCTCATTTTCGCAAAACGCGGCCATTCCCTACAGCATAATCCCGGAAATCAGAATGCTTTATAATCCGGAATTAAAAAGCGCTCCCAATTTCGTCCCCGGAGTAATGGCGATGATCCTGCTCCTTGTGTGCGCCATGATGACCTCTATTTCCATAGTCAAGGAAAAAGAACTGGGTACAATGGAAGTACTGCTCGTATCTCCCTGTAAGCCGATACTGGTCATCTTTTCAAAGATGATGCCTTATCTTATTATTTCCCTGTTCAATGTTCTCTCTATTTTTCTATTAAGCGTATTTGCTCTCGGATTGCCCGTCAACGGAAATATTTTCTTATTGTTTTCCGAAAGCTTCTTATTTATCGTTACATCTCTTTCGCTGGGCTTACTTATCTCCACTCAAACCAATACACAGCAGGCAGCCATGTTTACGTCTATGCTTGCGCTCATGTTGCCTACTATGTTATTGAGTGGGTATATGTTTCCAATCGAGAACATGCCTTTGGTTTTGCGGCTTCTTTCCAATGCAGTTCCTGCAAGATGGTATTATATCATCGTGAAAAATGTGATGCTGAAAGGGCTGGGATTTTCCTTTGTATGGAAAGAAACACTTATCCTGTTAGGTATGGCTGGACTATTATTGACCCTCAGTCTGAGGAGTTTTAAAATCCGTCTGGAATGAGGACCATAATTTTTATAGTACAAAAAGAATTTCGACAAGTCTTTCGGGACCGTGTTATCCTGCGGGGAATACTTCTTGCGCCCATTCTGCAATTGCTGATATTGCCTTTAGCCGCCAATTATGAGATTAAGAACATCAATCTGGCCGTAGTGGATCACGATCATTCGGCCTATTCTGAAAAACTTATCTCCAAAATTTTTTCTTCCGGTTATTTTCGTTACTCAGGATACACCGCATCGTATAGAGATGCCTATCAATTAGTGGAACAGGATAAAGCAGACCTCTTACTTGAAATCCCGGATGGTTTCGAAAAAAACCTTGTTCGGGACGGCGCACAAAAGCTTTTTATTGCAATAAACGCCATTAACGGTGTAAAGGCGGGTCTGGGAGGAGCTTATTTATCAGGAATTTTAGGCGACTATAATGATGATATACGAATGGAATGGACACAACCTGGACATACAAGCATCAGTCCAACGATCGATATAGCCACATCGTATTGGTATAATCCCTTGATGATTTATTTAATCCTCATGATTCCGGGGATCCTCGTAAACCTTATGACCAGCATCGGGGGTATGCAGACTTCCCTCAATATCGTAAAGGAAAAAGAAATGGGAACTATCGAGCAGCTCAATGTTACTCCCATTAAAAAGTATCAATTTATATTGGGTAAGCTTTTACCTTTTGCCATTATCGGTTTGACCGTTTTTACGATCGGCTTGCTCATCGGGAGAATTGTCTATGGTATCATTCCGTTGGGCAATATCGGCATCCTGTATTTATTTGCTGTCGATTACTTATTCGCCATATTGGGTTTTGGGCTACTTATATCTACTTTCTGCAATACACAGCAACAGGCCATATCTTTGATATTTTTCTTCCTGATGATCATCAATATGATGAGCGGGCTCTTCACACCCCTGGACAGTATGCCAGGCTGGGCTATTGTGATTTCACGCCTTTTCCCCACGAGTTATTTTATTGAGGCTATCCGGATGATTGTGCTTAAGGGCAGTGGCGCGCATGATTTGCTTTCCCGCTTCGGCGCGATTTTTTTATTGGGCCTTTTACTAAACACCTTTGCTATCTGGCATTACAGGAAAACATCCTGAGGAAATGGTGTACCTTAAATTGTCAACTATTGATGTAGCGAAAAAGTCCTTAATTATTCTGTATTTAGGCTAAGGTAATCCATTAGAACACGAATGAGGATCAACTCCTTCGGCGATCTCGGAAACGGTTCAGCCCCTCATCCCCTCATCTAACCAGAATATAATAATCATGGATCGCCCGCGTGACTTCCGCTATCGCCCGTTCCCGGTCGGGAATTTCTTTGGTGGACGACTTGACGAAGACGGCTATTACCACATGACCGGCGTCTCCTGGTAAGGTGATGATCCCAACGTCATTAGTCGTCATGCCAATAGTACCTGTTTTATGCAAAACTTCCGTTGCCGGGGGTAATGACCCTTTGAGCCTCCCCTGTCCCGTTTCGCAACGCTTCATAATATCGAGCAGTAAGTGCTGGCTTTCAGGCTTCAGGAGAGGCTTTGAATAAATCATCAAAAGCAAGTCCGCCATGGCTTTCGGAGTTGACGTATCGCGCGGATCTTCGTCAAATTTTTGGGCACTTGCCTTTTGTTCTTCTACCGTTGGCTTTTTCGAAAGACTGTCAAAAGCAATCCGCTGCCAGGGCTGATCCACCGGAAAATAGATGCCGAGAAAATCGGCAATTAACCAAGCCGTCGGCCGGTCTACCCGAATTCCATTAATGCCCCACCTTTTCATGCAGGCATTGACAGCACCAGGTCCACCAGCCAACCGAAGACATATATCGGTAGCACTGTTGTCACTGATCAGCAGCATCAGCTCCAGCAATGACCGTATACTCAGCGCAACGCCGGGGTTCTTCACACCCGGCCAATTGAATCGTTCACTCAACAAACCGCTTCCCGGGTGAAGGTCTTCAAACCTAACTTCAATCATCTGGTCCAGCGAATACTTTCCGCTATCTACTTTGGTAAGAAGCTCTACTGCAATAGGTATTTTGTATGAACTTGCCATCGGGAATTTCTCTTGTGGCAACTGTGAAACACTTTTACCGCTTTCTATATGTTGAGCATAAACTCCAAGTTTACCGCCGCTCAGGGCTGTTAACCGGGCAATTTCCTGCTCCAGTCTCTGCTGTGCCAAAGGGGTTGATTCCTTTGGTTTTTGCGCACAGCAAGCCGTCGATGCAAGTGTCATCAAAAAATAAAATCGGAATTTCATGCGCGTTTACCCGGTTAATGAACTGGTAATTTAAGGGTTTCATAACCTGGAACCAATAGTAATGAGATGGGATTTCCATTGACTTAATGCTGAAACAAATTAAATTAGGGCAGCAAGATTGTTCAGGTGAACAAATAGAAAAACAGAAAAACAATACCCTTGCGTCAATTATTTGGAGCGCCCCCATTCACCCAGCAATTGATCAAATCAATTTGCTGCTGCGTCAGGGATCCTACAAGGGGCATGGCTTTGGTGGTGACCTGCGTACTTATTGTTGATGCATTTGCTTTAACATCTGAATATGTAGAAAGTGTAGGAAGCTGATTTCCGTTATGGCAACTGTAGCACGCAGATGCTAAAATCGGCTGCACGTCCACTGAATAAGAAGGCGAACCCAATAGTATGGCAACGCTGCTGAAGTCGGGGCAGTTTGAGGCATCGAGAACACCCACAGAATAGGTCCCCGCCGAAAGGCCTGTAAATGTGTTGCTCGATTGATAGGCTTGTGAGTTGATCTTATACTGATAAGGTGCAGTTCCGCCGGAGGCAGAAATGGTCAATGTTCCATTTACCGTAGGGCATCCCGTACTCGCTGTAGTACTCACCATTACATTCAAGGTGGATTGGGCATTGTTGACCGTGGCCGTTTGAGTGGCTACACAACCGTTGGCGTCTTTAACGGAAAGTGTATAACTGCCGGCCGCTAAGTTGCTAAAGGTTGACGTTGATTGGTTCACTCCTCCATTGATGCTGAAACTATAACTTTCAACACCACCTGTGGCCGAAACCGTTATGCTACCATCCGTCGCCCCGCACGAGCTTACATTTGTCGTTGCAGAAATCGTCAAGGCAAGATTTGAATTGACGCACTTGCTTGAGGTGACATTCAAGTGATCGTTAACACAGGATGCCAAAAGTATCACCATTAGGATAATAACCAGAGCGCTTTTATTAATCATATAAAGGAAGTACTGCAAGATAATTACTACCAACCATAAAATTTGAACCACCCTTAATTAAACTATGACCACAGTTTTTTTTAATTCCTTTTTCTGTCTTAAGCCAAATAGAATGTGAACCGCCGCAAATCGCCGGATACCGAACTCATAGATTAAAAAGGAAAGAACAAAAGTAGAAAAAGTGATCATCGCGTATTTAGCGCCTATCCCGGCAGGAAACTGAACCACGTAATAGGCCAGTGCGATGAGGACGGTCTGATGAATTATGTAGAACGGGTAGACCGATTCATTGGCATACGCCAGGAATTGACTATTCCGGTTCAGATATTTCCCGGCGAATCCAAAACAGCAAAAGATCCAACTTAGAATATTGAGGCATTTAAGAATAGAAAATGCAAACCATCCAAGGCGGGATTTCTCCAGAAAATTAATCCCGGAAGCGTGCCATCCGAAATAGATCATAAGAAAGGAACTTATACCAAGTAACAAGTAAAACCAACGCCGGCGCTGAATCATTTCAAGCGACTTTGCATCCGAACCGATTAAGTAGCCCAGCAGAAAGACATAAAAATAAAAAGCAAAAATTATACCCGTCGTTGATAAGGTTCCGGGTATCCGGAAAGGCGTTGCGCAGGGTGACTTCTATCACCACCAACGGGATCAACAGGAGAATCAGTTTTGCCGGAGAATTGAAAAGCCAATCAAGAATTCTCTTAACCCCAGTCATGCGGGAACGGACAAAAAGGAAGAACGGTAAGGCACCTAGCGAATAAACGAGGAGGTAGGGCAGGAACCAAAGGTGATTCCAGGTTAGTTTGCCACCGAGAATGTACATTGGATAAAAAGTGATATAGGATCCTTCAAATTGACGACGGTAAAGGCTCTCGTAATAAACTTGCGGAGGCACGATGAACAATACACCCACTACTAAAGGAACAAAAAGGCGAATGAAACGCTCTCTGATAAAAGTTCCGCTGCTTCTCTTGCCCAGCGCGAACCGAACACCCAGCCCGGAAACAAAAAAAAGCAAAGGAAGACGCCATTGGTTAAGAAAGAGCATAGGCAATTTCATGGATTCACTGAATTGATTGTTCTGGATGTGGTATCCCCAATCCACAAAGATCAATCCGGTATGATAGAAGATCAGCAAAGTAAAGGCAATGACGCGTAACCAATCCACGTAGAAAAGTCTGTAATTGGGTGAATGGAAATCAGGATTCATAAAGGACAGAACTCGCGTGTTAAGAAGTACCTTTGGAAAGGACATGCAATAAATCGACCCGTTGCATGATTTTGCCTAATTTCTTAAAGTTAAGTCATATCCGGGGCCCTTCAAAAGTCACTTTTTCCCCTACCTGTAAATATCCGAAGAAAAAAATACGATGGTGAATCGTTTCATGGCAAGGATTAATTTTTATGAATTTTTCGAAAAGCAATTCAAACTGAGATATAACGATCCGTTGGATTTCGATTACCTTGAAAGCCAAAAATAGACCCACATGCACCAAAACCGAAGAACATTTCTGAATACGTTGCTGGCCACAGGATTCGCCCTGGGTACAAGTCGGGAAACAGCCGCGAATATCCTGAAGTCTCCCACGGCCGAATCGGATTTTCGATTTTTCGATTTTCATTGTCATCCTTCGCAAGCAAAGACGTTGATTGACATGAGCACGGCTCATTTGTCGGGTGCGTTTTGTTGTCTGGTGGCGGATTTGAAAATCATCCGGATTGAAACCAGCCGCGTCCGCGCCTACCGTCAATTCGAAGCCGGTGAAGCGTGGAAGAACTACGGAGAACAAATGAATCTCCTCAAAGATCTGATAAAGACTTCTCCCGTGAGACTTTCCACCGTTTCCACTGATCTCACCATCGATGATCCAAGACCTGCCACCTACCTGGGATGTGAAGGATGCAATTTTCTGGAAGGAAAGATCGATCGCCTTCATACAATGTATGGCGATGGTGTCCGTTTGCTTCAATTGGTTCACTATTCGCAAAACGAGGTGGGAGACCTCCAGACCGAAGAACCTGTTCACCATGGACTATCACCGTTTGGGGTCGACCTGGTTCGTGAAATGAATGCCACCGGAATGTTGATCGATGTGGCCCATGCCTCCTACGAAACGGCAAAGGCCGTGGTAATGGAAACAAAAAAGCCAATCGTTCTTTCGCATACGATCCTTGAAGTAAAAGGCAAGGAAGTGAAACGCGCAATTACCCCGGACCATGCAAAGGCAATTGCCTCAACCGGAGGATTAATCGGTATGTGGCCGTCGGGATTTAATGATAACCTGAATGCTTTTGTGGAGAACACCCTGAGGATGATTGATGTGGTCGGCATCGATCACGTGGGACTAGGCACCGATATGGACGGAAATTACAAGCCCGTGATTGCCAATTACCTTGAAGTGAAAACCTGGGCAGATGCATTACGGGCAAAAGGGCTTTCTGACAGCGACATGATGAAACTCTCAAGAGGGAATGCAGAACGGATTCTTAAGGCGACGTTATCGTAAAAAGCCTTACTTGAGGGTTAACACTTTAGCCCCCTTGACGTGCTTATTTTTCAGATCATGTAACGCGCGATTAGCCTCTTCAAATGGGTATACTTCTACTTCTGGCCTGATGGGAATCCGCGAGGCCAGGGCCAGAAAATCTTCCACATCCTGACGTGCAATGTTGGCCACGCTCTTTATTTCCTTTTCCATCCAAAGATGTTTTGGGTAATCCAATGTGAGTAAAACATTTTTATCTGTCGCCTCCTTTCGAATGGCATTGATAACAAGTCTCCCACCCGGTTTTAGCTGGGAAAGCGATTGCACAATGGGATTCCAGACCGGGGTTGTATCAATGATAGCATTTGCTTTGAGCGGAGGAGCATCTCCACTGTCGCCTGCCCAGAATACACCCAGAGAACGCGCAAAAGACTGCTCTTCAGCACTCCTGGCAAAAACAAGAATTTTTGAATCCGGGAACAGGCTCTTGGCCATTTTTAAAACCAGGTGACCTGAGGCCCCAAAACCAGTTAAGCCGAGTGTTCGTCCATTTTTAAGATGAGTCAGTCGCAGAGAGCGATAACCAATAGCGCCTGCGCAGAGCAAGGGTGCTGCTTCCGTGTCCGAGAATACAGCCGGAATTGAAAAAGCAAATTTTTCAGGGACGACCATTAACTCGACGTACCCGCCATTCGCAT
>Ga0302324_100017051_pt1 | contig 14430 bp, 14 predicted proteins | sample Palsa_T0_1_FD_201949 | JGI IMG/M metagenome (GOLD analysis project Ga0302324, IMG submission 201949) | Peat permafrost microbial communities from Stordalen Mire near Abisko, Sweden - Palsa_T0_1 | ecosystem: Environmental > Terrestrial > Soil > Palsa > Peat permafrost | place: Sweden: Abisko...
ATGCGCCCGCTGCGCTCGCGCGCTCGCGAGGCAAGCGCGAGCGCAGCGGGTCGTGGTGAACATGGCTTTTGGAACGGAAGCGTCATAAGAGTCACAAGCAGACCGCGAGCAGTGAAGGAAAGACCAGGATAGTCTTTCCGACTGCGAGGATTGGTAGATTGGGGTCACATCTAAACATTCTACATTTTGAGAACAACTTCGTGGCCTCTCGCCGCGCATGCGCCCGCTGCGCTCGCGCGCTCGCGAGGCAAGCGCGAGCGCAGCGGGTCGTGGTGAACATGGCTTTTGGAACGGGAGCGTCATAAGAGTCACAAGCAGACCGACCGCAGTGAAGGAGAAACCAGGATAGTCTTTCCGACTGCGAGGATTTCCCGCACCACTGCGCCGAAGTTGGAGCTGCATCCCCATAACCCAATTATTTTCGTAATTGGCCGCGAGCTGACCCCAAATTAGACCTTACACCATGCGAAGTCTTAATTCAGTCGTTCGCGCTTAACCGCCTTTTTCCTATACCGGGCCAAGAATGTCAACGATGATCCGCAATGAATTGGTAATGCGTCAGTCATGGGGACGGCTCGCCGAGCCGTCGCAGGTGGTTCGTGCCCGGCGGTCGCCTCGGCGAGGCGACCCTACCAACCCCAGACCCGCCGCCACTGGCACATTACAATGAATTTCAACAAGCCAGGCGAACCGCAGGCCGGCGGAAGGCTCCCGTGCCGCAACCTTGTGGGCCGGGCGGTGTTCGGCTACGTTATCGCTAATGGCTTCGCCTATGGACCCCGATGCCGCGCTTATGCTCCGCGTTAAACACGGAGACCTCGAGGCTTTTGAGCAATTGGTCCAGAAATACAAACACCCCATCGTCAACGTGATCTATCGCATGCTCCACGACCTGGACGAGGCCGAAGACCTGGCCCAAAATGTCTTCGTCCGCGTCTTCCAATCGGCCGGGCGCTACGAGGTCTCGGCCAAGTTTTCGACCTGGATTTTCACCATCGCGCGGCATTTGTGCCTGAACGAAATCCGGCGGCGGGGGCGGCATCCGGCGCAATCGCTGGATTCCAGCCAGTCGGATGACCCGGAGCAGGCGCCCCGGCAATATCCCGACGGCAAAACCTTCTCCCCGCCGGAAGCGTTTCTGCATCGGGAATTGGAGCAAAAGATCCAGCAGGCGCTGGGGGAATTGCCGGAGAAGCAGCGGCTGGCCATCGCGCTTTGCCAGGAGGAGGAGCTTTCCTACGAGGAAATCGCCCGGGTGCTGGGCTGCTCGCTCTCGGCGACCAAGTCCCTCATCCACCGTGGGCGCGAGACGCTGAAGGAGAAATTGAAGCCCTACCTGCGCAGTGGCGCCTGGGAGGAACCGGAAACCGAAACTCTGCCCGAAAAGAGGTGTTGATGAATATAGCGAGTATGCAAAAAGCGGAATTTCAAAATCTAAAAGAAGCGGGCTGGCGCCGGCCCTTGACGGCGGAGGAGCGCGCCCGGCTGCGCCAGTTTCTGGCGGCGCATCCCGAATGGCAGGTATCCTGGGACCAGGAGGCGGCCTTGAACGGGCTGCTGCGGCGCCGGCCCAGCGTGGCCGTTTCCAGCAATTTCACGGCCCGGGTCGTGCAAGCGGCCATGCGCCTCCCGGCCAAGCCGGCCTGGCGCCGCCGGCTGGAGATGTTTCCCTGGCTGCCCGCCGGTTTGGCTCCGCGCGCGGCGCTGGCCGCAGCCATGATTTGTTGCGGCTTGCTCTCCTTCAACGAGTATCAAGCCTTGCGCCGGGCGCACGTGGCGCGGGAAGTCGCCACCGTCGGCCCCCTGGCTGGGTTGCCTTCCATCGATTGGCTCCAAAACTACGATACGATCGACCGCCTGGACAAGGTGAAGGTGGCGGACGACGAATTGTTAACGGTTTTGCAATAGGGAACCATGCTCTCAGCCCGCATATTTCACAGTTCGGTAGGGCGAAGCTGCCGCTTCGCCCTAATATTTGGGCGGCGCAGCAGACGGAACAACACAAGAGTTGGACCGCATTTCGCGGTCTGCGCCGCCCTGCCGACCATGTGGAACTTCCTGTTCCTTGGCGCGGCCCTGACCGCGATGGGCCAGACGCCCCAGACCAACGCCTTCGGCCCGCCGGCACCGCCGCACTGGTATCAGAGCGTCACCAACGGCGTCAGACTCAATCATTTAACACCGGTGGCCTACTTTCGCGGACTTCTGGGCATGACCCCGGCGGAAAGGGAGCGCGTGCTGGCGGACAAATCGGTGGAGAAGCGTCAGCAGGTGCTGGCCAAAGTGCGCGAGTACGAAGCGCTGCCGCGCGAAGTGCGCGAGGAACGCCTGCTCCAAACCGAACTGCATTGGCGCTTGCTGGAATTGCTGCGGCTGGATCCGGCGCAGAGAAAAGAGCGCTTGCAGGAAATCTCGCCGATCTACCAACCCATGATCCTCTCGCCCCTTTCCAAGTGGGACCGGTTGCCCGACGACGTGCGCAAGGCTCTGTTGGAAAAGGAGAGTTTTCTGCGCACCTACGTGCAGTGGCAGGGGCACTCCCCGGCGGCGCAGGAGGACATTTTGGGCAGGTTGCCGGCGGAGCAGCGGGCGCGTTGGACGGAAGAATTGAACCGCTGGCAGGGAGTGCCGGAGAGCCGGCGGGAGGAGTTGAGCCGGGCCTTCCGGCAATTTTTCTATTTGACTGAAGAGGAGCAACACCAGGCCATCGAGGCCTTGTCCGAGACGGAACGGCGCCAGATGGAACAGGCCTCGCGCTCCTTCGCCAACCTGCCGCCGGCCTTGCAGCGGCAATGCGTGGAGTCGTTCAGCAAATTCGCCGCCATGTCCACCGAGGATCGGAACCAATTTCTGCAAAACGCCGCCAAATGGGAGGCCATGACCACCGCGGAGCGGCAATTGTGGCGGTCGCTGGTCGCCAAACTGCCTCTCCTGCCACCGGTTCCTCCGGGTTTCTACCAGTCCAAGCTGCCGCCCCTGCCTCCGGGCTTTCCCCTCCCGCCGCAGCGCGCCAGCCTGCCGGCCGCCACAAATATGGCCAAGGCTTCCAACGCGGCCAAATAAGGGGAAGACTATGTTCTGCTTGGCATCGACAGGAGGCATGGGCTAATTTGGCAGGGTGACAGAAGTTCTGAGATTCGTGGGAATTCTGAACGCGGCCGTCTGGTGCGGTTCGGCCATTTTTCTCACCCTCGGTTTGCCGGCGGTATTTTCTCCGGAATTGAAGAAGCTGCTGACGCCCTCGGGAGTGGGTTTCGCGGCGGAGGCGGTGGTGGCGCGTTTTTTTTTGCTGCAATACTGGTGCGGAACCATCGCCCTGGCGCATCTGTGGGCGGAGTGGCTTTACACGGGGCGTCCGGTGCGCCGCTTGAACCTGGCGCTGGTGCTGGCCATGCTGACGGCGGCGCTGGCGGGCGGATTGTGGGCGCAGCCGAAAATGCGGGCGTGGCACGCCACCAAGTACTTCGGCAAGACAGCCGAACTGCAAACGCAGGCCGGCCAGTCCTTCGCGCGTTGGCACGCCGCTTCGGAATCGGTCAATTTGCTGGTCATTGGGGGATTGATTCTTTATCTCTGGCGTGTCAGTGCGCCTCCCGCAGGCACGCGCTTTGGCACCTCAGGCAAAATCCGGGGTTGACAAATGGAGGTTTTTGCTAAAGTCTTAGTTGGAAAGCTAATGGCGTCACTGCTGGGCGCAAGTGAAAGAGATAATGAATTATGATTTCAAATGAACGTCCGTCGCATCACGGCGGGTACCGGTCCTACAGTGCCGGCCCACCCAAGCCGCCGGTGAATGAGGACACCTTAAAAACGGAGAAAATCCAGATCGAACGGAAAACCTTTATTTTCACGTTGAAAGAGAATCCACGGGGCCGCTTTCTTCGCATTACCGAAGATGTCAATGGCCGCCGTGACAACGTGATCATCCCATCCACAGGTCTGGAAGAATTCCGCAAGGTCCTGGACGACATGGCCAAGGCCTCCGCCGAGATGCCAGTCAAGACTGCTTAACGGAAGCGTTTGCGCCGGGCGGGTTTTTTGCGGAAGCCGGGTTGGGTCCGCCGCCGTCCCTTTCGTGTCAAACTCCAGCCCCCGTGCCCGCGGCGCCCTTGGACACGCGTCGCCGCGCCTTGGCGGCGCCGATGCGAGGAGCGTCTCCCCACAGGCTTTCGAGGTCATATTTCTCGCGCACGTCGGCGCGCATGATATGCACGATGACGTCGAAGTAATCCAACACCTGCCAGGCGGCGCTGGCATCGCCCTCCACGTTGCGCGGGCGCAGATGATGCTGCTGGCGCAATTGGTCGATCACCTCGTGGACCACAGCGCGCAGGTGCGGCTCGCTGCCGCCGGAAACGATGACGAAATAATCCGTCACCGACGAGAGCTTGCGCACGTCAAGAATAACGGCGTTTTCGGCTTTTTTATTTTCGGCCAGCTTGCGGCAAAGAAGCGCCAGTTTTTTGGATTCCATTTTCTTGCTTAATCTAGCGCAACGGCTTCAAAGATAAAGCCGATTGTTGGCCAGCGCTTCGGCCACGGCCGGCGGCGTCAAATGCTCGATGGGCAGGCCCGCTTTGAGGCGCGCCCGGATTTCCGAGGAGGACACCGCCAGCGGCAGGCCGCGCAGGAAGCGCCCGCGGAACGGCGCCGGCAATTCCTCCGGCGCCTCCCCCGGCCGCGGGAGGACCAGGAATTGGACCAGGCGCGCCAGTTCCCCGGCTTCGCGCCAGAGGCGCAACTGCGCGGTTTGGTCCGCGCCGATCAAATAGAATAATTGCGCGGCGGGATGTTCCCGGGCGTAGGCCCGCACGGTGTCGATGGTGTAGGAGGGACCGCCGCGCCGGATTTCCCGGTCATCGACCTCTGCCGTCGTGTCCCCGGCCAGGGCCAGGCGCAGCCAGCGCAAGCGCTCCGCCGCCGGGGCCGGCTGGGCGTCCGGTTTGAAGGGGGACTGCGCGGCGGGAATGAAAAACAGCCGCGCCAATCCGGCTTCCTCGCGCGCCGCCCGCGCCACGAACAAATGTCCCAAATGAACCGGATCAAAGGATCCGCCGAAAAGTCCGATTTTCATGCTATCTGGAATTGCGTTCAGCAGCATCGGTTGATTCCATCAAATCGCTTCTGCGCCACTTGCAGATAGCCTTGGACGCGAACTTGTTTGGCTGGCGCGCAGCCGCAGGCCCGCTCCTGCGCCCGATCGACCGCGGCCTGGCCGGACCACTCCCGCGCCAGCAGCAACGCCAACAGCAGCAAGCTCCCCAGGCCGCGCGGCCTGTCCTCGGCCATCGCGTAGGCGGGCAGCCAGACGGGCGCCGTTTCGCTCAGACGCGAAACTCTTTGCCGCGACAGCAACAGAATCCACTCCCGCACACTCAAGGTCACAATGGCCAGAATCATCACCAGAAAGCCGCCGGTCACCGCCGCGTCCAGCAACCAATTAAAGTGCAATCGCGGATTGCCTGCGTCAGCCGCGGCCGCGGCCAGGAAGCCGATCTTGGGGTCTGGATGCCAGATCTTTTCGACCCCAGCCGTGAGCGTGACCGTCAGCAGCCAGAGCAAAGGGGCCAAAGTGATCCAAGCCATGACCGGGCGGCCGGTGGCGGAATCTTGCAGTTGCATTTTCAAGATGACAGTGGTGGCCAGACAAAGGGCGATGGCCGCCAGCATCTGGTTGGCGATGCCGAAAAGCGGCCAAAGGGAATTGATGCCGCCCAGCGGATCGCGCACGCCCTGAATCAAAAACCATCCCCAAGCCGCCACGACCAGAAAGCTTGCCAGCCACGCCGCACCCATGCTTTTGGTTTGCCGCAACGGTTTCCAAATCTGCCCCAGAATATCCTGCAGCAGGTAGCGCCCGACTCGCGTGCCCGCGTCCACGGTGGTTAAGATGAACAAAGCCTCGAACATGATGGCGAAGTGATACCACAAGTCCAGGCCAACGCCGCGCGAGACGCCGGCGAAAACCGCAGCCATGCCGACGGCCAGCGTGGGAGCGCCGCCCACGCGGCCAAAAAGCGTTTTCTCCCCAATCGTGGCCGCCAAACCGTTCATCTTTTCCAGGCTGACGTCGTAACCCAAAGCCGAGACCTTGGCCACCGTCTGCGCCGGAGCACCCTTGATGTTCATGCTGAAATAAATTCCCGGTTCCAGCGCGCAGGCGGCGATGAGCGCCAGGATGGCCACCAGTGATTCCAGGCACATTGCCCCGTAACCTATGGTCCGCGTATGTCCTTCCCGCGCGAGAATCTTGGGCGTGGTCCCGCTGGCAATCAGCGAGTGGAAGCCCGAGATGGCGCCGCAGGCGATGGTGATGAAACAAAATGGGAACATTTTGCCAGCGAAAACCGGGCCCTGGCCGCTGGCGGCGAATGGGGTCAGGGCGGGCATGCGGATTTTCGGCAGGAGCACAAGAATTCCCAAAGCCAGCAAAAAGATCGTGCCCAGTTTCATGAAGGTGCTCAGATAATCCCGCGGCGCCAGCAGCAGCCAAATCGGCAGGACGCTGGCCGCAAAGCCGTAGATGATCATCCCCCAGGCCAGTGGTTCAGCCTGCAAGGACAATAAGCCTGACCAAACGGGATGCCCATAGACCCATTGCCCGCCCCACACCGCCAGCAGCAACAAAACCACGCCGATGGCCGAGGCCTCCAAGACCCTCCCCACCCGCCAGGCGCGCAGATAGCCGCCCATGAAAAGAGCGATGGGAATGGTGGCGCCCACGGTGAAAACGCCCCAGGGACTCTCGGCCAAAGTGTTGACCACCACCAGCGCCAGGACGGCCAGCAAAATGATCAGAATGAAAAGAATCGCCAGCAACGCCACCAGGCCGGCGAAGGTATTCAACTCGTCCTTGATCATTTGCCCCAGCGACCGTCCATCCCGCCGCAGCGAACAAAACAAGATGACAAAGTCCTGCACCGCCCCGCCCAGCACCACGCCAATGAGAATCCACAAGGTGCCGGGCAGGTAGCCGAATTGGGCCGCCAGCACCGGCCCCACCAGCGGTCCCGGGCCGGAAATGGCCGCGAAATGATGGCCGAAGACGATCCATTTATTCGTTTTGACAAAATCCTTGCCATCGTCATGCACTTGACATGGAGTGGCCCGGCGGTCGTCCAGCATCAGGACGCGGGCGGCGATCCATTTGGAGTAAAAGCGGTAGCCGATGGCGTAAGTGCACAGCGCCGCCGCCAGGATGTAGACGGAATTGATCTCCTCCCCGCGATGCGAGGCCAGGGCCAAATAAGCCCAGGCGCCAAGCGCCGCGATGAACAGCCAGAGGAACCGGGCTAAAGCTTTTTTCACCGGGCGCATGATACGGTGGCGGCGGCGGGATTCAACTTTTCAATGATTCGTTAACCTGGAGTGCGGCGAGATGGCCAGTTGCGACAACGACCCCCGCGACGCCCTCTGGCGCAACATCCGCAGCAGCCAATACACGGCCGCGGCGGCGAGGAGGTGTTTCAAGGTATGGCCGCTGATCCATCCCTTGCACGCGAATATCCACCCGTCCAGCCGCTCGGCGACTTTCGCCAAAGCATAGAGGCCGGTCACAACCAACAGGTCCCCGCCACGCGTATAACTGGGCGGAAAGAGCAGCAGGAGCCATCCGATGAGAAAGATCGTAAAATACTGCGCGGCCACGTACGGCCAGAGGTTACCCGTCCAGCGCCACCACCCGACACTGGCCGCGCCGGCGGCCACTAACGGCCACAGCAGCCGTCTTCCCGCAATGGCGGAAATCCGCTCCGCGATCATGGCCGAGAGCAGCGACATGAAGGCCAGGGTCATCGGCAGTCGGTCCCAGGCCAGCGTCGCGTCCCGCGGCGCCCAATGGTAATAAGCCGACCCAAAAAAGGTGCCGCAGACGCCCAGGAAAAACACCAGGTAGGCGTTTCGTTCGCGCGGTTCGATGAAGCGATCGCTCCCGGCCAGATACCAAAGACCCATCACCCCGACCACCAGGAAGCCCAGATTGGAGACCACATTCAGGCAGTTGGGAATGCCGGCCAAAGTCCGGCCATCGGCGAACTGATGGTACGACTCCGGCTGGCGCAAGGGCGGCAGCAGATACGCCGCGATGTTTCCCGCCAGGGCCACCGCCGCAAACAGCCAGGCGCGTGGACCACCCCGCGCGGTGTCTGGGAGCCGACGCAAGGGACCGCCCAAGTGCAATGTCTTTCGTGGGTCGAACAAGGTGCGATTGATAAACCAGTTAACCGAGGTCTGCAAATTAAGATTTGATGTCGCGCACCTGGAAGGCGACGCAGCCCACGATCAACAGCGTGAGATTGAACCCGAAGAGGATGCACAGCGATTGCAGGATCTCAGCCCAAGGCACGCGCGCCTCGAACATCTTGATCCAGTAATTCATGTGGTAGGTGAAAAACCAGGGCTGCAAGTCGTGGAAATAAGGTATTTCCTGGATGATCCTGCTTGTCAATAACACGGACAAGGCCAGGATGGTCGCCGCCGCCGGTTTGACGTTGAAACAGGAGAACATCAGCGCCAGCCCCATGACCGTGGCGGCGTTGCCGCTGACTATGACGGTGGCGATGGCGTAACGGCTCCATCCCTCCCCCGGCTCGAAAACGCTGAAGATGCCCTCCATGGGCAGGAAAACGAACAATCCACCCGCCGGAAAGAGGCAGGAGGCGAAGGCCGCTCCCAACCCTCCGAGCGCCAGTGACAATGCGACCGAAAAAATCAGCCCCGCCAGCCATTTCACAAGCGCCAGGCGGAAGCGGGAAATCGGGCGGGCCAAAATCATGCGCAAGGTTCCGTCCTCGACCTCCTTGGCCAGCAAGTCCCCGCCCACCAGCGCCACGTAGAGCGGCATCAGGAACACGGCCACCGGCACCAACACCGCCACGGCCATGGTCAGGCTGGAGATGAATTTCTCGCTGGCGTAGCCGAGCAATTCGAGCCGATGCACCATGTCGCGGCGCGGTCCCTGCCAGTAACGGAAGATCAGCAGGATGGAGGCATGGGCCGTCAGAAAAGCGCCGAAGCCGATATAGGTGCGTTTCTTGCCGAACATCTTCCACAATTCATTGCGCAATTGGTAGTAAATCATTTTTTCATCAACGACAGGTAAAAACCCTCCAGCGTCTCCTCTTCGGGCGCGATTTCAAAGACCGGCTGCCGCCGTTCCACCAGGCGTTCTACCACCTGATCGGCGCCCACTCCCGCCGCCGGCAGAATGAACCGGCCCTCGCGCTCCTGCGTTATCAGGCCGGACTCGCGCAGGATCGCGACGGCTTCGGCGAAATTGCCTGTGCGCAGCCGCAACCAGCCTCGCCCCTGGCGCGTTTCGGCAATGCTGCCCTGAAAAACTTTGCGCCCCTGGTTCATGACCGCAATGGAGAGGCAGACCTGCTCGACTTCGACCAGCAAATGGGAGGAGAGCAAAATGGTCAGGCCCAGTTCGCGATGCAGGCGCTGAATGGTCTGGCGCATTTCGTGGATGCCCTCCGGGTCCAGGCCGTCCCCCGGTTCATCCAGAATGAGCAAGGTCGGCTGCGGCAAGAGCGCCTGGGCCAGAGCCAGCCGGGCGCGCATGCCGTGCGAATAGGTCTTGACCTTGTCAACAATCCGCCCGCTCAATCCCACCCAATCCGCCACCTCCTGGATGCGCCGGGCGGGCGTCGGCGCGGTGTAGGAACTCAGAATCTCCAGGTTGCGCCAGCCGCTCAAGTCATTGTAAAAGGCCGGGGCTTCGAAGATAGCGCCGACTCTTTGCAAGGCCTGCTGGCGCTCGCGGGCGACTTCGTAGCCGCAAAGCTTGACCTCCCCCGCCGTGGGCCAGACCTGGCCGAGCATCATGCCGATGGCCGTGCTTTTGCCCGCGCCGTTGTGGCCCAGCAGCCCGAAAATGTCGCCGGCCGCGACCGTCAGCCACAAATCGTTGACGGCGGTGTTGCGTCCGAATTTCTTGGTGACATTGCGCAATTCGATCATTGCGAGCCGGCGATGATGAGGAGGTTCTTGATATGGCCGTCGGCGTAGAGGTAATTGACCGCGTGCTTGGGGCCCAGGACGGCGTGGAAGCTTTGTTTGTCAAAGACCAGCGGTATTTTCGTCATCGCCAGCGATAGGTTCAGGATGCGCAATTGGTCGGCGTTCTGGCCATTGACCAGGCTGTTCCACGAGTAGCTGGAACCGGTTTGCTCGAATAGGCCCTGCAGGTCCGAAGGACAGCGCAGGACCTGTGTCGAGCCCAGGGTCCCGGCCAGCACGACGTTGATGGTTGGCAGGTTGGTGGGCGCGCCCAGCAGGGGACGGTCGTACATGGTGGGCATGATGTTCTTGCTGTCATCGACATAGAGTTGAAGCGCAAGGCCGATTTGATGAAGGTTGCCCTGGCAAACGGCCACGCGCCCGGCTTCCTTGCCGCGGCCAAGGGCCGGCATGAGCAAGGCTGCCAGCAGGACGATGACGGCGCAGGTGACCAACAGTTCCACCAGCGTGAAAGCTCGGGCCGATGCGGGATGGTGCCGCATCAGCGTCCTCCGCGGAACATCCGGCCCGACTCCATGTTTTTCTGAATTTCCTCCAGCAACGGCGCCAACTCCGCCTTGGTCTCGGCCGAACTGCTGCCATAGACCGAGCTTAGGCCGATGGTCGTCACTTTCTGTTGAAGATCCTCGCTCAAAACGGGGGGCGCGTTGGTATCGTTTGGATCGGGCGGCTTGGATGGTTGGAGCGGATTCTCGCGTTCCTGGCGCAATCGTTTGATGGCATCGTCAATGGCCTTCTGCCGTTTCTCCGCCGGCTGTTGTTCGAAGGAGGCGAGCATTTGGTGGAAGCCCGAAGGGAGCGTGGCGTCCAGGAACTGACCCTTCTCCTCCTCGGTCATTTCCCGGAACCATTGGGACCAGAGCCTATCCACGCGAGCCTGCCGCCGTTCGTCGGGGGAAAGGGCATTGATCTTGTCGGCCAGATCGCGCAAGGCTTTGGCGCGGGCCGCGCCGGACAATTTGGACAAGTCGGTGCCCTGGAGATAAGCGCGCAGTTTTTCGGCCGTCATTTTGAAGTGATCGGACAGGGCATAACCACCCAGGGCGGCCAGCCAAACCGCCACCAGGGCGGCCACGGCGAACATTACGGGCCGATAGCGCGCATTCATGCTGCAAAGCATAGCCGCGCCACGGCGATAAGGCAACCGTACCCGCTACAATTCGTCCTCCCGCTCGGTGTAGAACAACGCGTAAGCCCGCTGGTAATCTGATTCTTCGACCAATATCTGCGTCGGACAGTCGAGGTCGCCGTCGTCCGGCTCGGCCGCCTCAACCCATTGCTGCCGGGCGGGGATGCCGTGCTTTTCGAGCATGACCAGCAGCAGCTCGGCGTTGACCTGCGGGCCTGTGTAAAAAAGCTTCATGCCGGGGTCTCGTTGCGGGAAGCGCGAAACTTTTGCCAGAAATGTGGTTTTAACCTCATCACGCGTGTGATATTGACTTTAGCAGCATGAAAACGCTCTTGAAAAGCTCTAATGAGCAAAGGAGGGCTTGGTTGTGGTTGGCGGCGACGGTCCTGGCCCTTTGTTGCCGGACGGTCTCCGCGCAGTCGATCATGATCTCCAATTACTCCCAGTTCTATTCCGCCGTCGTCAACTCCAGCATCAGTGTCATCACCAATTTTCAGACCAACATCACTATCGGCCCGACCTCGGCGGGCCAGACCTTGCAAATCAACCACAGCGTCCTGATTGATGGCGGCACCAACAGCGTAGTCCTGGATGGGGGCGGGATCACGCGTCTGTTCACCGTCGCCACCAACTGCCAGTTGACCCTCAACAACTTGCAATTGATCAATGGCTTCAGCACCAACGGCGGGGCCATTTACAATAACGGCACCTTGATCATCAGCAACTGCATCCTGGCCGGCAACGCGGCCACCAACGTCACCGGCATCACCGGCGCCACCAACAGCAGCGGCGATGGTGGCAATGGCGGCGACGGCGGCACGGCCGTAGGCGGTGCCATTTATAGTCGCGGTCCGGTCAGCATTTATTACTCGGTGGTGGGGACCAACAGCGCTATCGGCGGCAATGGTGGCAACGGCGGCGGGGGCGGCGACAGCCTTCTTTTTGGCGGCAACGGCGGCAATGCCGGCTACGGTGGCAGCGCCTACGGAGCAGGCGTTTACAGCACCGGCAGCACCAACATTTTTGTTTCCACGGAGTTCCTTGACAATGTCTGCACGGCCGGCGCCGCTGGCAGCGGCGGCGCCTCAGGTTCCGGCGCTTTTGGGGGAGTTGGCGGGGAAGGGGATTCTGGCGGCTCGGCTGCGGGCGGGGCCGTTTATGTGTCCGGCTCGTCGTCGGTCTTCGTTACCAATTGTATATTCGCTCTGAACACTGCCACCGCTGGCGCCAGTGGCGCCGATTCCTCGGGCAATAACAATGGTTTCAATGGCGGCGTGGCCGAAGGGGGCGGGATTTATATTTATGCCACCGTGACCAATGCTTACGTCGTGAACAGCGTGTTTTGCGATAACACCTGCACGGGTGGCGCCGGCGGCAGCGCCACCGACGGCGAGGTTAACGGAGGCAGCGGCGGTTCGGCCCTTGGAGGCGGGCTGGCCAGCGCGGCGGCGCTGACCATTGTCCGCAATTGCACCATGGCCACCAACACGCTGGCGGCCGGCGCTCTTGGCACTGGCACGGTCAATGATGGCGCCAACGGCTCCACCCAAGGATGGGACATCGGCCGGACCGATGGCACGCTAAGACTGATGGGCTCCATTCTCTCCGGCGGAACCAACTCCTCCACGGCCGACCTCATGCCCAATGCTTTCGATGTGACTGACGGGGGCTACAACGTCAGTTCAGATGCTAGCCTTGCGCGCGCTTCCACTAATACCCTCATTGATATCAATGCCCAGTTGGATTCCGGGTTGGCCAACTATGGCGGTCCGTATCTTGGTCCCTTCAACCTTCTTTATCCGCCTGCATTCCTGACGCTGGCCATTGTGCAGGGCAGTCCGGCCACCAACTTTATTCCCGGTGTGCCCGGCCTGAGCTTTCCGGCGACCGATCAATTGGGAAATCCCCGCGGTTCGCCGGCTAGCGCGGGCGCCTTCGAATTCACGCCCATTACGATCGATACCAACGCGCCTCCTCCGGACCTCGCTCTGACCAACACGCCTCCGATCATCGACACCACCGCCGGCGCCACCGTGACCATGTCGGCCAGCGCCACGAACAATGACCCCATCAATAATCTAGGCTACCAATGGCAGCTCAACGGAACAAATCTGCCCGAGAACAAAACTTTCATCGGCACCACCACGCCTAGCTTGACTGTCAAAAATGTGACGACCGCCGATACTGGATCCTATCAGGTGATCGTGAGTGTTTCCCTGCTGGAGAATGCCGCGACAAGTTCCGTCGTTTCGGTGATCATTATCAGTCCGGCCGAAATCAAGGCCCAACCGGTCAGCCAGCGCGATGTGCCCAACGGATCGGTGGTAACTTTCAGCGTCACCGCCTCCGGTTCCCCGCTGCCCACCTACCAATGGTATGAGGTCACGCCCGATGGAGTGACCAACATGCTCAGCGACACCAATGAAATATCCGGTTCCACCAATAGCCAGTTGACGATCAGCCCGGCGACTTCCAATGACGTCGGCAGTTTCTTTGTGGTGGTGGCCAACGAATACCGCACCAACGCCAGCGTGCAAGCCGTCCTGAGTCTTGTGCCGGACACAACCAGCCCCAAGGTGGTCCTGTCCACGCCCTCCTCCGGCGCGCGCACGACCAATTCCGTCGTCACCGGCACCGCTTCGGACAATGCGCAAGTCGTCCAGGTCAACTACTGGGTGACCAATCTCAACGCCGGCCATGTGCCGGCCATCACGGTCCTGAGCAACACGGCCAGCCTCGGCGCCACTGGCACGAAAATCAAGTCGTGGTCGATCACCAACGCGCTCCTGCCCGGCACCAATTTTGTCACTGTGCAGAGCTTCGATTTCGCGGGCAATAAATCCGCCTTCGCCACGCGTGAGTTTTTCTACGAGGTGCCGGCGAACTTTGCTTTGTACACCAACGGAGCGGGCGCCATCACCGGCAGCGCACCCGTCGCCGGCGGCGTGCGACCGGCCAATCAGGCCATGTTGAATATCGGCCAGGGCTACACGCTGACCGCGATTCCCGCCAAGAACAACGTCTTGACCAACTGGATTTCTTCCACCGGGTTCACCAGCAATGCGCTCACCCTCCATTTCATCATGGAACAGAGGTTGATCATCGTGGCCAATTTCACCACCAACCTCTTTAACGGCGCAGCGGGCATCTACAACGGACTTTTCTACGGCGACGAAGTGACGGAGCAGACGGCCGGCCTGCTGCAGAATTTGACGGTCCGTTCGACGGGGGCTTACAGCGGCAACTTGCTGCTGGGCGGCGTTTCTTACCCTCTGACG
>Ga0302324_100017054_pt1 | contig 14429 bp, 11 predicted proteins | sample Palsa_T0_1_FD_201949 | JGI IMG/M metagenome (GOLD analysis project Ga0302324, IMG submission 201949) | Peat permafrost microbial communities from Stordalen Mire near Abisko, Sweden - Palsa_T0_1 | ecosystem: Environmental > Terrestrial > Soil > Palsa > Peat permafrost | place: Sweden: Abisko...
ATTTCATCAGTCCACGCCCATAAATGGCTGACGTCCCCATCATTTGCTGCGTAGCCGCAGCGGTCCTATTGGAAGAGGGCGTCAATCCGCCGCGGATGCTCATCCTTCGGCGAGCGGTGGAGCATCTCCATGGGGAATGGTGCCATGTCGCCGGTCGCATCGAGGCCGGTGAGACAGCGTGGGAGGCAGCGCTTCGTGAGATTCGAGAGGAGACCGGCCTTACGGTTACTCGGCTTTACTCTGCCGACTATACCGAGCAGTTCTATGAAGCCAAGCGTAACATCGTGACGATTGTTCCAGCTTTCGTTGCCTATGTTAATGCATCGCAGCCGGTGCGCCTCAACGCTGAGCATTCCGAGTTTCGGTGGGTCACCACCATGGACGCGCAGTCCATGGTTACGTTTGGTGGTCAGCGCCGGCTATACGAGGAAGTACAGCGCGAGTTCGTTGATCGGCAGCCATCGGTGTGGCACGAAATCAAGTTCAAATCCGATGCCTGACTCCTCGCTAGACGACCCACCAGCGCGCGCGTTATGTTGGCGCGAGTTTGGTTGAACGCGCTTTGCAAGCGTTGGCTTGGTATGCGATAAGCGACGCTGTCACCCAACCTTCCATGTGCGAGTACTAGCGTTACTTCTGGCGCTCGTTCATTGCGCTGCTTATCATCGCATTCCTTGTCGTTAGCGCTCTGCAAGATGCGGGCGACGCTGACAGCATAGGCCTCTAGTACACAACCCGGCTACATCAAAAAGCCGGCGACTTGATCAAGAATGGCTTCGATGGGAAGTGTCACGAGAATGACAAGCACAAAAGGCAGCAAAGCCGCCAAAACCAGCATCACCACACTGATGAAATCGACAGGTACCAATCGCAGGTCGTAAACACGATCGACGATGTGGTAAAGGCTGGAAACCGTTGAGCCGTCTGTTTGCCGCAACAACGATTCACCAGCTTCAGGATTGCGCGCCGCCAACCACCTCTGTTCGAACTCCCGGCCACAATGCTCCGCAAGTGCGCCATATTCAAACACACCGCGACGCCACGTCCGCAGCAGCGGTGCAGAAAATACCACTAGAGGTGCGGTGATGAACATCACGGCGAACACTGTCGCCTCAACCACGAGATATTTGTAGTCGAGCAACGGTGTGCCGTGGTGTAACGCCGCATTCGCGACGTTACCAGCGAGGATGGCGGTGAATGCGCACGCAAGAGGCCAACACGCCCTCACAGAGTATGAAACGAACGTCAGGCCCGCCGCCCGGTCCGGATGCGACGCAACCAAATGCAGGTCGAGCCGCGAGATTTGCCACAACAAGCGCGTCCAGAGAAACCACCGCCATGTCCATCCGAGAATCAAAGACAACAAAAGCGGAAGACTGACCAGAAACACCCACCAGTGCGCGGGTGACCGCATGGTAGCGCCGCCCGTGCTGACCTGATGCCACTCCGGGAGGTCGGAAACCGGCACGGACCAGTACAACGCGGCGACGATAGCGTAAGCAAGGACAATTACGCCAACTCCGCCTAGCCATGATTGACCCAGATCCCAGGCGGAAGCAACGATCGAATCGAACTGCGGCTGCTGTGAACGTCGTACGATCCCGGCGTCGAGGAAGTGAGCCGCGATCTTCGCCAGCCGCGGAGCACTGGCCCAATCCGCGATCAACAGAAGCGGGACGGCGAGCAGATATTTCGCGAGCGCCGCGAAGTCGGTCAGAAAAGCGTGTGTCGCAGCGTCGCCGGACGCGGCAAGGATGGCCGGTGGAAGCCAGCCTACCGTCATAGCGACGACGACGCCATACCATGCGCGTTGACCTCCACGCGCCACGAGCCACGGCAAAGCGTTCAATGGCGGACCCGGGCTGAATAGTCCGGTCTCGGATCGCGACTCGCTGCTCACCATTCCCCAGGTGCCTCACGGAAGTTGGGCTGCCAGCTTGTCCAGGAGCAGGCTTTTTCCGGACGCGCCATCAGCCAAGCGCCGGTTCGATGCGATCCCTCTGGCAGATCTCGGCGGGCTGTATAAGCTGCTCTTTGGCGGAAACGGCTGTCTGCATGCCGGTTGAACCCAGAACGACCCGGTGCCTTTGGCCAGAGTTCGCGCGAAAACCAGGGGCCCATGGTGGGGAGCTAGAGGGCAATGCATTGCGGCATATCGCCCAACATGCAAAAAAAGCAACGAAGCTGTCGAGGCTGTACTCTCTTGATCGACTAGTAAATGGAGCCCGGGCCGGCTTGTCGACGTTCCGGACGCCCGTCTTACCCAAACCTAACGGAGATTTTACGATGCGGTTCATGATGATAGTCAAGCATGCCGAGAAACAGGGCACTCCGCCCAAGGAACTCATGGATGCCATTGCGAAGCTTGCGGAAAAGGAGGCCAAAGCCGGCATCATGCTGGGGAGCGGGGGGCTCAAGCCAACTGCACTTGGCGCACGCGTCCGGCTTTCCGGGGGAAAAGTGAGCGTGACCGACGGACCCTTCATCGAGACGAAGGAGATAGTCGGCGGCTATGCCCAGTTCGAATTGAAATCGAAGCAGGAGGCGATCGAGTCAGCGGTGCGCTTTATGGAGCTTCACAAGAAGCACTGGCCGGGTTGGGAGGGTGAGACGGAGGTTCGGCAAATGTACGGACCGGATGAAAGCTTCCCCACGGGATAAGGTCTTATGATCCATCTCGTCTGCAATCTATACTAGGTGCAGGCGGGTGCAGACCTAGCACGTCCGCGCAGGAGTGATGATGGGCCTCATCGCGGTCGGCGGGTTCCAGCACGAGACCAATACCTTCGCCCCGTCGAAGGCCGATTACGCGGCCTTCGAGCACGGCGGCGGCTGGCCGCCGCTCACTGTTGGTGCCGACATCGCGCCGCGTCTTGCCGGTGCCAACATTCCCGCCGGCGGCGCGATCGGAGCATTGCACGCGCTCGGACACCGAAGCGCCGGCCTCGTCTGGTGCGCGGCCTCGCCGTCGGCACACGTCACGCGCGATGCCTACGAGCGCATTACGGGCGAAATGCTGCGTCGTCTCGCCGAACTCGGACCCGTCGACGGCGTCTATCTGGACCTGCATGGGGCGATGGTGGCCGAGCACTTGGACGACGGCGAGGGCGAGTTCCTCGCGCGCGTCCGTCGCACTGTCGGTGCTCGCGTTCCGGTCGTCGCTAGCCTCGATCTCCACGCCAACGTCACGCGCTCGATGATCGCGCATTGCGACGGTCTGGTCGCGTACCGGACGTATCCGCACGTCGACATGGCGGATACCGGCGAGCGCGCGGCTCAGCTGCTCGACGACATGCTGAAAGCCGGCCGTCCACCGGCAAAATCGCACCGCGTGCTCGACTTTCTCACTGGTATTCCGTCGCAGTGCACGCTGATTGAACCGGCGAAGCGTCTCTATGTGATGCTCGAGCGGCTCGAACGCGAGCACGGGTCGGTGCTCTCCTTTACCCCCGGCTTTCCCATGGCGGATTTTCCGGAATGCGGGATGGCAGTAACGGGCTACGGTGGGGACGTGGCACGCGTCCAGACCGCGACTGCCGCGCTCGCCTATGCCATCGCCGACGCCGAGGGCGAATTCTCGATGGAGCTCTTCGAGCCGGACGCGGCGGTACTCCGCGCGATGCAGCGAGGCGAGCCTGGCGCGCCGGTCGTGCTCGCCGACACGCAGGACAATCCCGGCGCCGGAGGCAACGGCGACACGACGGGGCTGCTTGTGGCGTTGCTCGCGCGGCGCGCCACGGCTGCGGTGCTCGGTCTCTTGATCGATCCCGCGTCGGCCGCGAAGGCGCATGCGATTGGCATTGGCCGCAAAGCGACGTTTGCGCTAGGCGAAGTCTCCGGGGTAGCCGGACATGTTCCGCTCGAGGGCGAGTTCCATATCGTGCAGTTGGGCGACGGCCGCTTTACCTGTACCGGGCCGATGTTCCGAGGCTTCCGCATGGAGCTCGGGCCCATGGCGGTACTTGAGAAGGAAGGTGTTCGTGTGGTGCTGGCATCGAAAAAGTGCCAGGCCGCCGACCAGGAAATGTTCCGGCATGTAGGCATCGAACCGAGGCAGCAGCGCATCCTTGTCCTGAAAAGCTCCGTGCACTTCCGTGCCGACTTTGGCCCGATCGCACGCGAAGTACTCGTCGTTGCCGCCCCCGGCCCGGCGAAAGCCGATCCGACGCAATTTAGCTGGACGCGACTGCGTCCTGGTCTGCGACTTAAACCGCTTGGCACGGCCTTTGTGCCGCCTGCCCCAGCTAGCCTATGACTCTTTTCGCCGTCGAGGCGCTAAAATAATGGCCGCGCGACAACCGATGGAATACAAGCAATGAGACCGTGTTTCCTTACCGTGTCGTCTTTTCTCATGCGGAGCAGGCTTGGCGCGCGCAGACCCTCTCGCGCGGCGCAGTCGGGCCAGTACACGGGGGTGTTCATGCTGAACGCGCGATGCAACGTTTCGCTCGCTACCGTAGTGGCCTTGGTAGCCTTTCTGGCCGCTGCGCCCGCGCGCGCCGAGCTGAGCGAAGAAGAACTCGCAAAGCTGGCGCAGAACCCGGTGGCAAACCTGATCAGCGTGCCGTTTCAGTACAACGGCAACCTCAACTACGGGCCGCAGAAGGACACGCAGAGCATTCTCAACATCCAGCCTGTCATTCCGTTCGAATTGAACAACGACTGGAACCTGATTACACGTACCATCGTCCCGGTCATCTGGCAGCCAGCTTCCGCGCCCGGCGAGAGCAGCACCAGCGGCATCGGCGGAACAAGTTTCTCGGCCTTTTTTTCGCCGGCCAATGCCGAGGGCACGATCTGGGGCGCCGGTCCCATCACCCAAATCCCGACCACCAGCAACACCAAGCTGGGCTCCGACCGCTGGGGTATTGGGCCGACTTTCGTGATCCTGAAGCTGGAAAAGGGCAGCCCTTGGGTGTACGGGTTCTTGGTCAACAACGTCTGGTCGGTCGGCAGCGGTAACGGTGGCTCCTACAATAGTTTGCTACTGCAGCCCTTCGTCAACTATAACTTCGAGGGCGGCACGTATCTTTCGTCGTCACCGGTCCTCACTGCCAACTGGAAAGCGACCGGTAGCAACGTGTGGACGGTGCCGCTCGGGATCGCTGTGGGTAAAATCTTTCATTTGGACAAGCTGCCGGTGAATGCGCAGATCGGCGCCTACTACAACGTCGTCAAGCCTGACTTCGGCCCGAACTGGCAGATTCGCGCGCAGGTTCAGCTGATGTTCCCGAAATAGATCCGGATTGCGATGGCTACCGCTGGAAGCTTGATGACCTCAGGGAGACGCGACGTGAAAACTCGAATCCTTCTTGCAGCATTCGTTTTTGCTGTTAGCTTGGTCGGCACGAGTTCAGGTGCCATCGCGCAGGCAAGCCCTGCGGACAAGCCACCAGCCGACCCATGGCCACGTGTCGTCGACCTCGCAAACGCCCAGGTGCTCGTCTATCAGCCGCAGGTCAACAAGTGGACCGACAACCAGCTCGAGTTCCGGGCCGCGCTTGCCATCAAGCCTACCGACGCCAAGGAGGAGACCTTCGGCGTGATCTTTGCCAGCGCGCGCACGCAGGTCGACAAGGTGCTGCGCACGGTGACTTTCGAGAACCTGCGCATATCGAAAATCGACTTCCCGACATTGCCCGACCACGGTGCTGCCTATACAACGCAACTGCAGACTCAATTTGCCAAGTCGGTCCGCACGATCTCGCTCGACCGCCTGGAGTCGTCATTGGCCCTTGCCGGCATCAAGCCGGCGACGGTCATCGTGCAGAACAACCCGCCGCAGGTGATTGTCAGCAATTCACCGGCGATCCTGGTCCCAATCAACGGTTCGCCGGTGATCAAGCCGGTGCCCGGTCATTCGCACGCCAACCGTGTGATCAACACGCGCGCGCTGATCCTGCAGGGCGGATTGACCGATGCGTTCTACATCCACGTCTACGACGGCTGGCTGTCCGCGACCTCGCTTCTCGGTCCTTGGACGCAAGCCTATCCCGGACCATTCATGGCGAGCGCGATGAATTCCATCGCCACCGAGCTCTCGAAGAAAGGTGTCGTCGACCTGCTCGATGGTGGGCCCAAGGCGAACCCGAAGCCGTCGCTGGCCAACGGCGTGCCCACGATCTACACGAGCCAGGTTCCGACCGAGCTGATCGTGTTCAATGGCCAGCCGGATTTTGTGCCCATCGTCGGCACGCAATTGCTGTGGGCTTCGAATACGACGAGTGACGTGCTGATCGATACCACCAGCAACAACTACTACGCGCTGATGGCAGGCCGCTGGTTCCGTTCCCCCGGCCTGACCGGCCCCTGGACATTTGTCGCCAGCGATGCGCTGCCGGCCGACTTTGCGCATATCCCGGCGCAATCGCTTGCCGGCGCGGTGCTGCCGACCGTGGCCGGTACGCCGCAGGCGAACGAGGCGGTGATCTCCAATTCGATCCCACAGACTGCGACGGTTCCCCTCAAGAAGGGTCCGACGTTCACGCCGAACTTCGACGGGCCGCCGCAATATGCGCCGATTGAGGGGACCGCGCTCTCGTACGTCTCGAACTCCTCGGAGCCCGTGATCGAGGTTGCGCCCAATGCCTTCTACGCAGTCGTCGCCGGCGTTTGGTTCACCGCAATGCAGATTACCGGGCCGTGGACGATCGCGACGTCGGTTCCAACGGCGATCTACACCATTCCGCCGTCCTCGCCGATCTACTACGTAACCTACGTCAAGATCTACGAGGCGACGCCGCAGTACGTGTATGTCGGCTACACACCCGGCTATCTCGGCACGGTGGTGTCTCCCTATGGAACTGTCGTCTACGGCACCGGGTACGCCTACACGCCGTGGATCGGGTCGGTCTGGTATCCGTCGCCAGTCACCTACGGCATCTACGCGGCGCCGGTTTACAACCCATGGGTTGGGTACACGTTCGGTTTCGCGGTTGGACTCGCCGCGGCAGCGTGGATGGACCCGTACTGGGGTTGGGGTGGCGGCGCGTGGTATGGGCCCAGCTACTGGGGCCACTATCCGTGCTGCGGCTCGGCGAGCGCGAACGTCTACGGCCACTGGGGTAACACGGCGTACTCGGGCACACGCAGTTGGTACGCGGGTGGCGGGGTAGCCGGATCGACATTCTCCGGCTCCTACGACACGGCGCGCGGCACGACCGGCAACATTAATGCCGGCCGCCAGTACAACGCATGGACCGGCAACGCCTCGCGCGGCTACGACCGCACATTCAATACCGGAGCCGGCGGTTCAGGCAACGTCGCACGCGGCACGAACTACAACACCTACACCGGCCAGCGTTCGACTGCCAACGCGGTGTCTGGTACCACAGCCGGCGGGAGCAGCTACAACCGCGCCGGCGCGACAACCGCAGGGCCGGAAGGCGAAGCCCATGCGGGCGGGGGTTCGACGTACAACGCCAATACCGGCAAGACCAATACCTGGAGCTCGGGCAGCTTGGGCAACGACCACTACGCCGACGTCAACGGCAACGTCTATCACAATGACGGCAGCGGCTGGCAGCAACATTCATCGAGCGGCTGGGGTAGCGCGTCGGGGGACACATCGTGGGCGGACAAGGAATCGCAAGCGCGCAGCACAGGTGACGATCGCTCCAGCGGGTTTTCGAACAGCTTCAACCACAGCTTTGGTGGCGGTGGCGGCGGCGGCTTCGGAGGTGGAGATCGCTTCGGCGGCGGCGGATTTGGCGGCGGTGGTTTCCGCGGTGGCGGAGGCGGTGGCTGGGGAGGTCGTTTCGGTGGCGGCGGTTTTGGCGGCGGCGGTGGCTTCCGCGGCGGCGGGCGGCGCTGATCTATCGCCGGAACGGTTACAAGGACCGTATCGCCAGAATCGGCTGGCGCTACCGCGCGAGCGCGGCCCGGACCTTACGCGCCTACCGTGGGGCATTTCTCTTAGTCATTTGATGGCACGCGCTGGGCTACCTGGCGCTCAGCGCGGGCTAGCCTGCGGGTCGCCTGGCGCGCGACCCATGCCGCTGTCACTGAAGGAGGGCCGCTGAGGGCACTCGCGTTGGCGAGCGTCTCATCCGCGTCAATCAGTGTTTCGAGTGCCCCTTTTTCGAATCGAGAACGAGTTTATCCGGGCTTAGTCCCTCGCGCTTCTTCAGATCCTTGAGCAAGCCGGCGTCCGAGAGGTCGAGCTTGTGCGACATTGCCCAGTCGTGTTCCGCGGTTTTCTCCAGGCGCTTCACCGCATGATGATCTTCGGTCTCGATCGCGAGTTCACGCCGTGCATCGAAGCTTCCGGGCGCCAGGTTGATCGACCCGACGATTGCGCGCTTGCCATCGGCCAGGAGCATTTTGGCGTGCAACTTGAGGTGCTTCAAGGTGTGCACTTTCGCCCCGACATCCTGCAAAATGCGCAGGCCGCCCACGCCTTCGATCAGCTTCTCCGCCTTCAACGTATGCGGCGGCCGGGCCAGGATGTGCACATTGACGCCGCGCTCCACCGCACGCACGAGGCGCTCGATGATCACCGTATCCTGGTAGCGCTCGTTTTGCACCCAAAGGGTGTGCTTCGTCTCATCGATGAATTTGGCGACCCGCGGCCGTCCGTCATTGGGGCACCAGATGAGCAGCGATTCGGGATTTGGCTTGAATTCGCCGTGCTCCCAATCGGCATCGAAACAGCGGACCATCTCGGCCACCTCGTTCGCATGAGACGTGACGATGGCGTAGTCTCGCGTCTGCGTCAGATCCTTGGGCTCCCAGTTAAGCGACTCGACGAAGCCGATTTTTCTGTCGACCACCATCGATTTCTGATGCGTTAGGTCGAAGGCGGGGTTGCTGTCACGGACCTCGATCCCGGCCGCAATGAGCTCCTTACGCGCCTCGGCGTTCTCGGTCTCGCCGCTACGGCGTGCCGGATTGAGCATCACTCTGACCTTGACCCCGCGGCGCTTCGCGGCGATCACGGCATGAAGGAGTGTGGGCTCCGTGAACAGGAACATCCGGATCTGCAGATGGTTCTCAGCCGCATTGATCGGGTCGAGGATCGGTTTGGCCGTGTCATCCGGAAGGACGATCAACGTATGCGACATCGGTGGCCTCACTCACTTAATATGGGTAGGACTCGCAGCGGAATGGGTTCGTCGCCGCTGCCTTTACGCTGCGCCGGTCGCTGGCGCCGACGGTTTGTCGTCGTACTGGGCGCGGTGCAACTCGGCGTAGACGCCGCCTCGGGCGATCAGCTCATCGTTGGTGCCTTCCTCCGCTACGACCCCGTCCTTCACCACGATGATCTTGTCCGCATCGCGGAGCGTGCTCAAGCGGTGCGCGATCATGATGACGGTGCGACCTTTCATCAGACGTTCCAGGCCCTCGATAACCAGACGTTCCGACTCGGTGTCGAGTGCCGCCGTCGGCTCGTCGAGAATCATGATCGGGCTGTCGCGGATGACCGCACGGGCAATTCCGATACGTTGCCGTTGCCCGCCGGATAGCGTGTCGCCACGCTCGCCCACGACTGAGTCGTAGCCGTGGGGCATGCGCACGATAAATTCGTCGGCGTTGGCGAGCTTCGCGGCGGCGATAATTTCTTCATCGGTTGCGTCAGGGCGTCCATAGGCGATGTTCTCGCGAATAGTCCCGCTGAAGAGCACCGTTTCCTGCAGCACGAAGCCGACCTGTGACCGCAGCGCAGCCAGCTTGCAGGTCGCGACGTCGATGCCATCGATCAGCACGCGCCCGGCGGATGGATCGTAGAAACGGGGAATAAGACTCAGCACCGTTGACTTGCCCGAGCCGGTGGGGCCGACGACGCCCACGACCTGGCCCGGTTCGATCGTGAACGAGACATCGCGCAGTACGAGCGCGTCGGCGCCGTAGCCGAACGCGACGTGCTCCAGCGCGATCGCGCCCTTGACGCGGCCGGGATCGGTGGCGTCCGACCGTTCGGGAATGATGTCGTCAGCGGAGAGGATTTTCTGGATACGCTCCAGCGCGACCGTCGTTTGTGCGATCACGCTGGTCATGCTTGCGAGGTCCTTCACCGGCTTGAAGAACTTCGTCAGATAAGCCAGGTACACCGTCAGCGCGCCTGCCGTCATCGTCCCGGCAACAATCAACAAAGTACCCCTCCAGAGGACAATGCCGGTACAGAGCGCGACGACGACGCTTACCACGGGCGACAGCAAGGACTTGACCTGGCGCGCCTTGAGCGCCGCCTCGATCGTCGCGTGGCTCGCCGCCTCCATGTGCGCCACCTCGAGATCCTGCCGCCCAAATGCCTTTACCGCCCGTACCGATCCCAGGCCCTCCTGGACGACCGCCACCACTTCGCTTTGCCGAGCGCGCACGATTCGCGTCACCTCCTTGACCGCCTTCTTGAAACGCATGACGAACAGCAGTAGGAAGGGCGTGACGCCGATGGCAATCAGCGTGAAGTCCCAATCGAGCCAGAACATGAGGCCCAGCATGAACACGATGGTCAAGAGGTCGACGACGATGCCGAGCGTCGACGACGAAGCAAAGCTCTGCACGGTCGACACATCGCTGGTGATCGTGGACATTAGCGTCCCGGTCTTCGCGCTGTCGTAGAAGTGAAGCGAGAGCCGGTGCAGGTGGTCGTAGATACGGATGCGCAGGTCATTGGCCACCCACTGACCGACGCTGGTCGTGTAGTAGTTGTCGATGTAGGTTGCGACCGCAGCGAATATCGCAATGACCAGAGTCGCAATACCCGCGAACACAGCAACCCCGACCGTGTTGCGGCTGATGCCGTAGTTATGCGCCCAGGCGAGCCAATCGGGCAGTTTGTGGTTTCCGAGTGCGTCGTCCAGGACGAGTTTGAGCGGCCACGGCGCAGCGAGGCTCATCGCGATCTCCACCAGCATTGCGATAAACACGATCAGCAGCCAGCCGTGGTAGGGGCGGACGAGTTCGAGCACGAGGTGCCTCAACTCGCTGCCCGGTGGAGGGGATTTATGCGCCTTCGCGCCGACAGGGGCCGGACTTGCGGGGCTTTCGGGTGGTGCGTGGCTGGACATTTGGGCCGTGACCGACTGCAACAAGTCCTATCCTCGCCCGAGTGCTTTGCCAGCGTCAAGTCGCGACCAGACAATAGCTACCATTCGAGCGGCATGGCGCAGTCCGCAGGCAGCGGAAGTGGCCGCGTTGCGCACCTGTCAGCGCACCAGCGCCCTTGCCGCGGCAACGACCATGAATGCTAGGATAACTCTGGGGGAGATTGCCGAGAGCGAAGATTCCCGATAGGTACAATGGTCGGATACCGGGCATTTGCCGCTGGCCTGCGATGCATTGGACATCACGTGGGCTCTTCGCCTCTGCTCATCTCGAGCGAACCACCTCTTTTTTCTGACAAAACAAGGGCAACGCGTATGGACGACCTAACTCACTATCCAGTGCTCGTATTTGCACTCTCCTTCATCGGGCTTTGGCTTGCCGCATGGATCGGTGCCGTTGTTCGCAAGAAGAGGGGAGACCCCGCGGAAGACTTCAGTCAAGACTACGGAATGGTTCTGGGGGCGACACTTACGCTGCTCGGTCTGGTGATTGGATTCACGTTTTCGATGGCGATCAATCGCTACGATCAGCGCAAGAATTACGAGGAAGCTGAGGCGAACGCAATTGGCACGGAATACGTGCGCGCCAATCTGCTTCCTGTCGCTGACGCGGCAAAGGTGCAGGACTTGCTAAAGAGGTACCTCGAGCAGCGGATATTGTTCTATGAGACCGGCCCGCAGCAGATCGGACAGATCGACGCCGCGACCGGCCAACTGCAGGCTGCGATGTGGTTAGCGGTGCTCGGGCCGGCGGCCGCGCAGCCGACCCCCGTGGTCGCTCTGGCCGTCGCGGGCATGAACGACGTGTTGAACTCTCAGGGTTATACCCAGGCGGCCTGGTGGAACCGCATCCCGGCTGCCGCCTGGGCACTGATGGCGGCAATCGCCATCTGCAGCAGTTGGCTTGTCGGCTACGGCTCACACAACAGCAGGGAGGGAGCGCGATTGCTCCTGGTATTGCCACTGGTTGTTTCCATTGCGTTCATGCTCATCGCGGACATCGATGCCCCACGCCACGGACTGATTAAGGTGATGCCCCAGAATCTGATCAGCCTGAGTGAGTCGCTCCGGCCGCATTAAGCGGAAGGTCCGTAGCGCCCTGTTTCGGGCAACCCGCCAGCGGTGGCGCACCGGAATTACACATGATGCGGCCGCTTAGTTGGCGGCGGCAGTCTTATGCGCTCTCGCGTGAGGTGACCGAACGTATCGCATCAGCGCGACGATGACCGCGATGGTCAACAGGTAGACCAGAAGTTGCGCACCGTTCGGCGTAGCGGTATAGCCAATGAGCGTATGGAGCAGGCGCCCGGTCAAACTCTCGTCGGAGAGCAGCCAGGAGCTATTCCAGATGGTGGAGGTCAATACCTCGAGATAGCCGGCTTGCTGAATGAAGGCGATCGCCTGGGCGGCGAGCCCGGCGGCGAGCACGGTGATGAGGCCGGAAGTCACGGAAAACAGATGGCGTGTCGGGATGGTCAGCAGACCCAGGTACATGAGCGCGGATGCACCGGCGCCGGCGAGCACGCCAAGCGCGCCACCGGCTATCATGCCGGCCGCCGAGGTGCCGCCCGATGCGGCGATCCCGTAAAGGAAGAGGACGACTTCGGAGCCCTCGCGCAGCACGGCCACGCCGCAGACGATCGACAGGGCGCCAAGCGGTCTCTTGCCCGCCATCACATCAGCCCCGACCTGGCGCATCTCTTGCGCCATGGCGCGGCCGTGGCTGGCCATCCAGACGTTGTGCCAGGTGAGCATAGCGACGGCAAGAAGCAGGATGCTGGCGTTAAACAGCTCCTGGCCTGAGCCTTCGAACAGCGAAGAGAGTTGGCCCGCGAAGGCCGCGACAAGGCAGGCACCGGCAACACCGGCGATCACCCCATAGGCCACCCACAGGCTGCGCCGCGGGACGCCTCGGGTCGCCGCAAGCACGATACCGATGATGAGGCCCGCTTCGATCACCTCACGAAAAACGATTAGCAGTGTAGCGAGCATCGCGACGCGCTTCCTATTCGGAGATGACGACACCCTGGGCGGTATCGGCATGGTATTCGCCCATGAATGGATACCGGCCCGGCCCCAGCGGCCGCAGCCGCACTGTCGCCGAGCGGCCGCCCGCGATCACCTTCTCGGTCTTCAACGCCGTGGAATCGAACTCCTCGGCCGTGGCATCCTCGTTCTTGATCGTGAGCTGGGTGGGCTTGCCCACCGGCACGTGAATTTCCGCCGGCGAGAAGCGGTGATCCTTGATCGTGAGATCGATGTTCATCACTTCGTCAGCCATTGCCACAGCACTTTGGCCGAGTGCCAAGAGCAACGCGGGCAGAAACAATCGCATGCGCAATGGGGTTCTGATCAAGGTCACCCTCGTCGGATCGTTAGGCGGCTTTTCACGCCGCCTCAAACAGCTGCTCGCCGATGAATTCGCCCTTGGCCGGTCCGCGCGGACAAGCGAACAGCCCACCGCCCACGTGGGTCACAAACTGATTCATCATGTCGAGCTTCGCCATCTTGTCATAGATAAGGATGAACCCGGTCCGTGGGTCGCGCTGGTAGGCCACGAAGAAAAGTCCTGCATCGTATTCCATGCCCTGCCGCCACGGCGGCCAGCGTTCGGCGGTGAAGTTCACGCCGTCGTTGTAGGAGTAGGGTCGGCGCAGGATTTGCGCCCCGTTGTTGGTCGCACCTGCGGCGAGCCGCACATGCGCGTTCTCGGCAATGACCGGGTTGCCATCTTTGTCGGTCGCATCCAGGTCGAGCGGCTCGAACTCGCGCTTGCCGCCGAGCGGCGCACCGGTGATCTTCTGGCGGCCGACCGTTTGCTCCTGAAAGGCGACCTGCATGCGGTCCCAGTGCTCGAGCGCGATGCGGATGCGCCGCGCCACGACATAACTGCCGCCGCGCATCCAGTTCGGCCCTTCGGCGCCAACCCAGACGAAGCGCTCCATCAACCTGGGGTCGGTGATCGCGGGGTTGTTGGTGCCATCCCGGAAGCCCATCAGGTTGCGCGGTGTGCCCTTGCTACTTGGTATGAACCCGGTCTGCGTCCAGCGGACTTGCGCCACATCCTGGGCAATGCGTGCGAGCTGGCGAATCGCGTGGAATGCCACCTGCGGATCATCGGCGCAGGCCTGCACCGAGAGATCGCCGCCGGTGTGCGCCTCCACAAGCTGATCGCCCACGAAGCGAGGCAAGTCGACGAACGCCTGCGGCCGGCGCGGGGCGAGACCATAGCGATCCTTACCGTCCTTGGTGAACATGCCAGCGCCGAACCCGAACGTCAGCGTCAGACGAGCCGGCGCTACGCCAAGCACTTCCCCCGAATCGGCCGCCTGCGTCCGCCAGTCGGGTTTTTCATACGCATCGCCATCCTTTGTCGTCGCTTGG
>Ga0302324_100017056_pt1 | contig 14426 bp, 8 predicted proteins | sample Palsa_T0_1_FD_201949 | JGI IMG/M metagenome (GOLD analysis project Ga0302324, IMG submission 201949) | Peat permafrost microbial communities from Stordalen Mire near Abisko, Sweden - Palsa_T0_1 | ecosystem: Environmental > Terrestrial > Soil > Palsa > Peat permafrost | place: Sweden: Abisko...
GTGCTGTTCGTCCATGTTGCCGTCCAGCGGGTATTGATAAATCTGCGTCAGCTTGTTTTCGTCATAGTGTTGCAACAGCGGAGCGGGATCGGGGTGAATTTCAGGGGCCTTGCCGTAGAGAATGATCTTCCCTGCCAGCTTTCCCTTCCAGGCGTCGAAATCTTTTTCCTCCTTGAGTTGCGGCACAGCGATCACTTCCGCGGTTACCGATCCCTGGGTCGGGGGCGACCATGGGGTGGCCTGGCCGATGAACACCGCAGTATCCGGTGTGACCATGTCGACCGAGGTGCTGATCTGCCGCCAGCCCATGCCAAAGTCACCCCAGCTTTCCAGATGCGCATTGGTGCAGCCCATGGCGGTGAGCTGGTCACGTGTCCATGCATTCGCTTTGGCCAAATTCGGCGAGCCCGTCAGCCGCGGACCGATATCGTCAAACAGTGCGCTCGCATATTCCATGATGTGCGAGTGATTAAAACCCTCTTCGCGGATGCGCGTATACATGCTGAGGTCGAGCGATTCGGTGGAAGGTTGCGGCTCTGTATGGGCGTAGTCGTAGCCGCGAATCTCGGCTGCTTTGGTCTGTTTTCGGGCTTGGTCAGCATCTGCCGCATGTGCCCAGGAGGAGGTGTGCAGAAAACTAGCACTCAATAGCGTTCCGGCCGCAACCAGGGCCCATCGATAATTCATCCAGTGATTCCTTTTTAGTTTTTATTTATGGCTACTCGCACCGCAAAGCCGTCATGGGATCGACCGACGACGCTCTCCAGGAAGGAAGCAGGCAGGCCAGTCCAGCGACCGCAAGAAGCACACAAGATACTCCGAGAATCAGCCATGGATCATGAGCACCATTCTCCACCCAGCGGGAGATCAGGCGGTTCAAGCCAAGGCTGATGGCCAACCCTAACAATAATCCAGAACCGACGCTCGCCCCAGCCGAAGCCAGCACGTTCCATAAAACATCCTTCTTCTGCGCGCCCAACGCCATGCGGATGCCGAATTCGTTGGTCCGCTGGGCGACCGAGTAGGAAACCACACTGTACAGGCCAACAGCCGCCAATACCAGCGCCAGCAAAGAAAACGCTCCAAAGAGAATCGAAACCAATCGTCCCCTGGCCATTTCCGGTTCCCGCCTGATCCATGTTTCCAGATCATCCACCCGGCCATAGGCCTGCTGATCGGCATCGACAGAAACGATCTGCCGCCGAACGCTGTGCAGAATTGCCTGCGGCTCGCCGCGGCTTTCGACCAGTATCTGGGTATGCATCCACATGTAAAGCGAATAGGGCAGAAAGATGGCCGGCTTTACCGGTTTGTCGAAGCCGTCGTCCAGCGCATCGGCGACCACGCCGACAATTTGTAGCGGACCGTCGCTGCCCGGCGCAGCCAGAGTATAGGGCGGCTCATCCTTCAAAGTGGGGATCTTCAGCGATCGCCCCAGGACGTCGCCGCCCGAGTAGTAACGTTTGGCAAAAGACTCATTGACGAGTACCAATGGCGCACCGTGCACCAGCTCCGTGTGATCCCAAACGCGTCCTTGCCGGAGCGGCATATGCAAAGTGGTGAAGTAGCCTGGATCGACGAAGTTGAGCCTCGCCTGTTGTTCCTCGGGGGAAGGCTTGCCCAGCAACTCAAATGGCTGGTTCCAGCCATTGTTGGGAGGGGTCGCATTGGTTGAAATTCCGGTCGCCACGACGTCGGGTAGCGCGCCGATGGCGCCCCGAAGTTGCTCATAGTAATTGGTTCGTTCGCTGATGGTTGTATAGGTGTTGTCATGAATCGGAATGCCTACCGACATAACGTGATGCGGGTCGTAGCCAAGCGGAATCCGCATCATGTGCATAAAGCCCTGGATAGCCGCGCCCGCGGCGGTCATCAACAGTAGCGTGAGGGCAATCTGGCCGGCAATGAGAACAGCGTGAAAATGCTTTCCGCGAACCGTTCCAGCCACTTTGCGCGTATTCGACTGCATCACCTGGCTGATCTGGGGCCGAGCCATCTGCAAGGCCGGGAACAGGCCAAAGAAAACGCCGGTGAGCACCGCAAGGCCGACACTAAAGAGCAGGACAGGCACATTGACGTGGAAGTCCGCCTCATGGGGAAATGAGTATTCCGGCAAACCGGCAACGATCCACCCCAAACTTAAATAGGCAAACAGCACCCCGAGTCCCGCGCCGGAAATAGCCAGGAGAAGTGACTCGGTCAGAAGCTGGCGGACGAGCCGAAAACCGCTGGCGCCGACAGCAGTGCGTACCGCGAACTCGTGTTGCCGCGCGGTGCCACGGGCCAGCAGCAAAATCGAAACGTTGCCGCATCCGATCGCCAACAGCAGTCCTACAGCGCCGAACAACAAGGCGAGCGTCCCGCCTAGTTGCTTCATGTAGTAGTAGCTGAGGCTCCGCACCATGAGCACGTACTGCTTAGGAAAGTGATTGGGAGTTTCCTTGGCGAATTGCTGGAAGATCGGAGTCAATTCAGCGGCTGCTGCTGCCTGGGTCACGCCCGGCTTGAGTTTGAGAAACGCACCGTAGGTTTTGGTCGGTGAAGACGGCAGATTCAGGGGCAGATACACGTCGCCATCCTCCCAGGTAAAGCGCGGCGGCAGGACGCCGAGGATGGTGTAGGTCTTGTGAACCAGCTGAATGGGCTTACCCACCACGGAAGGGTCACCGTTAAAGTGCCGTTGCCAGAACTTATGACTCAGAACCACAACTTGCTGCGGCTCTTGTCCATCGGGAGCATCGGAAGGAAGAAAGTTACGCCCAAACATGGCGGGCAAGCCAAGAAAGTTTAGGCCGTTGGGAGTCAGGTATATTCCCTGAACGTCCTCCGGAACATCGCCGCCGGTGACGGTCAGGCTCCATTCATTGACGCCCATCACGTCTTCCAGCGAATGTGCTTGCCGTAACTGGCGTATCTGCGGACCCGTCAGGCCGCTCCAGTTGTCCTCATTGCCCGCTTTATCAAGAAAGGAAAGCGTGGAAATGCGATCGGCCCCGGCATAGGGCCACGGGTTCATGAGCACGGCATAAACAATGCTGAAGACCGAAACAGTTGCGCCGATGCCGAGTGCGAGGGAAAGAATGGCTGTCAACGCGAAGCCAGGATGGCTGGCAAACTGGCGAAAGGCGAAGCGAACGTCCTGCAGGAATGTGAGCATAACGCCTCCGGGAGAAGCGAATCAGGCCTGACTCGGAATGAGCAAACGTCGTCCCAAAGACTAAATGGTCGCACCCACCTTCGGCGAGTCACCCTCTGGATGCAGCCAGGCTCGAATGTCCGAAAGTGGACACTGCAGACCAAAATTGAACAAACTGAATGCGTCCTGCGTAGGTATGCATGATGGCAAAGTGCCTGAATCCGTGGAGAAGCGCGGGTGGCGGGCTTTGGTCACCAGCATGCAATAGCAACTAACGATGGATATCTCTCGACCAGATCTAAAGGCCAAAAAGCGGAAGCGGCAGGTACTGTTCGGTGCCATTGGCGTCGTCGTTCTTGCTGCCGTGACTTTTCTCGTAATGCGGTTGAAGCCAGCCGCCCCCTCGCAAGACCGTTCCGCTGTGTGGACGGACACGGTGAAACGCGGACCCATGATTCGCCAGGTGCGCGGGCTGGGGACCCTGGTTCCGCGCGAAGATGCGATCCGCCAGGTCCCGGCACAAACAGAAGCCACTGTCGTGCGCATCCTTACCCTGCCGGGCTCGATCGTCAAGCCCGACACCATCCTTCTCGAATTGGCTGATCCTCAAGCTACCCAGCTGGCACTCGATGCGGAGCTTTCGCTCAGATCCGCGCGCGCGGATTTGAGCAACGTACAAGTGAAGGTCCAGAGCGACCTGATGGCGCAAAAGTCTGCCGCAGCCACGGTAAACGCAGATTACAACCAGGCGCAGCGGCAAGCGAGGACGGACAAGGCGCTTTACAGCCTGGGGGTCATTTCCGGTTTGGCCTACAACGGCTCGCAAGGCAAGGCGGATGAATTAACAACCCGGAACAAACTTGAAGAGCAAACCGTAGATATCAACGAGAAGGCCATCCAGTCACAGCTTGCGGTACAGCAAGCCAAGGTGGACCAGGCTCAGGCTATCTACGATTTGAAGCGGCAACAATTGGACGCTCTGAAAGTACGCGCTGGGATTTCCGGAGTCCTCACCAGTCTTCCGCTGGCGGTGGGACAGCATGTCACCATGGGCACCATGCTGGCGGAGGTGGAGCAACCCAATCAGCTGAAAGCACAGCTGAAGATCGCTGAGACCCAGGCACGCGATATCCAACTGGGGCAACCGGCCTCCATCGACACCCATAACGGCCTGGCTGACGGCGTAGTATCGAGGATCGACCCCGCGGTGGTAAATGGAACCGTCACTGTCGACGTAAAGCTGGTTGGCAATATACCCGATGGGGCACGGAAGGACTTGAGCGTGGACGGCACGATCGATCTGGAAAGACTGAAAGATGTGCTTTACGTGGGCCGGCCCGCCTTCGGTAACGAGGAGAGCACCATCACTCTCTTCCGCTTGGATCAGGACGGTAAAGGAGCGGTGCGCGTTCCGGTGAAGGTAGGCCGCGCATCGGTGAATGCAATCCAGGTTTTGCAAGGGCTTCATGAAGGCGACACGGTGATTTTGAGCGACATGTCACGCTATGACACGACGGACCGAATTCGGCTGGACTAACGGAAGCAAGAGCACAAATCCAATTACGAGCAATTGAGGAGCGAAAGCATGCAGCCACTGATAGAGATTGAAGCGATGACCAAGGTTTTCTATACCGAGGAGATCGAGACCCACGCGCTCTCCGGCGTTCACCTCACGATCGGCCGCGGGGAATATGTGGCCATGTCCGGCCCTTCCGGTTGCGGAAAGTCGACCCTGCTGTCGATTATCGGCTTGCTGGATACGCCGACGGCGGGCAAGTATGAGCTGAACGGCCGCCCGGTAGAGAACCTGAAATTCGCTGAGCGCTCGCGTATCCGCAACCAGGAAATCGGGTTTATTTTTCAGAGCTTCAACCTGATCGGCGATCTTACCGTTGCCGAGAATGTGGAACTGCCGCTGACCTACCGTTCAGGGATGGCCTCGAGCGACCGCAAGAGCCGGGTGCAGGAATCGCTCGAGCGCGTCGGCATGGCTCATCGCATGCGTCACTATCCCTCGCAGCTCTCCGGCGGTCAGCAGCAACGCGTCGCGGTTGCGCGTGCACTCGCAGGTTCACCCTCGATCCTGCTGGCTGACGAACCCACAGGAAACCTGGACTCGAAAAACGGGGAGGCGGTCATGGAGCTGCTCAAGAACCTGCATCGTGAGGGAGCGACGATCTGCATGGTGACCCACGACCCGCGGTTTGCACGCCACGCGGACCGGAATATTCATCTGTTTGATGGAAAGATTGTTGCCGAAGGGGAAGCTCTGGATCAGATTCTAGAGTTTCAATAAGGAAGAAGACACAGACCGACAAAGGGTAGTGCGGTGCATCCATCAGGATTCGATTCTGATGGAGAGCTACCTTTTTGTCTACAATTCACGCCTGTCACTGAAACCCCAACGAGGGCTGCAATGATCTCGCTCGAAAATGTCGAAAGAAGTTATAAGACCGGCGCCGGCCAAACGTGGGTCCTCAGGCGTATTCATCTGAAGATCGATGCGGGTGAATTCATCACCATCATGGGCCCTTCCGGGGCAGGGAAGTCGTCGCTGCTCAACGTATTGGCGCTGCTCGACGATCAATGGGCGGGCGCCTACTGGTTCAATGGCGAGGCCGTGCACTCCATGAATCGGAAGCAGAGATCGGACCTGGCCAGGCGCAACGTCGGCATGGTTTTCCAGAGCTATCACCTGCTCGACGACCTCACCGTTGCGGAGAACATCGATCTGCCGCTCTCTTATAAAAATATCTCGCGCTCCGAACGCCAGGCGATGGTCGCGGACACCCTTGATCGCTTCAACATCGTGGGCAAGAAAGACCTCTATCCCAACCAATTGTCTGGTGGCCAGCAGCAACTCGTGGGGATCGCGCGCGCCGTCATTCATCGCCCAGCTCTGCTGCTGGCTGACGAGCCTACCGGAAATCTTCACTCTACCCAGGCCAAGGAGATCATGGAACTCTTCCAAAACCTCAACCGCGAGGGAACCACCATCGTTCAGGTCACCCACTCCGAGGTCAATGCTTCGTTTGGCAGTCGCATCCTCGAGGTTCGCGACGGTTGGATGGTGCGGGACACGGCCAACCCGGGACTAGGACAGAGTGCTGAGGTGAAGGCATGAGGCATCGGCCCGGTGGGGGCAGCACGGTGCAGAGAACGTTGTCTGTGTTGTGTGCAGCGGGCCTTCTGGTCTTGACCACCTTTGCCCAAACAAACCCCGCGGGGCCCGCGCCTTCCGCGCCTGCCGGTCCGCAGCAATCTCCGCCCCAGACCATCGCACAGCAGGCGCAAGCGGCGGCGCAGCCGGGGCCGGTTGCCTACCACGGACCTTTCCACATTGAAATGCCGCATTCACGCAACCCCTTGGCGCCGTATATGCCCAGCACTGTGCCGGAACTCAACCTGCAAAACTCACAGCGCCTCTACGACCTCATTCAAGACGGCAAGCTCCGCATCTCCCTGCGGGACGCGATCGCTTTGGCGCTCGAAAATAATCTCACGCTCGCCTCCTTCCGCTACAACTTCCCCATCGCGCGAGCCGATCTTCAGCGCACGAAGGCTGGAGGCAACGCCAACGGCGTCAACACCAGCGTCGTCTCGACCACGGCGAGCGGCTTTGGCGCCTCGGGGGGGGGTGGTGGCTCCGCAGCCTCGAGTGCGACCGCAGGCAACGGCGGCCTCGTCACCTCCACGCTCGGCGCCGGCGCGGCCGTTCCCCCGTTCGACCCCCTCCTTATCCTCAGCGGCTATGTGCAACACACCGTCACCCCAGAGCCGAACCTTTCCCAGGTCGGAGTCGAGCTCTATAAGGTAAACAACATCGAGGTCCAATCGCAGTACCAGCAGTACTTTCCTCTCGGCACCTACCTGCAGGTGAACTACACCGGTTTCCGCGCCGCCAACAACAGCCCTTATTTCGCAGTCAATCCCGAACTGAATTCCAATTTCACGCTCTACCTTCAACAGCCGCTGCTGTACGGATTCGGCTTTGCCAGCAACGAGCGCTTCATCCATATTGCCAAAAGAAACCTGCAGACCACCGATCTGGCATTTCAGCAGCAGGTCATTGCCACCGTCACCGACATTGAGAAGCTCTATTGGGATCTGGTCAACGCTTATCAGGATGTACAGGTGAAGACCCGGTCATTGGACTACGCCAATCAGACCCTGGCCGACGACCAGAAACAGTTGGAGCTGCAGAATATTCCTGCGATGCAGGTCACGAAGGACCAGTCTGCGGTTGCCACCAGCGAGGGTGACCTTACCATCGCCAAGGCGACGCTGAGGCACAACGAGCTGCTCATTAAAGACGATCTCACCCGAACCGACGACCCGTCCATCGACGAAATCCCCGTCATCCCGCTCGACCTCCAGGGCGGTCCCGATCCCAACGAATCGCAAACCATCACCCAGCTGATCGACGAGGCCATGAAGAACCGGCCCGAAGTCGCGATTTTCCGTAATGCGGCGGAGGTCCAGCGCCAGAGCCTCAAGGACATTAACAGCGAGCTGCTGCCTCAACTTAATTTGTACGGCTACTACGGAGGCACGGGCGCCGCCGGCCCCAAAAACCCGAATTGCAGTCTCGGCGCGGTGCAATGCGCAACCAGCCTGCCCACCGACTTTTCCAGCATGTTCGTGAACACCTTCAACTACTCGGCGCCCCAGTACGAGGTTGGCGTCAATCTCACCATCAACATCCGCAACCGGATCGTCAAAGCCGACCAGTTCCGCGCCGTGCTCGCGTACCGACAGAGCCAGATCGCCCAGGAGCAGCAGCAGAAGAGCCTTCGCTTCGACATCCGCGACTCGCAGTTCGCTCTCGTGCAGGCGCAAGCCCGCGTGGCGGCCACGCAAAAAGCACGCGATCTCGCGCAGAACACCTTTGATATCGCCAAGAAGGAGCAAGACATAGGAGCGATGTCCAGGTATGACACCCTGATTGCAGAACAAGGCCTCGCTGTCGCTGAATCCGCGTTTTTTACCGCGCAGACTGCCTATGAAAAGGCCAAGGCGGACATTGACCGCGCTACTGGGACGACGTTGGACCGCACGGGCGTCTCGATAGACGACGCAAGAACTGGCGTCGTCGCTCAGAGCAGGCCTTAGGAATGCTTCCCTCAGGGGGTTACAGGCTTTTTCCGCAGCCTGTAGAGCCCGTAGGATGGCCTTTGAGCCATCGATAAAACACCGCGGAACGAATGCAGCTTTGGCCGGGGCTGTTTATCACCAGCACTATACTTATACGGTGACGTACTACGCGCCCTTTGAGGCAATGATGGCAACCTACCCGCAAGCCGCGAAAGGGCCGGCCGCCCTCACAGCCATGGACGCGCCCAGGATCCTGGCTGCGGACGATCAACCCCATATTCTGGATGCTATCGAGCTGCTACTACAGCCGGAAGGCTACCGGGTAACGCGAGCGCAATCGCCCCGCGAAGTACGAGACCGGGTGGCCAGCGAAACCTTTGATGCGCTGCTCATCGACCTCAATTACACCCGCGATACTACCTCCGGGGCCGAGGGTCTGGAATTGCTGGCTCAACTGAGTTCTCACGACAGCCGCCTGCGCATTATCGTCATGACGGCCTGGGCCAATGTCGATCTGGCGGTCGAGTCGATGCGCCGCGGCGCTTGTGACTTTATCCAGAAGCCGTGGGAGAATGCGCGCCTTATCTCCATCGTGCGCACCCAGATCGAACTACGGCGGGCAGTGCGGCAAGCGGAACTTCTGGAAGCGGAAAACCGCCTGCTGCGCGCCGAAGGCCGGCCTGAACTGATCGCCAAAGCCGCTTCCATGCAGCCGGTGCTGGAGTTGTTGGCCCGCATCGGACCTTCAGATGCCAACGTGCTCATTACCGGCGAACACGGGACGGGCAAAGAAATCGTGGCGCAAACACTGCATGCGCTCTCCTCCCGGGCGCCTCGTTCGCTGGTCGCCGTGAATACCGGGGCGCTGGCCGAGGGCACCTTCGAGAGCGAGCTCTTTGGCCATGTGAAGGGTGCCTTTACCGACGCGCGCACGGATCGCATTGGGCGCTTCGAGCTGGCCGATCGGGGTACCCTCTTCCTGGATGAGATTGCCAACGTCCCTATGCGCCAGCAGGCCAAGCTGCTGAGAGTGCTCGAGACCGGCGACCTGGAACGGGTCGGTTCTTCGCAAACCAGGCGCGTGAATGTGCGTTTGCTCTCGGCTACCAATGCTGACCTGCAGGAGGAATGTGCCCAGGGCCGCTTCCGCGAAGATCTGCTGTTCCGCCTCAACACGGTCGAAATCCATCTCCCCCCGCTACGCGACCGCCGCGAAGATATCCCCGTGCTTGCCGGGCACTTCCTGGCTCGCTACACCTCGCGCTATCGCAAGGCAGCGACCGGCTTTGAGCCGAGCGCGCTCGAAGCCATGTTCCAACACAGCTGGCCAGGCAACGTGAGAGAACTCGATCACGCGATTGAGCGCGCAGTGCTCATGGCTCGCGATCCACGCATAAAAACCGCCGACCTTGGCTTGAGCCAGGTCCGCTCCTCGACCCAGAGTCTCGACGAGTTGAGCCTCGAAGCCGTGGAAAGCATTCTCATTCGCAAGGCTCTGGCGCGTGCGGGCGGCAACGTCAGCCATGCGGCAGAGGCTCTCGGCTTAAGCCGGGGAGCGCTCTATCGCCGGATGGAGAAGTATGGAATCTGATCCCACTTCGCGTAGCAGAAGTGATTCAGCCCCCCACCCACACCTGCGCCCCCCAAAACACATCGGCCGCAGCGCCCCGTTCGAACGCCGCATCCGCTTCTTCTGTTTGTTGATTGCAGTGCCCGCATTGGTGCTGGCGGCCATCCTGCTGTGGCAGGCGAAAGTATCAGGGACCATGGCGGCCACACTGCTCGGTGGTGCTGCTCTTTTTTCACTCATTGCGGCGAGCTTACTCATGGAGGAGATCATTCGCCCGCTGCAGACTCTGGCCAACGTTGTCTCCGCGCTACGCGAGTCTGACTATTCTTTTCGTGCCCGTGGCAGCCGGCAACTCGATGCGCTTGGGGAGCTCGCTTTAGAGATCAACGAATTTGCTGACCTGCTGCAGAGCCAGCGTCTTGATGAGCTCGAGGCGAGTGCCTTGTTGCGTTGCGTGATTTCTTCCATGGACGCGCCGGTGCTTGCCTTTGATCCTGAGCATCGCCTGCGGCTTATCAACCCCGCCGCGGAGCGTATCTTTCACTTCACGGCGGAGCGGGCCCTGGGAACCAGCGCGGATGACGTGCGGCTTGCCGGCCTGCTCGATCAGCCCGACCGCGGGATCATGATTGTGGCTGGCAAAGGATATCCCGTGCATTGGATGGTGAGACGATCGAGCTTTCGCCAGCATGGCATCCCCCATACTCTACTGGTGCTCTCTGACGTAAGTATCGCGCTGCGAGAGCAGGAGCGGGATGCCTGGCAGCGCCTGATCCGGGTGATTGGCCATGAAATCAACAATTCGCTTACGCCCATCAAGTCCATCGCCGGCAGCCTGCGTTCGTGGATCCATATCAATCCGCTGAAGGTCCAGACCATGGATGGGTTTGCCGGGGATGACCAGCTGTTTAATCTGGAGCGTGGTCTGAAAATCATCGAGAACCGGGCGGAGTCGCTGAATCGTTTTATTCAGGCTTACCGGCAGCTAGCCCAGTTGCCGCCGCCGGCATTGCAGCCGGTTTCGTTGCACCCGCTGGTAGAGCGCGCAGTCGCGCTGGAGACCAGGGTAGCGGTCCAGCTCAAGCCCGGACCCGATGTGGTGCTGCAACTCGATTCCGACCAGATTGAACAGCTGATCATCAACCTGTTGCGCAATGCAGCGGAAGCGGCTTTGGCGCGTTTTCCCGACGCACCGGCAAACAGCCAGGTGACGGTCACCTGGAAAACGGCTCCCCCCGGCGTGGTTATTTTGATTGAGGATAACGGGATCGGCCTCACCAATCCCTCGAACATATTTGTGCCCTTCTACACCACCAAGCCGGGAGGGAGTGGCATCGGCCTCGCCCTTGCACGCCAGATATGCGAAGCACACGGCGGCGTTCTACAGGTCGCCAACCGGCTTGATGGTCCGGGATGCGGAGCTGAGATCCGCCTGCCGGTGAGCTCTTCGCGAGGATTGCTCGAACCAGAACCGGAAGCCGCAGAGAACAAGGTTCCGGTGAGTTAGATTTTCGCATCGGCCCACCTGTCAACGCTGCCTGACCGTTTCCGTCCGATCGCAAAAATCGGAGGAAATCGGACGGGTGCCCCATGTTCGCCTCAGCGTACACCCGGATTTCCTGTCGAACTCCCTGGCGTTGACGAACTTCATGCGGCTTTCCTTAATGAAAGCCGCACACGCATCCGTCGGTGGCGCCCCGTGCAGGAAATCCGGGACCATGGGCCGAAAAAGACGGGGCGCAGCCCAACGATCGCTTTTCCTGAATTGATCAGTGTGATGCACGTGCCTATATAAATATGCAAGGGATGGTCAGACGATGAGGGGCTTAAATCGCAGGAAGTTCCTGAAGGGGGGCGCGGCGGCTGGTATCGGATTGTGTGCTCCATCTATACTCGCCGGCGCAGCGGCAACCAGCGCGGTGAAGCCGAAGCTGAGCCAATTCGACTACGGACAGGTCACCTTGCTGGAAGGGCCGATGCTCGACCAGTTCAACCGCAATCACAAATTCTTCCTCGCGCTCGATGAAGATGGACTGCTCAAGCCCTTTCGTGAGCGCGCCGGCCTGCCTGCCCCAGGGCCGGTGATGGGTGGATGGTACAACGACAGCCCCGACTATGATCCGCCCAAAAACATGACTGGCTACATCGCGGGTCACAGTTTTGGACAATACCTTTCCGGGCTGGCCAGGGCCTATGCGGTCACCGGCGACAAGCCCACCCAGGAAAAAGTACAGAGGCTGGTCAAGGGCTTTTCCGCAACCGTCACTGAGAAGTTCTACCACGACTATCCACTCCCCGCGTACACCTTCGACAAGACCAACATGGGCCTGCTGGATGCCTATGCGTTCGCCGCCGATCCGATGGCTTTACCCGTACTCCGCCACGCGACCGACGCGGTGCTGCCTCACTTGCCGGCCGGCCCGCAAACGCGCGGAGAAGCCTGTGCGGTGCCGCACAAGAATATCTCCTACTGCTGGGACGAAACCTACACCCTTCCGGAAAACTTCTACATTGCCTGGCTGCGAAGCGGGGATCCGCGTTATCGCAGGCTGGCGGAGCGGTTCCTGCAGGACAAGGACTACTTCACTCCGCTCTCCCAGGGAGAAAATATCCTCCCTGGCCTTCATGCCTATAGCCATGTTAACGGACTATGCTCCGCAGTGCAGGCGTATCTCGTGGACGGAAGCGCGATGCATCTGCGCGCGGCGCAAAAGGGATTCGACTTCGTTCGCACCACGCAGAGTTTCGCTACCGGCGGCTGGGGTCCGGATGAAAGCTTCCGTAAGCCGGACAGCGGTGAAATGGGTGAGAGCCTGGTCCGAACCCACTCCAGCTTCGAAACCCCTTGCGGTGCCTACGGCCACTTCAAGATTGCCCGCTATCTCATGCGCATCACGGGAGACAGCAGCTACGGCGACAGCATGGAGACTGTCTTGTACAACACTATCCTTGGCGCCAAACCGATTCTCCCCGACGGCACAAGCTTTTATTATGCGGACTACAACAACTCGGCGACCAAGTTCTATCACCAGGATAAGTGGCCCTGCTGCTCGGGCACGTTTCCTCAAATCACCGCGGACTATGGCATAAGTGGGTACCTTAGCGCGCCCGATGGCGTGTACGTGAACCTCTATGTTCCTTCGCAGGTGAGCTGGAAACAGAATGGCACCCGGTGCACGCTGGTGCAAAACACCCAATATCCCTATAATCCGGAAATCACCCTTAGCCTGCAAATGGATAAACCGGAGAGCTTCGCTATCTATCTGAGAGTACCGGCGTGGGCAGGACCCGGCACCCACTTAGCCGTGAATGGGAGTACGTCGGTTGCTTTGCGGCCCGGCACATTCGTTCCCGTGCGCCAGAGCTGGAAGAATGGCGATCGGATCGAGTTCACGATCGATCGGCCAGTGCGGCTCTCTCCTGTTGACCCGCAACATACGAACCTGGTGGCCGTGTTGCACGGCCCGCTTGCGCTCTTCGCAGCGGGTGATGTTCCATCGGATCTGACCCGCACGCAACTTCTTGCCACGACGCAACGCGGAGTGGACGACTGGCAAGTCCCTGCTTCCGCGCAGGGCCTGAAAATGCTGCCTTACCCTGCGATTACTAACCAGACCTACAGGCTTTACCTGCCGGTCACGACCTAAGAGGCCGGGGAAGAGACTGTCGAACGAAGGGCACGGCTTCAGCTGTGCCGCACATGGTCTGCGCGCTTGACGGCTGTAGAGGCTGGAGAAAAACTCGCTTTGTTTGAAGGGTACGGCCTTCAGGCCGTACATAACTGCTGTGTAATGAATCCGGCTTTAGCCGCTGAGGTACGCTTTTCGAAACCTACAGGGCGAGGGCATTCTGTAGCTAAACCCAAAGGGCCGCCGATCCTCCCACCCATTCAAGATTGCGGTTGTGATCGACACCCATCATGATGCCGCGGCCCATGCGCAGGAGCGGCAGTACGGGTGTGATGTCTCCACCCTCAGGCCATGCATACATAATGCGAATCTCAGCCTGGGTCATGCCGTGCGGCGTGTCGATGACAGGCTCGAAACGCATACGTTCCTGCAGCATGTAATGCTGTCGCTGGCCCGCAGGGATAGCATCTACATCGGCCTGGGTAGGATTGAACTTGATACCAAGCCCGGCAAAGGAATACAGCGGCTTCAAGATGTAGTTTTCGTTGTCTTGGGGCACGGTGCTGTTTTCGCTGAGCAGCCACGTCCTGGGAACACACTCATGTTTGAGGTAGGGGATAGAGAACTTGCTGATCCGGTAGTACCAGTTCGGATGCCCGGCCCATTCCACGTCGAGTGGCTCTGTCAGATCGAACGGAAGCTCGATCTCTTTGCGCGCCAGCTCATCCATAATGCAGCGGTTGTAGATGCGGCGCACAGGAATTTCGCGGCCGTCTTTTTCATAAAACAGACCCTTGCCGCGTTTCTTCAATTTGAGGATGTCGACAATCGCAATGCCCAGATCGCGTTGCGTGAGGAGAAAGTCGCACATTGTTTTTTGCTTCTCCGGATTTACCTCCAGCAAAATGACATTCTCCGGGTCGTGGCCGCCTACGATCAGCTTCCGCATCAGTGGCTGATACGTGTCGTGGCGGTAGCCGCCGAGATAGATCCCAAG
>Ga0302324_100017057_pt1 | contig 14426 bp, 9 predicted proteins | sample Palsa_T0_1_FD_201949 | JGI IMG/M metagenome (GOLD analysis project Ga0302324, IMG submission 201949) | Peat permafrost microbial communities from Stordalen Mire near Abisko, Sweden - Palsa_T0_1 | ecosystem: Environmental > Terrestrial > Soil > Palsa > Peat permafrost | place: Sweden: Abisko...
CTACGCCGAGCGAGTTGGGCTGCTCGAACGTGTACGTGCGGTACCCCTTCGTGGAGATGTCCGTCCGGCTGGCCCGTTACGAGGCGCTGCCGGTCCGAGGGCCCGGGGTTGGCATGCACAGCGGGTGACGGGGGGATGCGAGCGCGCCGGCGCACACGATCCCGACCATCGGCACGATTGGCGTGTTCACGTTGGACCTCCGTTCACCAGTAAACGGCGCCATGGACCATCAGTGTCCGCGGAAGACCGGGAGTGAAGCTTATCCCCGCGGGCGGGTTCGGACCCTCGTTCGGGAGCCGCGAGTTGACTTCGAACTGACCCTCGCGCCACTTCACGTCCGCCACGTTCATCAAGTCGGCCAGGAGCTCGACGTGCCTCCAGCGCACCCCCGCCGCGAGGTTGACGACCGTCCAGCCGGTCTCGACGAGGGGCGTCGGCCCCGAGTCGCCGTATCGGCGCGACATGGAACGGACGGTCGCCGATCCCAGGAGGGAGACGCCGTTGCCCACGGGCTGCCGGATGCCCGCACCGGCGCTGAACGTCCGGATGGGCGCGTCGGGCAAATAGACGGTCCCCGCGTCGATGTCGGCCGCGTCGACGTAGCGCGAATGGGCCGCGGTGAACGAGAGGTCGGCGTACAGGCGATCGTTGAAGTTGTAGCGCCCGGTCGCCTCGAAGCCGTAGCGGCGCGTCGGCCCCGACGGGGTCGTCGACGCCGTGTCGCCGTCGATCGTGAGCTCCGAGGTGAGATCGATGAGAAATCCCATCGCCGAGAGAGCGAGCCCTGGCAAGGGGCGTACCGTCGCGCCGACCTCGGCTCCGACGGCGGAGGCGATGAGCGTCGCCGCCTGACCCATCGAAAGCGTGCGTGCGTCGTTGCTGTGAAACCCGCGCCCGTAGTTGGCGAAGAGGTCCACCTGGTCGACCGGCGTCACGACGGCCGTCGCCTTCGGCGAGAGTTGTCCCTGGCCGGCGTACCCGGAGACCTGATCGACCGCCGTCTGGCTCTCGTTGTTGACGGCGGCGTCGATGCGGTCACCCCGAGCTCCGAGCACGAATCGCAGCCAGGGGGCCGGATGGAGCTCTTCTTCGATGTACGCGGCGCTCTCGGTCTCGTTGATATGGCCGTCGTAGATCGGTCCGGGGATGTTGGCGTCGATGCCGTCGAGGCGGCGGCGCGCCTCGGTGCGATGCAGCTGCGACTCGATGTCGTCGTCGCGGATCTGCACGCCGAGCGTAGTTTGCATCGACATGCCGCCGACGACGGCGCGGTGCGTGAGCGTGATGTTCGCGCCCGACTCCGTGCGCGTGTCGTCCTGCTCGATCTGCGAGCCGTACTTGATCCCGTCGGGCTGCAGGACCGACGAGGCGATGCCGTCGTTGGGGAAGAGCTGGAGGTTCGAGTGCACCGAGTACGCATTCGCCCGAAAGGTCCAGTGCGTCTCGAAGCGAGCGCGGTACTGCGCCCAAGCCATCACGCGTTGACTGGCTCCGCCCTGCGTCGGGTCGACCGAGTCCCACCGGCTGATGCAGTTGGACCCGGAATACGCCGCCGGCCGGGGCGTGCCGTCACCCTCGCCGCAGACGGCCCGCGCCGGGAGCACCCCGGACATGCTCCACGAGCCGCTGTAAGCCATGGCCATGAACGACAGCTCGCTTTGCCCGTCGAGCACGCGCGTCACTTTCGCGTAGCCGTTGAGGCGCCCGTAGTTCTCCGGATGGATGAAGGGGCCGTTCTCGTGGAACGCCTCGACGGCCACCGCCGTGCGCCATTTGTCCCCGAAGTCGGGCGACTCGACGACGACGAACCGCTCGTGGCCGGTCGATGGCGCGAGCTCGAGCTTCGCGACGCTCTCGGCGGTGTGATCGGTCATGTGGAAGTCGACCGAGCCCGCCGTCCCGAAGTCTCCGACACTGGCCGCGTACGTCCCCTTCGTGGAGTCCACGCGTGCGACGGTCTCGGGGATGAGAAAGTGAAGGTCCGAGTAGCCTTGCCCGTGGGCGTGGCTCACGGCGTTGATCGGCGTGTCGTCGACGAAGAACGCCATGTCGGTGCCGTGGTCGAGGTTGAAGCCGCGCGCGAAGTCCTGCTGCGCCTTGCCGCCGCCCGCATGCTGTACCGAGAAGAGGCCCGGGACGACCTCGAGCATCCCCTCCGCGCGAAACATCGGTCGCAGCGAGAGCTCCGCCTGACCGGTGCTCGAGTCGGAAGCCGCGCGGCTCGGCGGCGCCACGTCGAACGGCTGCTGCGCGAGCACCAGGGTGGTCTGATCGGGACCGACCTGGACGGGCGTCGGCGGCGGGGCCGCCGCGGTCATGGGCGCGGCGACCGGAGCCGGGACGGGTGGAGGCGGCGCCGGCGCAGGCCGATGAAACTCGTACGCAAATTGGACCGTGGAGCGGATCGCGACGCCGCCTTTGCGCGCCGGCTCGAAGGTGAACTCGCGCGCCGCCGCGACGGCGGCTTCGTCGAAGCCGTGACCCCCCGGCGCCGTCACCCGCGCGTCCGTCACGCGCCCGCTCTCGTCGACGGAGAGCTCGATCCCCACCGTACCTTCGAGCCCGTCGCGGAGCGCATCGGGCGGGTACACCGCCTCCGGGTGCGTATGAAGCACGGGAGGCGTGATCGCGTCGGCGGCGGGCGCAGGCGGGCCGGGCGGCGGCACCTGTCCCCAGGCCGCCCCCGAGGCGAGCGTCGAGAAAACAACGGCAGCTGCCGACGTCCTTCCGCGTCGACCCATGGCGGTCCAGAAATCTCGTAACACGATGCCTTGAAACGGTGCTACGCAAATTCGCGCCAGCTCGAGAAAGCAACGACGCGTCGTGATTCGACCGGGCTCTATCGCGGCGCGCATGTTGATCCTGACGGCGGCATGACGACCCGACCCCGTGCGCCGCGGACCGAGCGTCCCCGCCGCTGCTCACAGGAGCGTCACCGCAAAAGCCCGCTCCACCAGCCATAGTCCGGCGACTCCGGCGATCGCCAGCGATCCCCCGACGAGCCCGACGCGCCGATAGAACCACGTCCGGCGCGCGACGTACGCGAGCGGGACGAACGCCGCGACCACGCACATCTGGCCGATCTCCACCCCGACGTTGAAGCCGAAGAGCGTGAGGGCCAGGTTTTGACGGGGCAAGCCGAGATCCATCAGCGTGGCGCTGAAGCCGAAGCCGTGCAGCAAGCCGAGCGCGAATGCCGCCGCCCAGCGATCCTCGGCGAGGAGGGGGTATACGTTGTTGAGCGCCGCCACGACGACGGACGCCGCGATCCCCGACTCGACGAGCCGGCTCGGCAAGCGCAGCACCTCGAGCGCCGAAAGGGTGAGCGTGATCGAGTGAGCGAGGGTGAACGCCGTGACGATCTTGAGCACGTCGATGAGCGCCGGCCGCAGGTGCGGCACGGGTTCCCACCCCGAGTGTCCGCGCCGCACGAGCACCGAGGGCAGGAGCAGTGCGACGAGGAAACACAGGTGGTCGATCCCTCGAAAGATGTGCTCGATCCCGAGCCGGATCGCCGCCCCAAGCTGGTGCATTCGCCGCAGCTCGGTCCTCTCGAAGATCTGCTGCCGCTCGCGCGGCCCGAAGATCGCCGTCCGGGTCCCCGCGCCGTCGTCGATCCGGACGATGCCGCGATGCTGCGGGTCGATGTCGAAGAAGAGCGTGTACGTGACGGTCAGCGCGCGCGCAGCCGCGGGGCAGGCGGCATCGAAATCGATCACCGCGTAGGTGCCGTCCGAATGGGATGCGACGCGAAGACCGCGCGTGGTGATCGGACACGGCGCTCCGTCGGCCGCGAGGGCAAGGTGACCCAGCGCGGTCGACGTCACCTCGGTCGCGCGAGCGCTCAGCTCGCCCCACGTGACGGCGCCGTCGCCGTCGGGGTCCAGGTCGATCGCGTTGTCGAGATCGCGGAGCGCGATGTCCCAGCGACCGTCCACGTGCGTTCCCAGCGTCTCGAGCGTCAGATAGCTGTCGCTCGGCTTGTGCGCGAGCGCTGGCAGCGCGAAGAGCATCGCCGCTGCCGCGAACAGCAGCGCGAGGACGCGGCGGGTGAGCCGTCGCCCCCTCACCGCGTCGCCCGGAGACGCTGCGCAAGCGCGCGAATGGCGGGGTCCTCGAGGTGGTTCTCGTCGAGGAAGGCCAGCGCGGGCGCCGCCGTGGCAGGCTTTTTCGCGGCGAGCGCGGCCTCGAGAAAGACGCGCAGGTCCCATGGCTCGCGCTGGACGTCCCAGTTGGCTCGAGCAAGGTCGAGCGCCGCGGGCGCGTCGTGCTTGACCCCCAGGACGAAGCGCGACTCCTCGCGCCGGTGCACCGTGTCGCCGCGGAGGCGGCTCGCGCCGTATCGGGCGGCGAGGAGGTCGGCGTGGTCGCGGGCCTTCGAGTCCCCCGATGCGGTCTCCGCGAGCACGAGGCGAAGCAGCAGATTGTCGTTGTCGGTCCTGCCCGCGACCGCGCGCGCCGCCTCGGCCGGGCGCCCTTCGTCGAGGAGCAGGTCGGCGTACGCCGCCAGCGCGTACGCGTCGTCGCGGTCGAGCGCGAGCGCCTGCTCGAAGAGCCGCGCGGCATCGTCGTTCCGTCCAAGGCGACCCTCGATCTCGGCGAGGGTCGAGAGGCCCCATTCGCGCAGCTCCGGGCTGGTCGCCGTCCGGACCGATCGCTCGATGCGATCGGCGGCCGCCGACGCGTGCCCCACCAAGGCGTCGACGGAGCCGTCGCAGATCGAGAAGACGATGGAAGCCGCCAGCCTCTCCACGGGTTCGCAGCTGGCCTTGGCTTCGGCGTATCGCCCTCGAACGGTCAGCACGACCGACCGCGTGATCCAGGCTTGCACGTCGCCGGGGGCCTGGACGAGCACGCGATCGAGATCCGCCAGCGCACCGTTGAAATCGTGCAGCGACTGACGGATCGTCGCCCGCAGCACCAGCACTTGCTCCGGCGGCGACGGCGAGTCCCACCACGGGGCGAGCGCCGCCTGGGCCTGACCAAGGTACCGCGGGTCGGCCCGCTTGCGAGACGCCTCGATGTCGAGCCGCGCGAGCCACACCGCGGACTGCAGATCATCGGGCCGCGAGGAGAGCGCCTTTCGGAGCTCGCCCCGCTGCCGCTCGCCCGGGTCGCGCGGCGGGAGATGCTCGAGCACCTCTCCGCTGTCGGTGGGCAGGCGGGGCGCGTCGGCGCGCGCGCTCGGCCTGAAGAGAAGAGCCCCGACGAGGACCAGCGCCCCCGTCACGCCGAAGATGGCCCGTGTCCTGTTCAGAACGACCCGGGTACGGAGGTTATCAACGTCCCGTTGTCGGCGCATCCGCACAACGGGGCGCTGCACGCGACGGGCGTCGACGGGGGCGTCGTGATGAGGCCCGTGACGAGCGTCTCGAAGACGCACGCGCCCGCGTCCCCACTCGACGAACCCGATGAGCCGCCGGAGGACCCGCCCGACGACGAACCGCTCGATGAACCGCTGGAACCGCCGGACGATCCGCTGGAACCGCCGGACGATCCGCCCGACCCGTCAACACCCGGCCCCCCCCCGTCCTCGGGGCTGGGGCTACCGTTGTTGTTGCTGCTGCCGCAGGCGGTGACGACAAGGCTGAGAGGCCCCGCCGCGAGAGTCGCGCTGAGGAGCGCGACCGCGCCACGCATCGAGGTCCTCATGTGCCGTTACCGTTCGCGCCCTGGTTGGGCGTATTGAGAAATGGGAACGCGGCGGGAATCGTAAACTCCCCGGCGTTCTGCCACACGCCGTCCGTCAACGGCGTGACCTTGCCGTTGTAGAGCGGGTTCGCGGCGTTGGCGGGCAGTAGGAAACCCATCACGACGTCGAGTGCGATGTCGACGACGTCGTCACCCGGGCGCCGCCCGTTGGGAAAACCACCCAGGTCGCAACCCGGAGCCGTCGGGGTGACGGTCCCGTTGACCGCGCAGAGGGCGGCGCCGAGATAACACTGGCCGGTCGAGCCCGCGCTCCCGTTGTCGACGCTGCAGTCGTACGTGGTGCCCGCGGGCGTCGCCGGGAGCGCCGTGTTGAGGCGCAGCATGTCGCACGTCCCCGGGGCCGCGCCGGCGTCCGTCGTGGGGAATGCGTTGACGCCAGGCAATCCCGTCAGGAAGGCCGCGACGAGGTCGGTGCGAGGGAACACCTGCGGAGCGATCTGGGCGCCGCCGCCGAACAGGATGCTGATGAGCTCCGGCAACGTGGGGTATTCGACGTACTTGGCGAAGTTCTGCACGTCCTCGGCGGGCGCGCTGCCGTTCCACTTGTCCTTGTCGGGCAAGCCGATGACGACCTCGTTGACGAGCGGATTGCCGAGGCGCGAGACCTCGACCCAAGGACCTCCCTCCGCCGCCGGCACGGTGTAGCTGGCCGTGGGGTTGAGGACGCGCCCCTGGTGCAAGTACGCCGACGTCCATCCGCCGATGACCGTGCCGCCGCCCGTCGTCAGGCACGATGCGGGAACCTCGAGCTCGAGGGACGTGATGTTCTTGCCCTGAAGCGGGTTGCTGACGCAGTTGTAGGTCGTCGCCCCGGGCAGCGGGCAACCGGCGGGGGACGCGCCCGTGACGATGCTGCCCGGCGCGTCGATCAGGTCGAACGTCGGTCCGAGATTGACGGCGAAGGGCTCGGCGCGCTGGCCGACGAACATCTTGCCCGTCTTGCCGGCGCAGCCCGGGATGTCGATGTCGTAGACGTACTGGCTCGCGTAGGCCGCGTAGCCACCCGCATCGACCGGGAAGGACTTGACGCCGATGTTGTCGGTGGGCTTCGTGAACGTGGTCACCGACGACCCGTGCACGTTGATCGGCGTCGACGTGCCGTTGACGACCATGTTGACGGTATACGTCTCGCTGACGTTCAGCGTGCCGGCACCGACCGCGCCGATGTTGACCAAGGGCACGGGCACGCTGACGCTGGCGTCGGCGGGCCCGATGTCGAGCGACAAGCCCGCGCCCCCGGCGGCCAGCGTGTTCTGAAAGTGGAACTGGAACGCGATCTTGGAAGAGCACGTGCCGGTGTTGTCGACGTCGATTTCGTACATCGCTTCGGGATCGAGCGTGAAGTAGTTTGGTCCGCCGAACGGGTCCTGCAGAGGCAAGTAGTCGGCGATGAGCACGACGTTCGTCGGACCGGCGCTCTCCGACGGATCGTAGCTATCGAACATGTAGAAATCCGTACCGTCGACCTTGGGACTCTTGGTGACGAACGGGGCTTCGCGATGGCTCGAGGCCTGCGCGACAGTGGGCAACGCTACGAGCGCACCCGCGGACAACACCACCAGCTTTGAAGACAGCCTCATTGGGGACCCCTCCTTTGCTTGCGACGGGTCCGGAAGTGGACGCTCGCCAACCACAGCTATCCGTTACGGCGACCCTTGGTCTGCGGTTTCGGAGCTCCTGTCGGAAAAATGTGTCGAGGGACGGGCGGGACGCGAGTAGCGTGCGGCCGTCATGCGGACATCCGACCTCGTCGTCACACTTGCGATCTTCACGTTTGCGCCGGCCGCGTGCTCGAAGAAAGCGGAGCCAGCAGCGGCGTCACCGCCCGGACCGGCGGCGGAGAGCGTCGCTGCGTCGTCAACTGCGCAGGCAGCGAGCGCGTCCGTGTCGCCGTCGGCCTCGGGTCCGTCGGCGATCGCTATCACGCTCGGCGATCGCCTCCTCAAAGAAGCGCAGAATCGCCCGCACATCCAGCCCAACGCCGACGACGTTCTAGCCGCTTTCGCCAAGGCGGGTGGCGGCGTGGCCACCAAAAAGCAAGGCCTGGCCGCGACATACAAGGCAAACTTCTGCGAAGGGGGAACGACGGGCGACGGTTCGGTCACCGTGAGTGTCTGCGAATACGCCGACGACGACTCGGCGAAGACGGGCCTCGCCGCGCTGCAGTCGATCTACCCGGCGAAGCAGGCAAACCACGCATTGCGCAAGGACACGGTGCTCACGACGCTGCGCCTGAAGGACGGGCCCGATGCGCAGGCGCTGGAGAGCAAGCTCCTCGCGGCGTACGCGGCGCTCTGAGCGCCGGCGTCACCACAAACGAAATTGCATGACCCAGCGCATGCGCACACGGACGGGGACTCCGTCGCGCATGGCCGGCCGGAAGCGATATCGCCGGACGGCGGCGACCGCCGCGTCGTCGAGCCCGTAGCCCGATCGGGAGAGAGCGCGCGCCTCTTCGACGACGCCCGACGACGATACGACGAGCTCGAGGGGCACATCGGCTTGCACGCCTTGACGGCGCGCGCTCTCCGGGTAGGGCGAGGGCTCCCCGTGCGACAGTCGCGCGGGCGCAGAGACGCCGTCCTCGGAGATCGGCGCGTCGTCCCCCCCCTTGGTGGGGGCCCGCCCTGGGGCCGCAGCCACGAAAGACGGCGCGCTCGCCGCAGCGGGTGCCAAACCAGAACCGATCGCGACCGTGAAGCGAGGCGGGTCGTCGACGGGCGGGGAAGCGCCCGGAACGGCGTCCGGGGCCATGGCCACGTGCGGAGCCGGGGCTGCCGCGAAGGGACGTGACGGTGGGGTGGCCGCGCGCGACGGTGGAATCGCCGCGCGCTTGGCGTCCGGGAACGTGGGCGCGCCATCGCGCGTGACGTCCGGCAGGAGGGGATCGCCGGGCAGGTCCACCGCGACATCCGTCTCCGCGGGCAGGGCCGACACGACGCTTTGCGCCTGCCCAGCGTGGGGGGTGCCCGTCGCGACGAGCAACGTCGCGTGCACCGTCAACGACGCCGCGATCGCGATGCCCCGGCCGTCAATCAGCACGTCACAACCCGTGGATCGCTGTCGTTCGGCATGGGAAGGCCATTGGCAGTACGGTCGAGACGGCGCGGAGTTTCACTCCGGGGAGCACCCACGCGGGTGCGGCGAAGTTGGTGATGGAACATCAGACAAATGATGATGAGGACGGGGATCGGGACGCCCAGGAGCCAGAGAATTCCGTAGCGCATGAGCGACGGGGAGAGCAAGGCGCGAGCCACCGGCCGCGTGTCTCGGGGTGCGCATTTCCGGGGAGCGGCATCTCTCCCTCCAAGGCGCAGGACGATGTGAGAATGCGCGAGGGGCGCGGGCATCGAGATCTACATGACGATGGCGAGCCTCAGTGTCTCGAGCCACGACCGCCGGCGGCGGCTCCATGGCTACGAAGCCCTCTTCCACAACGCGGAAGACGCCCCGACTCGCACGGTCACTCGCTTCGTCGATCGAAGTGTGAGCTTCAAAAGGTCGGTAGCCGTACAGGCGCCCTCCTCTTACTATTCGATGATCGCGCGGCTCGCCCTCGTCGAGGCGAAGGTGCCGTTCGAGCGGGTCGTGGTCGATCCACCGGAGGCGCGCGCAGCTCCAGCCGGACTACGTGCGCCTCAACCTGAATATGACGGTGCCGACGCTCGTCGACGGCGAGCGTGTGCTGGCGGACAGCCGGGACATCTTGCTCTTCGCGTTCGGACAGACGCGGGAGTCGCTCGACGCGGAGACTGTGCGGTGGGTCGCGGCGCAATACGCGTTTCCGATCGAGGAGCTCACATTCGCGTGGCTGCTCGGGTGGAACGCGCTGGCGCGACGAGCGGTGCCGCGGAGCCTCGTGAGCGCGGAGGCGCAGCTTCGGACGCTCGCGAAGGAGCATCCGGACCTGGCCGACGCCTACCTGCGTGCGCGCCGAGGTGTTCGCGGCGCGGCAGCGGACCTTCGACGCGAAGGCGATCGCGGGCCTCTTCGACGATCGACGCAAGGCGGCGCTCGCGCTGCTCGACACGCTCGACGCGGTCCTGGCCGACGGACGCGACACGCTCGCGGGCAGGGCTTACGGGCCTGCCGACGTCGTCTGGACGGTGCTTCTCGCCCGCCTGCACTGGGTGAAGCTCGCGCCGGAGGTCGCGCGGCGGACCGCTCTCGCGCGCTACTCGCCGAGCGGATCATTCGGTTCTTGCGCGAGCGGGTGCTCGTCGCGTAAGGCGTCGAAGAGGAGTCACGGGGCCTCCGGGCCGCCCCGCAGGGGAGGATCGTCGATGAACTTTCGTCGCGCCGGGATCGCTCGCGGGACGTTGGCGCTCGGTGCGCTCGTGGCGAGCGGCGCCGCCGGGTGCGGCCACGCGGCGCTCGTGACGGCGGAGGCTCTGCCCGTGCACCGCGTCGTCGTGTACCGCAATGGCGTCGCGTACTTCGAGCGCGCCGGTCACGTCGCCGAGAGCGAGGTACGCTTCAAGATGAAGCGCGCCGAGGTCGGCGATTTCCTCGCGACGCTCGCCGTGATGGAGAAAGGTGGCAGCTCGGTGCGCTCGGCCGCGTTCCCCCTCAAGGGCGACGAGGACACGAGCGACGACGCCGATCACCCCGCGCTGACGCCCGACCAGAAGAAGGGCCTCGAGACCGTCGTTCTGTCGCTCGACGGGCGCGAGCACGACCTGCAGATCGGCTACGTGGCGGAGTCACCCGTGTGGAGGCCGTCGTACCGCCTCGTCCTCTCTACGGGAGCGACCGCCGATCTCGAAGCCTGGGGGATCGTCGAGAACCTCTCCGGCGAGGACTGGAAGAACGTGAGCCTGTCGCTCGTCGCCGGCGCGCCGCTCGCCTTCCGCGCCGACCTCGGGACGCCCACCGTCCCCGAGCGCCCGTCGGTGACGGACGAAGGAGAGGTCATCGCGGTCGTCCCGCACGCCGAGACGTCGCTCGAGCAGGCGCCTCCCCCACCACCGCCGGGGCCCGCTGCAATGGCTCCGTCGCCCTCGGAGGAGCGGGACGGGGCCGAAGCGCCCGCGTCCAAGAGTGCGCTCGGCCACGGGGCCGGGCTGGGGTCAGGGCAGGGCATCGGCAACGGCCGCGGGAGGCTCGGCGGCGGCCACAAGGCGGAGGCCCCGCGGATCCGGGAGGGGTCGGTCACCGTGAACGGCCGCCTTCCGCCGGAAGTGGTCGAGCGGATCGTGCGCCAGAATCTCGGCCGCTTCCGCCTCTGCTACGAGAACGGTCTTCGCCGCGACCCGAACCTGCAGGGGCGCGTCTCGGTGCGGTTCGCGATCGACTCGAGCGGCAGCGTCGCGACGACCAGCGACGGTGGGAGCGACCTGCCCGACGGCGGCGTCGTGCAGTGCATCGTCCGCGGCTTCGGCAACCTGTCGTTCCCCCAGCCCCAGGGCGGCATGGTCCAGGTCGTGTATCCGATGATGTTCTCCCCGGGGGACGTCGGCGGCGATTACGCTCCGCCGCCGCCGGCGACGTACGCGAGCACTCCGCAGGCGATGCGGCCCCCCGTCGCCGTTTCGCCCCCGCGCAACGTGCAGGCGCTCGCGGCCGTCGCCGTCGAGGGCGGCGCGACCAAGTACGATCTCCCGCTGCCGGTCACGGTCCCGGACGCGAACGCGACGATGGTGCTCCTCGTGTCGCGCCAGATCCCGGGCGAGGCGGAGTTCCTCTTCGCGCCGAACGGCGGCGTGCCCGATTCGAGCAGCCACCCGTTCCGCGTCGCGCGCTTCACGAACGCGACGGACGGGGCGCTCGAGCGCGGACCCATCGCGATCTTCGAGCAGGGCTCGTTCCTCGGGCAGGGCGTCGTCGATCCGCTTCCCAAGGGCGCCACGGCCACGGTGCCGTTCGCCCTCGACCGGGGGGTCGCCGTGGACGTCGACCACAAGTTCGATCAGCGCGGCGAGCGGGTCGACAAGATCGAGGACGGCCAGCTGACGGTCCAGCGCGATCGCGTCACGCAGACGATCTATCGCATCCGCAACGGCGGGGACGCGGCCGCGAAGGTCCTCGTGAAGCACGCGCGGGTCAACGGGGCGCGCCTCTTCGCGCCGCCGCAAGGCACCGAGGACAACGTCGGCACCGGCACGGCGCTCGTCCCGACGACCGTCGCGGCGCGCGCGACGTCGGAGCTCGTGGTGGAGGAGCGCGCGGTCTCGACCGAGGGCGCCTACTGGTTCGGCGCGATCGCCGAGAACGCCGTGAAGGCGTACCTCGCCGACCCGAAGGCCGACGCGAAGGTGGTGCCGAAGCTCGCGGCCGCCTGGATGACGCGCAACGAGATCGTGAAGAACAGGACCGATCGCGCGGACCTCGAGAAGCAGGTCCAGGACCTGTCCCGCTCGACCGAAGAGACCCGCAACAACCTGCAGGCCATCGAGAAGAACAAGACCGCGGAGGTGCTCCGCAAGAAGCTCACCGCGCGCCTCGCCGACGCCTCGACGCAGCTCGACGAGTTGACCAAGAAGGTCGTCGAGCTCGACGCGAAGAGCGCGGAGCTCAACGTCTCGTTCAGCGAGGCCGTGCGCGAGATCCACGTCGAGGTTCCGCCGACCACGCCCGCCGGCTGAACGTCCGGCGAACCTCGACCAGCCGGCCTGCGATGGAAGAGTCGCCCCGCCCGTGGCGACCCACCTCGCCCCGCGGCCCGCTCGAGCCTGGATGCGGGGCAAAAGCCGCAGCGCGTGGCAAACCTTCCGCGTGACGCGGCCCGAACTCTCCGCAGCCCTTCGGGAGCTTCCCGAGGACAAGGGGTCGCGACCAAGGACGTTCGGGGCGATGGGGTGGGTGTGGTTCGACTCGGTCGTTCTCCGGAAGCGCCGCTTCTGCCGTCCGACGATGCCGCGCTCTCGCATCAGGCGCTCGACGCGTTTCTTCCCGACGCGCAGGCCTCTCTTGCGAAGCGCGCGATGCACCCGCGGGCTGCCGTACCGCTTGCCGCTCTTGGTGTGAGCCGCGGCGACTTCGACCGCGAGCTGCGCGTCTTGCTTGGAGCGGGGCTTGGAGCGCGTTGCCTCCACGCGTAGTAGCCGCTCGGCGAGACACCAAGGACCTCGCAGAGCACCTCGACCGGGTACTGCGCCTTCTCCGCGTCGACGAGCATGTATCTTACCCGTTTTCATTGGCGAAGAAGGCCGTCGCTTTTTAATTGGACGTCGAGGGTTTCGAATCCCTTCTCCCGCTCGAAGAAAAAGCAGGCAAAGCGGCCGGTTGAGGAAGCGCCCTCAGCCGGTTTTTTCACGCTGCCAAGGGACGAAGCTCCGACGGAGCGAACGCGAGGCGCTGGGAAAGGGAATGGCTGCGCGGACCCGCCAGGAGTCCCTTGCCAAGGCTCCCGACCGCCTCCGCGGCCGGTTGCAGGCGGGGCCCGAGGGGGCGCCCTATGCGATGGTCACCGATGGCGCGCGCTTCGTGCTGGTGGCGGGGTCGCGCAACGTTTTCGCGCATTGGATGGCAAGGCGGTTGTGGTCTCGCGTGATGCGCAAGGGCGACCGCGATCGGTGCGTCCGACAGGGACCGCGGTCGGTGAAGAACTTCTCTGCGGGCCAAGTTGGCCACGGCGCCCGGAAGCGTCATGCCTGAAGCGCAAGCACTTCGTGTACCACACGTCCGCATTGCTTCTGCGAGGTGCGGGCTCGGCACGTGCGACCTATCGAAAGGCACGGTGCCGGCGCATCGCGTGGCCCAAGCGCACGAGACTGGGAAGCGGCGCGAGAAGGAGAACGCCCGGAGGCGACGGAGGGGCGCCGCGACTGCGCACACCGCGCTGACGCATCCGCCGAAAGGCCGACGACGGCAAGACATTTCCCGTTTTCGGGGCGTGGCTTTGGATCCCTTTTCTTCGACGGTGCGTGCATCGGTCGTAGTCAACGTCATTTTCGTAGAGCGGCGACGCGGTGAGGAACAATCGTGTGTCGAGGGGCGAAAAGGCGCGCTCGGTTCTTCGGCGCACGAAGCTCGCAGCCACATTCGCCGCCTGATTTGGTGCCGCATGATGATGGCACGAACGTGGCACCACTCGCGGTACCCAGCGCGGACGCGAGTCGACTGTGACTCGCCTCGCAAAATGCCAAAACGAGAGGGACACCCCATGACGGAACAAGCCACGACGACGCCCGGTCTCGGTGCATCGTCGACCCCGAATCTGGATCACGCCGCGGTCGCTCTGAAGTCGAACGTGGTCGCCGGCGCACGCGAACTGAAGGATGAGATGAAGCACCTGGCCGGCGATGTCGCTGACGAGGCGCGAAAGACGGCGGAATCAAGCCTGTCCGTCAGCAAGCAGCGCGCGGTCGATGGCCTTGGCAGCGTCGCCAATGCGATCCGCAAGACGGGCGAACACCTTCGTGAAGAGGACCAGGGGGCCTTCACGGAATACTTCGACCGCGCGGCCCATCAGGTGGACAGCGCATCCGACTATTTGCGACGCCGATCGTTTGGCCAGGTGATTGGCGACGTCGAGCAGTTTGCACGCCGCGAACCCGCGCTGTTCATGGGTGGCGCCTTCGTGGCTGGTCTCATTGGTGGGCGCTTCCTCAAGAGCTCCCACCCGCAGCCCACGTCGGCGCCGCACAACGGTGATCACGCCACCTCGGGCTCCAACACAGAGAAGTCGGCCGCCGGAGAGCGGCCCCAAGCGAGTCGGACGCCCGGCGCGCACACAGGCAGTCAAGGGAGCCCTCCAGGCGCGCGCCCCATGG
>Ga0302324_100017059_pt1 | contig 14424 bp, 13 predicted proteins | sample Palsa_T0_1_FD_201949 | JGI IMG/M metagenome (GOLD analysis project Ga0302324, IMG submission 201949) | Peat permafrost microbial communities from Stordalen Mire near Abisko, Sweden - Palsa_T0_1 | ecosystem: Environmental > Terrestrial > Soil > Palsa > Peat permafrost | place: Sweden: Abisko...
CGCGGAAGCGGCGCAGTCCGAGGAGCCCTGGAGTGGCGCGGAACTTCGCGAGTGGCTCGACGTCGCGCTCGCAAGGCTGCCCGCCGACCAGCGCCTGGTTCTCGAGCTTGCCTATCACATGGGGCACTCCTGCGAGGAAATCGCGCTCATCATGAGCTGTCCTGTGAACACCGTGAAGACACGCATGTTTCATGCGCGCAAGAAGTTGAAGCTACTCCTGCCCCAACTCGCCGGCGTGGATGAGGAGGAGACGCAGACGTGACGGGCGATTTGATGCACAACGGCGCGCACCCACAGATGTGGGATCTTATTCCCTGGTACGTGAACGGACGCCTGGCAAGCGCCGCTGCGGCAAGTGTCGCGGCTCATATCGCCGGCTGCAGCGCTTGCCAGCGCGAACACGCGGAGCAATTGTGCCTCTACAACGCGATGCAGGCTGACGACGCGCTCGCATTCGCATCGGAGGCATCCTTTCAGAAGCTCGGTGCACGACTTGATGCACAGGCGCAGGCGCCGCGCAGCAGCCGCGCGCTGCGTTGGGCCGCTGCGGCCAGCATCCTTGCAGCTGCGGGGCTCGGCGCCTGGGGCGCCCGCTCCTGGCACGCGACGCCTGCGCAGTCCACCGGTCCATACATGACGCTGACGAGCCCGGCGCGATCGGCCGCGGCGGGATCCCAGGTGCGCGTTGTCTTTACGCCAAATCTTACGATGAGCGACCTTGCGCGCCTCCTGCATTCGGTCAATGCCTATATCAGCGACGGACCCACTGAAGCGGGCGTGTACACGTTGAGCTTTACGCCGCATTTGAACTCCGCGGCGGAAACGGCGCGCCGACTCGCCGAATTAAGAGCCGATGAGAATGTGCGCTTCGCAGAGCCCGTCGGGGCCGCCCACTAGGTGCTGTACGTGAAGCGCAGCCTCGCTGTCATATTGTGTGCGGCGCTCGGCGCCTGCGCGGCATCGCACGCAAGTCTGCGCCCGCCGCCGCTGCCGGCGGACATGCAGTCTGACCCGTCAAATTTTGTCGTCGTCACCGTGCGCAACGATGCGCGCCCGCTCGCCACGCGCGCCGGAGCCACCGTGCGCGGCTATGACAGCGCCGGCGTGTACGGCGTGACGAGCGCAGCGCGCCTGGCGGTCCGCGGTCTCTCGCGTGATTATGGCTTGCGCGAAGTATCGGCGTGGCCGATCGCGGCGCTGCGGGTGCACTGCATCGTGTTCCGCGTACCGCAGGAGACGGCGCAGCTACAGATGATCGCGCGCCTGGAACGCGATCCGCGCGTGGATTCCGCGCAGGCGCTCAATCAATTCGCAACCCAGACGCAGGCGCCGCCCACGGGCTATAACGACCCGTACGCGAGCCTGCAGACCGTGCTGCGGGATCTTGACGTGAGCCAGGCGCAAAAATGGTCGCGCGGTGCTGGCGTGCGCGTGGCAATCATTGACACCGGCATTGATTTCAATCATCCCGATCTGGCCGGGCAGATCGTCGCGCGGCGAAATTTTGTCGATGACGACGATCAGGCGTTTCGGCTCGACCGGCATGGCACGGCCGTCGCAGGCATCATCGCGGCGCTCGCCGACAACCATGTTGGAATCGTGGGCATCGCGCCGGATTCGCGGCTCATCGCACTGAAGGCGTGCTGGCAGGCGCGCGCGACGCTGGCCGCTGCCTCCTGCAACAGCTTTACGCTCGCGCAGGCATTGCAGAGCGCCATCGATTTGCGGGCAGATCTTGTGAACTTAAGTCTCGCAGGGCCGGCCGATCCGCTGTTGGCGCGGCTCGTGCGCAGCGGCATGCAGCGCGGCATCATATTTATTGGCGCCGTGCCGCCGGCTGGAGTGAGCGCGGGTTTTCCGACGGCAGTGGAGGGCGTATTGGCCGTTGCCGCTGCAGAGGACCCCGCGAGCGAGGGTCGCTACCTCCGTGCGCCCGGCCATGAGGTCCTCACGCTCGTCCCCGATGGACATTGGGATTTCGCCTCCGGCAGTTCCATCGCCGCCGCCGAAGTCTCGGCAACCGTTGCCCTGTTGCTCGCGGAGCGGCCGCGTATGCCCGCGCCACAACTCTTTGAGATTCTCGCGCGGACTTCGCAGAATCTGGCGAGCCATGACACCCCGATGAGCTCCGTCAATGCCTGTGCCGCGTTGGCCGAGGTACTGCAGCGGACGGGCTGCGGCGGCGAAGGGGGCGCAATGGCGACCAACGAGGACGCCTCGGTTCTGCACGCCCAGCTGCGTTCGCGCGCGAGCGGCACTAACTAATACCTGCCAGTACCTCAGGAGCTTAAGCTTCGGAGCTGTACAAAGATCCAGAATTGTGCCAAGCCTGAGATATTTCCAATGCTCGAGACAGATAACCAGTGCAGTTGCTGCCTTCTTGCGAGAGCGTTGTCAGGCGGATCGGGTCCAGGGCTCCACGACCAGTTATTCGCGCGATAGGGATCTAGCGTATCTTGGCGCTCGGCGGAGCGGGATGTTCCGACCGAGACCCCCCGCGTGAGGAGGCAGTAACTGCCCTGACGCGCGCAGCTTGGCTGACCGTCGACACGTAGGGAGAATCGCGGTCAAAAAACCGCCACGGCCGCAGCGCCCAGCTGCCGGCGTAATCGACCCCGATCCGCGCTGAGCGGCCGATCCGGGGCGCCGGCGCGCGCGCTTGCGGCCGTTCCAACCACAGCTTCCTGCCGCATAAATCCGCCCCGTTCATGGCGCGATCGATGTGCAGGGCGCGGCACAGAAGACCCGGTCCCCAGCACGGACCGTCGACGTTGTCGATCGGTGCAAGAGCGCGCAGCAGCACTGCCTGCGGCTCGCCCGGCGCCGCCGTCACCACATTCAGACAGTTCCACATCCCGTAGATGAAATAAACGTACGCGTATCCCGCCGGTCCAAACATGACGCTGGTGCGCGGCGTGTGGCCGCGCGAAGAGTGCGCGGCAAGATCAGCAGGACCGCGGTAGGCCTCGGTCTCGACGATCCGACCCACGCGGCGCGTCTTGCCGTCCGCGTGCACGAGGTGCATGCCGATGAGTTCGCGGGCGACCTGCAAGGTTGCACGCGCATAAAATTTGCGGGTCAGCTTGCCCATGCAGCCATTGCGTCGTCAAATTTGCTTACAATACAGAGCCATGGTGCGAAGAGTGGTTGTGAATTCATGAATCAGGTTCGGCTCACTTTGGGCGCCCTTTGGGTGGCGTTATGTGCAACCGCGGGCGCGGCCCAGTATGAACTGGTCGACAATGCGCCGCCCGTGTACGGCGCCGACCAGATCGTCACGGCTGCCTATGAAGATACGCTGCTCGACATTGCGCGCCGCAACAGCGTCGGCTACGAAGAGATCCGTCGCGCCAATCCGACGCTCGATCTGTGGATCCCGGGCGCAGGCGCCCAGGTGCTGGTTCCGGGCCGGCGCATCCTGCCGCCAGGTCCGCACGAGGGAGTGGTCGTCAATCTGCCCGAGCATCGCCTGTACTACTATCCGCGCCCGAAACGACACGAGAAGCAGGTGGTCATCACCTATCCCGTGAGTGTCGGGAAAATGGATTGGCGCACGCCGCTCGGCGCAACCCAGGTCGTGAGCAAGCAGACTCTGCCCTCGTGGCATCCACCACCGTCCGTGCTGCAAGAGCACGCCGAGCGCGGCGATCCGCTACCCAAAGTCGTGCCGCCGGGTCCTGATAATCCACTCGGCGAATATGCGATGCGCCTCGGGATCCATCCCGGCGATTACCTCATTCACGGCACCAATAATCCGCAAGCGGTTGGCATGGCCGTGACGCACGGCTGCATCCGGATGTATCCGGAGGACATCGAGGCGCTGTTTAAGATCGTGCCGGTCGGCACGAAAGTGTGGCTCATCAATGAGCCGGTCAAGGTTGCCTATGTCGACGGCGAGCTGTTGCTCGAAGCACACCCGCAGATTGACGCCGAAGGCCAACCGATGGAGCCGGATCTGGACATGCTGTCGCTGCGTCTGGATCACGCACTCGGCTCAACCACCGCGGCCATCAATTGGGATTTGGCGCGCGAAACGCTGCAAAACGCGCAAGGCATGCCGACGCTCGTGGGTCTGCAGGCCGATCTGAGCCCGCCCGTGGATGTCCCGCCCGGCGCGGCCACCCAGAGTGCGCCGGCCTCGACATCCACCTCCGCGCCGGGCGCCGCTCAGACAAGTTCTGCAGCACCGCCCGCCGAGCCGCCAGGCGCAGCCGCGGGCGCAGTGGTTACAAACGCGACCTCATCGGGGGCGCCACCGTCGCAAGCGCCCGGGGCGGCGGGAGCAGCGACGCCGCAAGGCGCGGAAAGGCTCCCCCTGCAGCCACCCGGTGCGGCGAGCGCGCCTGTTCGGCAACCCTGACCGGCGCGCCGGGTGGCGCGAGGATGGTTCAGGCGTTTTTCTTGTGTTCCGCGACGTATAGCACGGGTCCCGTAGGCGCGCCTGTCGGCGAACCGCCGAGCGGCTCGAGGCTCACCGCAACCTTGCCGGCCTGGGCGAGCGCGCTCCACTGCCTCTGGCTCAAAGTCCGTTCGAGTTGTCCTGCATCGGGCAGGATTCCCAGAGACACCGGGGCCGCGTTGCCGCCCGGTAACGCCCAAAGCTCAAAAGAGTGCCCCGGGCGTGCGACGGCGCCAGCGAGCGCGACCGCTCTTAGGCGCTGGTGCCGGACGTCAAGCTCAATACTCCAGACCACCGGGCCTTGGGCGCCCTTGATGGTGGCCACCGGCTGCAGGCTCAAGCTCTCGGTCATGCGCCAGGCGACAAATCCGCCGCCCACGATGGCGCACAACACCAGTGCCGCTGCGAGCGCGCGCAGCGCGACGCGCGGCCGGCGGATGCGCTCGACGGCAGGTCGCGATGCCTCAAGCAGGCGGATTTTCTCCTCAATCCCCTGCCACACCGCGGGCGCCGGGGCGAGCGGCGTCAAGCCCATTGCGAGCGCAATGAGCCGGCCGTCCCAGGTCTCAACGCGCCGGTCGATGTGCCAGCTCTCGGCACGCCAGCGCTCAAATCGCCGACGCGCGGCGCCCTGCAGCGTGCCGAGAACGTATTCGGCCGCAAGCGCATCGATGAGCTCTGGTTGATCGTGTTTCATGTCTCAAGACACCGCCGCAGCGATGCAAGCCCGCGCCGGATCCAGCTCTTGATCGTGCCCAGAGGCTCCCCCGTCACGCGCGCGATATCCGCATGCGAGTAGCCATTGATAAACGCAAGCTCAATGCCGCGCCGCTGTTCGCCCGTGAGCTCCTGAAAGCACCGCGCGAGCGCCGCCGCGGATCGGCCGGCGCTTGCCCAATCCCCGGCCGCTTCGGCGGCGGGCTCTGGCACCTGATTGACGTCCGCCTCGCGATACAGATCCGCGCGCTCACTGCGCAGCACATCGATTGCGCGATGTCGCGCGATCGACATGAGCCAGCCGCGCGCGCGTCCGCGTCCGCTTTCAAATTGCGCCGCGCGCTGCCAGATGCTGACGAACACGTCCTGCAGGGCTTCCTCGGCCAGCGCGCGGCGTTTGAGAATGCGCACCATGCAACCGAGCATCTGCGCGGCGATGAGGTCGTAGAGGCTGCGCAACGCCTGACGATCATGCGCGGCGCAAGCACCGATGAGCCGTTCGAGCTCGGCGTCGGCGTTTTGAGGATCGGAGTGGGGCATCCGCTTAAGTACGGTCGCGCGGCCGCTACGGATGCACGCCGCTCGCGGACGGCCTGCGCACCCCACCGTTGACAGTCGAGCCAGATGCGAACATGGTCGCAAGTCTAGACCGGATTCTGTCAACTCGCCTAATGAGCCCCCCAGCGCCCTCGGGCGTCATTACGATCACCACCGATTTCGGGCACCAGGGGCCTTTTGTCGGCGTCATGAAGGGCTGCATATTGGGCCGCTTTCCCGAGGCGCGGATTGTCGACCTCACGCACGAAATCCTCGTGCACTGGCCGGCCGAGGCAGGCTTCTGGCTCGCGCGCGCATTTCAATATTTTCCGGTCGGGACGGTGCACGTCGCGGTCGTCGATCCGGGTGTGGGAACCTCGCGCGACATCGTTATCGTGTCGGCGGCCGGGCATCTTTTTTTCGCACCGGACAACGGACTCCTCGCGCCCATCGCGGCGCGCCACCGCGAGGCGATCATCGTACGGCTGACGCCTGAGGCATTAGTGCGTTATGGCATCAAGCACGCAAGCGCGACTTTTCACGGCAGGGATATTTTCGCGCCGCTCGCCGCGGAGCTGGCTGCCGGGCGCTGCAGCCCGGCGGATCTGGGTGAGCGCACCCGGGCGCTCGTGCCCTCGTGGGTTGATGAACCGACGGTCGATGCGAACGTCACCGGACTCGTCATGACGATCGACCATTTCGGGAATCTCATCACCAATATCGACGCTGCACTGGTGGCACGCTTCCGCGCGCCGCGGGTGCTCGCCGGCAATCACAGCTTCGAGCTCAAACGGACTTATGGTGACGTGCGGCCCGGGGAGTACCTCGCGCTCATCAACTCGTTCGGCGTCATCGAGATTGCGCGCGCAGAGCAGAGCGCCGCGGATGGCTTAGGCTTAAGCCGGGGCGCTCCGGTCGTCGTGCGCGACAATTAACCGCTTGTACAACACGTTTCGGGGTTGATCGCCAGCGGGAATCCGTTATAGTTCGCAGCCTTGTAACGTGCGCCTAAACCTCGTTACTTGTTGATTTTTATAAAGAATTAGACTCCAGGCGATGCCCGACCGAGACACTGAAAGCTTCGATATCGACGAGGAGTTCCTCAGCGGCGCCGAGGACGGCACCGACTATGAGCGCCTGCTCGACAAGGTCGACAAGCGTGTACGCACTCAAACCAAGCGTGGAAAAGCCGCTTGGAGCCGCCTTGAAGAAATCCTCGCCGATAAGAAACTCGAGAAGGATCTGCGCGATATCTTTGACGAAGAATCCTGAGCGGATTTCGTCAGTCGCTGCCGTTCGTGACAGCTCCGATCTCATCCTGGATCGTCGTTAAGTTTGGCGGTACGAGCGTCTCCACGCTCGCCAACTGGCGCAACATTGCCTATATCGTCGCGCAGCGCCGCGCCACAAATGCGCGCGTGCTCATCGTGCACTCGGCCTTGAGCGGCATGACCGACCGCCTGGAGAAGCTCCTTGAGCCTGCAGGCGAGAGCGAGCGTGAAGCTGCGCTCTTTACTATTGACGAGCGTCACAGAAGACTCGCAGCGGAGCTGTCAATCCCCGTCAGTGCGAAGCTTCTTGAGCAGTTGGCCGAATTGCGCCGGATCGCATCCGCGGTTGCATTGGCGGGCGAGGCGAGCGACCGCTGCCGCGCGCGCGTCATGGCAAGCGGGGAGCTCATGGCGACCGAGCTTGGCCTGCACTATCTGCAAAGCCAGGGTCTTGACGTGAAGGCGGCGGATGCGCGCGACATGCTGCGCGCCATCGGGCGTGGCGCCTCCGGACGCGCCTCGATCCTCTCGGCGACCTGCAACTTCGCGCCGGACGCAGCCCTGCAGGAGCGCTTGTCGCTGCTCGCTCCCGTCATCATCACGCAGGGATTCATCGCCAGCGATGCCGCCGGCGACACGGTGCTGCTGGGGCGCGGCGGCTCGGATACTTCCGCTGCGTATTTCGCCGCGAAGCTGCAGGCGGCACGCCTTGAAATCTGGACCGATGTGCCGGGGATGTTCAGCGCCAATCCGCGTTCGACGCCCACGGCGCGGCTCCTGCGGGCACTGCACTACGATGAGGCGCAGGAAATTGCGAGCAACGGCGCGAAAGTGCTGCACCCGCGCTGCATTTTGCCGGCGCGGCAATATCGCATCCCGCTGCATGTTTACGCCACTCATACGCCGGACCTTGAAGGCACGATCATCAGCCACGAAGGCGGCGACGGCGCAGCGCAAGTCAAAGCGATCTGCATCAAGAAGAACATCACGCTCATCGCGCTCGATAGCCCCGGCATGTGGCATGAGGTGGGATTCCTCGCCGATGCGTTTCAGATCTTCAAAGATCACGGCATGTCGGTGGACCTTGTTTCGACCTCCGAGACCAACGTCACGGTGTCGCTCGATCCGCAGGCCAATAGTCTCGATGAGACTTTGCTGCGGGCGCTGATCCAGGATCTTGAGCGTCTGTGCCGCGTCCAGCTCATCGGTCCGTGCGCGTCGGTGAGCCTGGTCGGGCGTAACATCCGCGCTATTTTGCACCGCCTGGGAGACGCCTTCGAGCTCTTCGCGGAGCAGAAGATCTATCTTGTCACCCAGGCCGCCAATGATTTGAACTTCACCTTTGTCGTCGACGAAAACCAGGGCGAACGGCTGGTTGAGCAGTTGCACGAGCTTCTGATCCGCCCCGTTGCAGGCGACCGCGTGCTCGGGCCCACCTGGGAGCAGCTGTTCGCGCAGCCGCAAGGCCAGGCGGAATCGACCGTATGGTGGCGCGAGAAACGCGCCCAGCTGCTGGCGGCGCTCGGGGATGAACCGGCAGCCTACGTCTACGATCGCCAGACGATCCGCCAGTGCGCGCGCGCGCTGCTCAAGCTGCCCTCCGTTGCCCGCGTGCTTTATTCGATGAAGGCGAACTCGCACCCGCAGGTGCTGCAGGCGCTCGTCGCCGAAGGGATCGAACTTGAGTGCGTCTCGCCCGGGGAGCTTGAGCGCGCGCTTGAATTATTCCCCGCCATCGAGCGCGCACGCATTCTGTACACGCCGAATTTTGCCGCCCGCGCTGAGTATGCCTGGGCACTTGAGCAGGGCGTGCGCATGACGGTCGACAACTGCTTCGTGCTCGCAAGCTGGCCGGAGCTCTTCAAGGACCGGGACATCTTCGTGCGCATCGACACGGGCGCGGGGCGCGGCCACCACCAGCATGTGCGCACGGCGGGGCGGCACTCCAAATTTGGCGTGCCGGTCTCCGATATGCCCGAGATGCGCCAGCTCGCGGCGAAAGCCGGCGCGCGCATCATCGGGCTGCATGCGCATGCGGGCAGCGGCATCCACAACATCGGTAACTGGCAGCAGAATGCGCTGTTGCTCGCTGAGCTTGCGCAAGAGCTGCCCGACGTGCGCGTCATCGACGTCGGCGGCGGGTTCGCGGTGCCGGAGAAGGCGGGCGAGGCGGGAGTGGACCTCGCGCAGCTTGATGCCTCGCTGCAAAGCGTGCGCGCCGCGCATCCGCGCTTCGAGATCTGGATCGAGCCGGGGCGCTACCTCGTCGCAACCGCCGGCGTGCTGCTCGCGCGCGTGACGCAGCTTAAAGCGAAGGGCGAGGTGCGTTATGTGGGGATTGCGACCGGCATGAATTCTCTCATCCGTCCGGCCTTATACGGCGCCTACCACGAAATTGTGAATCTTACGCGGCTCACCGAGCCGTCCGGGCCGCTGGTGAACATCGTGGGTCCCATCTGTGAAAGCGGCGATGTCCTCGGCCACGATCGCGCGCTGCCGGAGACTGCCGAAGGCGACGTTCTGCTGATAGCCAACGCAGGCGCCTACGGTTATGTCATGAGCTCGCGCTACAACCTGCGAGAACCTGCCACGGAAATCTGCATCTAACGGCCATGGCCCGGCGATCGCGCAAGTTTCGCCTTCGACGCCTCCTGTGGATAGGGGTTCCGCTGGCTGCCGCTCTGGCAGGCATCACGGCGCTGGCGCTCTACGCCTTGCATCTGGATCACATCGTCACCGAGCAGTTCAAGGGGCGACGCTGGACGTTGCCGGCGCAGGTGTTTGCAGCGCCGCTTGAGCTCTACGCCGGCGCACCCTTGTCGATGAGCGATCTCACCCAGGAGCTCGCCCGCCTGCAGTACCGGCCGAGCGTGACTCTTGACCGGCCCGGCACCTATCGGCTCGCCGATACGCGCATCGATATCGCTTTGCGCGCGACGCGCTTTGCCGATGAAGTGCGTCCGGCGCAGATCCTGAGCGTCGTTGCCGGGGCGAGCGCCATCCAGACGCTGAAGGACAGTCACGGCGCGGATCTTCCGATCCTGCGCCTGGATCCGCTGCTCATTGGCAGCATATTTCCGAGTCACGGCGAGGATCGCATCATCGTCACGCCCGCGGAGGTGCCGCCGCTGCTGCCCGCGGCGCTGAAGGCGGTCGAGGATCGCAAATTTGATACCCACTACGGGGTCGATCCGCACGCGGTCGCGCGCGCGCTGTGGGTCAACCTGCGCAGCCGGCAGATTGCCCAGGGCGGCAGCACCCTCACGCAGCAGCTCGTGAAGAGTTACTTCCTCGACTCACGTCAAACCGCCGGCCGCAAGTTTCAAGAGGCGATCATGGCCATCGCCCTTGAGGCGCACTTCAGCAAAGCGGATCTCATGAATGCCTATATCAACGAGATCTATCTGGGGCAGGATGGAGACCGCGCGGTGCATGGCTTCGGGCTTGCGAGCCAGTTCTACTTCGGTAAGCCGCTCGCCGAGATCGATCTTGCCGAACTGAGCCTCCTGGTCGCGCTCGTGCGCGGGCCGTCCTATTACGATCCGCGCCGCCACGCGCAGCGCGCGCTCGCGCGCCGGAATCTCGTCCTTAAACTGATGACGGACCTGAAGGTCATCCGGCCGGAGGACGCGGCGAGCGCGGCCGCCCGTCCGCTCGGCGTCACGAGCCGCGGCGCCGGCGCCTATTATCCCGCCTATCTGGATTTCGTGCGGCGCACGCTGCGCCGAGATTATCGCGAGACCGATCTCACCCAGGAAGGCCTGAAGATCTATACGAGCCTCGAGCCGCGCGCCCAGGATGCGGCCGAGCAGACGCTCGATCGGGAGCTGACGCGGCTCGAGCGCACGCGCAAGCCCGTCAACGCGGCGCTCGATGGCGCGATCGTCATCACCGCTCCTGCAAGCGGCGATGTCATCGCGATCGTCGGTGGCCGGCGCGTCGGCTACAGCGGTTTTAACCGAGCGCTCGACGCGGCGCGGCCCATGGGCTCGCTGGTGAAGCCGTTTGTGTATCTGACCGCACTTGAGACCCATCGCTATACGCTTGCGAGCATTGTGCAGGATGCGCCGGTGGATATCCGCCTGCCGAACGGCACGCATTGGCGCCCGGTGAACTTCACGCGCCAGGTTTATGGCGCGGTGCCACTCGTGCGCGCGCTCGCCGAATCCATGAATCTTGCAACCGTCGCCGTCGGGATGGATGTGGGCGTGACCAATGTCGCGCAGACCCTGCAGCGCTTCGGTCTCGAGCGCGCCCCGGCGCAGGTGCCCGCACTTCTCCTGGGCGCCGTCAACGCAACTCCGATTGAAGTCGCACAGCTTTATACCGGGCTTGCCAACGGCGGCTATCGCACGCCCTTGCGCGCGGTGCGGACCGTGATCAGTGCCACCGGCGAGCCCTTGCGCGCATTTGCGCTTGAGCTTACGCCCATCGCCGAGCCCGATGTCGTCTACGGAGTCGATCAGATGATGCAGCAGGTGATGGAGCGCGGCACCGGACGGCCGGCACGCGCGATCCTGCCAGCCGACCTCGTGGTCTTGGGGAAGTCAGGCACGACCTCGGATCTGCGTGACAGCTGGTTCGGAGGATTCTCGGGCAGTCATTTGGAAATCGTCTGGGTGGGCTACGATGATAATCGTCCGACCGGTTTCACAGGTTCCGCCGCCGCGCTCTCCGTGTGGGCGCGCGTGCTCGCTGATCTGGGCACGAGTTCCTGGAGCGCGCCGATGCCCGACTCTCTGAACGAGATATCGATCGACTACCTGACGGGCCTGCAGGTTGAGAGCGGCTGCACGGACAAAGATGCGATCAGCATCGCCGTGCCGCCCTCGACGCTGCTGCCGAAACAACCCGGCTGCCCGGCGGCAACCACGCCGGGCGTGCTGCAGCGCCTCGGTGAGCGCTTGCGCGCTATCATCCACCAATGATGCGCATTAGCGTCCTCGTCGTCATCATCGTCATGCTTTCGGCATGCGGCGCACTTGCGCGCTCCGAGCGGCCCTCGAACCCGCCGGCAGAATCAGGCAGCGCTGAGCCGCAGGCGCCGGCGGCACCCAGCGCGCCTTCAACCCCAACGCCTGCAGCACCCACACGGCAGTTTCACCTGGGCAGCGCCGCCACCGCGCTCGTCGCGCAGGCGCATGCGCGCGCGGCCGCCGGCGACTATCCCGCGGCGACCGCCACCCTCGAGCGGGCGCTGCGCATCGAACCGGATAATCCGCTCGCCTGGATAGAGTTGGGGCAAGTCCAGCTCGCCGCCGGTAACGCACCCCAGGCCGACAACATGGCTCATAAGGCGCTCGCGCTCGCGAGCGGCGACCCCAATGCCCAGGCGAGCGCCTGGCGACTCATTGCCGAGTCGCTGCGCGCGCGCAACCGTAACCAGGAGGCAAGCCTCGCAAGCGCCCGCGCCGACGGGCTCGCGCCGCGCTGATGAATCCTCAGCGCCTCGCCGCGTGGCGCGCGGCGAGCGCCGCAACTACGGCGGCGAGCGTGAGCCTGCGATTGCGCAGCAGCACCAGGAGATGAAAGATGAGATCTGCCGATTCGTCGATCACCCGGTCATCGCTCTCCGCAACCGCGGCCAAGGCAAGTTCGAGCGCCTCCTCGCCAACTTTCTGCGCGATCTTTGGGTTGCCTTGCGCAAGCAGCTGTGCCGTATAGCCGTCCGCGGCGCGTGCAATGCTGCGCTCTTCAATCAGCGCCTCGAGGTACACGAGAAAGGCGAGCGGATGAGTGGCGGCGGGCACTTCGTCGCCGAAGCAGCTTTGCGTATTGAGGTGACACACGGGGCCGCCGGCGCGCGCGCTCACGAGCAGGCAGTCCCGATCGCAATCGGTGCGCACCGCGACGAGTTCCAGATGGTGGCCGGAGGATTCGCCCTTTTCCCAGAGCCGCCCCTTGCTGCGACTGAAGAACACGACACGCGACTTCTGCAGGGTTGCGCGCAGCGCTGCCGCCGTCATGTAGCCCAGCATCAAGACGGTGCCGCTGTCGGCGTCCTGCACGATCGCAGGCAAGAGGCCCCCCGCTTTGCCGAAGTCGAGCTCGCTCACCTCGGCAAGACCCAGAGGCTCGCCGTGGATCACAGCCGCACCTGAATTCCCGCCTGCCGCAGTGCACACTTGAGTTCCGCCACGGCGATGAGGCCCGAATGAAACACACTCGCGGCCAGCGCCGCATCCACGCCGGCAGCGGTAAACACTTCGCAAAAGTGCGCGATGCTGCCCGCGCCGCCTGAGGCGACGAGCGGCACGTCGCACGCTGCGCGCACTTGCCTCAGCTGCACGATGTCGTAACCGGTTTGCATGCCGTCACTCCCCATACAGTTGAGGACAATCTCGCCCGCGCCGCGTGTCTGCACCTCACGCGCCCAGGCCAAAGTGTCGCGGCCGGAATCGCAGGCGCGCCGGACATCGCCCGTAAATTGAAACACGCGGTAGCCGCGCGGCGTCAGTTGTGTGTCGATGCCTGCCACGATGCATTGCGCGCCAAAGCGGGCGCTCAAAGCATCGATGAGTCCTGGATCGGCGAGGGCGGGGGAGTTGACCGAGACTTTCTCCGCGCCGGCATTCAATACCGACTCCGCATCGGCGACCGAGCGAATGCCGCCCGCCACACAAAAAGGAATGTCGAGCACGCGCGCGACCCGTCGCACCCATTCAAAGTCGACGCGACGGCCCTCGGGGCTCGCCGTGATGTCGTAGAACACGAGCTCATCCGCGCCCGCGTCACGATAGCGCGCGGCGCACTCGAGGATGTCGCCCACGATCTGATGATCGCGGAAGCGCACACCCTTTACGACGCGGCCGTCGCGCACGTCGAGACAGGCGATGATGCGCTTGGCAAGAATGCTTGTAACTCCTGGAGGTTGATCCGCCCGTCGAGCAAAGCCTTGCCGCTCACGGCCGCTGCGACCCCGGTGCCGGCGAGCGCGAGCAGATCGCCCGCGCTTGCCACGCCGCCGGATGCCTGCCATGCCAGCTGCGGCAGGCGCTCCTGGGCCTGCGCGTACAGGGCAAGGTTGGGCCCTGCGAGTGTGCCGTCGCGCTCGATGTCCGTGCACAACACGTGCGTGAGGCCGTGCGCAAGATACGGCGCAACCGCATCCCAAAGACTAAGAGTCGTACCCCGCCGCCAGCCGCGCGTGCGCACGCGCGGCACCGCGTGGGCATCGAGGCACACATCGAACGCCAGGCACACACGCGCGGCGCCAAAGCGCTGAAGCCAGCCGATCACGGATTGCGGCGCTTCGACCGCGGCACTGCCGATGACCACACGCTGAACTCCCTGCGTGAACAGATCCGCGATGGCCGCGGCCGAGCGCAGGCCGCCACCCACTTGCAGCTTAGGCGCGCCGCGCGCGGCGAGCGCGAGCACGAGTTCACGGTTGCCGGCCGCGCCGTCTTTGGCGCCGTCGAGATCAACGACGTGAACCCACGGCACGCCGAATGCGGCATAGCGCGCTAGGAGGCGCTGCGGCTCGTCCTCGTAATGCGT
>Ga0302324_100017060_pt1 | contig 14423 bp, 16 predicted proteins | sample Palsa_T0_1_FD_201949 | JGI IMG/M metagenome (GOLD analysis project Ga0302324, IMG submission 201949) | Peat permafrost microbial communities from Stordalen Mire near Abisko, Sweden - Palsa_T0_1 | ecosystem: Environmental > Terrestrial > Soil > Palsa > Peat permafrost | place: Sweden: Abisko...
TGAGATCGCGCTCGCGCACAGCACGGCGTCGCAGCCGAGCTCCATCGCGAGCGCGGCGTCGGAGGCCGTCCCGACGCCCGCGTCGAGGATCACCGGCACGCCGGCACGCTCGATCAGGATCGACAAGCTGTATGGGTTCTGGATCCCCATCCCGCTCCCGATCGGCGAGCCGAGCGGCATCACCGCCGCGCAGCCGACGTCCTCGAGGCGGCGTGCAAGCACTGGGTCGTCGGTCGTGTAGGGGAGGACCACGAACCCATCGTCGACGAGCGTCTCGGCAGCCTCGAGTAGCTCGGGGGCGTCCGGCAGCAGCGTGCGGTCATCGCCGATCACCTCGAGCTTTATCCAGTCGGTCTCGAACGCGTCGCGAGCGAGCTTCGCCGTGATTACGGCATCACGCGCGGTGAAGCAGCCGGCGGTGTTCGGCAGCACGGCGACGCCCGCCGCATCGAGCACGTCGAGGACACCGCCGCGCGCGCTGGGATCGACCCGTCGCAGCGCGACCGTGCACAGGTCGGCTCCGGTTGCCCGCAGCGCCGCCGCGAGGATCTCGTGGTTGGCGAAGCCGCCCGTGCCGAGGATCAGGCGCGAGCGCAACGTGCGGCCGGCGATGACGAATGGTTCGTGCATGGCTCTCATCCTCCCTGAATCGCCCCGACGACCTCGATGCGGTCGCCGTTACGCAGGCACATCGTTACCCACTCGGCGCGAGGGACAACCTCGCCCTGCACCGCGACCGCGACGCCGCGGGCGGCGCTCGGCATGTTCAGCTCGGCGAGCACGCCCGCAACGCTGACGCCGTCCGGAACCTCCCGCGTGATTCCGTTGACCGCGACGATCACCGCACGTGCACCTCCGCCGGCGCGAACCGGGTCGGCGCGACGGATGCGAGCTCCGCCGAGGGCGGCTCCCCGAGCAGCGCGGAGACGACGAGCTCCGCGGTCAGCGGAGCAAGCAGGATGCCGTTTCGGTGATGACCCGTGGCCCAGTGAAGGCCGGGGATCGCGCCGGGTCCAATCGCCGGAGCGCCGTCGGGCGTACCGGGGCGCAGCCCCGCCGAGCACTCGTCGAGTGCCAGCTCGGAGAACCCGGGCACGACCTCGATCACGTCGCGTAGCAGTTCGAACACGCCCCCGGCGGTGACCGTGAGGTCAAAGCCGCGCTCCTCGACCGTCGCGCCGAGCACGTAGCGACCGTCGCCGCGCGGCACGACGTACCCTGCAGGCGTCCGCAGGACGTGCGCGAGCAGCCCGGGACCGGCCGGATCGTGCAAGCGCAGGATCTGGCCCTTGACCGGGCGAATCGGCAGGCATGCGGCGGGCGGGAGACCCTCGAGCTGACCCGACCACGGGCCGGCCGCGACGACGACCTGCGCCGCGGACACGCGCTCACCATCGGTCAGAACCACGCCCGCGGCGCGCCCGTCCTCGACCACGGCCGCGGCGACCTCGGCGCCGGCGCGGAGCACACCGCCGCCGCGCTCGACGGCCACCGCGAGCGCGGCGGTCAGTCGCCGCGGGTCGATTGCGTGGTCGTCTGGCACCTCGAGCGCGAGCCTGAGCGTCGGAGCCAACGCCGGTTCGATCCGGCGGGCGGCGCCCGGTCGCAGCCGCCGCACCTCGAGCCCGAGGCCGCGGCGCATCACGAACTCGCGCTCGAGCGCCTCGGCTTCGTCGCCGTCGCGGGCAACGGCGAGGGTGCCGCAGCGCAGATAGCCGAGATCCCGTCCAGATGCCTCGGTCAGCTCGGCCGCGAACTCGTGATACGTCGCAGCGCTGCGCAGGCCGAGCGCGAGCAGCCCCAGCTCGGCGGGGCTCGCCTCGCTGACCGGCGCGAGCATCCCGGCCGCCACGTGCGAGGTCTCGCCGCCGGGGCGACCACGCTCGAGCACGGTCACGAGCAGGCCCGCGCGCGCGGCGCGCCAAGCCACAGCCAGACCAATCACGCCACCGCCGATGACGACGACGTCGGGCGATGCTCCGTTTTGGTTGTGCATGCGCTTCCTCCCTGCGCGGGCATTACCCCGATCAGGTTCAGACGGTCGGCGGCTCTCTGCATCCGCCCTCTCAGCCCAGCGGTTGGGCTCCCGTTGCCTGCAATGGTAGCGCCACCGGCATGGCAGACTTGGTCTGTGACCGATCGCCGTGAACGCCTGCGCGCCGCCCGCCTGTACCTGGTGTGCGACGCGCGCCCGGACGCATTTCTCGAGCAGGCGCTGCGCGGCGGTGTCGACATCGTGCAGCTGCGGATCAAGCACGCGCCCGACGCCACGATCGTCCGCGCCGCGGAGCGATTCGCCCGGCGCTGCGCCGAGCACGACGCGCTGTTCATCCTCAACGACCGTCCCGATCTGGCGGTCGAGGTCGGTGCCGACGGCGTGCATGTCGGACAGGACGACTGGGCCGTGGACCGCGCCCGAGCGAGGATCGGAGATGCCCGGCTGCTCGGGCTCTCCACCCATACTCAGGCGCAGGTGCAGGCAGCCGCCGGCGTGGACTACATCGGCGTCGGCCCCGTGCACGCCACCCCGACCAAGCCTAGTCGCCCCGCCGTCGGACTGGCGCTCGTTCGCCATGCCGCAGCACATGCGCGCGTGCCGTTCTTCGCCATCGGCGGAATCGAGCTCGGGAATGCGGCGGAGGTCAGAGCAGCCGGCGGGGGGCGCATCGCCGTCGTACGCGCGCTGACCGAAGCGGCGGACCCGTTGCGCGCGGCCCGCGAGCTGCGGGCCGCGATCGAGACCGAGTGGACGCGAAGCGAGGCGGGAGTTGGCGCAGCGTAGCCGCAAGCGCGGGCGCCGCGAGAAGGCCGCGAGCGGCGCGCAGGCCGCCCCCCGGGCGAGTCGCTCGGAGGCGCGCAACGAGGCGGCGCGGGCGGCCCTGAGGCCGCTCGACCCGGGCGAGCGGCCGTGGGCGGTCACCGTCAGCGCGATCCTGGCGACGCTGGTCGGCGGCTATAACCTGGTGTCGTTCCTGCTCGGGGCCAAGCTGAAGTTCGATGGTCAGAAGCCCGGCACGGCGGGCATCGTCCTGTTCGCTCTGGTGATGTTCACCTGTGCCGGCGGCATGTGGAAGATGCGCTACTGGGCGGTGCTCGGATTCCAGGCCCTGCTGGTGCTGGTCCTGCTCACCTTGGCGGTCCTGCTGATCAAGGTCTCAAACCTCGCCGGTCTCGCCGTCTGCGTGATCGGACTGTCTTTCGGCAGCCTGCTCTTCTACAAGCTCGTGAAGGCTCTGAGCCGGATGCAGATGCCGGAGAGGGAGCCAGGCTGACCGGCTGCGCGAGCTCATCTCGCCGGTTTCGGCGACTGAGATAGGCTGGCCGCAATGCCGGACACCGCTTACGACTGCGTCGTCATCGGCTCGGGCCCGGGCGGCTACGTCGCCGCGATCCGCGCCGCGCAGCTGGGGATGAAGACCGCCGTGGTCGAGAAGGACCGCGTCGGAGGACGCTGCCTCAACTACGCCTGCATCCCCGCGAAGGCCGTGCTGCGCGTCGCCGACGTGCTGAGCGAGGTCCGCGAGGCAGGTGACTATGGGATCAAGGTGGGCGAGCCGGAGATCGACTACGGCGCCGTGAGCGCGCGCCGTGAGAAGGTCGTCTCAATTCTGACCGGGGGTGTCTCGGGCCTGTTCAAGAAGAACGGGATCGACCTGATCGAAGGCGAAGGCGCGCTCGCCGGCGACGGTCGCGTCGCCGTCGGCGATGCGAAGCTCGCCGCCAAGACGATCGTGCTGGCGACCGGCTCGGTCAAGCGGCCGATCCCTGGCACCCAGTTCGGCGGCCGGGTGATCGGCACCGAGGAGGCGTGGGCCCTGGACGAGCTGCCGGGCTCGCTCGCCGTCGTCGGCGCCGGCGCGTCGGGCAGCGAGATCGCCTCCGCGTACGCCCGGCTCGGCTCGGAGGTGCTCCTGTTCGAGGCGCTCGACCGGGTGCTCCCGACCGAGGATGCCGACATCTCGAAGCTGGCCGGGCGGGGACTGGGGAAGCAGGGCATGACCGTGCGCACCTCGACGCTGGTGCAGAACGTGGAGGCGACCGACACGAGCGTCAAGTTCAGCTACGGCGATCAGTCGGGCGAGGTGGAGTGGCTCGTGATCGCCGCGGGGCGCGGGCCGGACATCGACGCGCTCGGGCTCGACGCCGCCGGCGTCAGCCGCGACGAGCGCGGGTTCGTGGCCGTCGACGGCGCGCTGCGGACAAGCGTCCCTGGCGTGTACGCGATCGGCGACATCGTGCCCGGCCCCGCCCTCGCACACAAGGCCTCCGATGAAGGCATCATCGCGGTCGAGAACGCCGCCGGGCTGACGACGCACCCGATCGAGTACATCGACATCCCGCGCGCCACCTTCTGCAAGCCGAACGTGGCCAGCTTCGGGCTCACCGAGGCGCAGGCCCGCGAGCAGGGGCACGACGTGGTCGTCGGCAAGCTGCAGTACGGCGCGGTCGGCGCGGGCACGGTGTACGGCGATCGGACCGGACTGGTCAAGATCGTCGGCGATAAGAAGTACGGCGAGCTGCTTGGCGGCCACATCGTCGGGACCAAGGCGACGGAGCTGATCCAGGAGCTCGTCAATGCCCGCTCGCTCGAAGGCGGCTACCCCGAGGTGGCACGGATCATCCACGGCCACCCGACGCTGTCGGAGGCGGTCATGGAGGCGGCCCGGGCAGCGGACGGGTGGCTGATCCACGGCTAGCGCCGGCCCCAACCCGATCTTCTACTACGAGCTCGCCTGCCCGGCTTGCTACCTCGCGGCCGAGAGCATAATGGCGGAGTTGCCCGTCGTGCCCGAGTTCGTGCCGGTGCTCTGGGATCCGGTGCTCGACCCGGATCGCGAGCTGATCGAGCGCGCCGCCGCGGCACAGGGCCTGCAGCCCGTGCGCTGGCCGGTTCCGTGGCCGCCGCAGGTGCGCACGGCGATGCTGGCGGCGACTTACGCGAAGCGGATCGGGCGCGCGGTCGCGTTCTCGCTGGCAGCGTTCCGACAGGCCTTCGCAGGCGGACGGGATCTCGGCGACGAAGATACGGTCCTGATTGCAGCCGCCGCCTGCGAGATGCATCCGAGAGCCGTGCTCAAGGGGATCGCGACGGCGTCGGTCGCGGGTGCGCTCGAGCAGGCCAGCGCCGGTGCTCGCGCCGCCGGGGTGCTCGTGCTCCCGGCGATCGGGGTTGGTGAGCGTGTCTTTCAGGGCGAGCGCGCGATCGAGGGAGCCGCGGTGGCGCTGGCGAGATGAAGGCCAACCGCGCCTATCACCTGATCGTCAGCCGCGAAAGCCACGAGCCGGCCTTCTTCGCCGACTCCGGGCGGCGCGACCGAATCGAGGTCGTGTCGATCGACGATGGCGAGGTGGTCCTGTTCTGGGTGCTGCCCCCCAAGGACGCGGCGAAGCTGCTGCGCGCCCTGCGTGCGGATCTCGCGCAGCTTCGCGCGGAGGAGTTCATCGAGAAGTGGGAGGGCTCGGACAGCGCGCCCGGACAGCCCGGGCACTGATCGGGCGCAGCCCCGCGTACGATGCGCGGTTGCGATGGAACCGCAGATCGACACGGGCGCAGCGACGACGGCGAAGGGGTCTGTCCGGGTGCAGGAGCCGACCCGGGCGGAGCGGCTGATCGCGCGACGGGCTGCCGAGTCGCGCGCCACGGTACCCGACCTGGAGCTCGCGGCGATCGTCGACATGTCGGCGATGGTGGCCGCGCGCTCGGAGCTCGGAGCGGCCGCGGGGACGGAGTCCGCGCCGTCGCTGACAGCGGTGATCGTCAAGGCGTGCGCGATCGCATTGTGTGAGAGCCCACGGGCGAATGCGTGCTACCGGGATGGCCATTTCGAGCTCTACAGCAGGGTCAACGTCGGCGTCGCGATCACGACCGGCGATTCGTTCGCCGTACCCACTGTGACCGACGCCGACGTGAAGTCCGTGTCCGAGGTATCCGCCGAGCTCCGCTCGCTGGCGGCGAGCGTGCGGGCCGGCACGATCACGCCGCCGGAGCTGGCCGGAGCGACGTTCACCGTGGCCAATCTCGGGACGCTCGGCGTCAGCGCCTTCAACCCCCCTGTGGTGCCTCCGCAGGCCGCAATCCTCGCGGTCGGAGCCGTGCGGGAAGTCCCGGTTGTGCGCAACGGAGATATCGTGAGGGGCGACGAGATGCAATTGACCTTGGCCTGTGACCACCGGATCCTGTACGGCGCGCTCGCCGCGAAGTTCCTGGCGCGAATTCGCGCCCTGCTCGAGCGGCCACAGGAGCTGCTGGGTTGATGGCCGACACGCTCGACAAGACCGCGCAGCGGATCGCCGAGAAGGGACGAGAGGCGCTGCTAGAGCGTCTGCGACCGGCATTCGAGGAGGCCGCCGCCGCACACGCCGACGTCCTCGAGCTCGACGCGGACAAGCTCGAGCAGATGGTTCAGCGGGCGGCAGACCGGGCGGACGGGCTCCAGTGGCGACGTGCACTGGCCTCCGTCGCCACCGAGGAGCTCGGGATCGGGCTCGGTGAGGCGCTCGGCCACCCGGTCGTGGCGAAGGCGCAAGCGCTCGTGGGCGCGCCGTCGTACGAGGAGAGCCTCGCGGCGATCGTGGAGGCGACTCCGACGGGCGGCACCGAAACACCCGCCGCCCCTGCGACGGAGGCCGTGGCGGACGCCGAGCCGCGGGCGCACGCGGACGCCGAGCCGGCGACCGGGGACGACCTGCCGGTTCGTGTCGCCGTGGTTCATCTGGACGGGCTGTCAGAGCTGGACGAAGACGAGGAGCTCGAACTGCGGTTCACCGAGGACGGGCTGGATGTTCTCCGCGCGCCGGACGAAGCCGCGCTCGCCCACTTCGCCTGGAGCGAGATCCACGGCGTCGAGGTGCAGCCCGGGCGCGCGCGGATGCTCCGCCGCCGCGGCTCGTCAACGCGCCTGATCCTGAGCGCGACCGGTCGTCACGCGAGGTTCGAGGCGCGCGGAGCCGATCCCGAGGAGCTGAAGCAGCGCCTGGCGCCGGCACTCACGAAGCTCGGCGCGGGCCGGTGAGGCTCGAACCCTACGCGTTCAAGTTCGACACGCTGAGGCGGATCGTCGAGTCGGGGCTGCTCGGGCCGACGATGCCCGATCGGCTGGTGAAGGCCGGGATCGCACTGTGGCGCTTCGGGCCGACGCCGGCGGCCGCGTGCGTGGCGTCGGCGGCGCGCTACCCGGACGATCTCGCGGTGATCGACGAGCGTGGCCGGCTCACGTTCGGCGAGTTGCACGAGCGTACGAATGCGCTCGCGCACGCGCTGTCGGACCAGGGAGTCAACGAGGGCGACAACGTCGCCCTGCTGTGCCGCAACCATCGTGGCTTCGTCGAGGCGACGGTCGCCTGCTCGAAGCTCGGCGCCAACGCGCTCTACCTCAATACCGGCTTCGCCGGCCCTCAGATCGCCGAGGTCGTGGCGCGCGAGCAGGCAGCCGCACTGATCTACGACGATGAGTTTGCGTCGCTGATCGGCGACGCCGGGCGGCGCGACCAGCGCTTCATCGCCTGGCGAGGCGACATCGAGGAGGACCTCGCGGAGCCGACGCTCGACGAGCTGATCGCGGCCGGCGACCCCTCCGACGTGGTTGCGCCGGCCACGCACGGGCGCACGACGATTCTGACCTCCGGCACCACCGGCACGCCCAAGGGCGCGACCCGCGCGGTGTCGGGCCTGGATCCGATCGGTGCGCTGCTGTCGAAGATCCCGCTTCGCGCGCGCGGCGTGACGGTCGACGCGCCGCCGATGTTCCACGCCTGGGGCTTCGCCCATTTCATGCTCGCGCTGGCGATGTCCTCGACGCTCGTGCTGCGCCGCAGGTTCGATCCCGAGACCACGCTCGAGGACGTCGCGATGCACCGTGCCGACGCACTCGTGCTGGTCCCCGTGATGCTCCAGCGCATGCTCGAGCTCGACCCCCACGAGCTCGCCGGCTATGACACTTCGTCGCTCAGAGTGATCGCGCTGTCGGGCTCTGCGCTCCCCGCGCAGCTGGTCGAGCGGGGGCTCGATGCGTTCGGCGACGTCCTCTACAACCTCTACGGCTCGACCGAGGTTGCGTGGGCGACGATCGCGACGCCGGAGGACCTGAACGCCGCGCCGGGAACCGCCGGCAGGCCGCCTCGCGGCACGATCGTCAAGCTGTTCGACGCCGACGGCCACGAGGTGCCCGAGGGCGAGCGCGGTCGCATCTTCGTCGGCAACGAGATGCTGTTCGAGGGCTACACCGGCGGCGGCAGCAAGGACATGATCGACGGCCTGATGGCCACAGGAGACGTTGGACGCTTCGACGAGGGCGGGCGCCTGTTCATCGAAGGCCGGTCTGACGACATGATCGTCTCGGGCGGCGAGAACGTCTTCCCGGCCGAGATCGAGGATCTGATCGCGAGCCACCCGGACGTCGTCGAGGCCGCCGTGATCGGGATACCGGACCCGGACTTCGGTCAGCGGCTGAAGGCGTTCGTGGTCGCGCGCGAAGGGACGGGGCTCTCCGAGAAGGATGTGAAGGACCACGTCAAGCGTAATCTCGCCCGCTACAAGGTCCCCCGCGAGGTCGAGCTGCTCGACGAGCTGCCACGCAATCCAACCGGGAAGGTGCTCAAGCGCGAGCTCCAGGAGCGAGAGCACGACGGGTAGACTCCCGCGGCGATGCGTCGTCTGTTCGGCCCCCTGTTCATCTTCGCCGGGATCTTGCATTTCGTGATCCCGGACAAGTACGAGTCGCTCGTCCCCGAGTACTTTCCAGCCCGCCGTGCGCTCGTGTACGCCAGCGGCGTCGCCGAGATCGCCGGCGGCGCGGGGCTACTGACTCGCCGGACCCGCCGGCTCGCGAGCTGGCTGAACATCGCGACCTTGATCGGGGTCAGCCCCGTCCACGTGGAGATGGCGCTCCATCCCGAGCGATGGGAGCAGGTTCCCGGTGGGCGCCCGGCGCTACTCGCACGCATTCCCCTACAGGGGCTGCTGATCGCCTGGGCGTGGGCGGCGGGCCGGTAGCGGGCTGTTACTTGACCGCGCGCCCGCGGGCGTTCAGCGCATACCAGTTGCCCCCGAACTCTCGCGCGCCCACATACGAGGTATCTCCAGGACCGCCCGAGAGACTGTATGTGTAGAGCGGATGGCCGTCGTATGTGACTTGCCTGGAGCCACTTGACAGCTTGATGGTTGACAGCGTCGATCGTGCCACACCGTTGCCGGCGATCGGCCTGCCGCCGGCCTTCAGTACCGGCCACACAGCGCTGCAGCCCCTGATCTTCACGCACCTGTCCCGGTTGTGAGCGTCTTTGGTGAACATGTACAGCGTCTCGCCCGACGACGTGACGAGGATCTTGCCTATGTTGGTCTGCATCAGGCGAACGGTGGCAGTCGCGGCGGCGCCCGCGCTCGGTGGACCGCCGGCGGCAAGCGCAACCGTCGGTCCTGACAGCGCGGCGATGGTTATGACGAGTAGGACACTGTGGATGCGCTTCACGCTTACCTCCCGAGACGGTCTGCGTGGTTGTTACGTGTCGCACACGGGCACGGATCACCCGACCCTTCGATGCCGACCGGATTTGACACACCGTGATCCATTGCGGCGCGGGCGTCGTATCAGGCTGATGTGACTAATTAATAGTCAGCCATACGGGTGGCTAAGCATGGCCTTGCCCGACAAGAGCCCCTATCGAGGAGATTTCTCCATGCATCACATCAACCTCAAAGAGGTCGACAAGGACGGCGCGATCCAGGAGGCCGCTGACGCGGTCGCTGGTGACACCCGTCTTGGCTTCCTACGCAAGGCCGGGATCACCGGCGGTGCCGCGGTCAGCGGCGGAGCGCTGCTGAGCGCGCTCGTTCCCGGCGCGGCGATGGCCGCCGGCTATTCTCGCCCACCCGCCAAGTTCGGAGCCGGAGACATCGGCATCCTCAACTTCGCGTTGACGCTCGAGTACCTGGAGCGCGCGTTCTACAACGAGGCAACCGCAAAGGGCAAGATCACCAGTCCGCAGCTGAAGAAGTTCCTCGCCACCGTGACCAAGGACGAGCGTGCGCACGTCACGTTCCTCAAGGGCGCGCTTGGCAGCAAGGCCGTCGCGGAGCCGACCTTCGACTTCAAGGGGATCCCCGAGCACGAGGCGGAGTTCGCCGCCACGGCACAGGTGCTCGAGAACACAGGCGTTCACGCCTACCTCGGACAGGCCGGCAACATCAAGAACCCGGCGTACCTGATCGCAGCGGCGACGATCGTCACGATCGAGGCTCGCCACTCAGGCGCCATCGGCCTGATCAACAAGGCAGGCGGCGGCATCGCCCCGAGCGGCCCGTTCGACAAGCCCCTCGGCGCGACGGCGATCCTCACCGCCGTCACGGGCACGGGCTTCATCGTCTGACGCGAGCAGCCCGGATGCGAGCGAGCCCGTGATCGAAGCGGGCTCGCTCCGTCTCGCCCCCGCTAGGTCCGCGCGCGCTCGAGCACGCGGATGTCGTGAGCGATCCCCTCTGGAGTCGCCTCATCCGCCGGGAAGCCGACGCGCTCGAAGCCCGAGCGGTCGATCAGGAGGATGTAGGCCGAGTGATTCTCGACGGTGCCGTCCTCCGGAGCGATCGCGTAGTCCTTCCAGACGACCCGCTCGAGGTAGGACCGCGGGCCGTTGAGGAAGCTCATCCGCCCGCTCATCCCCTGTTCGGCGAGGAACTTCCGCCGGTTGGCGCGCGTGTCCTGTGAGGGGTCGACACTGACGCCGATCGCGACCACGCCGGCGCCGTCCCGGGGCAGCTCGTTGAGCGCGCCCTTGATGTCCTGGACCATCAGCGGGCAGGCGTCGTGGCAGAGCGAGTGGATGAAGGTCAGCGCGATCACGTGGCCGCGATATCGCGCGAGCGCTATCCGATGCCCGTATTGGTCGGTGAGCGAGAAGTTCGCGGCGCGCAGGCCGGCGGGAAGCGCGGGTCCGTCGAACGCGCTCGCCGGCGCCGTCACGCTCTGGCCCTGTGGCCCGTCCAAGAGCACAAAGCAGAATGCCGCCACCAGCGCCACGAGCAGGACGAGCAGGAAACGCTGAGCCGGCGAGCTACCGAACATCGGCGTCGATTCTCGCACTTGCCGGCCCGCGAGGGCGCCGGTGGTCAACGCCCGAGGTCCCGGGCGGCGGTCGCACCGGCACGCGGCGCGATCGGCCGGACGCGAGAATGTCGTCGCATGACGAAAGCGTCGGCGCTGGCCGATTTCCTGCGTCCGGCGATCCGGAGCGAGCGGGTGCTGGCCGCGATCGCATCGGTGCCCCGTGAGCGATTCGTCCCCGCCGGCGATCGTGACCGCGCCTACGAGAATGTCGCGCTCCCGATCGGGTCCGGACAGACGATCTCGCAGCCGCTCGTGGTCGCACGCATGCTCGAGCTGCTAGAGCTCCGCGAGAGCGACCGGGTACTCGACGTCGGCACCGGGTCCGGGTACCACGCGGCGCTGCTCGCGCTGCTCGCCGGCGAGGTCTGGACGATCGAGCGCCACGACGAGCTCAGCGCCGAGGCCGAGCTGACGATCCGCGGTCTCGGGATCGAGAACGTCGCCTTCGCGATCGGAGACGGGTCGCACGGCCTGCCGGACCACGCCCCGTTCGATGCGATCAACGTCGCCGCCGCGACCGGCGCGAGCGTGCCGGAAGCGCTGCAGGATCAGCTCGGTCGGAGCGGACGGCTCGTCGCCCCGGTGGGAGTCGACGGGCAGCACCTGACGCTGATCAGGCGGCTGGGCGCGCGGCTCGAGGCGACGACGCTCGAGCCCGTGCGATTCGTGCCGCTGATCGTGCGCGACGAATGACCGCGGCCGCCGCTAACGTCCTCGCGATGCGCCTCATGCATGCCCACGAGGTCGGCGCCGCCGGCATGATCGAGCTCGACGAGGACCTGCTGATCCATGCCGAGAACGCCGACGTCCTGCCCAAGCTGCCGGACGCGAGCTTTGACCTCATCTACATCGACCCGCCGTTCAACACCGGCCACGTCCAGCGCAAGCGCACGGTGTCCACCGAGCACGACGAGGCGGGACAACGCGTCGGGTTCGGGGGACGCCGCTACCGGACGCGCCTGCTGACCGACCTGAGCTTCGACGACGACCGGCGCGAGTACCTGGACTTCATCGTCCCCCGCCTCGAGCACGCTCGCCGGCTGCTTGCGGTGCATGGAACGCTCTATCTCCACCTCGACTACCGCGAGGCGCACTACTGCAAGCTCGCGCTCGACGAGATCTTCGGACGCGACTGCTTCCTGAACGAGATCGTGTGGGCATACGACTACGGCGGGAAGCCAAAGCGACGGTGGCCGGCGAAGCACGACACGATCCTGGTCTATGTTCGCACTGCGGGCCGCCACCACTTCGACTCAGAAGCGGTCGAGCGCGAGCCATACATGGCGCCGGGGCTCGTCACGCCCGAGAAGGCTCGCCGGGGGAAGATGCCGGTGGACACCTGGTGGCACACGATCGTCCCGACCAACGGCAAGGAGAAGACCGGCTACCCGACGCAGAAGCCCGAGGGAGTCGTGCGCCGCATCGTCGCGGCGTCATCGCGCGAGCGCGGCTGGTGCCTCGACTTCTTCGCCGGATCTGGGACGCTCGGCGCCGTATGCGCAGCGCTCGACCGACGCTACGTGCTCGTCGACCACAGCCCTAGCGCGATCGCGATCGCCACGCGGCGGCTGGCCGGCGATGTGCTCGCCGCGTCGTCGGGCTAGACGAAAGCGATCCCGGTCGGATCGTCGCCGAGGCCGATGTCGGTCGAGTCGATCACGGTGTTGCTCGAGGTGTCGATCACCGCCAGCGAGCTGGAGGTGTTGCACGCCACCCAGATGTTGCCTTCGGGGCTGAGCGCGATCGCGGTCGGGGTGTGGTTGAGCTGGCCGCTGCTCGAGCCGCCGAGCGCGATCGTCGTCGTGACGCTCGGCGAGGCGGTGTCGATCACCGAGACGGTGTCGTCGTTGGCGTTGGTCACGTACGCACTCGAGCCATCGGCCGTGAACGCCGTGTTCCACGGCGTCTTGCCGACCGCGACCCGGCCGACCGCGCGCAGCGACGAGGTGTCCAGCACGACGACCTCGTCGTGCTCGGAATCAGTCACGTAGGCCTGCGTGCCATCGGGCGTGACCGCCACTCCGTGCGGGTGGCGCAGCTCCGCGCGCGCCTTGCTGACGCTGCCGTTCGAGGTCTTGATCGCGTAGACGCCGTCGGCACAGGTCACGAACACAAGCGAGCCGTCAGGCGAGACGGTGACCACCTGCGGTCCCTCGCCGACCGTGATCGTTCCCTTCACGGACTGACTCGCCACATCGATGACCGAAACGGTCTCGGAGCCACCCCGGCCCGTATTCGGCCCGGTGTTGGCGACGTAGGCGGTGGTGCCGTCCGGCGTGATCGCGATCCCGTGCGGATAGATCCCGACCACGACCGTGGCGGTGACCTCGTTGGTCGCGGTGCTGATCACCGACACGATGTTGGTACCCGAGTCGGTCACCCAGACCTCGGTGCCGTCGGGCGTCGCGGCGACCGCATATGGGTTCGTGAACCCGCTGGTGATCGCCGAGGACAGCGCGTACGTCGAGGCATCGAAGATCCCGACGTTGCCGCCGACGATCCCGGGAACGTACGCGAACGCCGCGCTCGAGCCGGTGTTCACGGCCTTGTTCTCGACCGCCGCGATCTTCGCCAGGTACACCTTGTCGGTGGACCCCTGCTTGAAGTCGGCGGCGTGCGTCGTCCGGTTCTCGATGAAGCGACTGGGCGTGGCCGGAAGCGCGCTCCTCCCCCGCTTGGCGAGCTGGGAGTGCCGCTGCGGCTTCCACGGCACCCCCGGCCGCGAAGTCTCCTGAACCGGCGGCGTCTGGCTGGCGCCGGGGATCGTCGCGACCGGCAGCGTCTCGACCTCCGTCTCCGCCTGCCAGAACTCATCGATCGTCGACGGCAGGTGCGGCGGGAACGTCGACGCGCGCCCGTTCGAGAAGCCGAGCGCCGAGGTCAGGTCGCCGAACGTCTGGCGACGCCAGGCGGTGATGTTCGACTCCTTCACGCCGGTCAGCTGCTCGAGGAACTGGAGCACCGAGGTGTGGTCGAACTGCTCGGTGGCGACGTAGCCGCCAACAGTCCAAGGCGAGACGATGAAGCACGGCACCCGGACGCCGGCGCCGATCGGCCAATTCGGCTGGCCCGAGGCCTGGACGAACTCGCCGGACGTGCCGGCCGGCGGCAACGGCGGCACGACGTGGTCGAACAGGCCGTCGTTCTCGTCGTAGTTGACGATGAATACGGTCTTCGACCAGAGATCCCTGTTCTCGGCCACCGCGTTCAGCTTCGAGGCGAGGAAGTTCGCCCCCGACGCCGGTAGGTAGGCCGGGTGCTCGCTCTGGCCCGAGGTCGGGAGGATCCACGAAACGGTCGGAAGCTTGTCGTGCTTCGCGTCCC